>Ga0247779_1000044_pt1 | contig 110986 bp, 93 predicted proteins | sample UWRJL221509R5_FD_179925 | JGI IMG/M metagenome (GOLD analysis project Ga0247779, IMG submission 179925) | Plant litter microbial communities from Arlington Agricultural Research Station in Wisconsin, United States - UWRJ-L221-509R-5 | ecosystem: Environmental > Terrestrial > Plant litter >... | reverse complement strand
CTCGTTAATCCGGTGGCAAAAAACCTAGACGCGAACGACAACGTCTACGCTCTGGCCGCTTAAGGCCTAGCCCCGAACCCACTTGTGCCTGTGCTCGTGGATGTAGGGTCATTATCACGGGATCGCTCGATGCCGGCGCCTTTCGGCTGACAGCTAAAACTTAGAGGCTGGTCCTGCGGTGCGCCTCGCACGTTGTGTTGCCGCCGGACGAGATCGAACAGCGTGACAAGCATGTAGCGCCGGGCACCTAGTGCCTTCGGACGGGGGTTCGATTCCCCCCGCCTCCACCACATTGAAGTACATGGATGTCGAGCAAGTACAAGAAGCCCCGCCGAAAGCGGGGTTTTTCTTTGACTGAGGCTCCAGCGTCGTCACTTCCAGTAGCTTTGTTGAGCTATGGATGCGATAGAACGGCTTGGAGCGATCCAAGCCTTTTTTGCAAGAACATCCCACCAAGGAGAGAACCATGTTTGCCGGATCCGGAATCGTGGCGTTGATCTACGTCATCATCATGCTGACGCTGGCAGTTCTGTGGTTCTTCCTGCCGTTCGCAGTGTTCGGCATGAAACCGAAGCTCGATGCCATGCTGATCGAGATGAGGAAGGCCAACGCATTGCTCGAATCGATTGCGAGCCAACAGGCCGAGTGGGCGCAGCAGCAGAAGCTGGCGCAGCCGCGAGAGGTTGTACGATCGCTAGATGAGCGCAGGAGCGACAGCTGAGGTTGCGTGCCCACGGCCGTCGCGTCAGCTGGTCGTCGGGCAGAGCTCAATCTTTGTTGCCGAAGCTCTGCGTCGCATAGACGTTGAAGTCCTGCGGCGGGTCGATCATCGACCGGGCGATGTTTTCGTACTGCCCTGGCGCATCACTCGATGAGCTGCGGTGCGCGCTTGTCCAAGTGCGGTAGGCACGAGCATGCGCGGAAAGAAACGAACGCCCGCCCAGAGCGGGCTTCTTGCCTTTGGATCGAGCCTCGTGCAACACGAGGCGTTGCCGCCTCGAGTACCTCGAGCGGCCATCGGTCACGCGCCCGCCTCACCCACCGCTGACCTCGCACTCTCCTGAAGCGCCGCTTTCCCTGCGTCCGCACGAAGTTGGACGCAGAAAACCCCGAAGCAGGAATTCTGCCAGAAAAATCCCAGCGCCCCGGCAGCGACGCTCCGAGTTCCGTCGCCGATGCTCACGACACCGGTTTCCGGTTGGCGAGTGAGACAGTGATGAGCGGCTGCACCACCGAACGCTTCACCGGGGTCGTGGCCTGAGTGCCGGGCACGGCATGCACACGATACTTGCCAGCGCGTGGGTGGTCGGGCTCGTCGCCGCGCTGTCGACGGCTGCGCCGCGCACGGCCGCGGCAACCGATATCGACTGGTACACCAGTCCGCTCGATCTCGATCTGCGCGGCATGAACGGCGAGCGCTACGTATTCCATTGTCCGCCGGGCAAGCCTTCGGCGGCGCACGTCACCGGCAGCGGGCCGTATACCGACGCGTCGTCGATCTGCGCGGCGGCGGTGCATGCGGGCGCGCTGCGGGCGCGCGAGGGCGGCGATGTGACGATCGTGATCCGTCCCGGCCAGGCCCATTACCCGAGCTCGGAGCGCAACGCCCTGCGATCGGCCGACTACGAGGGCTACTGGAGCGGCAGTTTCGACGTCGTCGCATCGAAGCCGTCTTCGCCATCCAACGAGGAGCCACGATGAATTCCCGAGTACGAAACGACACGGCGCGCGGCGCGATTTCCGGACCCAGAAAGAACACCGCTCTCTTCCGTGTCGCTACCGGGTTGCTCGCTTGCATCGCGATCGCCGCACGCGCGCACGACGGCCAGCTCGACACCAGCTTCGGCGCGACATCGTATACACGCGGCACGGTCGTTCTCGGCACCGGCCTGCGCTACGACCAGGATGTGGCCGACGCCGTCGCGATCCAGTCCGATGGCCGCATCGTCGTTGCCGGAACCAGCGTGACCGACGACGGCGATCGCACCACGCTGGCGGTGGTGCGGCTCAATCAGGACGGCACGCAGGACATGGACTTCGCCGGAGGCCCGACGCCCGGCGCCTTCGTCTATCCCTACGGTCAGCGCGGAACCACCGCGAGTGCGATCGCGCTCGACTCCATGGGCCGCATCGTGATCGGCGGTTCGTACGCGAATTCCGACGGCGTGCACGCGGCGATCTGGCGCTTGTTTCAGGACGGCACGCTCGATACGAGCTTCGGCAACGACGGCATGTCGCTGTTCACCGTCGACGGCGATCTTGCGCATACGACGGCGATCTACGATCTGAAGCTCAACGTTTCCGACGCGATCTACGTGACCGGCACCTACGACGGGCCGGGCCACTCGCAGCTGATGCTCGGCGTGCTCGGGCCGGACGGCAGCGTCGTCAAGATCACCGCGTCCGATCTGCCGGGCTCGCCGCCGGGCGATGTCGTGCCGACGCGTCTTCTTGTGCAGGCGGACGGCAAGCTCGCGGTCGCCGGTTACTGGAAAGTCGCGGGCCAGTGGTTGTGCATGGACGCGCGATTCAACGTTACGCTCGACGGCAGCGGCTTCCACTTCCCGCTCGACACGACTTATCACCCCGGCTTCGGCTACAACGGCTTCTCGCGCGGTTACAGCGGACCGGCGGGCGAACACCTGACCGACTGCTACAACGACGCATTCCTGCAACGCGCCGACGGCAGCTACATCGCGGCGGGACGCACGGCCTACGACAATCTCGGTGGCGGCTGGATCGCGCAGTTCTATCGTCTCGATGCAAACGGCAATTTGATCGACAACGCGATCGTGCGACTCAGCCCGTTCGGCGACAACTCCATCCGCAACGTGCTCGAACAATCCGACCGCCGCGTCGTGATGAGCGGCTTCACCGGCTACGACGACGGCCAGGGCGATACCGGCTCAGGTTTCGTCGCCGCGCGTTTCGTGCCGGATTTGTCCGCGCTGGATCCGGGCTACGGCAACAACGGCATCGGATTCTTCAAGTTCGATGCGCTCGATTCGAGCAACGACCAATCCTTCGCGGCGGCACTCGACGCCGACGAACGCGTCGTGATGGCGGGCAGTTCGTTCGGCGGTATTCAGAGCCCGTCGAACACGCGCTTCGCCATCGCGCGTCTGCAAAGCGATCTGATTTTCCGCAACGCCTTCGAGTTGCACGAATGAATCTGTCCCGATCCGCAAAAGGAGACACGCCATGACCCCCGCCCGCACCCTGACCGCCTGCGCCTTCCTCGTCGCCGCTTCATGCGCCCAGGCGCAATCCATCGATGCCTACGCGCCGCAGCCGCTTGGAACGGTCACGACGGCCGCGATGCAAGCCGATGGCAAGACGCTGCTCGGTGGTCCCTTCCTGTTCATCGACTCGATCGCACGTACGCGCGTGGCGCGGCTCAATGTCGACGGCAGCGTCGATATGACCTTCAACGACCCGGTCGTCAACAGCGAAGTCAAAACAATCGCCGTGCAGCCGGATGGCAAGATTCTGATCGGTGGCAGCTTCGACAATGTCGGCGGCCAGACGCGCCACTACCTCGCGCGCCTCAACGATGACGGCAGCCTCGACACCAGCTTCGCCGATCCCGCACTCGACGATGCGGTCTGGTCGATCGCAATCCAGCCCGATGGTCGCATCCTCGCCGGCGGCGACTTCACCCACATCGGAGGGACCGCGCGCAGCTACGCCGCGCGCTTCGATGCGAATGGTTCGTTCGATACGTCCTTCGGCGATCCACAGCTGTGCTGTCTGCCGGTGCGCTCGGTCGTGCTGCAACCCGACGGCCGCGTCGTCATCGGCGGCGTGTTCTCGCAGGCGGGTGGTGTGAACGATCATTTCTACCTCGCCCGCTACAGCAGCAGCGGCGTGTTCGACCCCTCGTTTCCGAACGTGCCGGATAGCGTCGTACTGCTCGCGAACGACATCGTGATAGCTCCGGACGGCTCGCTGTTCCTCAGCGGCAGCGGCGACCCGGCGATTCGCAAGCTGCGTGCGGATGGCACGCTCGACAGCGGCTTCAATGCGCCGGGAACCGACGGAGAAGCTTATGGCATGGTGCTGCAGCCGGACGGCAAATTGCTCATCGCAGGAACCTTCGAGCAGGTCGATGGACAGCCGCACGCGAACGTTGCGCGGCTCGACGCGGACGGATCGCTCGACGCGACCTTCGCGAGCGTGCCGTTCCGCGCCACCGCGGACAATCCGAATGCCTATGCCTACGGCCTTTCGATGCAGGCCGACGATGCGGTCGTCGTGTTCGGCAACTTCACCCTGGTCGGCTCGACGCCGCGTCAGTACGTCGCCCGCATCGGTGCGACCACGCATGCGGGCGACCGCTTCAGCGGCGTGCCGTCCGGCTCCAGCGTCCAGGCAACCTGGCAACGCAGCGGCGGCGGCGAAGAACTCGCGCAGCCACCGGTGCTGCAGTATTCGACCGACGCGGTCCACTACACCGACGTCGGCGCCATGACGCGCGTCACCGGCGGCTGGTCCGGCAGCGCACCGCACGATGTCCACGGCAGCGTGTTCTGGCTGCGCGCCCTCGGCACCTATTCGAGCGGCGCCGGCAATGGCTCGCGCAGCCAGGTCGCGAGCCCGGCATGGCTGAGCGACACCGTGTTCGCCGACGGTTTCGACTGAGGGGTCTCGTGTGTCAGCGCGATCGACGACTGTCGCGTCGCTCGATCGCGCTGCCCGGTCCGATACGAATCGTTGTGGAAAAAGCAGAACCGAAACGCGCGACGTCATGACATCGCGGCGTCCCCGGCTTACGGCGCAACCCCGTCGAACCCATCCGCGAAAATCGCATCGCCGGGCCCGCCCGAGAAGAAATACGCCGCGCCCTGCAAACGCATGTCCGGCGATTCCCACGCCCACGAACCGATCAGCGCAGTGCTTCCGTCCAGCGCCACTTCGAGCCCGAACACGAAGCTCGGCGCACCGTCGCTCGCGACGAACTTCTGCGTCTGCGTGAACACGCCGGCGCTTGCGTCGAACGCATACACCGCACCCTGCGACAAGTCGACGCCGTCGGCGCCGATCAGCGCGTGCGAACCGTCGAGCGCGACCGCGTGGCCGAAATTGTCGAACGGCGCACCGTCGTCGGCGACGAGCTCCTGCGTCTGGGTCCAGCTGCCGTCCGCTTCGGTGAAGACATAGGCCGCACCCTGCGTGTCGCTGCCGCCGGGATTGGAGCCCCAGGCGCCGACCAGAAAGGTCGTGCCCGACAGCGCGGTCGCGTAGCCGAAGTAGGTGTTGCTGGCACCGTCGTCCGCGACGAGTTTCTGGCTCTGGCTCCAGACGCCGCCGTTTTCACCGAACACATACACCGCACCTTGATAGCCGTTGTTGGCGTATGCGCCGACCATCGCGTTGGTGCCGTCGAATGCGATCGAGTAGCCGAAGATGTCGCCGATGCCGCCGTCGTTCGCGACAAGCTTCTGCTGCTGGGTCCAAGTGCCGTCGACCAGATTGAACACGTACACCGCGCCTTGAAAGCCGTTGCTGCCGACGGTGGCGCCGTCGGCACCGATCAGCGCGGTGGTGCCGCTGAATCCGAGCGAGTAACCGAAATTGTCGTTGCCCTGGCCGTCGTCGGCGATGAGCTTCTGCGTCTGACTCCAGCTTCCATCCGCCAGCGTGAACACGTAGACCGCGCCGGTCGACGGGTTGCCGTTGATCGTCGCCGCGTAGGCGCCGATGAAGGCGGTGGTGCCGTCGAACACGATCGAATGACCGAAGGTGTCGAACGCCTGGCCGTCGTTCGCGACGAGCTTCTGCGTTTCGGTCCAGGTGCCGCCGGATTCCTCGTACACGTAGACCGCGCCCTGGTCTTCGTTGTCGCCGATCTTGGCCTGGCGCGCGCCGATCATCGCGGTCGTCCCATGCACCGCGACGGCGATGCCGAATTGCGGCGTGAATCCGGGATCGACCTCGGTGACTTCCTGCGTCTGGGTCCACTCGTCGGTTCCGAGCGTGCGATCGATGGCGTCGCGCAACGCGCTCGGAATCACGGGCGCGGCAGCGGCGGATTTTTCAGGGGATGCAGCGTGCGCAGGGATCGCGCACGCCATCAACAGCGTGCAGACAAACAACGATACTTCGCGCAGGATGCGCGGTGGCGAAACGCAAGTGAAGCGGTTCATACGGATTTTTCCTCACTGCCGACACAGATCGCGGAGTATCCGCAGGGCCGCGAGCGCGTTCAACGGTGAAGCATGACCAGTTGAGCTCATGACGTATTTACGTCAGCGAGCCGCCCCGCCCTGCTCGGGCAAGGACCAGTGCCGCGCCGCCATCCAGCCGAGCTGGAAGCGAGTCTGTGCATCGAGTCGATGCATGACGTCGGTGATACGCCGCGTCAACGTGCTCGCCGAGATGCCGAGCTCATACGCGATCGCCTTGTCGTTGAGTCCGGCCGCGAGCAGCGGGATCAGATGATCGGCTTCCGGCGGCAGCCGCGTCCCGGGTTCACCGGTCTGCATCGTCCCCGCCTGCGTGACCGCGATCGGCGCGGCGCGCTCCCACAGAATCTCGAACATCGAATACAGCGCATCGAGCAGCGCCGAAGAGCGCACCAGCAGCGAAGGACTGTTGGGACGTTCGAGATTGAGCGGGATCAGCGCGACATTGCGATCGGCCATGACCATCTTGAACGGCAGCTCGGTGACCACGCGCACTTCCTCGCCGGCCTCCATGTCCTCGCGGATGCGCGCAACCACGCCGGGAATCGCGAGGAAGGCCTGATCGGCGATGCTGCGATAACGCACGCCGCGCGCGATCGCATCGACCTGCGTCGTGCTCGGCTGCTCCGGCCCCGCGATGAGGATCGGCGGGCGCGCCAGGAAAATCAGTTCGTGCCGCGCGGCATGTTGGATCTGTTCGAAGACATGCCGCTCCGCTTCCTGCGTCGTGATGAGTTCGATCATCTGCCGACGCTCGCCCGCGCCCTCGGTGGCACGCTGCTGCAATCGCTGTATCTCCGCGCGTGCGCGGCGCAGCTCACCCTCGCGCCGCGACAGGATGGCTTCGATCGCGATGTCCGGCGAGGCCGCAACGAAACGCCGCGGCGCGCCTACGCCGAACGTGACCAAGCCCATGCCTTGCAACGCATCGAGCAGACGCTGCACCTTGCGCGGCGGCCACGCGAGCGCCGCGGAAAGCTCGGCCAGCGTCGCCTCCGGATGATCGAGCAGGGCGACGTAGGCGCGTTCCTCGGACGCACTGATACCGAGCGATTCCAAGGGCCGTTCGCTCACGGCGTAGCTGGACGCGGCGTTCATCCGGGGGTTCCTCTTCGTTTGCAGCTTGCAGGACGCCCGAATCGACGCGTCGGGCTCTGCTCATTCTAGTGACGAAGTAGAACCCGCGACCGCGCCCGAGACGCCGCTCGGCTTACCATGGAAAGCTTGAACGTCACAAATCGCCGGCAAACCCCGCTTCAGCTCCGATGCGGTTGCCCTGCTTATTTTAAAAGCGTCAGACTCGACCTTTACCTCACTCGAAGACCGTCGGCGTCGCTTCCCAGCCCGAGATGTCTCATGAGTACTCCGACCAGCCACGCCGTCACCCTCAAGCTTTTTCTTGTCGATGACAACGACGACACGCGGCATTTGCTGACGCAGCTGCTGCAGGCGAGTGGATACGAGGTGCGCACGGCGGCGACGAAGACCGACGCGCTGCGCGATTTTCCGCCGTTCGGTGCCGACGTGCTGCTGACCGACATCGGGTTGCCCGACGGCGATGGATGGGAGCTGCTGCGTGAACTCACGGACGCGGGTCTGTCGCCGTATGCGATTGCGATGAGCGGCTTCGGTGCCTTGTCCGATCTTGCCGCGAGCAAGAGGGCAGGCTTTCGTCACCATCTGGTCAAGCCGATTGAACTGGGCGCGCTCGAGCGCGTGCTGCAGGAAGCCTGTGAGGAGATCACGGCGCCGCATTGATCATCCTGCGAACCCGCTTCCGTCATCGTCGAATCTGGCGCTGCTCATGGCGTCGGATGAGCGCCGAGTCCTTCGTATACATTTTCAACGAGTACACCATTTATCATCGTCTGCTCGAATGCCCCCGGAGCCGACGATGAGCGTGTCCGAAACTCCCGAGAACACGCCCGACCACCCGCAGCGACGCGGCCTGCCCAAGGTCGGCCCGGACGATATCGAGGAGCGGCGCGGCGACGAGATCGGCGATACGACGGATTACGGTGCCGATCGGGTGCCGGTAGTCGGCCTCGGCGGTTCTGCCGGCAGCATCGTCGCGCTGGGCCGCTTCTTCGAATGCACGCCGGCGCAGACCGGCCTTGCCTTCGTGGTCGTGCTGCATCTTGCGCCCGACCATCACAGCACGCTGCCGGAGCTGCTTCAACGTCATTGCGCAATGCCGGTGAAGGCGGCCGCGGACGGCGTGGAGCTGCAGGCCGACCATGTCTACGTGATTCCTCCCGGCAAGCATCTGACGAGCGTCGACGGACATCTGCATCTGACCGAGCTGCAACCCGAACAAGGCCGACGCGTAGCGGTGGATCTGTTCTTCCGTTCCCTCGCCGATACGCACGGCCCGCACGCGACCGCGGTCGTGCTGAGCGGCGCCGACGGCGATGGCGCCACCGGCCTGAAGCGGATCAAGGAGCGCGGCGGACTCACCATCGCGCAGGACCCCGGCGAAGCCGAGCACCCTTCGATGCCGCGCTCGGCGATTGCAACCGGAATGGTCGACTGGGTGCTGCGCGCAGCGGAAATGCCGGAGCGCATCCTGACCTATCGCTCGCGCGAGCGGCGCCTGCAGGTTCCACCCGAGGACGGTCCACAGCTCACGCCGGTGGAAGCGGCGGCGACCGAGCGCGAACTGAGGCTGCGTGAAATCCTCGATTTCCTGCGCGCGCGCACCGGACGCGACTTCAGCTACTACAAGCGCGGCACGATCATCCGTCGCGTCGCGCGCCGCATGCAATTGTGCGGCGTCGAGGAAATGAGCGACTACCTGGAAACGCTGAAGACCCAGGCCGGCGAAGCGGCCGCCCTGGTCAGCGAACTGCTGATCTCGGTCACCAATTTCTTTCGCGACCGCGATTCCTTCGAAGCGCTCGACCCGCACATCTCGCGGCTCTTCAGGAGCAAGGCGCCGGAACACACGTTTCGCGTCTGGGTCACCGCCTGCGCCACCGGCGAAGAAGCCTATTCGATGGCCATGCTCCTGCTGGAACACGCGGCCAAGCTCGACGCGCCTCCGGCCCTGCAGGTCTTCGCCTGCGATCTGGACGACGACGCGATCCGCTTCGCGCGCGCCGGGCTCTATCCCGACACGATCGCCGCGGACGTCAGCGAGGAACGCCTGCGGCGTTTCTTCACCAAGGTGCCGAGCGGATATCTGGTGCGGCGACAGTTGCGCGAAATGGTCCTGTTCGCCACCCACGATCTGCTCAAGGACGCGCCGTTCTCGCGCATCGATCTGTTGTCCAGCCGCAACCTGCTCATCTATCTCAATCGCGAGGCGCAGGCGCGCTGCTTCGACATCTTCAACTTCGCGTTGAATCCGGGCGGCTGCCTGTTCCTCGGCTCGTCCGAAACGGTTCCGGAAGGAAGCGCGCTGTTCGCGCCGGCCGATCGCCAGTACCGCATTTTCCGCCAGCTTCCGGTGCACCGGATCGGCATCCCGGTCACCAGCGGCCCTGCCGACAGCGCGCTGCAACGGGTCGTGCAACAGCAGGAACGCCTGGTCCTGACGCCGTCCGCGCTTCCGCGCAACGCGTTCGTCGAAAACCCGCTGCGCGGCGGTCGCGCGTCGAGCGAGGACATGCCGTTCGCCAACGAGCTGCATCTGCGGCTGCTCGGCCGCTGGGGTCCGCCGTCAGCCGTGGTCAACGCGGACTACGACATCGTCCATCTGTCCGAGAACGCGAGCCCGTTCCTGCAGTTTCCCGAAGGCGAGCCGACGCGGAACCTGCTGCGCCTCGCCACCCCGTCGCTGCGCGTAGCCTTGCGTTCGGCGCTGCTGGCAGCCGAACAGCGCGAGCAGCCGGTCGAAATGCTCGGCCGCACAGTGGACCTGGCCGGCGGCGAGCGCGTGATCGACCTCACTGTTGCGCCGGCGGGCGAACTCGGGCCCGGCCATTTCCTGGTCCTGTTCGCATCGCATCAGCCGCGCCGCGCCGAAAGCACTTCGATGATGACGAGCGGCCTGGTCGACCTCGAGGCCGAAGCCGTCGCGCAGCAACTGGAGAAACAGCTCGCGCTCGCCGGCATCAAGTTGCAGGCGACGATCGAGCAGCACGAGATCTCCAACGAGGAACTCACCGCCAGCAACGAAGAATTGCAGGCGATGAACGAGGAATTGCGCAGCGCCGGCGAGGAACTGGAAAGCGGACGCGAGGAACTGCAGAGCGTCAACGAAGAACTCACGACCTTGAACACCGAATTCAAGAATCGCGTCGACGAGCTCGGCCGCGCCAATTCGGATCTGCAGAACCTGATGAGCGCGACGCAGATCGCGACGGTCTTCCTCGATCGCAAGCTGCACATCATGCGCTACACGCCGTCGGCCGCGCCGCTGTTCAACCTGATTGCCGGCGATGTCGGACGCCCGATCTCGGACCTGAAACAACGACTCGATTATCCGGAACTCGCGGCCGATGCCGAGCAGGTGCTGCACAGCCTGGTGCCGCTGGAGCGCGAGATCCGCGCCGACAACCGCTGGCTGCTCGCGCGCGTACTGCCGTATCGCACCGTCGACGATCACATCGCCGGGATCGTGCTCACCTTCGTCGACATCAGCGAACGCCGCGCATTCACGCGCACGCTGAAAGCGAGCGAGCAGCGCCTGCAGACCCTCGCCGACGCCGCGCCGCAGATCATCTGGACCAACGACGGCGAAGGCCGCGCGGCATATTTCAACCGGCGCTGGTACGAGTATTCGGGTCGCTCGATCGAGGACTCGGTCGGATCCGGCTGGCAGGCGATCGTGCATCCGGACGACCGCGAGCGCGCGCTCGAGCAATGGGAGCGCGCACTGGCGGCCCACGAAGCGTTCGAATGCGAATTCCGCCTGCAGCGCGCGGACGGAAGATATCGATGGTTCATCGGCCGCAGCATGCCCTCCTTCGAGAACCGCGAGGAATGGTTCGGCACCGCGACCGACATCGATGATCTGAAGCAGGCGGAGAGCCTGCTGAAGGCGAGCGAGGAGCAGTTTCGACGCGCGATCGAGGACGCGCCGATTCCCGTCATCATGCAGGCCGAAGACGGCGAGGTGTTGCAGATCAGCAAGGCCTGGACCGAACTGACCGGCTTTCGCCTCGACGACATCCCGACCTTCGATACGTGGCTGAACCGCGCCTACGGTCCGGGCGCGGACAAGGTGCGTCGTCACATGCACGATCTGTTCAACGGCGAGGTCGCGATGCTCGATGCCGAATTCGATTTGAAGACGACCGGCGACGTCGATCGGCACTGGCTGTTTTCCGCGTCCGCACCGGGCGAGTTGCGCGGCGGCCGCCGCTTCATCGTCGGCATGGTCTCCGACCTCACCGAGCGTCGCCGCGCCGAAGAGCGCCTGAGCGAGAGCAATCAGCAGCTGCGCCTCATCGTCGAGAATGCGCGCGACTACGCGATCATCGCGATGGACATGGAGCGCCGCGTCACGAGCTGGAACGTCGGCGCGCAATCCATTCTCGGCTACACCCAGGAGGAAGCGATCGGCCTGGTTGCGGACGTGATCTTCACGCCCGAGGATCGCGCCGCCGGCATTCCCCAGCACGAAGCCGAACAGGCGCTGGCGAACGGACGTGCCGCCGACGAACGCTGGCATCTGCGTCAGGACGGCAGCCGTTTCTGGGGCTCGGGCGTGATGATGGCGATGGGCGACAGCGACGGCGCGGCGATCGGTCTGGTCAAGATTTTTCGCGACCACACGTCGGAACGAAATTCCAAACTGGCGATGGAACGCGCGCGCGAGCGCCTGCATGCGGCCCTGCAGGAAACCGAGAATGCGCGCGATCAGGCGGAAGCGGCGGGCAAGGCGAAGGATCGCTTCCTCGCGGTGCTTTCGCATGAACTGCGCGCGCCGCTGACGCCGGTGTTGATCGGCGCACAGGTGCTCGCGCGCAACAAGACGCTGCCGCCGGCCGTTCTGGAAACCGTCGCGGTGATCGAACGCAACGTGCGACTGCAGACCCATCTGATCGACGACCTGCTCGACGTCTCGCGCATCATGCACGGCAAGATGGAATTGAGCATCGAGGCGATGGATCTGCATGCCGCGATCCGCGGTGCGATCGAGGTCGCGCAGCCGGACATCGAAGCGAAGAACCAGCAATTGAACGTGCAACTGGAGGCTGCCGAACATCGCATTCGCGGCGACGTGCAACGGCTGCAGCAAGTGTTCTGGAACATCCTCAAGAATGCGTCCAAGTTCACCCCCGTGAAGGGCGCGATCACGGTGAGTTCGCGCAACGAAAGCGACCGCGTTGTGGTGGAAGTGCGCGACTCCGGCGTCGGCTTCGCGCCGGAAACCGCCGAGCGCATTTTCGACGTGTTCGAACAGGGCAACCGCAACATCACCGCGCAGTACGGCGGCCTCGGACTCGGCCTCGCGATTGCCGAAGCGAGCATGAAGGCCCACGGCGGCGGCATTCGCGCTGCCAGCGACGGGCCGGGAACCGGTGCAACCTTCACACTGGAGTTGCCGATCGCGTCGCACGAGTGAGTGCATCGGACGTCGTTGCCGCGAGCATCGTGTGATTGCGCGCTACTGCGTCGAGCTCTCCTCGTCGCAATTTGCAGCGCGCGTCGCAGAACGGAAAACGCCCGCGCGCGCATGAATGAACGTCGCCACGCCGCACCCCGCCGTGTTCACGCTGCATCACGGTTTTTCAGCGCAGTTTGGTCGACACCTTTCCGAACGGACCACGCCGATGAACCTGCGAATCCTGTGTGTGATGGCGACCCTTTGCATGGCCGCGAGCGGCTGCCACGATCGAACCAATCCGGGCGAGCAGCAGCCACGTCCGGCCGGCACCACGGCGACACCGGGCTCTCCAGCGGGTACGTCGCCGGGCAATGCGGCCGGCGTCGACCGCGGTCAGCAGCAGGCGCCGGCCAGTCAGCCCGGTAATATCGCTGCGAATGGTCACGGCACGAAGCCCTCGTTCGAGGAACTCGATGTCACGCACCGAGGCTTTCTGACCGAAGCGGACGTCGCCGCCGATCCCTTGGTGGCGCAGCGCTTCAAGGCCTGCGACGCCGACGCGGACGGCCATTTGACCAAGGCGGAATTCGATGCATGCAAGCCGGCACCGTAGGCAGGTCTTCGCCTTTCATCGCGTCGCGATGGATGAAGCGACGGTATGATCACCTGCTCACTTCACACTGAAGCTCGCGATCGACGATGAGAATTGTTTATGCGGAAGACGACGCCAGCGTCCGGGCCATCTTCACGACGCTGCTGGTTTCGCACGGCGTCCACGTCCATGAGGCTCACGACGGCGGCGAGGCCATTGCGCTGTGTCGCGCCTTTCAGCCAGCGACCGTGCTCCTCGATCTGGAGATGCCGAACATCGACGGCTACGAATGCGCGCGGCGCATTCGCGAATCGGCCGGCAGCGCTGCGCCGCGGCTCGTCGCGCTCACCGGCGACTCGTCCGCCGAAGCGCGCCGAAGGGCCGAGCTTGCCGGGTTCGACGAGCTGCTGGTGAAGCCGGTTTCGGCGCGCCAGTTGATCGAAGCGATCGGGATGTCGCAGTAGGTTGCGCGCGTCGTTTTCCCGAGCGCGCAATATCGCCCGCCGCAACCAGCGCGATCACGGGTCTTGTGCCGAAATCCGATCTTCCAGTGATTTGACCAGGGGTGCATCGAGCCAGCGCAAATCCGCGAGGGATGACGGCTCGGCAATCGAGACGCCGTTTCGCGCAGCACGCTGTTCCGCCATGACGGCATAAACCTGCCGACGCGCGCGCATCACCGAGCCGAGCGGCTGGTGCGACTGCAACGCATGCCATGGACTGAACGACAGGCGCCGCTCGAGTTCTTCCGAGACCTCGCCCATCCACGACGATTGGCGCGGCACATACAGTCGCGCGACGGTGCGGTACGGGCTGTGCTCCTCCGACCACAAGGCCGACGCGTCCTCGATCGGCATCTGCTCCAGATCGACACACAGCTGCGCGCGCAATTCCCATTCGGCGCCATTTCCTGCGAAGTACGCACTGGTCGCATCGCGCAGCTGGAACGGATTGTCGTCCGCGGGAAGCTCCACATCGGTCAGCTTGCGAAGCGCATCGGAAACCGGCGCCAGCGAACACTTCGCGATGTACTCGCCGAAGCGCAGCGGCACCTGCGTGAAGAACGTTTCGCCGAGCAGATGCGTGCGCGGCTGTCCGCCCAGCGCCTTGATCGTGCTGCTCTCGCCGCCGAGCGCTTCCAGCGCTTTCTCGGTGCCGCGCAGGACGGCGGAAAGCGCCTTCTTCGCGCCCTCCGCGCGATCGGTGGTTTTCGCGAGCAGCGCGAGGTTTTTCAGAAATGCCTTCGCCGTCGGCTTGAGAAAGACCGGCCCGTTGACCATCACGAAATCCTGCGTGACGTCGCTGCTGCCCGACGACACACGCTCGCCTTCCACTCCGATGACCTTGATCGCCATCGCGCGCGGCAGCGACACGTTGTCGTGGATCGGATCTCCCGGCGATGTCGAGAAGCGAACGACGACCGGGTATCGCCGCGGTCTGGCGAACAGACCTTGCGCAAGCTGCGCGTCGAGTCCCTCCTCTACGCGCAATTCGCCGAGGACCAGTCCGTGGCATTTGGCGTGCACGCTGCGGATGCCTGCACCGTAGTCGCGAAAGGTCGTGTCGGCGATGGAGGTCAGGGCTTTTATCAGCCCGGCAATGGTTTCCTGTTCGTCTTCGGCCGGCTGCTCCACGTTGGGCGCATATGGAATGGGCGGGTATCGATCATGGTTGGGCACGACGGTCTCCTGATGGACGTGCTGGCAGCAGTCGATGCAAGTTCCGGCCCACGCGTGGCGCCTTTACAAGGTTTCGATTCATGCTGCAGCGTTTCAAATGGCGCGACACCGCCTCGGAAAAATCCTCATGTCCAAGCCCCAGATCGTCTGCGTAGGATCGATCGATCATGATCCTGTACTCCTCGCCGGAAATGTCATGGAGTCGCTCATCGATGGCGACAAGACGCTCTGGACCGAACAGGATGGCCGCGTGTATGTAGGCCCGTTGAGCGAGGCCGAGTGGATTCCGAGGAGCTGGAAGGCGAGAAGTTTCGGCATGGCGCAATCGCGCGCGGAGATCGAAACGCATCTGCGCGCAGTGCGGGCGGCACGCGAAACGATGGACGCTTCCGGACGCGCCGAGCAACCGTTCGCGCGCTGACGCGCAGGACAAACCCGCCAGCGGGACGCTGCGCTTGCGCGCTGGACCATGCGCAATCACGGCGTCAGCACGACCTTGCGGCAGTCTTCGGCCTTCTCGTTGAAAATCTGATACCCGCGCGCCGCATCCGCGAGCGGCAGGCGGTGCGTGATGATGGCTTCGGGTTGCAGATCGCCGTTTTCGATATGGTCGAGCAGTTTCGGCAGCAGGCGTTGCACATGCGTCTGGCCCATCTTGAAGGTCAGGCCCTTGTCGAACGCATCGCCGAACATGAAGGCGTGCAGATAGCCGGCATAGACACCGGGGACACTGACGACACCGCCGCGACGCGTCGCCGCGATGCACTGGCGCAGCACGAAGCCGCTGCCTGCTTCAACTTTCAAGGTAGCGAGCACCGTCTCGGTCGTGCTGCCCTTGGCTTCGAATCCGACCGCGTCGATGCTCGCGTCGACGCCACGATGCCCGGTGTGGTCGATGATGAATTGCGCAGGGTCGTCGACGTCGTCGAAATTGATCGGGATGATCCCGTAGGTTTTTTCGGCGAATGCGAGCCGATACGGATGATGATCGATCATGAAGATCTGCTCGGCGCCGAGCATGCGAGCACTCGCCGCAGCCATCTGACCGACAGGACCTGCGCCGAAGATCGCGACGCTGGAACCTTCGCCGATCTGGCCGTTCTCGACCGCCTGGAAACCGGTCGGAAGAATGTCCGACAGAAACAGCACCTGCTCGTCGGCGAGACTGCCGGGAACAACGAACGGGCCGACATTCGCATGCGGCACGCGAACCAGTTCCGCCTGACCGCCCGGCACGCCGCCGTACAGATGGCTGTAGCCGAACAGTGCCGGCGGCGACGTGCCGCCTTTCCGGTTGATGACCGAGCCTTCGCCCGTATTGGTGGTTTCGCAGCAGGCGAACTCGGTGCGCTCGCAGAAGAAACAGTGGCCGCATGCGATCACGAACGGAATCACGACGCGGTCACCGACCTTCACGCGAGTCACCTCGGCGCCGACGTCTTCGACCACACCCATGAACTCGTGTCCAAGGATGTCGCCGTCCTTCATATCGGGAATCTTGCCGCGGAACAGATGCAGATCCGAGCCGCAGATCGCTGTCGCCGTCACGCGCAGCAGAATGTCGTCCGGCGCCTGTATGGCCGGATCGGCAACGGTCTCGACGCGTACATCCTTTGCGCCGTGGTAGGTCAGGGCTTTCATGGGCATCTCTTCATTCGGCGGGGACACCGAGTAGACGGACCCCACACCACCTCAGGCCTGAACTGTTCATGTGTTCCGTAGCGCGCGTTCATCGCGCCATCGCAAACGTGGGGGCACCGTCACATGACGGCCCCTCATTCGCGGAGACATTCCAATGATTGCTGCAATCCCCGACAACCCACTCGCCCTTGTCACCGGCGCTTCGTCCGGCATCGGTCGCAACCTCGCGCGCATCGCGGCCGAGCACGGCTTCGATCTGATCGTCGGCGCCGACACCGATCTCGACAGCGCCGTGCAGGAATTCCGCTCGCTCGGACGCAAGGTCGATTCCGTGCAGGCGGACTTCGCGACCAGGGAAGGCGTCGACCGGCTGCTCGCGCTACTCGGCGAGCGCACGCCGGACGCCCTGTTCGCCAACGCAGGCCACGGCCTCGGCGGCGGCTTTCTCGATCAGGCCTTCGCCGACGTGCAGCACGTCATCGACACCAACATCACCGGCACGCTGTATCTGCTGCAGCAGATCGCCGCGAAAATGAAACTGCGCGGTCGTGGGCGCATCCTGATCACGGGATCGATCGCCGGGTTCACGCCCGGAAGTTTTCAGGCGGTCTACAACGGCACCAAGGCCTTCGTCGACAGTTTCGCGCTCGCCTTGCGCGATGAACTCAAAGGCAGCGGCGTCACCGTCAGTTGTCTGATGCCGGGCGTCACCGACACCGAATTCTTCGAACGCGCCGGCATGCAGGACACGCGCATCGGCACGTCGGACAAGAAGATGGATCCCGCCGAAGTGGCGAAGATCGGTTTCGCGGCGATGATGGACGGCGAAGCCGACGTGGTCGCCGGCTGGAAGAACAAGCTCACGGTCGCGCTGGCGAATGTGACTTCGGGCGAGCGCCTCGCCGCGCAGCATCGAAAGGAAGCCGAGCCGGGGTCGGCGCAGCGCTGAGGCTTTGCGCTCTGCGAACATTGCGATGCTGCGCTGGCGCATCGAGCGCACGAACCGCGCTCGAAGTCGTGACTGAACATAGTCCCTTCCGAGCACCGGCACGTTCGCCCTCGACGTTCAGCCTGAGCGTGGCTACATGCAAGTCCCCACACCGATGGAATCGTCATGAAGAAGATCATGGTTGCCACCCTGCTCGCCGCAGCATCCTCCGCCGCATGGGCGGGCCTTCCGACGTCGGATCAGGATTTCGTCACCAACGCAGCGCAGGGCGGAATGGCTGAGGTCGCGCTCGGCAAGCTTGCAACCCACCAAGGCGCCAGCGCGGCTGTGAAGAAATTCGGGCAACAGATGACGTCCGACCACAGCAAGGCGAACGCCGAACTTGCAACGGCTGCGAAAAAGGCCGGCGCTACCGTGCCGACAGCTCCGTCCGACAAGCAGAACGAAACCTTGACCGAGATGAAAGGCATGAAAGGCGCGGCCTTCGACAAGGCCTATGCCGACGCGATGGTGAAGGACCACGAAGAAACGATCGCGCTGTTCGAGAAGGAATCGTCCAAGGCCGATGAAGGCCCGGTCAAAACCTTTGCGTCGAAGACGCTGCCGACGCTGGAGCATCATCTGAAGATGGCGAAAGATCTGCAGCAGCAGGTCAAGTAAACAACGCGCCATCTGCGCGGCGCATGCATCGAGCATGTGCCGCGCAGCTATTTTTTCTTCGCAGCAAACTGCGCGTTCCGTGCGGCTCGGCATGATCGTCAGGTCAACGTCGCTGCCGTCGCAGCCACTCACTCCAGCGCAGACAGCGAATCGTACGGAAGCGCCTTCGCGCCCGCCGCTGCCATCGTGGCATCGAGCGCATGATTTTCGTCGTCGTCGTCAATCACCACCAGAATCCGTCCCTGCTCGATCTCGTTCTCGAAACGCTGCCGTATCGGATTGGCGACCGTCGAGCCCATCAGCGCCGACGACCACGCGCCGACACCACTCGTGATGGCGGTGAGCAAGGCCACGCCGGCAACGGTGATGCCCACCGCGGGAATCGCCATCGCGATGAGTCCGCCGATCGCGCCCATCGCTCCACCGGTAGCAGCGCCGCGAAGCGCGGCAGGAACGGTGTCGGTGCTGACATCGATGCGCTCGTCGGGAATGTCTTCCATCGCGATATCCGACCGCGCGATCAGGGAAATGCGCTCATCCGGAATGCCCGCAGCGCGAGCGGCCACGACGGCCTGCGCTGCCGATGCCACCGTCGCCGTACCGAATACATGTCTGCGTTTCATGGAGCCTCCGATGTCTCGAAAGGAAGTCTTTCCGCTCGACTTCATCTTGGGTGGATTGAGTCAACGAGCCGGGGGATATCTCGTCAGGTGCCTGAGTAGCGCGAGCCACGTGCGGTGCACGAAGCGGCCGTTGGGAATGTCCGGCTCGATGCATGACTTCGACGTTCACTGCTCGTCGGCACTCCGCGCAGGCAAGTGGCTGGCCGCTGCTCGGTACCGACGCGGACAAACACTCTGGCGACACCACGATGGACGGCTGTTAACTCTGACGGCCAGGTTGGAAGCGGGGTTCAGAATCACGCTGGAGGCTCTGCGTCCGCCGCTACCGAAAGGGCGAGTTCCGCACAAAGGGAAGAGCGCGCGAGCTGGACCGACCTCGGACTAGCTGCGCTTTCGTCTGCGCGACCCGCACTAACGCCGAAGCGTTTGTTGCAGACCTGGAAGAGAAGCTTCGTCGGCGCGCAGTCGACGCCGCAACGCTCACGACATCCGCACACCGCAGAATGGCGCGAGCTCCGCCACCGCATCGGCATCGACCGCACTCGTGCGCAGCAAGGCTTCGATTTCTTCGCGTGCAGGAATACTCGCCTGCGCGCCGGCACGCGTGCATGCGATAGCTGCTGCCGCGGCGGCGAAACGCAACGCAGCGGCGAGATCACGCTGCGCCGCGAGCGCCGCGGCGAATGCGCCGCAGAACGTATCGCCGGCTGCGGTCGTGTCGACCGCTTCGACGGGGAACGCCGGCTGCACGAAGTAGCGTCGGCCGGAACGTGCGCAGCAGCCGCGTTCGCCGAGCGTGACCACCACCGTATCGATCGCGAGCGCATCGAGGCTCTCGCGCAGGGAGCCTGCGCCGGCAAGCGTGGCGAGTTCGCCTTCGTTGACGATGAGCACGTCGATCGCCGCGAGCAATCCCGCCGGCAGCGGCTGCGCCGGCGCCGCATTGAGCAGGCTGCGCACGCCGGCCGCGCGTGCGGCCTTCGCCCAGGCCTCGACGGCGGCGAGCGGTGTTTCGAGCTGCAACAGCAGAAGGCCGACGTGATCGAGCGCTGGAAGATGATCGCGCGCGAGTGTCATGTTCGCGCCCGGCGCCACGGTGATCGCGTTCTCGCCGTTGTCGGCGACGACGATGAAGGCCGTGCCGGTGGCACGTTCTGCGCGCACGATCGCAAGCTCGACGCCGGCTTCGCGCAGCGAGGCTTCGATCGGTACTGCATGCGCGTCGTCGCCGAGCGCGACCAGCATCTGCGTCTTCGCACCGGCGCGCGCCGCAGCAACGGCTTGATTGGCACCCTTGCCGCCGGCATACGTCGCGAATTCACCGCCGAGCACGGTCTCGCCGGGCGCAGGCACATGTGGCGCGCGGACGACGAAATCGAGGTTCGCCGAACCGGCGACCAGGATCGTGTCGCGCACGTCGGTCATCGGTCGAACACCTGTGCGCCGATCAGGCAATACCGAAAGCGAAAATTTTCGGCATCGCTGAAGTCGGTGGCGGGCAGTTCGAGCGGCATGCGCTGATTCTGCATCATCCGCTCTACCGTTTGCGCGCAACCCTTCCCGACCCATGTGCAAAAAAAACGACCCTCATGCGAGGGCCGTTTCCGTGGCGCATGCGCAGAGCGCAACGATGCCTAGTGAACGTTGTGCAGAAAATCTCCGTCGACGGCCTGCAGGAAGCCGCCGGCATTCAATTCGAGCCAGCCCGAGCCCTCGGGGTTTTCGTAGATGTCGGTGCCGTCGCGCTGGATCGCATCGATCATCTGGCCACCAACCGGCACCTGGGTGATCTTCATGTCGCCGAGCGTGTTCTGGTCGAGGCCGCTGACGATCATCGCGCGGTCGCCCTGCGTGATGGTGAGGCGGCTCGACAAGGTCATGCCGTTGCCGGCGTTGTACGGCGTCGTGTTGATCGTGACCTTGGTGCCGTCGTCGAGGTTCAGCGTCATCGTGCCGTAGAAATCGCCGACCGCCTTGCCGTCGACTTCGACGTGCGGGTCGCCCCAGATGCGCGTCTTCTCGCCGGTCGCCTTGTTGGTCAGGATGAACTGCGAATTGCCTTCATCGAGATCGAGCGTGTAGTTGCCCAGATCGACATGCGCCTGACCGCCGTTCTGCTGCACGCTCCATTGCGGATTCGACGGCGGCACGATGCCCTGCGCACGATTGAGATAACCGATGATCGCGTTCGACTCGACGCGGCTGATGTGGCCGTCGAGCGCGGCGAAACCGATCATCGACATCACGGTCGCACGTTCGCTCGGACTGAGCTTGCTCATGTCGGCCGCGGACAATGCCGTGCCGACCTTCTGCTGATTCGCGCAGCCATCGCAGGTGCCGAGCATCGCGTGCGTCGCGCCCTGGAACAACGCGTCCTTGAAGGTCTGCACGATCTTGTCGACGAAGAAACCGAGCAGGCCGCCGAAGAGCGGATTCGGCGCATAGCTCTGCGCGAGGATCGCGTTCGAGGACGGCAGATAATCCGCCTGCTGCTGCGGCATCTCCAGCTTGCCGCGGTTGCCGCCGGTCAAGGTGTCGAAGAAGTGACCGCTCGATTTGTAGCTGTCGATCATGCCGGTGATGACATGCGCATCGGAACTGCTGATGGTGCCGTCGGAGGCGAGATTGTCGGACACCGACAACAGCACGTTCTTTTCCTGCGTCGACAGCGCATTCAAGTTCACCGCATCGAGCGCCGCGCGAACCTGCGTCGCACCCATGCCCGGATCGACCCGGCCGAGCAGATCGTTCATCGCGCCGCGAAACTGCGTGTTCTCAGCAAACGTTCCAAAGATAGACATGGAATCCCCTCGGTTGGCCGGTTGAAGAAGTGCACGGATTCTGCGAACAACGCGCGGCACTGACCAGTCGGAAGTTCCCTAGCTAGGGATTACCCTTGCGGGTCGCGGGAAACTTGAAAATGCAGGCGCTGCGCCTTGCAGAGGGCAAGAAAAAGAATTCCCGCGAGCACGGGAATCCATCGAACGAATTCGCTGCATCGAGTCTCGCGGTACCTGCGCGCCGCGGACTCGATCCAACGCCGGCAATCCCTACTTCACCGCAGCAATCTGCCCGAGATACGTCTGCGCCTGCGCATCCGTGATCACACCGGCGTTGTGTGCCGACTGGATCGCCGCTTGCGCCGCCTGCGGCCAGCCGTTGTAGGCGAAGTTGCGGCACACCGAATCGACCCAGATATCCAGCGTGCCGTCGTTCTTCAGGCGCTGCACGATTTCGGCCTGATACACCGGATCGCTGTTGCCCTTGACCAGATTCGCGACCGACACCCAGGGATTGGACCCGTCCTTGGTTTCGTAGTCGTTGTCCGCGTGCTGGCGCGCACTCGCGTCGGCGCCGAACAACTGCGGCGAATGCTGCTGCACGAATTTCGCGGCGCTCGGGAACTGGTTCTGGACCAAGCCGACCAGGCCCTGCGCATGACTGGAGGCATGCAAGGGATCCTTCGCGCCGAGCTGGGCGAAGAAGGACTGCATGTAATTCGGATTGTCGTGCGCGACCGCATCGAGAAACGGACTGACCTCCGCGCCCTTGATGCCGTTCGCACTGGCGACATCAATGAACGATTGCGCATAGCCCGGCGCACCGAATACATCGGGATGGTTTCTTGCGAGCTGCTGAATCTGCTGCGGATCGAGGCCGAGATCGTGCTGCAGCATCGAGGTTTCGCTGCCACCGCGTCCGAGCGTCTGCGCGGTCGCCGCGTCGATGCCCGCGCCTTGCAGGAATTGCGACGATGCCTGCGCCTGCTTGTCCGCATCGCGCTTGCCGTCGACGATCATCAGGCCTGCCGTCGACACGGCGACCAGGCCGATGCCGACCGGTCCGGCCCACGCACCGATGCCGAGCGACGCCGCGAACTCGGTTCCGGAAACGGCCGCGAGCGTACCGCCGGTCGCGCCGACGCCGTACAGCGTGCCCTTGCCCCAGTCGCCGCTGGCGAAGGATTCGCCCGCGCTCCAGGCGTCGAAGCCGGCCGACAGAAATCCGAACGCGCGTCCCGCAGCGGTGCTGCCGAACTTGCCGAACATCGAGGTGCTGTCGATGCGGCCGAGGCCGACCATCAGTTCACTGCCCTTCTGGCCGAGCGCCGCGCCGTCGACCATCGCCTTCAGATCGTTCTTCAGGCTCGGATCGTTGATGGCCTTGTTGGTCGAGTTGAGAAACCCTACACCGGCGAATGAAAGCCCGAGCATGCGCATCAGCTGACCGGCCGGCATGCTCTTGTCGAATGCCGGCTTGTAATCGTCGGTGGTCAGCTTGTCGCCGATGTGATCGAGCGTCTGCGCATGCAGCTTGAGCTTGGCGACGACATCGTCGACCGTGTCGCCGGCGCTCGGCAACGCCTTCTTCAGATTGTCGACGACCTTTTCGTAATTGCCGAACTTGCTGCCGTCGACATCGACGCCGAGCAATTTCGCCAGGGTCGGATTCTTCAGTTTGTCGATCGCGGCATTCGCCTCGGCGAGGCTCGCCGGATTGCGCGGATCGAAGTTCTGCGCCGCCGGCAGCACGTTGTTGCGCACATACGCGTTGGCCATCTCCTTGGCGAACTTGTTGCCCTGATCGCCGAGCTTGGTGCCGTAGGCGAGCGTCTGCATCAGGTTCTTGCCGGACGCGCTGTCGACGTATTCCGGATGCTTCTTCAGCGCGAGGCTGATCGCGTAGTCGGCATTCTTGTCGCCGAGCATGCTCTTGATCGCGTCGTCGCTGTTCGACTTCGCGGCCAGATCCGGCGGCAGACTGCGCAGGCTGTTGATCTGGTCGAGCAGCTTCAGTCCGTCCTGCGCGACTTTCTCTTCCAGCGCATCGGTTTTCTGCTGCCACTGCGCACCTTTGGATTGGGTATAGCTGTCGATCGCCTGGTTGAGCTGCTCGGGCGTCATCGAGGCGCCGTTGACGGCGACGTCGCGCGCGAGTTCCGCGGTCTGGTCCGTGTAGGCGCCGATATCGTTCTTCAGCGTATTGCTGCCGAAGTTCTGCACGCCACGTAGGGTCGAGTTTACGATGGCGCCGGCATCGTCCTGCTTGCCGGCCGCGCTCAACTGCCGCGCGAGTTCCACCGAAAGGTTCGCGCTCGCGCCGTCGCCGACACTCTGCGCGACGATGCCGCCGTTCGGATCCTCGAAGAAACCTTGCCAGCGCTCGAGCTGCGGGCGATACGCCTGCGCGATCTGGCTGGTCAGTGCTTTTGCCTGCGCGCCGTCGCCCATCGCGCCGACCGCCTTGGAAACATTCTCGTACGGCGTGGTGCGCACCTGCTGCGCTTCGGCCTGAGCAATCTTGCCGATCGTCGGCATGCTCTGCTGCACCACCTGCGTGGCCAGGTCCGGCGGCAGATTCGCGGTGATGTCGGCGAGCCGCTTCGAGGCTTCGGTCGCCTGGACTGCGGCATTCGCGACATCCTTGTCGCCGACGCCGCTGTACGGCGCGGCAATCGTCTTCGTCGCATCGCCGAGCATCGATTGCACGTGCGGATTGGCGAGCACGCGATCGACGATCGGCGCTGGCTGGCCTTTCAGCGCAGCGCCGAGCGCATCGAGGCGATCCTTCGGCGTGACCGTGCTGCCGTAGACGTCGGTCGCCGCAATCGAGTCGGCCTTGCGCTGCAGCTGATAGTCGCCGACCGCGCCCTTGAGTACATCTTGCGCATCCGCCTGGCCCGCATGACGCTGCAGGATCGCATTGCCGTAGCTGTTGATCAGCGTGTCCGGCGCGATGCGCGCCTGCGCGGGCACCGCATCGACTTGCGGCGCAATCTCGTTGCGCACCGCCGTGTACAGCGTCTGCCGCGCGTCGCTGATGCTGCGGTCGTAGTCGCCGCTGCGCAGGTCCGCGCGCACCGCGCCGTTGCCCGGCGCATCCTTCTGTGCCTGCTGTTTCGCCTTCAGCGCATCGGTGTAGCCGGCGAGCGCCTTGTCGGTTGCCTGCGCCTGCGGCGAGCGCGCATCGACGGCCGGCGCGTCGGCTTTCGCCGCCTGCGTTTGCGCGGCAGCCGCTTGCGGCAGATTGATCCGTTCGCCCGGATGGATCACATCGAGGTCGCGAATCTGCGGATTGATCCGCTTGATCGCATCGACGCTGGTGCCGTGATGCGCCGCGATCGCGCTGACGTTTTCGCCGCGCTGCACGACATGCACCTGATCGTGTCGCGGTGGTGGCGGCGGCGGCGGTGGTGGCGCAACCGCAGCGCTGGCATCGGTGTTGTCGACTGGACGCATCAGGATTCTCCGGCAGCGAAGTGCATGCAGAACCGGATTGGATCAGTCCACCCGCGCCGGCACGAGTGGGGAAAACCCGAGGCGGTGATGTCACATGGCCGTCATGTCGCGCGAGTGTTCGGCAGTGCGCAACTCGCGCAAACTCGCTGCGCTTTCAGTGCGGCGCCCAATATCGATACAGCGCATACAGCGCGAACAGTCCGGCGATCACGACGACGACGCCTCCGATCGCCGCCACGGTGGTCGGCAAGTCGCTGCTGTCGGCAGCGCGCCTGCGCGCGTAGGCGTGTTTCAACTGCGCCCATTGGCCGACCCAGTCGAACATCAGCGCGGCATCGCCGGCGTTTCGAATCCACGCACGCGCCGAACGCTCGTTCGGCAGCAGGCCGGAATTTTTCGCGACCTCTTCCGCCGTGGCATCGCCGCTGGCCCGATTCAACGCAGGCTTTTCCTGCGACTTCAGGTTCTGATCGGCAAAGGCGGAATTGCGCGTCGTCTCGGTCGGCAGCCGCGGGTCGCTGAGGATGCGTGCCTGCACATCGCGCAGCAGTCGCGCAGGATCACCCTCGTTCGCCGGTCGTTCCGCCTCGCCGCGCGCCTGCACCACGGTCGGGCTGGTTTCGGCTGAACGCGGAAGATCGCGGCGCTCGCCTTGTGTGGCGGGCGGCGGTTCTTCGGGCGCGATCAAGGCTGCGACGACGGCAGGTTGCAGCATGCCCGCCGCAGTGGTCGGAGCGGCTTGTGCGGGAGCGGATGTCGGCACCAGCACCAGCGTGGCTGCAGTCGGCACCTGCGCGCCGGATGCCGCCGCTTGAAACGCCGAGGCGGGCATGGTCGTCGCGCCGGCATTCGGCGCCTGCGGCAACGCGACCGCCGCGATTACTTGTGCGGGGTTCGCTGCATTTGCTGCATTTGTGGCGTTTGCGGCGTTGTTGACAGTTCCCGCATTCGGCGACCCTGCCGACTTCGGCGCATCGCCCGCGCCTGCCGGCGCAGAAGACGATGCATTCGCGTCTGCGTGCGTCGCGCCGCCATCGGCCGGCGGCTGTGGTGCGTTCGCATCGGACGCGCCGCGGTCCGGCACCGCCACGGGGATGGCGATATCGGATTTCGGCAGACCGAGTGCGACACCGCCCTGATCGCCGCGCGGCGCGTTGTCGCCGCCGAGCGGCAATGACAGCACATTGCCGTTGGATGGAAAAATCGTGCGCACGATCACGTCGATGATCGGCAGGCCGCCGCCGCTGACCGGATTGCTTGGCATCCCGTTGCCGGTGCCCGGCATGCCGACGTGCGGCATCTCGGTCGAGCCGACCGGCCCGCCCGGTGCAGGATTGCCGCCGCCCGGCAGGTTCACCGTGTCGCCGACCGGGATGCGGTCGCCGTCGCGAATCTGCGGATTGATCTGACGGATCAGACCCGGCGGCGCGCCGTATTGATGTGCAATGGTGTCGACCGTATCGCCCGGTTGCGCGACGTGCACGTCCTCGCCTCCTCCCTGCGGCCGCTGCGGCAGAGTCGATGGTTCGTACATGTGCGTGATGGTCCGCAATTCCACGCCACAACCTCGTCGATCAGCCGGGCGGCGGCAATACAAACCGCGGCGCGCGCGTTACCCCGCTACATCGTGTGCACGATTGAACGCCGAAGCGGCGTATCGCTGGATACGTTTCAGCGCGATTACAACAATCCGCGCCGGCCACGCCTATCGGGATTGGCCCGAGCTAGGGAAAACCCTTGGGCTCATCCCTTCAGGCGCGTCGATCACTCTGTGACGATCGTGCATCGGCCGCAGGCGCGAAGCCTTCACCGTGATACATCGGCTCGATCGTCAGCTCGCCGAGCGCATGGTCGGCGAAGCGCTCGATCAGGTCGCCGCTGCCGGCGACCAGCGCGTCGTAGGCATCGCGCGAACGCACGTCGGCGCGCAGGCTCCAGCCATCGGATGTCTGGGTCAGCCACAGATCCGTGCCGGGCAGCACATCGTCGTGCATGCGCAGCAGGATCTCGCGCGCGCGCAGGCGCGAGCTCGGCGCCGAAACCAGCATCTGCTTGACGTGCTTCTCGATCAGCTCGGCGAGCGCCGGCGTGAACGTGCTCGACGCGGTCATCGCGGCTTGCTGTGGGGCTTCGGCGATCAGGCGATGGTTCTGTGCCAGCGAGGCCACCTCCGCCGAAATCTGCGTCGGCACGCCGACCGCATCGACGACTCCGCTGCTCTTGTCCTCATCGGTGCTGAAGAATTCGCGCTCGCTGCCCGATGCGGCCGCCGCGGGCGCTTCCTCGTCCTTGCCCGGTTGCGCATGCTGCACGCGTGGCGAGGCTTCATTGCGGCCACGCGATGTCGGTGCATCGGTGCCGTCGGATTTGTCCGCATCGTTGCTCGATGCGGTGCCGCTCTGCGACGAACTGGTCTGGCTGCGTGGCGCCGGCGCGCGCGGATCGCGCGAGGCCTGCGCGCCTTCGCCGGCCTGCGCAGTCGCGCCACGCGCAGTCTCCGCTTCGCCTGATGGTTGCGCCGGTGCGGAATGCGCATCGCGCTCGGCATCGGTGCGGCGCGGATCGCGGCGGCCGACATCGGCACGCGCGAACGCCTTGTCGAACGCCGCAGCGGCGTGGGGATCGGCGCTCGATGCCGGCCTCGTTTCGTTTCCGGCGGCAGCGTTGCCGCTGCGCACGGGCGATTGCGTCGCGGCGTTGTCGCGCCTCGACAGCAGCGACTGGAAACGCGCGATGTCGTCCTCGCGCGGCGGCGCGGCGGGTACGCGGATACCGCCTTCGCGCAGCGGAAGACTGCGCGCGAGTTTCTCGATGCGTGCGCGTTCCTCGTCCGCGCGCACGTCGGCGCGGTGATGATCGTGTCGGGATGAAACGTCGCCGGGCATCATGCAATCACCTCTTCGCTGCGGTCGCCAGATACAGTTCCTCGCCGGCCTGTTCCTCGCGACGATCCTGTTCGTGCTGCTGCTTGCGTTTCCACTCGCCGCGGAAGGTGTCGAGTGCCTCGACCTTTGCCTGCGCCTGACGCATGGCGGCGAAGGCCTCGGCGAAGATTTCGCGCGCGCGATCGAGTTCCTCGTCGGCGCCGCGCAGCAGACCGACGCATTTCTCGATCTGCGCATCGATCAGCTGGCGATGGCGATCAGCGCGACGCAGCCAGGTCACATCCTGCGTGGACGCTGCGGCAGTCGCCTGCGCGCAGTCGCGTTGATGACGCGCGCGATCCTCTACGGCCTCGCTCCATGCCTGCTGCGCCACGTCGCGGCGATGCAGCGCCTGCTCGACTTCGGCGCGACGCTGTGCGACCAGCGCCTGCGCGGCCTGCAGGCGCAGTACGCGCACGCGGCTCAATGGCTGCAACGGAAATTGTTTCGTCATCGGAACATCCTCAGCAATCGTCCGATCGTTTCATCGTAGTCCGCCAGCTGCTGCGACGGCTGCCGCAGCAGCGCGTCGATGTCGCTGATCTTCGCGATCGCGGTGTCGGCATCGGCGTCGTTGCCGGCGCGGTATTCGCCGAGCTGCAGCAGCAATTCGATATCGCGGTACTTGGCCACGTAGCGACGCAGCAGGCCGGCGGCATCCTGATGTTCCGGCGCGGTCACGCGCGGCATCACGCGACTCGCGCTCGCCAGCACATCGATCGCCGGATAGCAATGCGCAGAGGCGAGTTTCTTCGAAAGATAGATGTGACCATCGAGGATCGAGCGCACTTCCTCGGCGATCGGATCGCCGCCCTCTTCCTCTTCCATCAGCACGGTGTAGAACGCGGTGATGGTGCCGCGTTCGTTGGTGCCGGCGCGTTCGAACAGACGCGGCAGCGCGGAAAATACCGAGGGCGTGAAGCCCCGCCGAGCGGGCGGCTCGCCCATCGCGAGGCCGACGTCGCGCAGCGCGCGCGCGAAGCGCGTGACCGAATCCATCATCAGCAGCACGCGCATGCCCTGGTCGCGGAAATACTCCGCGATCGCGGTGCCGACGTAGGCGACACGGCTGCGTTCGAGCGCGGGACGATCCGAAGTCGCGACGACGATCACGCTGCGCTCGAGGCCTTCGGCGCCGAGATTGTCGTGGATGAATTCGTTGAGCTCGCGTCCGCGCTCGCCGACCAGCACGATCACGTTGACGTCGCTGGTGGCGCCGCGCGCGAGCATGCCGAGCAAGGTGCTCTTGCCGCCGCCGGCGGTGGCGAAGATGCCGACGCGCTGGCCTTCGCCGACGGTGAGCACCGAATCGATCGCACGCACGCCGGTTGCCAACGGTCGGTCGATCAGGCGGCGCTTGAGCGGATTCGGCGCCGCGGCATAGACCGATGCGCGCTGGCGTGTTTCCAGCGGGCCGAGGTCATCGAGCGGTTCGCCGTGCGCATCGACGATGCGGCCGAGCAGGGCCGGACCGACCGGCACGCTGGCCTGGCGTCCGCTGGCGGTCACCTTGGTCGCGGCGGAGATTCCTTCGAGCGGTCCGAGCGGCGTCAGCAGCGTGTGGTTGCGCGAGATGCCGACGACCTCGGCTGGCAACGAGAATCCGCTGTCGGCGTGCTCGAGCTGGCACAGCTCGCCGATCGCCGCACTGATGCCGGTGACGCGCACCAAGGTTCCGTAGGCTTCGGCAACGCGACCGATACGCTGCAAGGTTTCATGGCTGGCGAGCGCGCGCAGCAGCGGCTGCGCCGTGACGGCGGCGTTGTCTTCGTGCTGTTCTTCGTCACGCAGCGGCATCGTTGGTCTCGCCTTCGATCGGCTGCGTATCGTCGCGCGCCGCCTTCTGCTGCGCGACCGCAAGAATGATGCGGACCTGTTCGAGCTGCTCGCCGAGCCCGGCGCGCACCACGCCGCCTTCGATCTCGATCACGCAATCGAACTCGCCGAGTTCGGGCTTGCCGATGATCTCGATCGGCGCGGTGCCGATACCGAGTCCTTCATCGGTCAGGTGCTGGCGGATCGCATCGGCGATGGACGGATGCACGCAGACCAGCAGGGTCGGCTCGAACGCGAGCTGGCGCACCGCCTCGGCGACCAGCACCGAAACCAGACGTTCCGCTCCGAGCGCCGGCGCGATGCGTTCGACCACGCCGACCGCGAGTTCGCCGAGTTGCGCGCGCATCTGTTCGTCGAGGCGCGCGCGCGATTCCTGCAACGCAGCCAGGGCCGCGGCAAACTGATCCAGCGCGGCCTGGCGTCCCTCGATGCGACCGGCTTCGCGCGCGCGTTCGCGCTCGATCTGAAGATCCGCATCAAGTCTCGCTACCGCATCATTGGCTTGTTCGACGATGCCCTGCGCCTCGTTCAATGCAACGAACGCAGCCGCAGGGATCACGCGCTCGCTGAGCGCAAGTGCGTGATGCCGACCCGAGTTGACGATCGCGTTCACTGACGCACCTCCGCCGCGGTGCTGCCCGCTGCAGCGAGATAATGCGCGACCGCCGTTGCCGGCAGCCAGGCATCGCTCCGCTCGCCGGAATGCGATGGCGCAAAGGCGAGCTTCACGCGCTCGCCGAGCAAGGGATGCAATTGCGCCGCGTAGGCATACAACTCGATGCGTCCGCGCTGGCGCACGCGCTCGGCGACTTCGCCGCCCGGCTCGTCGAGCAAGCGTGCGAGACCGGTCATCGCGCAGTGGCGCACGGCTTCGGGGACGGCGCCGGCCCAGGGATCGGTGGACAGCGCGAAGCCGATGCGTGCCGCGCCGATCGCCTCGCGCAGCAAGAGCACTTCGTCGCGATTGACGCGCGTGCGCAGGGCGGGCGCGAACGCGAGCGCACCGAGATCGAAGGCGCTGCCACGCAGGCGTTCGCCCGAGAAGAACGCCCACGGATGCAGCGCCGCCCAGCTGCAGTCGCCGGCACTGCCAACCGCGAACAACTGCGGCGCCTGATTCTGCAAACGACACGCGAGTGCGCGCCGCCCGAGCACCGAGGTGCGTGCGCGCTCGATCAGCGCTGCAGGCGCGCTGCCGAAACGCTCGGCGTGCGCGCCATCCAGACTGGAGCGCAGCAACGCGGTCCAGTTCGCATCAACCCCCATGCGCGCGATCATCCGGCAAGCGGCGTGCGCCGCCGAGCATCGGCAGCAGGGCCGAGCGATTCCACCACAGCAAGGTGATCGCCGCGAGCATGGTCAGGATCGCGAAGGTGACCAGCAGACCATTGGTGAGATCGCTGCGCGAGGCCAGCTTCATCAGATTCAGCGGCGCCGGCGTGCGCGCATCCGGCGTGGTGGCGGCGGTCGGCACATTCGCCGAGGCAGCGCGGGTGAAGAACTTCACCGTGACATGGTCGGGGTTGTCGAGCCCTTCCACCGAATCCTTGACGATCGCCTTGATGTCGGTTTCGCGCTCCTGCACATGCGCGCCGGGTTCGGTCACGATGACGACGGAGGCCGACGCCGATTCGTTCTTGTCGCCGATCAGATCGCGATCCGGCAAGGCCACGTGCACGCGCGCACTGACGACGCCGTCGATCTGGTGCAGGGTGTCGGACAATTCCTCGCTCAGCGCATACAGATAACGCGCCTTGTCCTCGGTCGGCGAAGCGACGAAACCTTCCTTCTTGAAGACCTCGCCCATCGACGGATGCGCGCGATGCGGCAGACCGGCCGCTTCGAGCAAGGCCACCGCCGCCGGCAGATCGTCCTTCGCGATCAGCACGATCCATTCGTTGCTGCGCTCGGCCTGGCGCTTGTCGATGTCGATGTTCGCGCGCAGCAACGCGGCCGACACTTCGTTCGCCTGCTGCTCGTCCAGATGCGAATAGAGCACCTGGCGATCGCAGCCGGCGAGTGCCAGCAGCGCGACCAGCAGCAGCGCCACACGCTGGAATCCGCGTGCGGATGATGCTGGTCGACGCTCGCCCTGCGCCTGCGCGCCGCCAGCGCGACGCTCAGGCGCAGGGCCGCACGAAACCGCGCGCGACATCGGTTTGCCGAGGTTGTCGTGCTCTGCCGCATGCATGCGCGGAGTCATTCGAGCGTCCTCAGGATTGCTGGCGGAACAATTGCTGCACACCGTCGGATGTGCGGTTCGCCACGTTGGATGTGAGCTCGGCGTGGAACAGGAACTCGTGGCATTTCACGGTCAGCTGCATCATCTCGCCGGGCGTGGGTTCGCGCCCTTCGTTGATGCCGGCGGCGAGTTCGCCGAGATTTCCGACGCGGCCGTTCAACGATTCGAAGTTCTGCAGGACCGCCTTGAAGCCGGGAGAAATGGCCTCGACCGCGTTCGGCGAACTCACCTGGGTGCTCGGTGCGTTCGCGTAGGCCTGCTGGAAACGCGCGACGTCATAGACCGACGGCGGGGTCGACGGACCCGTCATCGCCTGCGGCGTCGCCAGTGCGGCGAGATCGACGGACTGAATGGGCATGGGCGTCATGAAACATCTCCATTGGATGGTGTTCGCTCGCGATGACACCTGCGGCAGCACTGCCGCGCGCGCGAACTCCGCTGTTCCTGCATGCACGTGGCCGGACCCTAGGGTGGAACCGACCGCGTGATCGATGAAGCCGTACTGCAGCGGAGCCGCGCGTGGTGCCGAGGCAAGCGCCGCGACTACTGCTTGCGACCCAGGGTTTCGAGCGCCTGACCGACCGAGTTGTTCGACGTCGATGCATTCGTCGCAAGGAACTGCATCTGCAGCGATGCCGTGGTCAACAAGGTCAGCGTGGACGGCTGATCCTGGCCGCCGACCGTGATCTGGTCGGACAGCTGGGTGATCGTCGACGCCTGGTTGTCGAGCGCGGTGCCCCATGCCTTGGCCATCGCCTCGAACCAGCTCTTGGCATTGGTCTCGGTCACCGGACCGGGCAGGCCGGGCGGGCTGTAGGCGTTGTTGCTGGTGGCCGCGGCTTGCTGCGTCGGCGCCATGCCGGAAAGCATCAGGTTCGGATTGGTGCTGCTCATGATCATCTCCTCATGTTCTGCAGGGTGTCGGGAACGTCGTTCCGGGACGCTCCGGACGCAGCGTGACGGCGGTTGCCGCTGCACGCCGAAAGCGGGTATCGCATCGACTGCGATGGCCCTTCGAGCAATCCTTCCCTGGATTGCGAAACCGTTGCGCGAAAAACGCCGGCGTCGACCTCCGCTACGCTGGCGCTGTTCGCACGAAACATCGGATCAATCCTTCAACTGCATGTCGGCCACGCTGTCGCGCGGCAGGCGCCGTACGTTGCCGGCATCCGAACGGATCAGCACATCGTCGTTCTCGATGCCGACGAAGACGCCGCCCTGCGGCAGTTTCGCGCCGCGGTAATAGCGTGAGCCGTCGACGGTGACGAGATAGGCATCGTTGCCGTCGACGACGCGATGAATGCGCTTGCCGTCCGCCACCGCCTTGCTCTCCGGCTGCGGCGGATCGAGATTCTGCACATCGACCTTCAGATGCAGGTTCTCGTTGAAGTCCTGCATCGTGCGCGAGGCGAGCACGCCGCGCAGCGCTTCCTCGTCGCTGAAGCGCCCGCGCACGAGCACGTGGCCCTTGCCGTTCCACTGCGTCTGCGCGTGCAGATTGTTCATGCGGAAGAATTCACCGATATCGGTCGCGATCTGCGCGCCGCTCTTGGCAGCGACCGTCGCGTTCAATCCGCTGCGCGCGAGCTGCGCCTTGAGCGCATCGAGCTCGTCCGCATGCTCGGCGTAGCCATCGATGACGAAGCCGCCTTCGGGGTGCGGCTTCACCTGCAGTCCGGCGAGAGCGGGACTGGCGATCAGCGCCTTGATCTGTTTTTCTTGGCTCGCCGCCGAGGGTTTCGCCGGCAGCGCACGCGTGTCGTGCTGCGCCAGCACGAGGGCACCGGCACTGGCGACGAACATCGCGGCAGCCAGCCACAAGGCGATGCTCTTGCCGCGCGCGCGGCGCGTCGTCGGCACCACCGGTCCCTGCTGCTCGGTCTTCTGCAGCACGTTCTGCCAGCGTTCGCTCCAGTGCGGTCCGACCGCGAAACTGCTGCCGCCGATCTGCACGGTCGAGAACGCCGGCAGCGCAGCGGTATCGCCTGGACGTTGCGTGCGCCCGTCGATGACCACATCCGCATCGACCGCGCGCACCGTCATCGCTCCGTCGGCATAGGTGACGATGCAGTGATGCACGCCGATGCCGGAATCGCCGAGGATGATGTCGCAGTCATCGCCGCTGCCGATCAACAGCATGCCGCGCGCGTCCAGGCGTCGCTCCGCGCCGGCATGCACGCCGGAGAGAATGCGCAAGGCAAACGTGTCCGGCGCCGTTCTGCCCGCCAGCTTGCGTTGCGCCGGTTCGGCGGCGGCTGCGTTTTGCGTACGTAGTGGCCAGACTTGCATCGGCTTCATCCTCCTGCGCGCGGGGCTACCGGCACCACGTTCGATACCGGCGCGCTGCTGGTGGGCAGCGGCGTGACCGGACGCGGCGGCGGCGCCGGCTTGTCCGCCCACGGCAGCTCGGCGTGCTCGCGCACTTCCTGCTCGCGGCGGATCTGGTCGGCGTTGACATCGGGAATGCTCGGCACGTCCTGACCGGTGATGTGATTGGCCGTCACCAGTCGCGGCGTGATCAGGAACAGGCGTTCGATGCGGCTGCGGTCTTTCTCGACCTGACGGAACAAGGTGCCGAGCAAGGGCACGTCACCGAGAATCGGAATCTTGTTCTGGTGGTTCTCGACCGTGTCGGAAATCATGCCGCCGAGCAGCAGGCTCTGCCCCGCATCGATCAGCGCCTGCGTGTTGACCGCCTTGCGCGAGACCAGCGGAATGGTGACGTTCTGGCCGCTCTGCGTGGTCTGCTGCAGGGTGACGCCGCCGTCCTCGATCTGCACCATCATGCGGATCCGCAGATGGCCGTTCTCGTGCACCAGATGCGGGGTCACGCGCATCACGGTGCCGGCGACGATGTTGAACAGGTCGACGTCGTAGGCGCCGGCGACCGGCACATACACGGTCTGGCTGTTCTCGATCACCGCCTCGGTGTCGTTCAAGGTCATCACCTGCGGATGCGACACCACATTGGTGATGTCCTGCGTCGACAGCGCGTTGATGCGCGCGACGAACTTGGCACCGTCGCCGACGATCGCGCCGAGTTGGAAGCCGGCCAGCTGATTCAGGAAATCGACGTTGTCGGCGCCGAGCGTGCGCACGAAGTTCTGCTTGGTACCGTCGGTTCCGAACATCAGCTCGGTGCGCCCGTTCTTGTAGCGCCAGTCGACGCCGAGCTTCTTCATGTTGCCGGTGTTGACGTCGATGATCGTCGCTTCGATCTCGACCATCTTCGGCTCGACATCGAGCGATTCGATCAGCTGGTCGTACATGCCGATGTGGTCGGGCGCGTCGCGCACGATGATCGCGTTGCGGAAGGTGTCGGCGACGATGCGCGCGTTCGGACCCGCATCGACCGCGACCGCCGGTGCCGACTGCGTGAAGGCGATGTCGCCGGATTCGCGCGGAACGTCTTCGGCGATCGGCGCGCTCGCGATCGGCGCACCGCCCACCGGCGGCGGCTGCAGCGGCGGCCTGCCGACGCCGGCGAGGCCCTGGCCGCGCAGCTTCGTCGAGGTCGGATGCAGCACCTTGTCCTGCGCGGCCGCGGCGGTCTGCGGCGACACCGCCACCAGCTCGCGCAGCAGGCTGGCGACACCGGGCACGCTGACCTGACGGTTGCCGACGGTCATCGTCATGTCGGCTGCCCACGCATAGCGCAGCGGGTAATACTTGAACACCGTCGGCGGACTCGGCACCTGGCCGTTGATCGCATCGGCGAGCTGCTGCACCTGTTCGACGAAGCGCGGCGCTCCGGTGATCATCACCAGGCCGTTGCCGCTGGTGGCGGTGAACGTGTTGGCGTCGTCGCCGAGTTTCATCTTCGAGAAGGCGCCGGCGAAGTCCTCGACGCGCGGTGTCGGCAAGGTCGCGTAACGCGTGGTGCGCTCGCGCGAAAGATAAATGTATACAGCCGAGCCGTCGTAATAGGTGATCAGGTCATTCGAGGTCGCGATCGAACGGAACACGCGTTGCGCGGTACCGCTGCGCGGGCCGCTGATGGTGCCGCCCTGCGAGCGCAGCTGCTGGCTGATCACGACGGCGAGGCCCTGATCGGCGAAGAACTCCTGCAGGAAATCGACGAGCGGCTGCTCCTGCGGCTTGTACGAGATGTTGCCGGACTTGTACGGGATCGGGGCGGCTTGCGCCACCTCTCCCGCGATCAGCAATCCTCCCAGCGTCATCAGCGTCATGATCCACCCGCAAATCAGCGCGAACTTCGTCCCACCTGCCCCGTATGCCATCCTTTCCCCCATTCGTTGCAAAGTATTTTTCAGGAATCGTTTTTTTCTCCGAAGCGCATCCGCTTCGATCGTCCATCCTCACGCCGCCAGTTGTGCCACCGGAATCAGCTTCACGTCGGCGACCAGCTCCTGGTACGACAGCACCGGCAGCTCGGGAAATTCCAGTTCGGTGAGCTTGCGCAGATGCCGGCGCACGTCCATCGAACACAGCAGGGCCATCTTCGAATCCGGCCCCGCGCTCAAGGCTTCGCGCATGCGCAGCAGCAGGCGTTCGGCAAGCTCCGGTTCCACCGCGAGCTGGGTGCCGCTGCTGCTCACATGGATCGAACGGCGCAGACGGTCTTCCAGTTCCGGATGCGCGACCAGCACCGGCAAGGTGCGATTCGCACCCGCGTAGCGATCGCTGATGTAGCGGCGCAGGGCGATGCGCACGTATTCGGCGACCAGCACGATGTCCTTCTCGCGGCTCGCAGCGTCGGTCACCGCCTCGAACACGTCGCGCAGATGGCGCACCGGAATGCGTTCCTCGACCAGACGCTTCAGCACATCGGCGACGCGCTGCGGCGACACCACGCGCAGCATTTCGCGCACGAGGTCGGGATAGTCGCGGCTGAGTCCGTTGAACAGGTTCGAAGTTTCCTGGATGCCGACGAACAGGCTGAGATGCTGTTCGAGCGCGCCGCGCAGATGTCCGCGCAGCACATCGAGCGCGTCGATTGCGGCGCCATCCATCGCGTTCACGCCGTGCGCGACCTCGTGGCTCTCGCGCCATTCACCCGGGAACGCCGGCAGATAAGCGGACTCGCCCGCGCCGGTCTGCCCCGTCGATGACGCCTGATAAAGCCTGCGCTGTGCCGGCAGGAAACGCGCACCCGGCATCAGCGTTCCGCTGCCGATGCGCACACCGTGCGCGAACACGCGATACGAATTCGGCGCCAGCCCGAGGCCCACGCGCAGCGCCGGCGGCGGCAGCGGTACGCCGTATTCGTCGCGCAACTGATGCACGGTCTCGCGCAGCACCGGCCGCACGGCGGCGGGTCCGAGCGCGCGCAGCATCTGCGCATCCATCTCGACCAGCAGCGCCGGCGGCGCCGCCAGTTCGTCGCCGACGACGATCTCGAGCGACGACAGATCCTTGCTCGTGTCCGGCACCCGGAACGCGCGGCGCAGGAAACCGACGCTGTTGCGGAAGCGCCAGGAGCCGATGCCGACGAAGACGACGCCGATGATCAGGAACACCACGATCGGAAAACCCGGCACCGTCATCATCAGCAGGGCGATCAGACCGGTGATCATGATCACGCGCGGTTCGCTCGAGATCTGCGAGGAAATCGCGGCGCCCAGATGCTTGGCCTCGCCGTCCTGCGCCGTGCGCGTGACGATCAGGCCCGCCGACATCGACGCCAGCAGGGCCGGAATCTGCGCGACCAGACCATCGCCGATGGTCAGGATGCTGTAGGTGTGGATCGCATCACCGAGCGCGAGGTCGCGTTGCAGCATGCCGACCGCGAGGCCGCCGAGCAGGTTGATCACGATGATGACGATGCCTGCGATCGCATCGCCCTTGACGAATTTCATCGCGCCATCGAGGCTGCCGTGCAGCTGGCTCTCGATCTCGAGCAGACGACGGCGCTTCTTCGCCTCGTCCTTGTCGAGAATGCCGGAGCGCAGATCGGAATCGATCGAGAGCTGCTTGCCCGGCATCGCATCGAGCGAGAAGCGCGCGGCGACCTCGGCGACACGCTCGGCGCCTTTCGCCACCACGATGAACTGCACCACGGTGATGATCAGGAAAATCACGAGACCGACGACGAGGTTGCCGGAGACGACGACGCGGCCGAAGGTGTCGATGATGTGGCCGGCGTCGGCGTGCAGCAGGATCGAGCGCGTCACCGCGATCGACAGCGCCAACCTGAACAGCGTGGTCAACATGAGCACGCTGGGGAAACTCGAGAACGCGACCGGCGTCGGGATGTAGATCGCGATCAGCAGCAGACCGATGCCGACCAGGATGTTGATTGCGACCAGGGTATCGATCGCCGCCATCGGCAGCGGCAGGATCATCAACGCGACGATCGCGACCACGCCGAACACCAGCACCAGGTCGCTGTAGCTGCGCGGCCCGGCCAGCCGCAGTTTCGCGATGGATGCGCTGACGCTCATGCGGCGTGCCTGCGCGCGCCGGAGCCGACGTGGCGCCAGCTCGTCCATGCGTCGCCGCAATCGAATGCGGCGCCTGCTCGCTGCCAGGGGTCCCTGTGTGTCATCCGGTCACCGAATAGTGATTGCCGTCCAGCCATCCAGACGGCCAATCCAATCCATCTACGGGTCACGCAGCAGTCGCGCTACCGACCCGAACACTAGCAGACGAGAATGACGCTCAGATAAAACCTAGGGAAAACCCGCGGTACGAATTGCGGACTCACCGTTAACGATTTGTTGCATTGTTCACATCACGACAAAGGGCTGGCGCTCGACCGAATTGTTGCGGCATTCTCTGCATCGAGTTCCGTGAGCAGGCTGATGGTCGACTGGGTGACGCCGAGCAGCAATCTGCGTGAATCGCAGTCGATCACGAGCACACGTTCACGCGGACCGACACCGAGAACCTGAACGATGCGTGCCGGTCCGGACGCACCCATGCGTCCACCGTGGCGGCGAAGGATCCACCACAGCGCAACGAGTGCAACAACGACGGCGAACAATGGAACGATAAGAGCCGCCAGGGTCGCGACAGACGATTCGGAGGCAGTGGCTTCGACAGCGAACACAGGACGGCAGAGCAGACCGACCGACGCGGCGATCACGCAACGGCAACATGAATTCATAAAAATCTTCCCGATAGGTTTCGGTTGCGATTGTCACCAAAGGCAGGCGCCACGCAAACAGGATTCGATCATGTCGGCGATGAGTTGCGAGTCAATCCACAGCGTCTCGACGCAGGCTGCGTCGAGACGCCTGAAGCGGTCCACGCAGGCCCTCTCCGCATTGATCGAGGCGATTCCACTGCCGTGCGCAGTCTTCGCGACCGCCGGCGGCGCCGCGATGCTGGCGAACTCCGCATTTCGACAGGAATTCCGCTATCCGGACCGGCTGCCGCGTCGCGCCGCGTTCGACGGCATGTTCGAATCGCTCAAGCAGGGTGCCGACGGCACCGAGTGCTACGCGCCGCGCTCGCGCCGCTGGTATCGCCTGGTCTGGCGCACGCTCGAGCAGGAAGGATCGGACCGCTGCGACGTGGTCTTCGTCAGCAATACCAGCAATGAGGTCGAAGCGCTGCGTCAGCACAAGGCGCAGCAGGATCGTCTGCTGTTCACCTCGCGCATGCTGAGTGTCGGCGAGATGGCGACGACGCTGGCGCACGAGCTGAACCAGCCGCTCGGCGCGATCATCAATTATCTGAGCACCTGCACCAATCTGATCGAGCGCCACGACGAGGCGAATCCGCGGCTGCGCCAGGGCATCGCGCTCGCGCGCAACCAGGCCGAGCATGCGAGCGCGGTGATCGCACGCCTGCGCGAGTTCGTGCGCACGCGCAATCCGCGGCGCGAGCCGCATCCGCTCGATGCACTGGCGCAGACCGTGGTCGAGCTGTTGCGTCTGGAGGCGGAACAACATCAGGTACGCATCCTGACCGAGTTGCCGCGATTGCTGCCGCACGTCGTCGCCGACCGCGTGATGATCGAGCAGGTGCTGCTCAACCTGGTCAAGAATGCCGTCGATGCGATGCGCAACACGCCGTCGGGCAATCGCGAAGTGCTGATCTCGGCGCGCACCGATCTGGACGGCATGGTCGAGGTGCGCGTGCGCGACCGCGGCGCCGGCATCGGCAGCGATTTCACCGAGCGCATGTTCGCGCCGCTGTTCAGCACCAAGTCCGACGGACTCGGCATGGGCCTGGCGATCTGCCGCTCGATCGTCGAATTCCACGAAGGCCGGCTGTTCGCCGAACCCAATCCCGATGGCGGCAGCACGTTCGCCTTCACCCTGCCGGCGCACACCGCGTGAGCCGCGCTGCTGGCCGCGTGCTGCTGGTCGATGACAACGACGAGTTTCGCGAGTCGACCTGCTGGCTGCTCGAAGATGCAGGCTTCGAGGTGCGCGCGTTCGGCGCGGCGCCGGCCCTGCTCGAAGCGGTCGAGGCGGAGGCCGCCAGCGGCAGCGTCAGTTGCATCGTCAGCGACGTGCGCATGCCGCGCATGAGCGGAATCGAGATGCAGCAGGAACTGCGCCGGCGCGGCATCCAGCTGCCGCTGGTGTTCGTGACCGCGCATGGCGATGTTCCGCAGGCGGTCGAAGCGATGCGCAACGGCGCCGCAAACTTCATCGAGAAACCGTTCGACCCGGCGACCCTGGTGCACGCGTTGCAGGTCGCGATCAGCCGCACCGCGGCGACCGCTTCGGGCAATACGCAGCTGGAGCGCCTGACCCCGCGCGAACGCCAGGTGCTCGAACTCGTCGTCGCCGGCAAGCTCAACAAGACGATTGCCGACGTGCTCGGCATCAGCATCAAGACGGTCGAGCTGCATCGCTCCAACCTGATGGGAAAACTCGGCGCGCGCAACGTCGCCGAGCTGATCCGCATCGCGCTCGGGCACGAATGATGCGGCCGGCCCGTTGCGTTCGCATTCGTTGCCGTCGCCTGCTTTCCCATGCCTCGCGCGTGCATGCGACGTCGACGCGCGCGACTGCTGCGGCGGCTGCAACGAGCATCGCCAATCGCGACGACGGCGGCGCGCGACGTCCACACGGAAGCTGCGGAGGAACCCGTTGAAGATCGACATGAAGTCCATCCAGACCGAGCCATCGAATGTGGTTGCGCTGCGCGAACGCCTGTTCTCGATTTCGCCGCAGCGCGCCGAAGCGGTAACCCGCCTGCTCGCAGCCGGCGAGCGCCTGATGCGCGAAGACGCCGAAGGCCGCCTCGAACTGCACAGCAACGTGGCGCAGCACGCGCCGCATGCGACGACCGCGGTGCTCGGGCATGCGCACGGGCAGATGAAGCTGGCCCTGCTCGGCGAGTACGGCAGCGCGGCGCTCGGCGATCGCACCTGGCACGATTTCAGTGGCGAGGCGCGCCTGCTCGCTTTCACGCTCGCCTACGAAACGCTGATCGCGCGCCTGTCCGCGCTGCTCGGCATGCCGCTGCTGCCGCTCGAACTGCATCCCGCGGCGGCGACCTCGGCCGAGATCTGGCACTGGGTCGGCTTCCGCTTCGAGCGCGACGAGCAGACCCATTGTCACGGCCTGCTCGGTCTCGATCATGCCGGCGTCGATGCGCTCGCCGCGGTCGCCGGCTGGCATCGCGACGTAGAGACGAACCCGCGCATCGAAACCGATCAATTGCCGCTGACCTGCCGCCTGATGCTGCCCGCGCTCGAGCTCGGCGCCGCGACCTTGCGCAAACTCGATCACGGCGACGTGGTCGTGCTCGGCCGGCGCAGCGCCCTGCTCGGCGCGCTGCGTCTGCGCGCCGCCAGCGGCGAGGCGGCCATCGACAGCCGTCGCGCCTGGTGGGTACGCGCAGCCACCGGCGGCATCTCGATCATCCGCGCTCTTTCCGAAGTCGAAAGCAGGAACGACATGACGACACCCGACGATCAACCCGGCCTGCCCGGCAGCGACCTCAGCGAGGAAGGCGATCCGCGCGATGCGATTCCGATCCGCGTCGAACTGCTGCTCGACACCATCACCCTGACCCTGGCCGAACTCGCCGAGATCAGCGCGGGACAGACACTCGCCCTGCGCCAGTCGGTCGAGAACAGCCGCGTCACCTTGCGCGCCAACGGCAAGGTGCTCGGCAGCGGCGAACTGGTGGCGCTCGGCGACATGCTCGGCCTCAAGGTGATGCGCATCGGAGAAGCGCGTGGACTTCAGTAGTTTCTCCCCCGCCCTCGTCATCGCCACCGTCGTCGGCCTGGCGCTGGCGCCGTTCGTCGCGGTCATGGTGACCTCGTTCACCAAGATCGTGGTCGTCATCAGCCTGCTGCGCAACGCGCTCGGACTACAGCAGACGCCGCCGAACGTCGTCATCAACGGACTCGCGATCATTCTCTCGATCTACGTGATGTATCCGGTCATCCTCGACACGATGGACAGCATCAACGCGATGCCACCGACGACCTCGTCGCAGCAGGCCGGCGGCAACGACCGCATGACGGTCGATCGACTCGCGCAGATGATCACGACCGGCAAGGAGCCGCTGCGCAAGTTCCTGATCAAGCATTCGCACGAGCGCGAGCGCGACTTCTTCCTCGAAAGCGCCAAGCGCATGCTGCCGCCGCAGCAGCAGGGCGGTCTCAGCGCCGAGGACTTCATCGTCGTGATGCCGGCCTTCACCGTGAGCGAATTGACCGCGGCATTCCAGATCGGTTTCCTGCTGTTCCTGCCGTTCGTGGTGGTCGACCTGATCGTGTCGAACATCCTGCTCGCGCTCGGCATGATGATGCTGTCGCCGACGATGGTCTCGCTGCCGTTCAAGCTGCTGCTGTTCGTGATCCTCAGCGGCTGGGCGAAGTTGATCCACGGTCTCGTGATGACGTACCGCTGACCGATGTACGAGACCGAGATCCAGCTCGCGCGCGAGGCGCTGTGGCTCGTGCTGTTGTTGTCGGCGCCGCCGATCCTGGCGGCGGCGATCATCGGCCTGCTGATTGCGTTCCTGCAGGCCGTCACCCAGCTGCAGGAGCAGACCTTTCCGTACGCGGTTAAGTTCGTCGCGGTGGTGCTCGCGCTGTTCGCGACGGCGACCGTGCTCGGCAGCACGCTCTACAATTTCTCGGATCGGTTGTTCAGCAATTTCCCGACGCTGATCCATTGAACGCCACGCCGATGATCCGCGCTTCCGTCCGCAGCCGACGCACACCCCGATGATTTTCGAGACGGTCCACGAGCAGCTTCTCGCGATCGGGCTGACCCTGCCACGCATCGCGGCGGCCTTCATGGTGGTGCCGCTGATGACGGCGGAAACCGTGCCGCCGCTGGTGCGCAACAGCTTCTTCGTCAGCCTCGCCATCGTCGCCTATCCGATCGCGCTGGCCGGCGCGCCGGGCGCTGCGATGCTGCAGTCGACCTGGGCCCTGATCGTGCTCAAGGAAATTTTCGTCGGCACCGCGATCGGGTTTTCGTTCGGCGCGATCTTCTGGGCGCTGAGCGGCGCCGGTTACGTGATCGACGTCAAGGTCGGCTCGTCGATGGCCAGCGTGATGGATCCGATCTCCGGACATCAGACCTCGCTCACCGGCTTGTTTCTGTCGCAGCTCGGCGCGTGGCTGTTCATGGCGACCGGCGCGTTCACGATGTTCATCGATCTGCTGCTGTCGAGTTATCGCCTGTGGCCGGTCGGCAATACCCTGCCGCCGCTGCACGCGGGCGGCGTCGGTTATTTCGCCTCGCAGTTCAATTTCCTGATGACCGCGGTGCTGATGTTCTCGGCGCCGGCGCTGGTGATCACCAGCCTGCTCGATATCGCCCTCGGCCTGGTCAACCGCTACGCGCAGCAGTTGAACGTGTTCTCGCTGGCGATGCCGATCAAGTCGTGGCTGTCGACCTGGATCCTGCTGATCGCGCTCGGCGCAATCGTCGAAGTCGTGGTGCGCAACCTCGCGGCGAACAAGCATCTGCTCGACGTGCTGATCAAGGTGCTCTGAGCCGGCGCAAGCGCCGCGATCATTTTCCGTCGCGGCTCTCGCGCACGCCTTGCGCCCAGCGCAGCAGTTCGGCGACCGCCTCGAAGAATTCCGCCGGCAGATAATCGTCGCGCTCGGCGCGCTCGTAGAGACCGCGCGCGAGTTCGATATTGCGCATGATCGGAATGCCGGCCTCTTCGGCGGCCTCGCGGATCAGCTTGGCTTCGTAGTCCTCGCCCTTGGCGGTGACGATCGGCAGCTCGGTCTTGCCCGGCTCGTAGTAGAGCGCGACCGAAACATGAGTCGGATTGGTCACGACCACGCTCGACCGGCGCACCGAGGCGAGCATGTTCTGTTGCGCCCATTCCTGATGCAGTTGGCGCCGTCGTCCCTTGATGTAAGGATCACCTTCGTTCTCCTTCGTTTCCTGGCGGATGTCGCGCATGCTCATGCGCATCTTCTTGGTGAACGAGAAACGCTGGTAGAACGCGTCCAGCACCGAGATGAAGAAGAACACGAACACGACCCACATGCCGATGCGCGTCAGTCCGCTCCAGGTCAGCGCGCCCATCGCAGCCGGTGGCGCGTACGGCTGCGCGGCGAGCTGCGGCATCAGCTGACGCACCACCATGATGAAGATGCCGATCAGCACGGCGCTCTTGACGATCGCCTTGACGATCTCGATCAGATTGTCCTTGGAGAATATCTTCTTGATGCCGGAGGCCGGGCTGATGTGCTTCAGATCCGGCTTGGCCTTCTTGAACGCGAGCACCGGCCCTGCCTGCAGGAATTCGACCAGCAGTCCGACGAAGACGACCGCGAGCAGCGGCGGCAGCGACAGCCAGACGAACGCATCCATCGCCTGCTGACCTATCGCCGACAGCGCGATGTCGAACGGCTGGTTCATCGCCGCGATCGAGGCATCGACCAGCGCGCCGAGGCGCTGCTGCGTCATCGGCATCAGCAGCCAGATCAGCACCAGCCAGATCAACACCAGCACCGTGCTGGTCAGCTCGCGACTCTTGCTGACGTCGCCTTCCTTGCGCGCCTTCTTCAGGCGCTGCGGGGTCGGCTTTTCGGTGCGACTGCCGCTGTTCTCCTCGGCCATCAGCGTCGACTCCGCGCAGTCTTGCAGCCGGCTGCCATCAGGACATCGCGCGCGCTGCCGGGGCTTCGACCAGGCCGTCGTCGCCGAGCCGCATCGCGCGCAGGTCGACCTTGTTCTGCAGCGCCGTTTGCCAGGTGCTCTGCGCGAGCATGCTCAACGCCGCATCGTCTTTGCGCGCGCGCGCCTGCTCGAAGGCAGCCTGCAGCAGCATCAGCTGGAAAATCATGTCGTCGGCCATTTCCTGCTTCTCATCGTCGCTCGCCGCGAGCAGCTCGGGCGCCTGCGCGAGGGCGCCGCGCACCTGCGCGCGCACGGCGGCAATCTCGGGCGTGGTCGGCGCGTGCCGATGCACCACCGACCAGGCGGTGATCCAGTACAGCGCGGCGACATCGGCGACATCGTTGCCGTCCACGCCGTTGCGCGCCGCGTCCTCGACGAACAGCGCGACCATGTCGTTCTGGCGCGAGGCGACATCGAACTGCTGTGCCCCCGCTGCATTGTTGGCGCGAATACGTTCGACCACTGCGCGACGCACGCTTTCGGTGACCTGCGCACGCCGCTGCAAGCGCGTGCGCGTGTCGGGCGCCGAGCCCGCGGCGCCGGGTGCGCGAAAGAAAATCTGCGCCGAGACCGCTTTTCCGCCGAGGGTGATATCCGCCTGCTTCTTCGTGCCCATGATCTGCTCCATGTCCAGCGAAACGGTGAATGCGGCGCTCAGCTCACTGCGCCACGAAGCCTGCATCGGTCAATTGCACGGAGGCGAGGTCGACGCCGAACTTCTGCGTGGTGCTGCGCACATTCTGCTGCAGTTGACCGAGGCTCGCGTTGTCGCCGCGCTCGATCAGCGCGCGCTTCGCCACCGCGGCGAGCATGCCGAGATTGCCGAGCGTCTCGGCGACTTCCTGTTTCTGCGCATCGGACAGCCCGCGAACATTGGGACTCTGTGCAAGCGCGGCACGCATCTGGTTGTGGATGATGCCGATGCCGTCGATGTAGCGCGTCGCATCCTGGTTGTGCACCACTTCCCAGGCGATGACGAGATAGGCCGTCATCACATCGGCGAGATTGCGACTGGAATAACCGTAGGAAGACAGCAGCTCGGAAAACTTCGTCTGCATCACGCCGGAATCGAGTTCGCCGGCGATCCGGTTGCGCTGATCCGGCTGCAGGTTGCCGAGCAGATTCACGAAACGCGCATTGACGATTTGCGTCACCGCCGGATCGGGACGGAAATCGAGTGTCGCTACCGATGTCGCGCCCGTTACCGGTGGCGCAGCCTGCGCGTGCGTCGCCCATTTGCCCGCGCCCCAGCGATACGGCTCCTGCGGCTTGCGCGGCGCGGCGTTGCCGTTGAACGAGGACGAAGAGATCGCCGAGTTCATCGCATTGATGCCGGCGATATTGATCGCGGCCGAATTGGACGAGTTGAAGATCGTCATGCCGAGATCCTGCGCCGGCAGCGTGCGCGCAGCGAACACGGCCATCAGCACGATCAAGACGGACGCGACGCGATCGATGCGCCGCAGCGCGGCCGGATCAAAACGCAGGCATCGTCGATCGGTTCGCATCGTCTACTCCACGCTCGAAACAGGGTGTGCGCAAGCCGCGTATCACGGTCGCTGCGCTGAGGCGCGCAGCGGCGCAAGGCTAAACGAGCACACGCTAAGAAAACAGAAAACGGCGAGCCCTTGCGGACCCGCCGTCGTCGTCAGTTCTGCCAACTGTGATCGTGTCGTCAGTTCCGTATCAGTTCTTGCGCGCTGCCGTCTGCAGGCCGTCGCCGATCGACTTGATCGCGGTCGTGATGGAATTCATGATCAGACCGAATTCCTGCGAAGCGACCTGGAAGTTCGTGCTGGCCGAAGCGTTCTGGCCGTCGCCGTTCACCTTGTTCGCCATGTCGGTCATCTTGTTGGCCGACTCGTCGATCTTCTCGCCCATCACCTTGGCCAGCGCCCACAGCCAGCTCTTGCCCTTGGCGTTGCTGATGCCGTTGTCCTTGTCCTGCTGCTGACCCATCTGCGCAATTTCCGACGCCGCGCTCTGGTTCTGCTGGATGTTGTTGGCGAGCGTGTCGACCAGCGCGTTCTGCGCGCGATCCACGTCACCGGTGTAGGAGCCGTTGGCACCCTGGTTGTTGAGCGAATGCAGCAGACCATTCGCCGCATCGCTGACGACCTGGCTGCCGAAGCCTTCGAGGCCCTTGAAGCCTTCCGTCAGCAGATCGCTGAAGGCGCTCGAGACGATGCTGCCGGCGGCCTGGCCGAGCACCTGGGTTGCGGCCTGCGAGAACGCCTGCGTGGCGAGCTGCGTCAGCGCCTGCGTCGCGACCAGTGAAGCGCCGCCGGTGAATGCGGCCGCCGCAACGCCGGCCAGGGAGACGATCGAGTTGAACCAGTTTCCGCCGATTCCGCTTGACATGACGATGTCCTCAGTTTGAGTGGGCAAATTGTCGGACCCGCGATTGGCGATCCTGCCGGCGACTCGCGTGTCCGCTTCGAGTCACGGCGCTATTTTCGCCAGGACGGCGCTCGCGCCAATCTCGGACGTGCCCCAGCTAGGGCGAACCCTAGTGCGGCTCTGCGGTCATCGGACTGCCATCGCGTTGCCATGCAAGGCGCGGCGATGCGCGCATTCGATCGACTCGATCACAGACACCGTTGCCGCTGTTTCTGCTCGTCGCGGCACTACGCACAAGGATGTTTCAGGATAGGGTCAGTCCTAGGTGATGACGTTCGACGCTTTGCGCATACTCGCGCCACCAGATCGTTGCTGACGGGCGTTCGATGACCGCTACCGCCTCCGGTTTTCCCGAGCCTGCTTCGCCGGCGCCCATCGATGCGTTGCCGCGCTGGAAGACCGACTTTCCCGGTACCGAATTGCTGCGCTCCGCGCGCCTGCGCCTGCGCGGCCTGAAGTTCGGCGACATTCCGGCGTTGACGCGGCTCAATGCCGACGTCGATGTGCAACGTCATCTGCTCGATGCGAGTCCGACGCGATTCTTCGAACTAGCCGCATTGGTTTCGCTGACCAACCAGATCTATGCGGCGCATCCCGGCCTCGGCATCTGGCATGCCGCCGACGCGAACGATGCATTTGTCGGCACGTTCTCGCTGATGCCGGTGGAAGCCAGCGACGCCGTCGAGATCGGCGTGCGTCTGGTTCCGGAGGCGTGGGGACAGTGGTATGCGCTCGAAGGCGGCCGCCTGCTCTGCCGGCATGCGTTCACGCGGCTCGGCCTCGCATCCCTGGTCGGATTCTATGCGCCGGCCAATCGCGTGGTCGCCCTGATTCTGCGCCGGCTCGGCTTTCAGCCGGATGGCGAGATCGAGCATTTCGGCAAACCGGCGATGCGCTATCGCTTGAGTGCGCAGCGCTGGAGCGAACGCACGAGCGAAATCGCCGCGCTCGCCTGATTTTTCTTCTTGCGTTTTGCAGCGCCGGAGTTCTGCGCTTCAGAGATCGCGCAACACCCAGCCGCGCGGCACGCCCGGCGCGAGCGCGCGATGTCCGGTCGCCGCGTGCGCGATGTCCGCCGGCGATGCCTCGTTCATCCACGCCTGCGCAATCGCCGCGAGCGCATCGCAGGTGATGCGCGTGTAGGCGCCCTCGAGTTCGTTGCGGCTGTCGGCGACGAGCTTGGCCGAATACAGACGGCGCAGTTCCGCGTTGCGGTTGCACAGTTCAATCAGCAGCGTCAGCACCTGCGCATAACGCGACTCGTCCAGCTGCGGCAATTGCGTGCGCTGCGCATACCAGGCGGTGAGAAATTCGATCGGACCCAACTGGCGGCGCGGCGTATTGCTCTGGCGCGTCTCGTTGAACGTTCCGGCCTGCACCTGCGCATCCTTCTGCCACATATGCGAGCCGCCCCACGAGGTCAGCTGGCCGCTCGGCAGATCCATGCGCTTGAGTGCGACGACCAGCGAATCCGCAATCGCCTGCTTGGCGACCTCATCGTCGCTCTCGGCGATCACGGCGAGCAGCTTCAGGAATACGGGATAGGCGTTCTCACCGAGCCGGCGTGCGAGCCGTTTCAATACACCGAGCCGGTATTCGGCGCTGGGTTCGGCGCGCAGCACCGCGGCTAGCCGCGCCGCAGACTCGCGCAGATTCGACGGCATGTAGATCAGCGACGACATGAGCGAGCTTGACGCCATCCTGAAACGGCAACGCCGAAACGACATTGCAAACGCAGGTTTGCACCGGTGAACGCCGACTCGAGCAGAGCTCGCGTCGCATCCCTGCGAATTCTCGCATACCCGCTCGAACCTGCGAATCTCAGCCCAGCGCCGACATCACGTAATCCACGCTGCGCTCGACTGCCGCGCCGAGATCGGCGGCGCCCGGCGCGGTCACCGACGGCGGCAATTGCGCCGCGAGCGATCGCGACGGCGAGTCCCACACATCCATCGCCAGCAACGACTCGCCATCCAGGTCGGTCGCCGTACCCGCATCGGTACGCGCTCGTTCCAGCGCGACGCCGCCGAGATCGGCACGTCCGGTCAGTGGAAGCGCGGCATCCTCGGGAACGAGGAAGCGCTGCGAGTCGATACCCGGAGTGGCCGGGCTCCTGATGTTCATGACGGTCTGTGGCAATGGAACACGGATGACATTCTATCCCTAGCAGCCCGGTCCGGCACTCGGGGAAACCCTAGCAAATCGCGAAAATATCCGCGGAAAAAGCATACGCACATGTATGGAAGTGAAACGCGCTTTCGCGACAAGCGACATTTGAAACTATTCAGCGTTGCGTACGAAGTCGCTATTTGCACAAATTCACTACAACCGAAGAATGGTGCGAAACAGGCATTCCGGGGCATGGCGAATCGCGCGTTGCGTCCCGCCTCGCGCGGATCCCCGCTGTGGCACGCGTTAGCGGTGAGCCGGCGCCGATTTCCCATCCGTGGCTTTCGCTTTCGACGCCGCGGGCGCTTTCGCGGCGGGCGCGGTTACGCCGTCCTTTTTCAAGTCCGCCAACAGCGGCGCGCAGCTCTTCTCATCTGCGCCACTCGTCGCGATCAGCGGCAGCAGGGCGGCGACCGGCGCGGCGACGAGTCCGAGTCCGATCGCGCCGCCGCCGCGCAGGAGCAAGCCCTTCTTGTCGACCGCGACATCGACGTGCTTGAAGCTGCCGCTGACCTTCAAGGGCGAGCGCAGCGAAAAAAGCCGGATTCCGCGCGTGTGCGGATGCAAGGTCAGGTCGATGCGTTCGTCGCGCAGGCTGACCGTGCCCTGGATATCGACCAGCGCGTTCTCGGTATCGAAAACGAACATGTCGGCGTTCGCCGTGCCGCTCTTCGCGCTGAATGCCGCGGCGGCGCAGTTGATGTCGATCTGCCGATCGCCGGTCAGTTTCGACAGCAGCACATTGGCGACATTGAGCCCGGCCTCCTCCATCGCGGTTTCGCTGACGCGGCCGTCCGTCAGCAGCGCCTTCATGCTGCCGTCGGAGGCGCCGAGAATGCCGGCGATGGAAGAGCCGCTGCCGGATAGTTTCACCTCGCCGTTGACCTCGCCGAGACTGCTCGACAGTCCGTCGACTTTTTCGAACAGGCGCTTCAACTGCAGCTTGCGCGCGGCAATGGAAATTCCGCCCTTCGGCGGCTGCGCATTCGAATCGACGCGCAGCGATGCATCGACACGTCCGCCGGCCATGCCGAAGCGCAATGGGTCGAGCGTCAGCACACCGTTCTGCATGCGGATCTGCGTATCGACATCGCTGACCGGCTGCTCCTCGTTGCGGATCACGCGCTTGCCGGTGAAGTGGACGTCGGCATCCATCGCGCTCCAGCGCTCGGCGTTGAAGGGCTGCGCCGGCAGCACGCGATCGTCCGGTTGCGTGGAAGTATCACCGCGCGCGGACTTGTCTTCGGCCGATCCCGAACCGACCAGCGCACCGAGATCCTTGAAACGCAGCAGGGTCGAATCGACCTCGCCGCTGAGGCTCGGGCGCTGATCGTTCGATTTGTAGGTCAAGGTTCCGGCGAGATCGCTGCCGCCGACGCGCGCGCTGAAATCCTCGTAGCGCAGCAGCGACTGGTGCGGACGAAAGCGCCCCGCGAGCCGACCGATCGTCGCGTACGGCGGCGACTGCGGCAAGGCGATCCCCGCGATCGGATACAGCTGGGCGAGATTGCGCCCGCTGATCCACAGGCGCATGTCGATCGCATCCGGACTGGTCGGATCGGTGATGGTGCCGGTCAGCGCGATCTCGGTGCCGCCGATCTCGACATCGGCGCGCACCGGAAACGGTTTCGGATTCTTCAGTGCGAGCACGCCGCCGAAGCGTCCGTTGCCACTCAGCCGCGCGCCCGCCATCGTTCCGCTGACGGTCCACGCGAACAGATACGGCGGCGGCTGTTTCGCATCGCCACGCGACGCTGCACGCGCGGCGCGTTGCTCGGCTGCTTCGCGCAAGTGCTGCGCCGCCGCCTTGCCGACGCGCTGGACGACGTCGCGACGCGTGGTCGGATCATCGCCTTCGACGCGCTGTCCGAACGCGATGGGTTCCTTCAGCGGCGTGATCTCGGCCTGCGCATCGAGATCGCGCTGCGCGTCGTCGATGTGCAGCGTGCCGGCATCGAATTCGATTTCGCCGATATCGACCTTCCAGCCGGCATCGGCATCCGCGCTGGGATCATCGAAGGTCCAGCTGTCGCTGCCGTCCTTGCGCCGCTCGAACGCGAGCGTCGGATGCACCAGACGGATCGAGGGCATCTCGAGATGCCGCCACAGCAGCGGCAGCAGCCGCAGATCAATCTCGAGCATCTGCAGCTCGGCGAACTGCGCATGCTTCGCCCAATCCGGATTGGCGATGCGCACACGCTCGGCGCTGAAGCGCAAACCGGGCGACCAGCTGTCTTCGCCGTCGATGTGCCGACGCCAATGCCAGGCGGCCGCGAGTGCGCCGTCGATCTTGACCTCGCGACCGAGCGCAGCGCTCGCGCGCGTCTGCAGCCACGGCTTGGCACGGTTCCAGTCGAGATTCGCAATTACCAGGACCGCGAGCAGCGGCAGCGCCACGAGCAGCGCGATCACGCCGAAAACAATCCTGCGCCTGCTCCGCATGCCGCCGCTCTCTCCGCGCAATCGTGAAGATCGAGTCTAGTCGGGCGCGTGCACTCGCGCGAGCGCGCGCAGCGGCCGGCGTTCAGTTGTCGCTGGCGCGCTGGCGAGGCGACAGCGAAGAGCGAGTCTGCGGCGCGATCGTGCGCGATCGGTCGATGCGGATTTCTTCATGCTGTCACCTGCGTCGCTACACTCGACTGCCGATCGAATCGAAACCGGATGAGATGACGATGGAACGCACCCTGCAAGGAACCGCCGCCGCCCTGCTGCTGGCCGCGATGCTGACGAGCTGCGCGTCGAACGGTCCCTGCGCAAGTGCCCGTTGCGCCGGCGATGCCGAGATCGATGCATCGGTGCGCGCGCAGCTGGCGCAGCATTCGGAGCTGCAGGCGGACCAGATCAGCGTGCAGGTGCTCGATCACGTGGTGTATCTGCGCGGCCTGGTGGATACCGATCGCGAACGCCTCGAAGCCGAAGCGCTGGCACGCGATGTCGCCAACGTCAGCGATGTCGTCAACACGATTGCCGTGCGCAATAACCGCTAGCGGCGCGGGCCGCGACTCTTCACTGCGCGGCGGTCTTCGCGATGCCGGCGGTTTTCGGCGCGGCATCGCAGTCCTTGCGTAATTCCAGAAGATCGTGGCGCTGCCTGCGGCCGGATGCGTCGAGGCGGTCTTCGGCAGCGGCGAGTTCCGCGCGCAGCGGCGCGTTGGGTGCCGCGGCGGAATAGCCGTCCGCCACCGACATCTGTTCGCGCAGCCGGCGAATGTCCACCGTGGCGGCCGCCGCTTCCGTGCTGAAACGTTCGTTGATCGCGCGCGAGCGTTCGGCGCATTCTGCGGATGCATCGCTTGCCGACGCGGCGGCCGCCGCGCTTTCGGATGCAGCCGGCGACGGTTTGCTTGGGCACGGAAAATTGCTGTAGACGGTGGCGCCGGTCGGTCCCGTACAACGATAGACCGGAGCTGCGGCAGCGCCGATGCCGGGCAGGCCGAACAGGCCGGACAGAGCCAGAGCAAGCTGCAGTTTTCTTGTCATGACACGCGCGCGCAGAGAGATGTAACGGATCGGTGCAGATTGCGTGCCACGAGCGCCTGCGAACACGCATTGCGCCGACGCGCGCAGCGCTGGCGCGGCCATACGGTGTGCGCGTCGACCGTCGTCACGCGCACGCTTCGACCGCACGACGCGATCAAACCCGCACGAAGGGGACGAAATCGTCATGAAATGACTCGAAATGCCGCATTTTTTATCGATTTGCCGCTGCAACCGGCGCGCAATACCGCTACGCTTGGCGTACGCCGGCGATGTCGCGCGGCGTACTAGCGAATCCTCACTGCCAAGGAAACCTGATTCATGGCCAAAACCCCAACTGCCGCGAAACCGAAGGCTTCGAAGTCTGCTGCGCCGAAGCCGATCTCGGAAGTCCTTTCCAAGTCCTCGCTCGTCAGCCATCTGTCGACGCAGAGCGGTGCCGACAGCAAGACCGTGCGTGCCGTGCTCGAAGCGCTGGAACACACGATCGCTGGCTCCGTGCACAAGAAGGGCGCCGGGCATTTCACCCTGCCGGGCCTGCTGAAGATCACGGCGGTCGCCGTCGCGGCGAAGCCGAAGCGCAAGGGCGTCGATCCGTTCACCAAGGAAGAGCGCTGGTTCGCGGCGAAGCCGGCGAGCGTGAAGTTGAAGGTACGTCCTCTGAAGAAGTTGAAGGACGCCGCGCTCTGATCGAGTGCGCTGCACCGCCGGCTCCGATGCCGGCGGTGCTGCCTTGATGGCGCGGCAGCTTCGCGCGCGCCAATAAAGCGCCAAAAATCAGGGCAGCTGCATGACCGCCGGTCGCAGCCAGTAGAACACCACCGCGATGACGATCAGATAGACCAGCAGGATCAGGGTCCAGCCCATGTTGTGGCGGATCACCGTGCCCTCGTCGCGCACGAACTGACTGGTCGAAACACCGACACTCGCAGTTTGCGGCGCCACCGGTTTGCCGATTTCGGCACCGACCGAATTCAATGTCGGCAGCAGCAGCGGCGGCATCCCGAGCTGCGCGCCGACCAGCGCCTGGAACTTGCCGAACATTGCATTCGTCGAGGTATTCGATCCGGACAACGCGACCCCGATGAAGCCGAGGATCGGCGCGACGATGATGAAGGCCGTTCCGAGCGAGGCGAAGCCTTTCGCCAGCGACGACGCCATGCCGGAAAAATTGAAGATGTAGGCGAGGCCGAAGATGAAGAAGCCGACGAGTAGCGCGCCCCACATCTGATGGAAGGTCTTGCGGAAGATCTCGCCGATCTGCGCCGCGCGCAATTTGCCCATGCTCATCAGCAGCGCGACGACGATCAGCCATGAGGCGAGGATCGCGGTGCCGCCGGCCCACGGCGCGAACTTGAACGCAGAGGTGATCGTGGCGCCGTTGATCGCCGGCGCGGTCGCGCTGACCTGGGCGGTGTACCACAGCACGGTCGGCAGCTTCGACCACGGCCCGGTCCAGGCCGCCACCACGACGAGCAGGACCACGAACGGCATCCACGCCTGCATCACCTCGCGCGTGGACAATCCGTGCGCATCCGACTCGGCGCGTGCCGACGCGGTGATCGGCACCCCGCCGTAACCGAGCATCTGCTTCGGCTGCCAGAATTTCAGCAGAAGCAACAAAGCCGCAAAAGCCACAATGGAACCGGTGATGTCGGGCAGGTACGGGCCGAGATAGACGGCGACCGGATACTGGCCGGCGATGTAGCCGAGCGAGCCGACGATCGCGAGCGGCCAGCCGTCCTTCAGACCCTGCTTGCCGGATACCAGATAGATCAGCACCCACGGCGGCAGCAAGGCGAGCACGGCGACGATCGCGCCGATCGAACCGGACAGCGCCAGCAGCGGATAGCCGGTCACCGTGGCGAGCGCGATCACCGGTGCGCCGAGCGCGCCGTACGAGACCGGCGCATTGTTCGCGATCGCAGCGACGCGAATCGCATCCAGGTCCCGAATGCCGAGCGAGATCAGGATCGGCGCGACGACAGCCCAGGGATAGCCGAATCCGACCAGGCCTTCGAGCAGCGCCCCGAACGCCCACGCGAACAGCATCGTCTGCACGCGCACGTCCGCACTGCCCTGCGCGATCAGCCAGCGCCGGAAATTCTCGAACAAGCCGGTGACTCCGAGCGTGTTGAACAGCACCAGTCCCCAGAAGGTAATCCAGTCGACGTTCCAGACGCCGGTCGCCGAGCCGTAGAAATACGAGCGCAGGCCGTCGGCGAGCGGCATCTTCCAAACCCACAGGGCAAGCGCGAAGGTCACGATCGAGGCGAGCAAGGTCGCAAGCCAGGCCGGCAGGCGAAACACCGCGAGCAAGGTCAGCAGGAATACGACGGGGACCAGTGCGACCAGACAGGTCAGGGCGAGATTGCCGAGCGGATCGATGACTTGCGTGAACATGCAATTCCCCTGCGAGCCGGTGGTCGGATGTCGTGTGGTTGCATCGCTCCGTCGCGCGCGCGACGTGCGTGGAAACTAGCACCCGGACTGCGGGCTTCACAGCGCCGCCGCATTAGCCTTTGGTCTAGGGTGGTGCCTCGCCGCGGCGACGGCGCATTGCCAAGTCCGCGCGTGCACACTCTTCCACCTTTCCACTTATTCGACAGATCTGGTCAGAAGCTGACACGCGCTGCCGTTGTCTGCCGCGGGAAAATGCGAGGCGCGAATCTTGCTTGAGCATGGGCCGCTACCGTAAAACCATGCTCACGCCACGTCGGCGGGCTCGTGAACCGCGTACGGAGGCGGTTTCGACGGCCGGATGCCGGCAAATACCGCGGAATTTCCTCACGCAGAGCGGGGAAAATCCCTCAAAAGTGCCAAAGTTGACATTGTGCAAGGCGCGCAGGCACGGAATCGGCGTAGCTTGGATTTCGATGGAAGATGGAAGGCCGCGGCACCACGCCGCCGCCGCGACTGGGATGGGGTCACTCGCAATGATGAGGTTCGGGAAAAGCATCGCGCTCACGCTGGCATTCGTGCTGGCGGGCGCCGCTGCGCGTGATGCTGCCGCCGGCGTCGTCGTGACGGTCGACGGCAACACAGCGCATGCGGAGATTTCCCTGACCGACGGAAGCGGCGCGACCTACGATGCCGATGTGACCATCACCTTCGATTCACCGGTCAACCTCACCCCCGACAGCCTCGGCCTGAGCGCGCAACTGATCAATCCAAACGATCCGCTGGTGACCTCGCGCTTGCCCCTGAATCTGCAGAACATCGACCCCGCCTTTCCGGTGCTGATCACGGTCGAACCGCCCAATCTCGGCTGGCTCTTCACCAGCGGCTTCGACGGCAACGAAGACGGGACCGGCAACCTGTCCTTCCTCAACACCTATGAGTTCGAGATCCACACGCATGATCTGGTCTATGCGGACCAGAGCCCGTACCGCATCGTCAAGGCGCCGATCGGCGGCGTCTTCTTCGATTTCACCGAAGACATTCTTCCCGGCAGCGTGCGTGCGCGCGGTCGCGAAGGTGCGTTCTCGCAGTTCATGGTGGTCAAGGACAGCTACACCGATCCGGTGACGATGCTGCTGCTGGTGGCGGTTCCGAAACTGCTCGCCTTGCAGGTGCGTGTGCTTGCCGCCGTTCTGACCGACGTGGTCAATCTGGACCTCGTCCGCCTGCTCGCCGACATCACCGCGGATCTGGCCCTGCTCGGGCTCGATCTGACCGGCGCCATCGAAGCCCTCGACCAGCTCATCGCCGAGGTCACGGCGCATGCGGGCGTCGATATCGCCAACCAGTGGAACGCCGAACACACCGTCACCAACGACGCCGGCGAGATCCTCGGCCTGGCACAAACCTTGCGTTTCACCCTGGTACGGTTGCAAACCCTATGATGAGAGCGCCATGCCAGCCCGTTTCGCCGCCTACCCTTCCGACAGCGCCGCGCTGATCCGCGTTCTCGACGAAGACACCCACTACCGTATCGGCCGCTCGAGCGACTGCGAGATCTGTCTCGCGCATCGTTCCATCTCGCGCTTTCATGCCGAACTCAGCGGCGGCGGCGAGCAGTGGCGCCTGCAGGATACCGGCAGCAAGAACGGCCTCAGCGTCGAAGGACGCATCACGCGGCGCGCAGAGCTGGCGAGCTCGACCTGGTTCATGATCGGCGACGTGTATTGTTCGTTCGAACCGATGGACGCGTCGGCGAGTGCCGCCTACGAGGCCGATGACAACAAGCGCCGCGCGACCGCGCGCGCGCTTTCGATGCAGCTGCGCCCCAACCTCGGTGTCGGCACCTTGATTCCGCAGGCGCTGGACATGGTGCTGCAACTGACTGGGCTCGAACGCGGATTCGTGTTGTACGCCTCGAACGGCGATCCGCTGCGCGTGCGCGCGACGCGCGGCCTCAACGTCGAAGACCTCGCGCGCAAGCAGTTTGCCGGCAGTGCGGCGGCGGTCGAACGCGCCCTCGAAAGCGGCGAGCAGATCGTCTGCTGCGAGACCGGTGATTCACCCTGGCTCGGAACGCGACCGAGCGTGAAACTCGGCGGCATCCGCTCCCTGCTCTGCATTCCGCTGACCCTCGGTGGTCGTGCGCGCGGCGTGGTCTACGCCGACAGCCGCAAGCCCGGACCGCCGATCACCGAACTCGACATCGAGCTGGTCGAGAACGTGACACGACAAGCCTCGGCCGCCATCGAAGCGGCGCGTTTCGAGGATCGCATCGCCGACGTGCTGCGCAATGCCGCCAGCATCGGCGTGCAGCCGCCGGCCTGGGAAGAGCTGCGCCCGGCGATGGCCTGAGCGCCGGCCGGCGGCAATCCGCCGGAACTGCGCCGCCGACCTGTCCGCCGCACCGCCTTCCGCGCTATCGTGGGCGAGTGAATCGCGACGCGACCCAAGCCGACAGCCACGCCACGATGACCGCCCAGGTCATCGGCAGCGAGCTGCATGCCGGCGACGTGCTCGGCGGACGCTTTCGCATCGAAGCGCTGATCGGCATCGGCGGCATGGGCGTGGTCTATCGCGCACGCGATCTGTCGCTCGACATCGAGGTCGCGCTCAAACTGTTGCGGCCGGAACTCGCGCGCAAGCCGGACGCATTCGAAAGCTTCCGCCGCGAGCTGCTGCTCGCGCGTCAGGTGTCCAGCCCGCACGTCGTGCGCATCCACGACATCGCGGCGGATGGCGGACGCTGGTTCATCAGCATGGACTACATCGACGGCGAGTCGCTCGAGCATAGACTCGATCGCGGCAACGGCCTGCCGGTCGCGCAGGCGCTGGCGATCACGCACGGCCTGCTCGACGGACTCGCTGCCGCGCACCAGCGCGGCGTCGTGCATCGCGACCTGAAACCGGCGAACGTGCTGATCAACGCCGAGGGCCACGCCTACATCAGCGACTTCGGCATCGCGCGCAGCCTCGGCGCGACCGGCCTGACCCAGACCGGCATGATCGTGGGCACGCCGGAATATCTTTCGCCGGAGCAGGCGCGCGGACAGAGCGTCGACGGTCGCAGCGATCTGTACGCGGTCGGCCTGATCCTGTTCGAGATGCTGGTCGGGCAGCTGCCGTTTTCCGGCGGCACGCCGGCCGAAACCGTGATGCAACGCATCCTGCGTCCGCCGCCGTCGCTGGCGAAGGCACGTCCGGATCTGCCGCGCTGGTTGCACGCGTTCAACGATCGCCTGCTCAAGGTCAATCCTGCGCATCGCTTCGAGTCGGCCAAGAGCGCCATTCGCGCTTTCGAAGCGCGCCGCGTGCCGCGCCCACCTCTCGACCGGCGCCTTATCGCCGGCGCCGCGCTGGCGCTCATCGCAATCGGCGCCGTCGCGCTGCCGTTCTGGCGAAATCCCTCGCTGCTGCAGCACCTGATCGCGCCGGTCGCAGCGGCGACCCCACGCGTCGCCCTGCTTCCGTTGTCGACGCCGGCGGACGATGCGGAACTCGCGCCGCTCGCGCGCGCGCTGGAAGAACATCTCCACGCATGGTTGCGCGGCGATCCGGCAATCAGTGCGGTGCCGCGGCGGCGCGTGCTCGATGCGCTCGCGCGCGTCGCGCCCGGCGCGCAGGACGACGCCCTCACGCGGCAGTTGCCGGAAATCGCGCAAGCGGCGAATGCCACGCGTCTGCTGCGTGGGTCGCTCACGCGCGCTGCGGATGGAAGCTTTCAACTCACGCTGAGCGAGCCGGCACGCACCGAAAACGCCGGCAGTCCCTTGCTGCAGGTGAGTGGCGCGAACCCGGCAGCGCTCTACGCGGCCTATCTGAAATCCGCCGCGACGCTGTTCTCGAACGAGCGCTGGCGCGTCGGCGCTGCGCCGGATATGCCGGGCGATGCCCTGCTCGCGGTCGGACGCGCGCTGCTCGCACTCGACCAAGGGCAGGCGAATGCAGCGGCGAGCGAACTTGCGACGTCGCTGCCGGCCGCGGGCACCAGCGCGCTGATCGAGAAACTGCGCCTCGATGCCGAGGAAGCCGATCATCAACAACTGCCGACGCAGAACACGCGCGACGCGATCGTCAAGCAGTTCGCCGGCGGCTTTGATCCGCTCTCACGCGAACTCTATGCACGCGCGCTGGCGGGTGATGGCGATGCCGAGAAAGCACAGCAGACATTGACTGCCGCGACGCAGGCCTTTCCGCACGACACCGCCCTCGCCTTGCTCGATGTGGATACGCTCGCCGCGAACGGCGAAAGCGAAAAGGCGCTCGACCTGCTGAAGACGATCGTGAAGAGCGACGACCAGGACGCACGCGTCTGGTTTCTGCTCGGGCGCACCGCAATCCAGCAGGGCCAGCCGCGCGCTGCCGTCGACGACTACCTCGTGCGCGCGCTCGTGCTGAATACACGCGCGGGCAACGCGAACGCCGAAGCGGAGACGCGCAACGCGCTCGGCATCGGCTACGACCGTCTCGGCCAGCCGGAGGCAGCGATCGAGCAGTATCAGCGCGCAGCCGCGATGCGTGAGAAGCTCGGCGACACCTTCGGTCTGACCAAGACCCTGCGCAATCTCGCAGTGGTGCAATCGGTCAGCGGGCAGCGCGATGCCGCGGAAAAAACCCTCGAACGCGCGAAGACCCTGCTCGAAGGCATCGGCGATCGCGCCAGCCTCGCCGACCTGCAGAACGATCGCGGCGTGATTGCCGAGGAAAACGGCGACTTCGCCACCGCGACGAGTGCCTATCGCGAAGCACTCGCGATCCGCCAACAGCTCGATGTGCCCAACCTCGTTGCCGAAAGTCTCAACAATGTCGGCTTCGCATCGTTCCAGCTCGGCAAGTTCGACGATGCACTCGTGTACTGGCAGCAGGCGCTCGCGGTGTACGAAAAGCTCGACGATCGCGGCCGCATGCTGAAGGTCGAACAAAGCATGGGCTCGCTCGACATCGCGCGCGGGCATTTCGCGGACGCCGCCGCGCGCCTGCAGAAAACCACGCGCAGCGCCGAAGACGCCCAGCTTTCCGAGCAGGCCGCGATCGGCCATTCGTACCTGGCCGATCTTGCACTTACCGAGGGGCATTATCAGGATGCGGTTTCCGAATCCACTCGCGCGCTCGATATCGCGACCCGGCGTTCCGATCATCGCGTCGAGGCCGAGGCGCGTCTGCAACTGGCGCGCAGCGCGCTCGCATCCGGCTCGCTAGCCGATGTCGACCGTTCGCTGGCAGCGATCGACGCCGGTGAACTCGGCGACGAACAACGCGCCGCGTTCCTGCTCCTCGGTGCGCGCCGCGCGCGCCTGGCCGGCGATGCCAAACTTGCGCAGACGAAACTGGACGAATCGGCGCAAGCCGCAGCGCAGGCACACAGCGGCGCGCTCGACATGCAGATCCGCCTCGAACGCGTGCGCAGTGCACTGGCCTCGGGCGACCGCGCCGCGGCGACCTTGCTGCTCAAGGCGCTCGCGGCGGAAACCAATCGCTTGAACGAAGTCCCGCTGCGCCTGCAATGGCTGGAACTCGAAATGGCCGCAGCGCTCGACGCCGACCCTGCCCGCGCCGTTGCCTACTACCGGCAGGCGCTCGCCCTGCTCAAGGACGTCGGCGACTACGCCGACGCAACCACGATCCACGATCTCGGCGCACGCGCGTTACCCGTCGGTGCCGAAGCCGACGCTGCGCGCCACGCAGCAGCGACGGCGCGCGAACGCGTGCTCGCGAACGCGCCTGAGCCGGCACGCGCAGCGCTCGCCGCCAACATCGATCGCCGCCTGCGCGAAGAGGCGCCCGAAAATGCGCACTGATCCACCGACCGAATCGGCGCTGCTGCGCGAGCAGCTGACTTCGCTCCTGCAAGAACACCGCACGCTGATCGAACAGTTGCAGACCGGCCAGGATCATTTCCGCCAGCTCGCGCGTTCGGTGTGGCGCGTGCAGGAAGACGAGCGACGCCGCATCGCGCACGAACTGCACGACGGTGTCGGACACAACATCACCGCCCTGATCCATCTGATCAGTGAAGCGCTCGCCGCGTTGCCGCAGGGCGGCCCGACCGAGGCGACGCGCAAGGGTCTGGATCGCGCGCATGCGATTGCGGAAGCGACCCTGCAGGACACGCGTTCGCTGTCGCGCCTGCTGCGTCCGCAGATCCTCGACGACCTCGGGCTCGAACAGGCCTTGCGCTGGCTCGCGCGCACCTTCAAGGAAACCCACGGGCTCGACGTGCGGCTGGCGATCGATGGTCCCGTCGCCGATCTCGATGGCGATCGCAGCACCCTGGTATTTCGCGTCGCACAGGAAGCGCTGGCGAACACCGCGCGGCATGCGCAGGCGCGCCAGGTCGACATCGCACTGGAATGCCGCGGCGCATTCGCCAGCCTCGAAGTGCGCGACGATGGCTGCGGCGGCGATCCCGAGCAGGCACTCGCGCGCAGCGCCAACGGAGCCAGCAGCGGCCTCGGCGGCATCCGCGATCGCGTGCGCCTGTTCGGCGGCAGCCTGCGCGTGGATGCCACACCCGGCACCGGCTTCAGCGTCGCCGCCAAATTTCCGATCCACGACCTGGACACGCGCAACTCATGATCCGTCTCCTGATTGCCGACGACCACACGGTCATGCGCGAATGTCTGGTCGCCACCTTGCGATCGAGCGGCGACTGCGTCGTCGTCGCCGAAGCCGGCGACGGCATCGCCGCGATCGAAATGGCACACGCGGCGCAGCCCGACGTAGCGGTCATCGACATCTCGATGCCGCGCCTCAACGGCATCGAAGTGGTGCGTCGGCTCACCGCCGAGCTGCCGCGCACGCGCGTGCTGGTGTTGACCATGCACGAGGACGATGAGTACGTGCTGCTCGCAGTTCGTGCCGGCGCGCGCGGCTATGTGCTCAAGCACGCGGCGACGGCGGAACTGCTGCAGGCGATCCGTGCCGTCGCGGCGGGCAGCGTGCACTTCGGACCGTTCGCGGCGAAAGCGCTGGCCGGCCAGCTGCAGCAACCGCAGTCGATGCCGGAAGATCCATACGGCGGCCTTTCCTCGCGCGAACGCGAAGTGCTGCATCTGGTCGTCGATGGACTGACGATCAAGGAAATCGCGCAGCGTCTCGAGATCACCCCGAAGACCGCGGAAAACCACCGCAGTCGCGTGCTCGCCAAACTCAATATGCGCAACAGCGCGGAGCTGGTGCGCTACGCGATGCGCAAGCGGCTGGTGGACTGATCCTGTATTGCCGACGCACGCCCCTGCATCGGGCGTGGCGTCTTCAGTGGATGCTCGGCGGCAGATCGGCAGGCTGCGTGGCCCAGTGCGCCGACGGCGTTTTCGTCAGCTCGAATTTGAGCGAACCGCCGCGTGCGACGAAGTCGGCCGGCAGCCACGCACGCGTCGATGCGACGCCGTCGACCTGCAGCGATTGTACGAACGGCGTGTCGGCGGATGCGGCCGGCGCATCGATCCCGATCGTCGCCTTGCCGTGGAGAATCCGCGCATGCGCGAACAAGGGACTGCCGATCATCAGCTCGGCGCGCCCCGGCAGCAGCGGATACAGACCGAGCGCGGACCACACGTACCACGACGACATCTCGCCGAGATCGTCGTTGCCGGGAATTCCGTCCGGCGTGGTTTTCCACAAGCGGTTGACGACTTCGCGCACGGTGGCCTGGGTCTTCCACGGCTGGCCTGCGTAGAGATACAGCCATGGTGATGCGATCGACGGTTCGTTGTCCATCTCCGCATGCAGACCACCGAGGCCGCTGAGTGCCCAGCCGCCTTCTTCATCATGGAAGAACGCATCCAGGCGTGCGACTGCGCGGGCATCGCCGCCGAGCGCGTTGAACAGCCCGCGCGCATCGAACGGCAGCATCCACAGATATTGCGCGGCGCTGCCTTCGACGAAACCGTCTTCGGTTGCCGGCTCGAACGCGGGCCAACTGCCGTCGGCGTTGCGGTTCTGGATGTAGCCACCCTCGGGCGTCGCCTGCGGATTGAACAGCTGGCGCCAACTGCGCGAACGTTCGAACAGACGGTGCGCGTTCGCGCGATCGCCGAGCCGGCCGGCGAACGAGGCCAGAGCGAAGTCTGCCGCGGTCTGTTCGAGCATCTCGGCCGCAGCGCCCCAGGCATGCGACTGCGCCGGGATGTAGCCGAGCTTGCTCCAGTACTCGAGGCCGGGTCGCTGACCGGCGCATTCGATCGGGCAACCGCGCGCATCGGCATCCTGCGCGGTCGCTGTCGATGCCGCATGCAGCAGCGAGGTGAGCGCAGCGCGCGTGTCGAACGCATCGCCGCCGAACGCATGGATGGCGGCTACGGCAGCGGCGGCGGGATCGCCATTCATCACATGCGTGGCACCGGTGTTGTGGGTCCAGCGATCCCACACGCCGTTGTTCTGCGTCGCCTGATTCAGCAGCGACTGCGCGATGTCGCTGCCGATCTTCGTGTCGAGCAGGGTGACCAGCTGAATTTGCGAACGATAATTGTCCCAGCCGGAAAAATTCGCATACTGCGCCTGCTGCGGCGCTGCCACGTGATGCACCTTGCCGTCGAAGCCGGTGTAGCTGCCGTCGACGTCGCTGAAAAGATTCGGATGCTGCAGCGAGTGATACAGCGCCGTGTAGAACGTGCGGCGCTGCTCGTCGCTGCCGCCGTCGATGCGGATGCGCGAGAGGCGATCGTTCCAGGCCGCGCGTGCGCCGGCGCGCACGCTGTCGAAGGACGTGCCTGGCGCATTCTCGCTGTCGAGATTCGCCTGCGCCCCGGCAGCGCTCACGTACGAAATACCGACGCGCACACCGACGCTGCGATTGCCGGCAGTGTTGAAGCGTAGCCAGGCGCCGGAGCCTTTGCCGGCTTCGGGAAATCCTTCCTTGCCGTAGCCGGTGCCGCCGCGCGCACGTGTCGCGGTCGCGCTCAGCGTTGCATCCTGCCAGGTGCCGTAGGCGGCGACCGGCCAATCGAACGCGGCGACGAAATACAGTGTGTAGTAGCTGCGCCGGTCCTCGGCGTCGAGATAGCCGCAGAAATTTCCGCTGGTTACCGAACCGCGCACGACGCCGGCTGCGGCATCGATCTCGACCTCGGCATCACTGCTGCCGGTTTCGGAATCGGAGGCGCGAATCAGCAAGGCTGCCGGCACCCCGCTCGGATAGCGAATCCGCGCCGAGCCCGTGCGCGCGGTCGCCGCAAGCTCGACGCGCACGCGATTGTTCAACGACACCGCGTAGTAGCCCGGCTCGGCGCTTTCGTTCACATGTGAATAATTGTTCGCGTAGATGTCGTCCTTCGCATCCGCCGACGGCGACGTGGTCGGATCGAACGTGATCGGCATCAGCGGAATATCGCCGCTGGCTCCGCGGCAACCGGTGCCGGACAGATGGGTCAGGCTGAAACCGCGGATCTTCGTCGCATCGTAGGCGTAGCCGCCCGGCGCGGCGACGCGTGCGTGATCGCCGCGCGTCGTTTCAGGACTGAAGGCGAGCATGCCGAACGGCAGCACCGCACCCGGAAACGTGTTGCCGCCGTGCGCACTGCCGATGCGCGGCTCGACCCACGCGGCCGGATCGTCGGCACCGGCCGCGACGCTGGTCGGCGCGCGGGTGTTCCAGGTCGCGCGCAGCGGATGCGCTTCCGTGTTGAACGTGACCGCATCGAAATCTAGCGCCTGCGGCGCGAACAACAAGTAGTAGTACTTGAAAGTTTCAGCGAAGACGAAACTCTCCATGCGATCTTTCTTCTGCTTGGTCGTCACGTTCGCGAGCGCGGCATAGCCGGCGTCGGTGCGGCAGTATTTGACGAAGTCGCGAAACAACGTGCGACCCATCGCGAGATATTTCGGCGCATGCGTGTAGTGGCTGAGGTAGTACGTCGACTCGACGATCTCCGGACGCAACGCATAACCCTGATAGCTGATCGCATTCGCCTTGTAGTCGTAGACCTCGGGCTCGATGCCGTTCTTGTTCCACATCGCGAACGAGGAATCCTGCAGGCGCGCTGCACGCGGCACGTCGCCCGACAGCGCGAGCAAGGCCGGAAAGAACGCATCGAGCGCACCGTAATAGGTATGCGTGCGGCGCCCGCTATTCATGTCGGCGTAGCCGTACCAGAGCTTGCCGTCGACATCGTCGGCGAGATAGCGGTTCACCGCGGTGATGCTCGGTTTCCACATCGCCAGACAATCGGCGTCGCCGAACAGGCGCCAACATTTCCACAAATACTCATCGTAGGAATCGATGCCGCCGGCGACGCTGGACTCGGGGTCGAGCCACTGGCCGCTCTCGGCGTCGATCGACGCACCGACCAGATCGAGCGCGGAGCGACGCTTCCAGGTCTCGACCAGGGCGCGCTTGGCCTTGTCGTAGAACATCGGCTTGCCGCTGAGTTTGGCCAGCGTGCCGAACTCGAGCAGCAAGGTGCCGGTCTCGGCCGGATTGGTCTGCGTGCCGCGCGTCTTGCCGGTATGCAGGTTGACTTCGACATACGGCAAGCCGGTCGGCGAATCGAATACCGGCAGCAGACGCGTGCCGAGATCCTCGGCCTTGGCGAGCAGGCGCGCATCGCCGCTCATCTGATAGCCCGAGAGCAGACCGCCGAGCAGGCGGATCGTGATCTCGAAATTCTTGACGTAGATGTCCTGGTCGAGATCGAGCTTGGTCGCGATCAGTTCGCGCACCTGATCGGCTTCGTCCTTCAATCCCATCACGATCAGCGTGTCGAGCGCATCGACCGGCGTCATCAGCAGGGGCTTTGCGTACCAGTCGCGCGGCTTGCGGCTGAGCGGATCGAGATCGTCATGGCCCCAGGCGTAGCGCGTGTAACTTCGCCATGCGTGCAGGAACTCGGTCTTGACGTCTGCGGCGAGGCGCGCGGATTCGGCTGCATCGATCGCATCATCGTCGGCAGGCGATGCCGCGCCGGCAACCAGCGGAAGAATCGACAGCAGCAGGAGCAGCGTATTACGAAGTAACCGGGACATCGACGAGGTTTCCCTGACGCGCAGCAATCTTCGGCGAAGGCGCACTGCGACGCAGCAATGCCAGCACTTCATGGCAGGCGCCCATCGTGTGGTAGTCGGTCTTGCCGGCCGGACTCTTCTCGTCCGAATACTTCTGGTTGGTGCGGTCGAGGATTCGGTACCAGGCACCGTAGCGATGGTCGACGAAGTTGCGCCACGCGTAGGTCCAGATGCGCTCGTAATCGTCCCAGTACTGTGTCTGGCCGGTGCGTGCACCGAGCAGTGCCGCAGCTGCCAGCGATTCGGCCTGCACCCAGAAATACTTGTCGGTGTCGCAGAGCGAACCATCCGGCGCGAAGCCGTAGCAGATGCCGCCGTAGTCCGAATCCCAGGCTTGCGCGAGCGCGGTCGAGAACAACAGCTCGGCTGTCGGCAGCAGCCATTCCTGTGCGCGATGTCGATCCAGGATCAGCAGCAGCTTGGCCCACTCGGTCAGATGGCCGGGCTGGAATCCCCACGGCCGGAACAGATGCTTCGGATCATCCTTGTGGTAGTTCCAGTCGATCTCCCAGTTCGCATCGTAGTGTTCCCAGATCAGTCCGCCGGCTTTCGCCGCCTGGCGACGCGTGATGTTCGAGGCGAGCGTGAATGCGCGTTCGAGAAAACGCGGGTCGTCGGTCGCCTCGTACGCCGCGATCAATGCCTCGCACAGATGCATGTTCGCGTTCTGGCCGCGGTAGCCCGAAAAATTCCAGTGGACATCCGCCTCGTCGCGATAGAGACCCGCGTCGGCATCCCAGTAGCGCTGTTCGAGCAGATGCCAGGTCTGTTCGATCCACGGGCGTGCTTCCTCGATGCCGGCTTTCAGTGCAGTCGCGTAGGCGAGCAGCACGAATGCGACGCCGTAAGCATGCTGGGTGCGGTCTTCGGCGACGCCGTCGCGGATCGTCCATGCGTAGCCGCCGCTGGCAGGATCGTGATGCACGCGGCGCAGATAGTCGAGGCCGTGGCGCGCGACGTCGAGGTAGTCGACGCGATTGAACTCGCGCGCTGCCATCGCGTAGTTGAAGACGAAGCGCGTGCTGCTCACCAGATGCCGGTGTGCGCGATCGTAGATGCTGCCGTCGTCGCGGAAATAGTGGAAGAATCCACCTTGCGCATCGATGCAGCGCGGATGGTAGAACGCCATCGTCTGTGCGATGTGCTCGCGCAGGAAATCGATGGAACGGAATGCGGTTGCTTTTTTCATCGCAAGGCCTCGTCCGTACGGTGGCTCAAGGTGTCGCCAGCAAGGTTTCGACGCAGGCGCGCGCCGGCATCGCGGAGAACGCGCCCGAGCGCGTGGTCGCGAGTGCTCCGCACGCCGCCGCAAAACGCAGCGTCGATGCGAGTGAGTCAGCATCGCCGAGCAGATCGCTCAGGTTGTGCGGCGTGATCGCCTGCTCGGCCAGGCGAAACAGCAAGCCGCCGACGAAGGCATCGCCGGCCGCGTTCGTGTCCAGCACACGCACCGGGAAGGTCGGCACCGCTCCGCAACGTTCGCGCGTATGCCAACGCAGCGGAGCCGCGCCGTCGGTGACGACGACCAGCCGCGCGCGGCCCTGCCAGAGAGATTCGAGTACCGCATTCTCGGCAGCGCCGGCTGCGAGAAACGCAAATTCCTCGACGCTGAACTTGACCACGTCGGCGAGCGCGAGCGCCGAACGAATGCGCGGCGCGGGATCGACGCCTTCGCCCCACAGCGCCGGACGCAGGTTCATGTCGAAACTGACCAGCGCGCCGGCCGCCTGCGCGCGCCGCATGCCACTCAAGGTGGTCTGCGCGATGGCGGACTCGGTGAGGGAATTCGAGCAGGCATGAAACACGCTGGCCGAAGCGAACAAGGCCGGATCGAAATCCTCGTCGCCGAACAACAGGTCGGCGGCCGGCGGACGATAGAAACTGAAACTGCGTTCGCCCTGTGCATCCAGCGACACGAAGGCGAGCGCGGTCGGCGCGCGGTCCGTGCGATGCACGTGGGCGGTGCCGACGCCCATGCCGGACAAACTGCCGAGCAGGAAATCGCCGAACATGTCCTGGCCGAGCATGCCGACGAACTGCACCTCGCCGCCGAGCCGCGCGACCGCAACCGCGACATTCGCCGGCGCGCCGCCCGCATGCTGAAAAAACGCGCGCGGCCTGCCCTGCTGTGCAGGTTCGGCCACGAAGTCGATCAAGGCCTCGCCGAAGCAGACGACAGATCGCATATCAGTGCGCCACCGTCGTCGTCGGCGGCGTGGTCGTGCTCGCGATCAGCGTCGCATCTTCCTCGATACGCGAGCCGCGCCAGCCGTACCAGACGATGTAGACGTAGCAGAACAACGGCAGCAGAAAGGCATGCTGCACACCGATGCGGTCGGCGAGCAGGCCCTGCAGCAAGGGCACGATCGCGCCACCGACGATCGCCATCACCAGCAGGCTGGCGGCGCGATCGGTCATCGGGCCGAGACGTTCGATCGCGAGCGTGAAGATGTTCGGAAACATGATCGAATTGAACAGGCCGATCGCGACGATGCTCCACAGCGCGACGGCGCCGGAACTGGTCATCGTCAGCAGCAACAATGCGCCCGCGATCGTCGCGAAGATGCCGAGCAATACGCGCGCATCGAATCGGCGCAGCAGAAGAAAGCCGGCGAAGCGCCCGACCATCGCGCCGCCCCAGTACAGCGAGACATAACCGGCCGCGACGCTTTCGCTGAAACCGCCGATCTCGCGCATCGACAGATAATTGATCAGGAAACTGCCGATCGCGACTTCGGCGCCGACATACAGAAAGATGCCGATCACGCCGTTGCGCACATGGCGATGACGCAGGACGTCGCGAAAGCCATGCACTCGCGCATCGCCGCGCACAGTCGCTTCGGTCAACGGCGGCAGGCGGAACAGCCAGACGCCGATGGCGAGCGCGAACAGCACGCCGGCCAGCATCAGATACGGCCCGGTGACCAGTTGCGCCTGCTGAAGCCTGTAGGCCGAACGCGCAGCCGGTGAGAGCGCAGCGAGTTCAGCGGTGCCGAGCACACTCGCCGACAGGATCAACAGACCGCCGACCTTCGGCGCCAGCGTGGTGCCGAGCGAATTCAGCGCCTGCGCAAGATTGAGGCGACTCGATGCATGGCGCGGATCGCCGAGCATGCTGACGTAGGGATTCGCTGCAACCTGCAACAAGGTGATGCCGCTGGCGAGCACGAAGAATGCGGCCAGGAAAAGTTCGTACGAGACCAGCCGCGCAGCCGGAATGAACAGCAGCGCGCCGATTCCGGTGACCCCGAGACCGATCGCGATACCCGCACGATAGCCGTAGCGTGCGATCACGCGTCCGGCCGGTAGCGACATCACGAAGTACGCACCGAAGAAAATGAACTGCACGAGCATCGCCTGCGCATAGTTCAGCGTGAACACCGATTTCAGATGCGGAATCAGCACGTCGTTGAGCACCGTGATGAAGCCCCACATGAAGAAGATCGTGGTGACGACGCCGAGCGCCAGACGCGGGCTCGCATACCGTGTATTCATCGTGCGACTCCGTCGATGTCGAGGGAAACTCCACTGCTCTCACGCACGACCAGGCGCGCCGGTGCAATCGTGCGCGTGACCGCGAGGGTCGCATCGCGCGCGCGCGCGAGCACACGTTCGGCCGCCTGGCGTCCGCGTGCGCGCGGGTCGGTCGCGATCGTCGTCAGCGCCGGCAGGCTGACCGCGGCCTCCGGAATATCGTCGAAACCGACGACCGCGAAATCGTGTCCGGGGCGGCGCCCACGCGCAGCGAGACCGAGCTGCAAGCCGAGCGCGACGGCGTCGTTGTAGCAGACCGCGGCGGTCGGCGCGGGATCGCGCACGAACAAGGCGCCGGCTTCGCGCGCCGCTTCCAATCGCGTCGGCGCGGTCTCGATCATCCACTGCGGTTCGGGCGCGATGCCGGCTGCGCTCATCGCGTCGAGAAATCCTTCGCGGCGTTCGCGGCACGAGCTCGAACCGCGATGACCGCCGAAGAATGCGATGCGCCGATGACCGCGTCCGAGCAGGTGTTCCGTCGCGATGCGCGCGCCGCTGCGGTTGTCCAGCGCGAGCACGTCCCATTCGCCGGCCGCGAATTCGCGGTTGAACACCAGCAGCGGCGTATGCGTGCCGATCAGGCGCGCGATCGCCGCGCCATCGCTGCCTTCTGCCGGCGACAGGATGATCGCCGCCGGTGCGTGTTCGATCAGCGAGGCGATCACATCGCGCTGGCGCTCGGACGATTCACCGGTGCTGCCGAGCAGGGTGACGCAGCCCGCCGCGGCGAGTGCTTCGTCGACACCGGCAGCGAACTCGGCGAAGAACGGATTCGACAGATCATTGATCACCAGCGCGACGCTCGACGACGTGCGCTGACGCAGATTCGCCGCAGCACGGTTGTAGACATAGCCCTGGCGCTCGATCTCGGCCTCGACGCGCGCGCGCGTCTGCGCATGCACCAGCGGGCTGCGCTGCAGGACCAGCGACACCGTCGCGCGCGACAGGCCGCAACCACGGGCGATGTCGTGCAGGGTGATCTTGCGCTGGGCGGTCGGCCGTTTCGCCATGATTTGGATCGTTCTAAATTAGCGATGCTCTACGAGAATCGCGCGCACTGCATTCTGCGCCGCAACATGAACGCTCGCCGTGGCGCATGCTAAGTTCGGTCGTTGTAACGATCCAAACGAAAGGCCCGAACGATTCCGATGTTGTGCAAACTCCTGCTGCGTACGCGTGCACCCGCCGTCGTCAAAGATGCGCCGGATTTTCGTTTGCGAAAGTGCCCGTCGGCGCCTTGCTCTTCGCACCTGCAGCGCGCGTTCGGCCTCGGCCTTGCACTGGCGGCGTGCGTCGGGTTCGCAACCGCATCGACGGATGCTCATGCGGCGGACGATCCTGCAGCGCGTGCCTATGCCGCGGTCGATCCTTTCATCGGTACCGGCGGCGAAGGCCACACGTTTCCGGGCGCCGTGGTGCCGTTCGGCATGGTCCAGCTGAGCCCGGATACGCAGCTCAAGACGCGCAAGGACGGCTATGCCTGGGCCGCCGGTTACCGTTACGACGACGACACCATCTACGGGTTTTCGCATACGCATTTCTCCGGCACCGGCCACTCCGATCTCGGCGACGTGCTGACGATGCCGATCGCCGGCGAAGTGCGACTCGAACCCGGCGATGCGAAGCAACCGCACAGCGGCTATCACTCGCAGTTCAGTCATGCCGACGAGAAAGCCGAACCCGGCTACTACGCGGTCACCCTGGCCGACTACGGCATCCGCGCGGAACTCACCGCGGGCGAACGCGTCGGCGTGCATCGCTACACGTTTCCGGCGAACAAGCCCGCACACGTGCTGGTCGACATGCGGCCGAGCATGTACGACTACCCGGGCAAGGTTTCGTGGGCGCGCCTGCGCCTGCGTGGCGACGGCACGCTGACGGGCTTTCGCGAGACGCGCGGCTGGGCACAGGGACGCCAGCTGTATTTCGCGATGCGTTTTTCGCAAGCATCGAGCGGCCACGCGCTGCATGACCTGGAAGGCGAACTGCCTTACCACGGCTTCGCACCGCCGGCCGACAAGGATCCGCTGCAGCGCGCGCAGATCGAAGGCCGCGCGCTGGTCGGCGTGATCGACTTTCCGGCGCAGACGCGCGAACTGATCGTGAAGGTCTCGATCTCGCCGGTGAGCGAAGACAACGCGATCGCGAATCTCGATGCCGACATGCCCGGCTGGGATTTCGACGCGGTGCGCACTGCCGCGCGCGCGGCGTGGACACAAGCGCTGTCCGCCTTCGAAGTCGACGCGGCCGAACCGATGCGGCGCAGTTTCTACACCGCGGTCTATCACGCGATGATCGGACCGAGCCTGTTCATGGACGCCGACGGGCGCTATCGCGGGCCCGACAATGCCGTGCATCACGCCGACGGCTTTCGCAACTACTCCACTTTTTCACTCTGGGACACCTACCGCGCGCTGCATCCGCTGCTGACCATCGTGCAGCCGGAGCAGCGCACCAACGATATCGTCAATTCGCTGCTCGCCTCGCAGAAGTACAGCCCCTACGGCATCCTGCCCGTGTGGGCGTTCCAGGGGCTGGAGACCTGGTGCATGATCGGCTACCACGCGGTGCCGGTGATCGCCGATGCGTACATGAAAGGCATCCGCGGCTACGACGGCAAGGCTGCACTGGACGCGATGGTCGCGAGCGCGAGCTATGCGCCGTACGGCGGTCTCGACGGCTACATGAAACTCGGCTACGTGCCGATCGACCGCGAAGGTGAAGCGGCCTCGAAGACGCTCGAATACGCGTTCGACGACTGGACCATTGCGCGCGTCGCCACAGAGCTCGGCAACAAGGACGTCGCCGCTACGTTCGAAAAGCGCGCGACGAACTGGCGCCACGCCTACGATCCGAAAACCGGTTTCATGCGTGCACGCACCTCGACCGGTGCGTTCCGCGAACCGTTCGATCCGAGCGCGAGCGGCTACGGCACCGACTACACCGAAGGCAATGCCTGGCAATATTCCTGGTACGTGCCGCAGGATGGCGCGGGCCTGATCAAGGCGCATGGCGGCGATGCGAATCTGGTCGCGATGCTCGATCGCGTATTCGATGCCAAGGTCGATCCGAAGCAGTTCGCGCACATGGAAGACATCACCGGCCTGATCGGCTGGTACGCGCACGGCAACGAGCCGAGTCATCACGTGGCCTATCTGTATGCGTATGCCGGACAACCCTGGCGCACGCAGGAGCGTCTCGGCCAGATCATGAGCTCGCAGTACGCGCCGCGACCCGATGGCCTCGCCGGAAACGACGACCTCGGTCAGATGTCGGCCTGGTTCGTGTTCAGCGCGATGGGGTTCTACCCGGTCGCGCCGGCCAGCAACGAATACGTGATCGGGCGGCCGTTCGTCGATCGGGTGGTGTTGAACCTGCCGAACGGCAAGCGCTTCACGATCGCGGCCGACGGCCTCGATGCAGCGCATCCCTACGTCGGCGTGGTGAGCTTGAACGGCAAGCCCTTGCTGCGCAGCGTGCTTCGGCATCAGGACATCATGGCGGGCGGCGAACTGCGTTTCACGATGCAGGCGCAACCGAACAAGCAATGGGCGCGGCGCGCAGACCAGCGGCCGTATTCGATGAGCCGCTACTGAGCCGCGGCGACGATCGCGATGACGATCGCGACGACGGCGTTCGACTGGGGGAACACCAGGCATGCACACCCGCTCGATCCTGGCAAGGTGCCGCTCGCCGCGGGTGAATTCGGGGTGACGACGGCGCCTCGTCCATCTGCAGCTTGCACGCGATGCGAGCGGCGCGGCATCCTATGCCGCCGCGGCGCCGTGGGAGGCAGCCGCGATCGCCGGTCAAGGCGTTGGCCCCTCAGGAACCTGCCCTGCGCATGATCGAATTCGGACACAGCACCCACGTCGGCCTGCGCCGCGAACACAACGAAGACACCTACTATGCCGACGGCGATCTCGGCCTCTGGCTGGTGGCCGACGGCATGGGTGGACACGAGCACGGCGAAGTCGCCAGCGCACTGGCGCGCGACACGCTGGTGCGCGAGGTCGGCAAGGGCGCCGAACTGGTGCGCGCGATCCAGCTCGCCGACGAGGAAATCATCAAGCACTCGACGCGGCGTGCCGAGGCACTGCCGATGGGCACGACGATCGCCGCGCTGCGAATGACGGCGTCCGGCGAGTTCGAAGTGGCCTGGGTCGGCGACAGCCGCGTGTATCTGTGGAATGGCGAAGGCCTCAAGCAACTTTCGCAGGATCATTCCTATGTGCAGGAATTGATCGACCAGGGCGCCATCACCAGCGAGCAGGCGCGCAGCCATCCGCATCGCAACGTGGTCACGCAGGCGCTCGGGGTGACCGATCCGCAGTCGCTGCGGGTGGAGAGCGTGCGCGGGCAGCTCGGCGGCGGCATGCAGCTATTGCTCTGCAGCGACGGGCTGACCGAAGAGGTCAAGGACACGGCGATTGCCGCGATCGTCGGTCGACAGGAACTCAGCGCGCAGGAATGCGTCGACCACCTGATCCTGGCCGCGCTCGACGGCGGCGGCTCGGACAATGTCACCGTGATTCTGGTGCGCGCACGCTGAGACAGCGCAGCGGCGGGACCGGTGCCGGCTCGATGGTAAATTTCCCGTCGACGCCGAGCTACGCGCTCAGGCCACGCGTTCCAGTACGTGCTTCCACACGCAGGCGCCCTTGCTGATCTTGTCGATCGCATCCAGACGCGCCGCGTGCACGAGCAGTTCCGCCTCGATCGCGCGCAGCACGCGCGGGCGCGCCACGATGCGCACTTCGACCGTCGACACCAGCGCTTCCACATCCGCGCTTTCGCTGGCGAAGCCGAGCTGGCCCTGTCCTGCCGTCAGCGCCAGATACACATCGGCGAGCAGGCTCGCATCGATCAGCGCGCCGTGCATGTCGCGGTGGCTATTGTCGACACCGAGGCGCTTGCACAGGGCATCGAGACTGTTGCGCTGACCCGGAAATTTCTCGCGCGCCAGCGCCAGCGTGTCGAGCACGCTCGCATAGTCCGACAGTCGCGCGCGCGCGCGTCCGGTGCGCGCGAGCTCGGCGTCGAGAAAGCCGACGTCGAATGCCGCGTTGTGCGCGATGACCTCGGCGCCTTCGATGAATTGAAGAAACTCTTCGGCGACATCGGCGAAGCGCGGCTTGTCGAGCAGGAAGTCGTCTTCGATTCCGGTGACCGCGCGCGCGCCTTCGTCGATCCGGCGCTCGGGATTCAGATAGGTGTGATAGGTGCGACCGGTCGGTCGCCGCTGCACCAGTTCGACGCAGCCGATTTCGATGATGCGATGTCCGCGCTGGGCTTCGAGGCCGGTCGTTTCGGTATCGAGGATGATCTGTCTCATGCCGGCTCCTGACGATGGCTGAATGCGAGCGCGGCATCGCGAGCGAGCACGTCGACGCGTTCGTTCTCCACATGCCCGGCATGGCCCTTGACCCAGCGCCAGGTCACGCGATGATCGGCGATCGCGGCGGACAGGCGTTCCCACAGATCCTGGTTCTTCACCGGCTTGCGGTCGCTGGTGCGCCAGCCGTTCGCGCGCCAACGCGCCATCCATTCCTCGACGCCGCGCTTGACGTATTGCGAGTCCGTCGTCAGCTCCACGTTGCAGGCGCGTTTGAGCGCTTCGAGTGCGGCGATCGCAGCCATCAGCTCCATCCGGTTGTTGGTGGTGAGCGCTTCGCCGCCGGCGAGTTCCTTTTCGCGATCGCCGAAACGCAGCAGTGCGCCCCAGCCGCCGGGACCCGGATTGCCGAGGCAGGCGCCGTCGGTGAATACCTCGACGCGTGCCGGCTCGACGCTGGCCGAAGCGGACGCAGCCGACCCGATGCGCTCGTCGTTTTTCGCCGAGCTGGTGATGCGCTCGTTGCTCATGCGCTGGCGCGCCGGCTCGGCAACGCGAGCTGCGGATGCATCGACGTGCGCTCGCGCACCAAACGCGGACGCAGCGGCGTCAGCACCGCGCGCTGCTTGGATGCGGTCAACAGATACGCGCCGCGCATCCGCGCCAGCCAGCGCGCCGCGCCGACGGCGGAACGTTCGCCGCGCTGCGGCCAGCACGCGCCGACGTAGTCGATGCTGACCGGCGCCAGTTGCCGGCGCAGCAGGCGCCGACGCGCGATCTCGGCCGGCAAGGTACGCGGCAAGGCGAGGCCGCGACGCGCCTGCCAATGCATCCAGACCAGCCAAGGACTCCACGGATTCAGCCCGTACCAGAGCAACACGCCGCCCGGCGCGAGCACGCGCGTGAGCTCGTCGATCAGGCGCCCGCGCGCCGGCAAAACGTCGGCGGCATGCTGTACCAGCACCAGGCGGAAGGCATCGTCTTCCCACGGCAGTGCATCGGCGGCGCAGATCACGTCGCCGCCGAGGCGATTGGCTTCGACATGCTGACGGACCGCAACGAGATGGCGCGTGTCGACCGCGAGTTCGCGGTTTGCTGCACCGGCCTGCAGCAGCAACGCACGCCCGTGCGGCTGGCGTGCGGCATGTTCCGCCACGCCGTCGAGTTCTTCGTGCAACAGGCCCTGCAGATCGGGCAGGGCGAACAGATTGTCGGGGCCGGTGATCACGTTCGCGGCAAGCTCGGGAGTGCGCGCGGAAGTGTAGCGCGTCGACGCGCCGCCTAATGTTCTTTTAACGAACCCGGCCAGCCTGCTGGCTATATTCGCGCGGCCATGAAACTGCTCGCCGTCCCCGCGCTGTCCGACAACTACATCTGGCTGCTCGCCTACGCTGCCGGCAACGCGCTGGCGGTCGATCCCGGCGAAGCGGCCCCGGTGCGCGCGGCGCTGGCGAGCAACCGCTTGAACCTGCGTGCGATCCTGCTCACGCATCATCATCCCGATCACATCGCCGGCGCCGCCGAACTCGCCGAGGACAACGGCGCGACGATCCATGCGCCGCATGATGCGCGCATCGAACGCGCGGACGTGCGCGTCGGCGACGGCGACCGCGTCGCACTGACGGCGCCCGAGGTGACGTTCGACGTCATTGCGGTTCCCGGCCATACCTCGAGTCACATCGCGTACCACGGCCACGGCCTGCTGTTCTGCGGCGACACGCTCTTCAGCGTCGGCTGCGGGCGCATGTTCGAAGGCACGCCGGCGCAGATGCTCGCCTCGCTCGATCGCCTCGCTGCGCTGCCTGGCGACACCCAGGTCTGTTGCGGCCACGAGTACACGCAGGTCAACTGCGCCTTCGCGCGCACACTCGATCCGGACAACGCCGCACTCGCTGCACGCAGCCGCGAAGTCGCCGCGCTGCGCACGCGCAATCAAAGTACGTTGCCCGTCTCGCTCGCCGACGAGCGCGCCTGCAATCCCTTCCTGCGCGTGGACTCGCCGGCGCTCGTCGCCGCGCTCGACGGCGCCGATCGCGTAGAACGTTTCGCTGACCTGCGCCGGCGCAAGGACGATTTCCGGATGCCGGCGCAATGACGCCGCGCCAGCGCCTGCGCACTGCTTCGCTCGCATCGATGGTCACGCTGATGGCGGCTTGCACGGCGCCGTCGACGCGTCCGCCGGCGCCACCGCCCGCGCAAGTCGCGACGCCGCCGGCCGCGCCGGTGGTCGCCGACATCACGCCGTCGGCGGCGCCGCCGATCGTGCTCGCAGCGGAACCGGACGACTCGCCGTGGCCACGCCTGCGTCGCAGCTTCGCGATGCAGCGCTGCGACTACAGCCCGCAGGTCGAGCACTGGGCGCGCTATTACACGAAGAATCCAGGTCCGTTCGTGGCGAGCTGGAAACAGGCGATGCCGTTCCTGCTGATCGTCGTCGACGAAATCGAAAAGCGCGGACTGCCCGGCGAATTCGCGATGCTGCCCTACGTCGAGAGCAGCTATCAGCCGCTCGCCACGCGCGGCGATCGGCCGGCGGGCATGTGGCAGCTGGTGCCGGATACCGCGCATCTCGCCGGGCTCGAAGTCGGCGCGGACTACGATGCGCGCCTCGACGCACGCGCATCGACCACGGCGGCGCTCGATCTGTTGCAGCGCTACTACCGCGAATTCGCCGACTGGCGCCTGGCGAACATGGCGTTCAACAGCGGCGAGTTCCGCGTGCGCAAACTGCTCGACGAACGCGATGCACGTGCGCTGTCGCCGGCGGATCTGGGCGCGCTCGCATTCAACCCTTCCACCCACGAGCATCTGGATCGGCTGCTGGCGCTGGCCTGCATCGTCGAGGACCCGCAGCGCTTCGGCGTCAGCCTGCCCGAGCCGCAGGGCGATGATCATCTGCAGGCGCTGAATTTGCAGACCGGGATGGACCTGCGCCTGGTCGCGCGCCTTGCCGGCAGCGACATCGACGAGGTGAAGCGCTGGAACGCCGGCTACCGGCGCAATCGCATGGCGAGCCGTTCCACTTACACGCTGATACTGCCGTCGACGCGCGTCGAGCGCTTCAATGCGGCGGCAGCGGACATCCCGGTCGCGTGGTGGAGCGACTGGCAGGAACAGCGCGCGCCGCATGCCGGCAGCATCAAGGCGTGGGCTGAGCAGGTCGGCATTCCGGTCAATGTGCTCGCCGTCGCGAACGCGACCAGCGAGAGCGGCTCGGTCCGCTTGAAGAGCCGTCTGCTGCTGCCGGGCCGCGAAGCCGATCCGCCGCGCGAGCGCGAAGTGCAGCAGCGCCCGCGCGTGCATGTGATCGCCGCCGGCGACACGCTGTCGCGCATCGCGCATCGCTACGATATTCCGCTCAAGGATCTGCGCCGCTGGAATCCGCGCGCGAGCGGCACCCTGCGCCTCGGCGACAAGCTGCGACTCGGCGTGGCCGACAGCGGCTAGGCCGCCGCTGGCGCGGGGCGGCGCGAACTCCGCCGTGGCCGTCGGTTAGACTGCGCGGCTTGGTTCAACGAAAACGACGGAGTTGCACATGGGCTTCCTGCACGGCAAGCGCGCCTTGATCACCGGCATTCTCAGCCAGCGTTCGATCGCCTGGGGCATCGCGAACGCGATGCATCGCGAGGGCGCCCAACTCGCCTTCACCTATGTCGACGAGAAATTGAAGGCGCGCGTCGACGAAGCGGCGACGACCTTCGGCTCGAACATCGTGTTGCCCTGCGACGTGACACGCGACGAGGACATCGCCGCGTTGTTCGACAGCCTCGGCAAGCACTGGGACGGCTTCGACATTCTCGTGCACTCGATCGGCTTCGCGCCGCGCGAAGCGCTGCAGGGCGAATTCCTCGACGGCCTCACGCGCGAAAGCTTCGCGATGGCGCACGACATCTCCAGCTACAGCCTCGCGGCGCTGGCGAAAGCGGCGCGTCCGATGATGCAGGGCCGCGGCGGCGCCGTGCTCACCCTCACCTACCTCGGCGCCGAGCGCGCGCTGGCGAACTACAACGTGATGGGTCTGGCCAAGGCGAGCCTCGAAGCAAACGTGCGCTACCTGGCCTACAACCTCGGACCGGAAGGCACGCGCGTGAATGCGATCTCGGCCGGCCCGATCAAGACGCTGGCCGCAGCCGGTATAGCGAACTTCCGCAAGATGCTCGATCACGTCGAACAGAACGCACCGCTACGCCGCAGCGTGACGATCGACGAGGTCGGCAACACGGCGGCCTTCCTGTGCTCGGATCTGGCGTCGGGCATCACCGGCGAAGTGACCTATGTCGATGCCGGCTACAACACGCTCGGCATGACCGGCATCTGAGTCTGCTGCAGCTGCCGCGCGCCGCGATGGCGGCGCGCGGCATGGTTCACTCGTTCAGACGTGCTTCGGATTTCTTGATCTTCGCATCCTTGCGCAGCGAGGCGACGAACTCGCGTGCGACCGAGGCGCCGGCGCCCTGGGTCAGCGTGTTGCGCGCAGCATCCTTGGTCTTCGCATCGAGCTTCGACGGATCGCCATCGACGACGCCGTCCAGTTGCACCAGCGCGTAGGCGTCGGCGCCGAGATCGACCACGCGATCGTCCGCCTTGCCCGCCTGCGGGCGCGGCATCGCGAACACGGCCTTGACCAGCGCGCTGTCGATATTCGCCGCATCGCGGCCGATGTCCTTCTGCTGCTCGACTTTCAATTTGTCGGTGGCAGCCAGCTGATCGAGCGTCTGTCCCTTGCCGAGTTCGGCCAGCAGCGCGTCCGCTCGAGCCTTCGCCTGCGCCGAGACGCGCTCGGCGAGAATCCTGCCGCGCACGCTGTCCTTCACCTCGGCCAGCGGGATCGGCGTCGTCGGCTTGTGCTCGGCGATGCGCACGACCACGACATGATTCGGACCGACGTCGATCGGATCGGAGTTGTTGTTCTGCACCAGCACGCTGTCGGAAAACGCCGACTTGGCGACCGCGGGATTTCCCGCGATGCCTTCGCCGCCACCCTGGCGCGCGAACAGCGCGGTCTTCTGCACGGTCAGGCCGAGTTCCTTCGCGGCCGCATCGAGCGAGGACGGATTCTGGTAGGTGAGGTCGGTCAGACGGCCGGCTTTCTCCGCATAAACGCGATCCTTTTCGGAATCGGCATACTGCTTGGCGAGCTCCGGCTTGACCTCGTCGAAACTGCGCGTCTTGCCGGGACGGATGTCGCGCAGATCGATGATGTGATAGCCCTCGGCGGTCAGCACCGGCGCTGAAACCTCGCCTTTCTGCAGGCCGAACAACGCGCTTTCGAAGGCTTCGTCGGTGGTGCCCTTGTCGAGCCAGCCGAGGTCGCCGCCCTGGTTCTTCGAACCGAGATCGTCCGAATCCTGCTTGGCGAGATCGGCAAACGCCTTGCCGGCCTTCAGCTGCTTCTCGATGTCGTCGGCCCTGGCCAGCGCCTGCTTCTGATCGTCAGGTCCGCCCTTGCCGGCAACCTTGATCAGGATGTGCGAGGCCAGGCGTTGCTCGTCGGTGACGAAGCGCGCCTTTTCCTTCTCGTAGCGCTCCTTCAACACGCTGTCGTCGGCGGTCAGGTTGACGTCGAGCTTCGCACCGTCGAGTTCGAGATACTCGACCGCGACGCGCTCGGGCACCATGAAGTTGGCCGTGTGCGCCTTGTAGTAGGTGTCGATTTCCTCGTCGCTGACATTGCTGTTTTCCGGCGCCGGCTTGTCGAGCTTGATGTAGCGGAAATCGCGGCGCTGATCCTTCAGGCGCAGATACGCATCGACCTCGTCGGCCGTGACGAAGGCGGTCGCACCGACCTGCACGGGCAGTTCGCGTACGCCGAGATCATCGCGCAGACGCTCCTCGAAACCGGCCGGCGACATGCCCTGCGAGCCGAGTGCGAGACGGTATTGTTCCGGATCGAACTTGCCGTCGTTCTGGAATGCCGGGATATCCAGGATCTCCTTGCGGATGCGGTCCGCCGGAATCTGCACGCCGAGCTTGTCGTTGACCGAGAGCAGGACTTTTTCGTCGACCATCTGGTCGAGCACCTGACGCTTCACTTCCGGCCGCTCGAAGTACGAGGCATCGGCTGCGCCGCCCATCATCTGCATCATGCGCTGGCGATACTGGTTGAAGCGGTCGCGGAACTGGTCCTGGCTGATTTCGCGGTCACCGACCCTGGCAACGCTGGTGTCGACATTCGCGATGAAGTACGACTCGATGCCGAAGAACGAGAAGCCGATGACGATCACCCCGAGGATGATCTTCACGAACAGACTGGATTTCTTTCCGCGTAGAAGCTGCAGCATGAGTTTGGAAACCTGTGGTAATGGACCGATGCAGAAATCAGCACGGATCGAGGCGAGGCGCGAATTCTACGCGCTCGCCGCTGTGCATGACCGCGTCCATCACGGCATGCCGCAGTGCAGTTAAAAGCAAGGGCGCCTCGCGGGCGCCCTGGCTGTGGGAGGAGTGGCTTGCGATTGCGAACCTGCGTGCGACTCGCGCGTGTCACCGGCATCGACGCCGGTCTCCATCGCTACACGGCCGCCGCCTGGCGCATCGCGAAACTGGTGGGTGCTGAGGGTTTCGAACCCCCGACCCTCGCCTTGTAAGGGCGACGCTCTACCGCTGAGCTAAGCACCCGGGTTTCTCTCCCGCCTCCCCGGCGTCCGCCGGTATCCAGCGTTCGCCCAGGTTGCCTTGCTCAGCCGAGCGCATCCTTCAGCGCCTTGCCGGCCTTGAACGCAGGCACCTTCGATGCCTTGATCTTGATCTCTTCGCCGGTGCGCGGATTGCGTCCGGTACGCGCGGCGCGTTTGCGCACGACGAACGTGCCGAACCCGACCAGCGAAATGGAATCGCCGGCCTTGAGTGCCTTCTTGACCACCTTGAACATGCCTTCGATCGCACGCTCGGTATCGGCCTTGGTCAGACCGGATGCATCGGAAATCTCTCCAACAAACTCGGCTTTGTTCATTTATCGCTCCCGCTCGGGACAGTCGCCCCGTATTGAATTTGATTGAGCCGCGACGCACGCCTAAGGAGGAATCGTCGCTCCGAATTCGTTTGTCCCGTTACCCCGCAATCGCCTGGACTCTGGGGTCGGCTCGGATCGCGGCACGTCTTTATACCAGCGCCCCCCTACCCGCGCAATAAAGGCGTGGCGCGGCCTGCAGCGTTTCGGCAGGTCTTGTACAAGGGTAAATTTGCGCAACCGCCCTTGACAGTCGCGCCCTTCCGGAGCCTGCGCCGACCAGCGAATCAGCGAGCCGGGCGCGTACGCCCGGCTCGCGTCACGCGATATTTCAGTGCGGACGCGCCGGCGTTTCGGCGGGCTTGTCCTCGCGCGCACGCGGCGCATCGTCGTCCGCACGCGTCGCCGGTGTCAGCGGACGCTCGAGCGCGATGTCGAGCACCTCGTCGATCCAGCGCACCGGATGGATGTCCAGCGATTCGGTCACGTTCTTCGGAATGTCGGCCAGATCCTTGCGGTTCTCTTCCGGAATGATCACGGTGGTGATACCGCCGCGATGCGCGGCGAGCAGCTTTTCCTTCAAGCCGCCGATCGGCAGCACACGCCCGCGCAGGGTGATTTCTCCCGTCATCGCGACTTCCGAACGCACCGGCACCTTGGTCAGCACCGACACCAGCGCGGTGCACATCGCGATGCCGGCACTCGGGCCGTCCTTCGGCGTGGCGCCTTCCGGCACGTGCACGTGTACGTCGAGCTTGTGATGGAATTCCGGATCGATGCCGAAGCGCTCGGCGCGCGCACGCACGACGCTGAGCGCGGCCTGGATCGACTCCTGCATCACATCGCCGAGCTGGCCGGTATGGATCAGCTTGCCCTTGCCCGGCACCACGGTCGTCTCGATGCTGAGCAGGTCGCCGCCGACCTCGGTCCATGCAAGGCCCGTGACCAGTCCGACTTCGTTCTGCTGTTCGGCGCGGCCGTAGCTGAACTTGCGCACGCCGAGGTAATCATCGAGATTCTTTGCGGTGACGCTCGCCTTGACGCGTTTGCGCTCGGCGGCAACCTTGCCCTTCTTCGCCGCCTTGGCCGCGGCGAGACTGATTTCCTTGACCACCTTGCGGCAGATCTTCGACAGCTCGCGTTCGAGACTGCGCACGCCGGACTCGCGCGTGTAGTAACGCACGATGTCGCGGATCGCGCCTTCGGCGATGCCGAGCTCGGTCGCTTTGAGGCCGTTCGCCTTGAGCTGCTTCGGCACCAGATAGCGTTCGGCGATGTTGAGCTTTTCCTCTTCGGTGTAGCCGGGAATCCGGATCACTTCCATGCGGTCGGCGAGCGCCGGCGGAATGTTCAACGAGTTCGCGGTCGCGATCCACATCACCTCGGAAAGATCGACATCGACCTCGAGGTAGTGATCGGCAAAGGCGTGATTCTGCTCGGGATCGAGCACTTCCAGCAGCGCGGCCGATGGATCGCCGCGGAAGTCCATCGACATCTTGTCGATCTCGTCGAGCACGAACAAGGGATTGCGCGTGCCCGCCTTGGCCAGGTTCTGGATGATGCGACCGGGCATCGAACCGATGTAGGTACGGCGATGGCCGCGAATCTCCGCCTCGTCGCGCACGCCGCCGAGCGACATGCGGATGAACTTGCGATTGGTCGCCTTCGCGATCGACTGGCCGAGCGAGGTCTTGCCGACGCCGGGCGGACCGACCAGGCACAGGATCGGACCCTTCATCTTGTTCACGCGCTGCTGCACAGCGAGGTATTCGAGGATGCGTTCCTTGACCTTCTCGAGGCCGAAATGATCGGCGTCGAGCACTTCCTCGGCGCGTTGCAGATCACGCCGCACCTTGGTCTTCTTCTTCCACGGCACGCCGAGCAGCACGTCGATGTAGTTGCGCACGACGGTCGCTTCGGCCGACATCGGCGACATCTGCTTTAGCTTGTTGAGTTCGGCGCGCGCCTTGGTCTCGACCGCTTTCGGCATGCCGGCTGCGCTGATCTTGCGCGCCAGATCCTCGAGTTCGTTCGGCGCATCCTCGATGTCGCCGAGCTCCTTCTGGATCGCCTTCATCTGCTCGTTGAGGTAATACTCGCGCTGACTCTTCTCCATCTGCGTCTTGACCCGACCGCGGATGCGCTTCTCGATCTGCTGCACATCGATCTCGCCGTCGACCAGACCGACCAGCAGTTCCTGGCGATCGGCGACGTCGTAGGTTTCCAGCACACGCTGCTTGTCGGCGACGCGCACCGCGATGTGCGAGGCGATGGTGTCGGCGAGGCGCGAGGGATCGTCGATGCCGGCCAGGGTCGACATCAGCTCGGGCGGAATCTTGCGCGAGAGCTTGACCAGTTGCTCGAACAGGCTGCTCAGCTGGCGCCCTATCACGTCGATCTCGCGCTCGCTGCGCGTGTAAGCGGCATCGAGCACGCGCGCGTGCGCAACCATCAGGCCGTCGCGTTCGCCGAAGGTCGCGATTTCGGCGCGATCGGTTCCTTCGACCAGCACCTTGATCGTGCCGTCCGGCAATTTCAGCAGCTGCAACACGCTCGCAACCGTGCCGATCGAATACAGGTCGGCGACCGCCGGTTCATCGACGTCGGGGCTGCGCTGCGCAACCAGCAGGATCTTCTTGCCGCCTTCCATGGCGAGATCGAGCGCGCGTACGGATTTCTCGCGACCGACGAACAGCGGAATCACCATGTGCGGAAAAACGACCACGTCGCGCAGCGGCAGCACCGGCAATTCGACGAGGTCGGCGGAAGTCTTCGGGGTCTTGTTCGGCTTGTCGGTCATCGGCCTGGTGAATGGACGCTTGAGCTGCACGCTCGGAATGAAAAAGCAAACGGCAGCGTGGACCCACGCTGCCGTATCGTCAAGTAAGGATTTGCGCGGGCGTTTACAAGGGAAACCCTATGAAGCCTGGTCCGTCGCCGAGCGCGTCTGCATGTTGCCGCGATAGATCAGATACGGCTCGGCTTGCCCGTTAATGACCGCTTCATCGACGACGACCTTGCTCACATGTTCGAGTGAGGGCAGATCGAACATCGTGTCGAGCAGCACCTGTTCGAGGATCGTGCGCAGGCCGCGTGCACCGGTGCGGCGCTTGAGCGCCTTGCGCGCGACTGCGACCAGCGCGTCCGGACGGAACTCGAGCTCCACCCCTTCCATGTCGAACAAACGCTTGAACTGCTTGGTGATCGCGTTCTTCGGCTCGGTCAGGATCTTGACCAGGGCGGTTTCGTCGAGCTCTTCGAGAGTCGCCACGACCGGCAGACGTCCGACGAATTCGGGAATCAGGCCGAACTTGATCAGGTCTTCCGGCTGCGTGTCGGCGAGCAGCTTGCTGGTATCAGCCGAACGGTTCTTGCTGCGAACTTCGGCGTTGAAGCCGATGCCGGTCGCTTCGGAGCGCTGCAGGATGATCTTCTCGAGACCGGAGAACGCGCCGCCGACGATGAACAGGATGTTCTTGGTGTCGACCTGCAGGAATTCCTGCTGCGGATGCTTGCGCCCGCCCTGCGGCGGCACCGAGGCGACCGTGCCTTCGATCAGTTTCAGCAGCGCCTGCTGCACGCCTTCGCCGGACACATCGCGGGTGATCGACGGGTTTTCGCTCTTGCGCGAAATCTTGTCGATTTCATCGATGTAGACGATGCCGGTCTGCGCCTTCTCGACGTCGTAGTCGCACTTCTGCAGCAACTTCTGGATGATGTTCTCGACATCCTCGCCGACATAGCCGGCTTCGGTCAGCGTGGTCGCATCGGCGATCGTGAACGGCACATTGAGCAGGCGCGCCAGCGTGTCGGCGAGCAGGGTCTTGCCCGATCCGGTCGGACCGACCAGCAGGATATTTGACTTGGCGAGCTCGACTTCCTCGCTGCGATTGCGCGTTTCCAACCGCTTGTAATGATTGTAGACCGCGACCGCGAGGACCTTCTTCGCGCGCGACTGCCCGATCACGTACTGATCGAGCACGTCCAGAATCTCGGCAGGCTTGGGCAGGTCGCTGCGTGCGCTGGCCGCCTTCTCCTCGAGTTCCTCGCGGATGATGTCGTTGCACAGCTCGACGCACTCGTCGCAGATGAACACGGACGGTCCCGCGATGAGCTTGCGCACCTCGTGCTGGCTCTTTCCGCAGAACGAGCAGTAGAGAATCTTGCCGTTGTCGCCCGATCGGCTTTGCCGCTCGTCTGTCATGCTCCGCCTCGGAGGTTTTTCGTCATTGCCGGCCGAGAATAGCACAGCGCGACCGGACGCCAGTCCGGTCGACGATGACGCAGGAAAGATGAAATACCAACGCGTCGGAGCCGGATAATCAGGTTCCGGCGATGCTAACGTCGCCCGGACGCCGCTCGAGCACCTGGTCGATCAGGCCGTAGGCCTTGGCATCCTCGCCGCTCATGAAGCGGTCACGCTCCATGTCGCGCTCGACCTGCTCCAGCGACTGGCCGGTGTGCTTGACGTAAAGTCCGTTCAGGCGGCCGCGCAGGTACAGGATCTCGCGTGCCTGGATCTCGATGTCGGTCGCCTGGCCCTGGGCGCCGCCGGATGGCTGATGGATCATCACTCGCGAGTTCGGCAGCGCATAGCGCTTGCCCTTCGCGCCGGCCATCAACAACAGCGAAGCCGCACTGCTCGCCTGGCCGATGCACATCGTGCTGACGTCCGAGCGGATGTACTGCATCGTGTCGTAGATCGCCAGGCCCGCGGTGACCACGCCGCCGGGGCTGTTGATGTACAGGTTGATGTCCTTGTCCGGATTTTCCGATTCCAGGAACAGCAGCTGCGCGACGATCACATTTGCCATGTAGTCGTCGATCGGACCGACCACGAAAACCACGCGCTCCTTCAACAGGCGCGAATAGATGTCGTAGGCGCGCTCGCCGCGTGAGGTCTGCTCGACCACCATCGGGACGAGATTCAGTGCGGTAGCCGGCGTGATGAGGCTGGACATTGCTTTCTCCTGGGCGCGTCCGGCGCTCAAGAGCCGGGTCGCATGACGTCGTTGAAACTCAACTGCTGCTCGCTGTGCTTTGCGTGTTCGGCCATCCACTCGACGACCTGGTCCTCGATCACGCGATTCTGCAGCGCGTTCATCAACTGGGGATCGCGCGTGTAGAGTTCAACGACCTTCTCCGGCTCCTCGTAGGTCGAGGCGATCGTCGCCAGCGCTTCGCTCACGCGCTTGGGATCGAGGCGGATGTCGTTCTGGCGCGCGAGTTCGGAAATCAGCAGGCCGGCGCTGACGCGGCGACGCGCCGACGGCAGAAACGCGGTGAAGGCCTCGTCGCCCTGCGCGTTGTTCTGGCGCGCCAGCGCGCGCGCCTCGTTCTCGATCATCGACTGCGGCACCTCGAGTTCCGGGTGCGCATCGACGAGTTTCTCGATCGCGCCGGCTTTCAGGCGACCCATCAACACGCCCTTGAGCTCGCGCTCGAGATTGGCGCGCACGTCGAGGCGGAACTGTTCGAGGCCGCCTTCCTTCACACCGAAACTTTTCGCGAAGGCTTCGTCGACTTCGGGCAGCTGCGATTCCTGCACGCGCACCAGCTTGCCGCTGACGTCGGCCGACTTGCCGGCAAGTGCCGCGACGCGGAACGCGGCCGGGAAATCGACCTTGGCGGTGAACTCGTCGCCGGCTTTCTTGCCGCTCAGCTGGCTTTCCAGTTCGACCGAATAGGCGCCCGATCCGAGAATCGCGCCGACGCGGTCGTTGCCGGTTTCCGGATGACGGAAGCCGTCGCCCTGCGCGGCATACTCGAACAGCACCATGTCCGCTTCCTGCGCAGGACGTTCGACCTGGGCCCAGCTGCGACGCTGCAGGCGCAAGGTCTCGATCATCTGGTCGATGTCCGCATCGGCGACTTCAGCCACCGGCTTGACGATTTCGAGCGCGCTGACATCGAGCTTGCCGATTTCCGGCAGGATCTCGAAGGTCGCGGTGTATTCGATCTCGCCGTTCTCGGGACGTCCGCTGGTCGCGATCTGCGGCTGCACGGCGGGGCGCAGCTTTTCCTGACTGACCGCTTCCTGGAAGCTCGATCCGATCATCTCGGAGAGCGCCTCGTTGCGGATCTGACCGCCGAAACGCTGCTCGATCACCTTCGTCGGCACCTTGCCCGGACGGAAACCCTTGAGGCGCGCGGTGCGACCCATTTCCTGCACGCGCGCACGCACGGTGTCTTCGAGGCGCTGCGCGGGCAGACGGATGGTCAGCTTGCGGCCGAGTGAGCCGACGTTTTCGATCGAAACCTGCATGGGGTATTCCTCTGGAATCGGTGTTCAAGCCCTCGGCATGCGGCGACGGTTGCGCCGCGCGGGCGGAACGACCAGCGGTGCGATGTGCGAAGTCGTGCGAAAGGAGAGACTCGAACTCTCACGGGTCACCCCACTGGAACCTAAATCCAGCGCGTCTACCAGTTCCGCCACTTTCGCCCGGATCGCAACCCTCGCCCGCGGAGCCCGGATCGGGCACCGCGCATACACTTCGGGAAATGGTGGGCCGTCTAGGATTCGAACCTAGGACCAAGAGATTAAGAGTCTCCTGCTCTACCAACTGAGCTAACGGCCCGCTTCAATCAACAATCCGGTTGCGCTTGTCGCGACGATCACGGTCTCTCCGCCTTTGCGGAAGAACCGAGGGAGTCGACGTCAGGGGGCTTACGCCGTGCGAAACCTGCTCTGCAAATTGTAACCAAATTTGGGGTGAGCGAGGGGACTCGAACCCCCGACATCCGGAATCACAATCCGGGACTCTAACCAACTGAGCTACGCCCACCATTGAAACTTGAGTTGCCTGCGTTCATCCGTGCAACGCGTTCAGTCCGCTTCCTGCTTCCCGTGAAACGCAATTCTCTCACGCATCGGCCGCGTTGCGCTGCAGTCGATCCCACCGCGTTGCGACGCGACCTTGGGTCTCGCCATCAATCGCCGCGACTTGCACCCACGAATGCTGGCACGCCCGACAGGACTCGAACCTGCAACCGTCGGCTTAGAAGGCCGATGCTCTATCCGATTGAGCTACGGGCGCATCGTCAACCGCATTGTCCCGCGCTGCAGCCTGCGGGTTGAAACCGTTCACGCTCCGGCATCGACAGCGGAGTGGTCGGGGTAGAGGGATTCGAACCCCCGACATCCTGCTCCCAAAGCAGGCGCGCTACCAGACTGCGCTATACCCCGACATGATCCGCGGTTTCGGCCCGCCCCGCCGTTCGGCAGGGGTCGGCGATACTACGAACCGGGGTCTGTCGCGTCAATCGCAGTGGCCCGCAAAACGCCGTCGGGACACGCCCTGCGACATTCGCCCACCGTTGCCGGAAAACAAGAAGGGTGCCGCAGCACCCTTCGTGTCAAATGGCGCGCCCGGAGAGATTCGAACTCCCGACCACCAAGTTCGTAGCCTGGTACTCTATCCAACTGAGCTACGGGCGCGCTGAAACCAGTTCCGCCATCGACGCGGCCGCGTAGTTTATCACTACAGCTGCGATCGCGCTCCCGGCAGGAGGCGCGGGATTATTCTGATCCGCGTGCGGCGCGTCAACTCTTTTTTGCTGTGCTTGCGATATCGCGATGCTGTGTCGTCATTGCATCCGGTGCCGTCCCCATCACCTTGCCCACCGACATCTCTGGTTGACGACGCCGACGGCTCCGAAGCGCGCCACGCTTGGGAGCTTCCCTGGGAGACGCCGTCGAACGGGATAGCTGCGATGAGCGCATTTCGCCACAGCAAAGAACGCCTGAGTCGATGCGCATCGACCATGAATGCCCTTGCGGCGCGCCGCGCATCTTTTCCAACACATCGCGCCGCCGGGTAGCGTCCTACCTGGAATCAAACGGCCAATCTCAGGGTGAAGAGCGCAACCTCATTGCGTACTCGGCTTCTTCTCATCGGGATTGACGAGAGCATATCCGGCATCCAGCAGCCAGCGGATGCGCCCGGTATCGCGCACGATGTCTGCAACCGGCGCTGTTGTGAACACAACCACGTGTTCGCGGGCGGCTTGCGAGAGCGCTGACAGCCACGCCTTGCGGACCTGCTCATCCAAATCCAGTCCCTGCTGGCGAGCGATGGCTTCATTGGTCAGCTGCTCCAGCAGGGAAGGATGGTCGTGCGCGTGTCGAGCGACGCCTTCATTGCTTCGATGTCGCCACCTGACCACGCTTCAGCGAGCGAACGAGTGATGTCGGGTAGCGTCTCGATGCCTGACATCGTCGATTCCAGACAAGCCAGATCGGCCTGCGGGTCGATCGCAAATTCGCGAACGGCGGACTTGGGATCGGTAATCTTCAAATGGAACTTGGCGTCCAGAACATCGATCCGGTAGGTCCGAGCCACGCGTTTGACCATCGCCAAGATGGACGACTTTCCATCGATCCCCTCTCTGTCCAGCAAGGCCTCATAGAGCTTCCAGCCCGCATACATCGGCAGCATGCGTTCGACGTCGCGGTCTTTCGGAAGATAGGTGGCTTTGAGCACGTTCCATCGCTGCAATGTTTGTGGCGGCAGAAGATCGATCAATCGTCCTCCGCCTGGCAGGTACTTGGTCTTGCTTACCGAAGGCCACAGAGTCAGGGCGCTGAATATGCCGATGTCTTCACCGACGACGACGCCGGGCGGGCCAAGCACCACTCCGGAAGATCCGATCGCCATCTTGATGGTGTTCGGAACAAAATCGAGATTCCGAGGCTCAGGGAAAACAGCGCCGAGCACGAGCACTCGATTGTTTCCGCTGCGGTACTCCCATACGTGCGGTCCCGCATTGGCCGCCGAGACCACAACTCGATCCAGACTGAGAGGCGCATCTTCACGTGGAGCTTGTTCAGCACGTACCGGCAGCAGGTATACGGACGCTGCCACAAGCAATAGAGTCATCGAGCAGTTGACACGCCTGAACATGATTTTCCTTCGATATTTTTAAATTTTCACAGCGATCACAGACACGCACTCGTTGTGCACCGATCTATATGGAGACGCCGGTGGAGGGCGCGCTTGTATGCTCGCCGAGCAGATCAATTGCTATCCCACTATCTGAATGGTTGCGCGGATCGGCAAGAAACGCCGGCCAGTTTTGTTCGAGTGCTTGCGGCGAAAAGACAATGAAAGAGGCTTCTCTGAGGAAATGCTCACGCACGTACTGCCAGAGCAGGATATGACCAACCATCCATTGCTCATACTGCTCAAATAGCATCGACGTCGCGGTGTAGTCGAGCATTTCATCGTAATGCGAGGATGAATTTGCGCTTGCCATCCGGGTTGCTGCATCGATTGGGCCTGCGAACTGCAGCTCGAAACGCAACGCGCCCGTCGGTATCGCCAGGATGGGAATCAGTGCGCTACCAGTCTTTCGAGCAAGTGACGCAGAACCGAGCATAACGTCCAGGGTGCGATCGAGAAACGGGACAAGATACGTTTCATCGGCGTTCTGATGGACGTCAGGCATCATGAGCAACAGACCGCCGGCGCGGAGCAGGCGTATTGCCTCAACCATTCCCGCGCGATTGGCGTGCAGCACGTGGATTCGCGCATCTTCGCGCGTGCTGAAACGTGAGGCATGCACCTCATCGAAGACCTCGTTGCCACGATGAGTTTTCGGGTCACCGTAGAACAAACCTATGTCACGTTCCGTTGCATAGCGCGTAACGATCGAAAGCGCAGCCAGCATGTAGTGTCCGAAATGCGGGAGCGCGAGAACCGCGCTCGAACATACGCTGAGCACCTGATCCAAATGGTGGAGGTCGCTCGCGTCTGCAGCTTTAGTCAGCTCAATCAGACTCGATCGCGTTGCGTTCTTCAGACGGCGTGCGACCAACATTTTTTCGAAATACCAGTGATAGTACCGACCGATGCAGGTGTTATCGCGGGCGCATGCACGCATGACCGCTTGGCGGTCGGTTTCGCCCAGCGTCAACCCCAACCTTCGCTCAACAAACTGGGAGGGCCTTCTTAGCGACCGGAGTGGTCGCACCACAGTCACGGCAAGGCGCTCAATCAAGGTACGAAAGTCCACCGTGCCTCACCGATTCCGATAAAGATCGTCGAGCGTTCGCAATTTGTCGTCGTGGCCAGGATTCCAAAGATATTGGTCGCGCCCCATCATGTGCATTACGCTGGAGCGCATAGCACGGATTCGTCTTCGCTGCTGGAAGCGACGATCCTGAGGCGATCGTTGAATCTGCCAGTTCTTCACCATCCAGTCGTTGCCGAGGCGGTCGTTGGCGCGCAGGTGTCCTGTGACCAGGCTGAATACTTGCGCGGGAGCCGCACCAACGGGAAGGTATTCCAACCCGTCACTGCTGATAGCAAACAGTGGACACTGATGATGGACATTAAGGATGTACTCGATAGAGGAAACGTATTGAGCTTGCTTGCCTTGGCGAACCAGTAATGGTGCATCCACCACCGATACAAGTTGGTCGGTAAATACTACGATTAGTGCGCTCGGCTTCAGCGGATTTTCGCTGAGGCGAGTAAGCAGCTCAGCGGGGGCGAGCATGTGCTTCCCCATGCTCCTGCCAACGATTGCATCAACGCCCGACCGCAATCCGAGTCGGTCTATCATGACCAAACTCGACGGCAATATCACGCCATGACAGCCTGCTGTTCGCGCCTCAATTTCGTAGGCAGCGAACGTCGATTCGATTTGAGAGAGTCCCTTCCGCATCCGCTGTCCTTATAACAAGGTACCGCATGCCATGAGGGGCATGCGGCACCTTGCATTGCCTTCGAGATATGCTGTGCTATCGCACAACTTACGGCGTGTCGTAGTTGTTGCTGCTACAACAATCGCTACTCATCGCTTGCAATCGTTCCTTGATTGACTCGATTGGAAAGAATGCATCAACGGATTTGGCCGCTGCGCTTGCGTTCACCATGTTGGCAGACAGCAAAGCCGGGGCCGGGATGGCGGTATAAAACTCCATTTTGTAGCTCCTTAAGATAAGTGCCTCGCCGCACAATTTGTACGACGATAACGAAATTGCACTAAATTAAGTAAGCATGCAAGTGTTATGAGCATTTTAACGGACGCGATGCGCGCCTTTATTCGATCACACTGCTATCTTGGCTGTTTCGCCTTTGGTTGACTTTATCTTGGCTCCACGACGCATCAACCCGCCGCCACCAATTCGGACGATCTGCAACGCCGACGAGTTGCTGGCATCCAGTCCTGGCTCTCTGCACTTTGCAGTCGACGACTTGCCCTGGCAGCGCAGCCTGCGCTGGACCCGACGGCCGCGCGACCGTCGCTTGCTGGTGCTCGGCTGCGTGTTTGCCGTGCTCATCACCGCGCTGGAACTGGCCGGCTTCGCCCTCGGCATGAAACCTCTTCGCATGCGCAGGCTCCCATCAGTCGACAACATGATTTACGTGGCGCTGATAGAGCCGCAGCCACCACCGCCAGCCGCACCGTCAGAGCCTGAGCCGCCCGAGATCGTGCGCCCTGCCAACCGCATCTCCATCGACGCACCGCAAGCGGAAAAGAAAATTGCGCCGCCGCAACATGCCGAGTCGAATGAATCCAATGCGCCGATCGGCAATGCCGGTGTCGCCGCCGCACAGTTGTTCAATCCAGATGCTTTGATTCGGGGTAGTGGCCTCGATGCGATCGCGGCGCCACCGACCAAGCCCGAGAATCCGCGCGAAGCGGCACAGGCGCGCTGGGCCGAGATCGAGAAGCGTGGCAACCCGCTCCACTGCGAGAAGACGCGCTTTGCAGGTGCATTTGAAGCAGACGAGGATCTCGGCGACAAGGTTGCCAGCAAGTATTTGAAATGGATCGGCCTCGTCGACACAAAGGCGATCACGCATCGCCGCCAGCAGCGCGCCGAATCAGGCGGTTGTGAACCGGCCGAATAATAGGCTGATCCTCATCCGCGCCTTTCGCCCGCTGGAAGAACTCGACGAGTTCGCTTCGCTTGTTGTTGGGCGTCAACGTTTCCGGATTGAGCGATGCCGAAATGCCTCGGCCAACGTGATGGGTTCGATCGCGAGCAAGGGCGGTGCGCTCGGTGAAGCGAAAACCGCTGCCGGCGGCAGACCGCCGATGACTTCGAGCGTCCGCGCGGCGTCTGCGGAGCCGTTGGCGGTGACTTCCATGCCGTCCGGCGTGCGGAGGGTGTCAGTTGAACTCGCCGCGTTCGGCAGCGCGCCGAAACGAATGCGAGAACACTGGGCTTTGCTCAGGTCGTGCGTGCGCTGCGACTGCTGAGCACTTTGCGTCCGCCAACGCCGCTGCGAGCATTGCGAGCGACGACGAAGCGGAAGCGGTGCACGCCACTTCGGTGACGAACCGGATACAGCGCGCAGCGCATCGGATGTGTCCAGCCGATGTGTCCAACGCGGCTTTATTCGCGAAAAAGCCCCTGACGAATCAGGGGCTTGGAAACTGGCGGAGAGAGAGGGATTCGAACCCTCGATAGAGCTTTTGACCCTATACTCCCTTAGCAGGGGAGCCCCTTCGGCCTCTCGGGCATCTCTCCGGGAATTTCAGATTGTGTCTTGCGCTGGTCGACTGAGCCGGCGTCACGCAGGTTCGGTCGGGGCGCGGAGGATAGCGAGCCGGGGCCCGCGGGTAAAGCTCAACTTGCGCCGCTGCTGCCGGAACCTTCGGCAGGCTCCTCGCCGGGCGCCAGTTCGCGCTTGATGCGCTGGTAGATTTCCTCTCTGTGTACCGCGACGTCTTTCGGCGCATTGATGCCGATGCGGACCTGGTTTCCCTTGACGCCGAGAACGGTGACGGTCACCTCGTCTCCGATCATCAGCGTCTCGCCGACACGGCGAGTCAAAATAAGCATGTGGTGCTCTCCTTAACACGATTTATCGGTCCGATGAATCTCGTCCGCGCATGCAACCTCTCACCCGAGTACGCGGACAGGATTCCGGGGACCAAGTAGCAGCCTCCCTCGCTGCCCTTTCCCCTGTTTTTTATCCGACACGTCATTCTGTTGGACCGCCCGTGTTGCGACGGTGACGACGTTGTCTGGACCCTTCGGATACTAACCAAGCCCTCCAGCTCGCGCAATGAAACGAGCGACTGGAAATTTCCACATTTTCTTTACATTCGACCCAGACGCTGCGCTATCCACTGCGGCAGATCGGCCAGTGCCGCGTCCAGCGCAGGCGAGTCGACACCGCCGCCCTGGGCCATATCGGGGCGTCCGCCGCCCTTGCCGCCGATCAGTCCGGCAACGTGTGCGACCACATCGCCGGCCTTGATCTTGCCGAGCGCAGCGCCGTGCACGCCGCCGGTCAGCGCGACCTTGCCGTCCACGGCGGCGGCGAGCAGCACGACGCAATCGACCAGCTTCTGTTTCAAGGTATCGACGCCGTCGCGCAACGCCTTGGCATCGAGTCCATCGAGGCGGGCTGCGACGACCTGGATGTCGCCGATTCGGTGTGCGCTTGCGGCAAGATCCTGCGTCGCCGAACTCGCCGCCTTCGCCTTGTACGATTCCAGTTCGCGTTCGAGTTTCTTCTGACGCTCGAACACCTGGCGCAGCTTGTCGACCGCTTCGGGACCGTGCGCGGAAAGCAGCGCACCGATCTCGTCGAGGCGCGCCTCCTCGGCCGCGACGAAGGCGATGGCCGCGGATCCAGTGACCGCCTCGATGCGACGCACGCCGGCAGCGACGCCGCTTTCGGAAACGATCTTGAACAAGCCGATGTCGCCGGTGCGGCCCACATGCGTGCCGCCGCACAGCTCGGTCGAAAAATCGCCCATGCGCAGCACACGCACCTCATCGCCGTACTTCTCGCCGAACAAGGCCATCGCGCCGAAATCGATCGCTTCCTGATAAGCCATCTGCCGAATCTCTGCAGCCGAGTTGCGCCGGATCTCCGCGTTGACGAGCTCTTCGAGGCGGCGTATTTCGTTCGTGCCGATCGGTTCGAAATGCGCGAAGTCGAAACGCAGACGATCCGGCGCGACCAGCGAGCCCTTCTGCGTGACATGGTCGCCGAGCAGCTTGCGCAAGGCCGCGTGCAGCAGATGCGTCGCCGAATGATTGAGCACGATTGCCGCGCGGCGTTCGGTGTCGATCGCCGCGTGCAGCGGATCGCCGACCGACAGACGGCCGAAGCGTACGCGTCCGATGTGCGCGTGATACTGACCTGCGAGCTTGCGCGTATCGCTGACGTCGAACTCCACGCCCTTCGCATCGAAGCCGCCGACGTCGCCGACCTGACCGCCCGACTCGGCATAGAACGGCGTCTTGTCGAGCAGAACGGCGGCCTCGTCGCCCTCGCCTATTGATTGAACCGGATGACCGTCCTTGAGTATCGCCACGACGTGCGCGTCCCAGTTCTCGGTCTGCGTGCGTTCGTAACCGAGGAATTCCGTCGCCGGCAATTTCGCCGCGAGTTCTGCCGGAAGGGTCAGACCGCCGGCGAACTTGCCGGCGGCGCGCGCGGTGTCGCGTTGATGCGCCATCGCCGTTTCGAAGCCGGCCATGTCGATCGTCAGTCCGCGCTCGCGCGCGATGTCGGCGGTGAGGTCGACCGGAAAACCGTAAGTGTCGTAGAGGCGAAACGCATCGTCGCCGGGAATCACCTGGGCCGATTTACGCGCGACCTCCTCGAACACTTTCATGCCCTGCTCCAGCGTCTCGCCGAAGCGCTCCTCTTCCGCCTTGAGTGCGCGTTCGACCAGTTCGCGCCGGGCCGGCAGTTCCGGATAGGCATCGCCCATGACATCGATCAGGGCGCCCACCATCGCATGAAAAAACGGCTGCTTCTGGCCGAGCATGTAGCCGTGCCGCAACGCGCGCCGAATGATCCGGCGCAGCACGTAGCCGCGCCCCTCGTTCGAGGGCAGCACGCCGTCGACGATCAGGAACGAACACGCGCGGATGTGATCGGCGATCACGCGCAGCGACTTGTTCGCGAGGTCGCTCGTGTGCGTGAGCTTTGCCGCAACCTCGATCAGGTGCGCGAACAAATCAATCTCGTAATTGGAATGCACGTGCTGCAGAACCGCAGCCAGACGTTCCAGACCCATGCCCGTATCGACGCAGGGCGCCGGCAGCGGCGACAGCGTGCCGTCGGCGGCACGGTCGAACTGCATGAAGACCAGATTCCAGATTTCGATGTAGCGATCGCCGTCTTCTTCCGGCGAACCCGGCGGACCACCGGCGATGTCGGCGCCGTGGTCGTAGAAGATTTCCGTGCACGGTCCGCACGGGCCGGTGTCGGCCATCTGCCAGAAATTGTCCGACGCGAACGGCGCGCCCTTGTTGTCGCCGATGCGCACGATGCGTTCGGCCGGTACGCCGATCTGCTGGTTCCAGATGTCGAAGGCTTCGTCGTCGGTGTGGTACACGGTGATCCACAGACGCTGCGCATCGAGCTTCAGCACCTCGGTCAGGAATTCCCATGCCCACGCGATCGCCTCGCGCTTGAAGTAGTCGCCGAACGACCAGTTGCCGAGCATTTCGAAAAACGTGTGATGACGCGCGGTATAGCCGACCGCGTCGAGATCGTTGTGCTTGCCGCCGGCGCGCAGGCAGCGCTGCACGTCGGCCGCGCGCACGAACTTGAGCTTCTCGCTGCCGAGAAACACGTTCTTGAACTGGACCATGCCGGAGTTGGTGAAGAGCAAGGTCGGATCATTCGACGGCACCAGCGAACTGGACGGCACGATCGTGTGACCCTTGGAGCGGAAGAACTCCAGGAAGGCGGCGCGGATGGCAGAGGTTTTCATGAGCGGTTCGAATAGCCGAAGTAGGTACGAAGGTCACGTGGCGATCGCTGCGCGGAGCCGCGAAATCGCCGATCCCGTATCGGGTGTCGGCGCGTGCTCCGAGGTCATTCCCGTGCAGGCAGAAATCCATCGTGGCCGGGGAAAGCCGAGGATTTCCGGTAGCACGGGAATGACGTCGGAAGCATGCGGCAACGCTGCACGAAACAGGCATCGAGCCAAGCTGCGGCCAAAACGCCGGTCTGTCAATCAGACTCGTCGAGGCCGTCCACTTCCGCGCGCGTGACGGCACGTACTGTCGCCGCATCGAAGCCGCGGCGCAAGAGAAACTGGGCACGTTTAGACCGCTCGGCGTGATCGGACGCCGGCGCGTTGCCGGCGTGGCGACGCAGCTGCGCGGCGGCGCTGGTGTGCCAGTCGATCTCGACGGCCGCGATGGCAGCGCGGATCGCCGCGTCGCCGAGCCCATGCGATTTCAGCTCGGCCTGGATGCGCCGCGGGCCGTAGCCTTGCGCGGCGCGTTTGCGCGCGAGGCTGGCGCCGAAGCGGTCGTCGTCCTGATAGGTCTGCGCTTTCAGCCGATCGATCGCGGCGCCCGCCTCGGGCGCCGCGTGACCGCGCAGTGCAAGCTTGGTCTTCAGCTCGCGCGCCGAATGTTCGCGCCGCGCGAGCAGACCGAGCGCCTTGTCGTAGACGCTGCGCGTGTCGTCCTTCGACTTGCGCGGCAAGCGATTACGCCTCTTCTTCGACCTCGGCGACTGCTGCAGCCGATACGCGCTCGGGCTTGGTCAGCAGCTTCGCGCGCAATTGCGCGTCGATCGCGTCCGCCGTCTCGGGATGTTCCTTGAGATACAGGCGCACATTGTCCTTGCCCTGGCCGATGCGGTCGCCGTTGTAGCTGTACCAGGCGCCGGATTTGTCGATCATGTTGTGGGCGACGCCGAGCTCGATCAACTCGCCTTCGCGCGAGGAACCCTCGCCGTACAGGATTTCGAATTCAGCCTGGCGGAACGGCGGCGCGACCTTGTTCTTCACCACCTTGACGCGCGTCTCCGAACCGATCACTTCCTCGCCGCGCTTGACGCTGCCGATGCGGCGGATATCCAGACGCACCGAGGCGTAGAACTTCAGCGCATTGCCGCCGGTGGTGGTTTCCGGACTGCCGAACATCACGCCGATCTTCATGCGGATCTGGTTGATGAAGATCACCAGAGTGCCGGATTTCTTGATGTTCGCGGTCAGCTTGCGCAGCGCCTGGCTCATCAGGCGCGCCTGCAGGCCGACGTGGGAATCGCCCATCTCGCCTTCGATTTCAGCCTTCGGCGTGAGCGCGGCGACCGAGTCGATGACGACGACGTCGACCGCGGCGGAGCGCACCAGCATGTCGGCAATTTCGAGCGCCTGCTCGCCGGTGTCCGGCTGCGACACCAGCATGTCGTCGACCTTCACGCCGAGCTTCTCCGCATAGGTCGGATCGAGCGCGTGTTCGGCATCGACGAAGGCGGCCGTGCCGCCGGCGCGCTGGCAGGCCGCGATGACCTGCAGGGTCAGCGTGGTCTTGCCGGACGATTCCGGACCGTAGATTTCGACGACGCGACCGCGCGGCAGGCCGCCGACACCGAGCGCGACATCGAGGCCGAGCGAACCGGTCGAGACGACTTCGATCGCTTCGTCGACGCGATCGCCCATGCGCATCACCGCGCCCTTGCCGAACTGTTTCTCGATCTGGCTCAGCGCGGATGCGAGTGCCTTGCGCTTGTTGTCGTCCATTTGTGGAGTCCTCTTCAATGCGAGTGATGCGGCGAGTCTGCCGCGGCGGCGTCTCAGCGAATAGGACGCGCGTTCCGGTCGAGGTGGATTATCCCACAGCCTTCGCGCAGCGCGATCCGTTCGCGCCGCATCAGCTCGTAAGAATCCGCCGCACGCCGTCGAGCGCCGCAGCGACGGTCTGACGGCGCACCGCTTCGCGGTCGCCCTCGAAATGGAACAGCTCCGAACGCGCATAGCCGCCGCGCCGCTTCCAGCCGATCCAGACCGTGCCGACCGGTTTGTCCGGCGTACCGCCGCTCGGACCTGCGACGCCGGTGACCGCGACCGCGACGCCGGCGCCGTAGCGCGCCAGTGCGCCGGACACCATTTCGACCACGGTTTCCTGACTCACCGCGCCGGTGCGTTCGAGGGTTTGCGGGCGCACGCCGAGCAGGGATTCCTTCGCCTCGTAGCTGTAGGCGACGACGCCGCACTCGAACCAGTTGGAACTGCCGGCGACATCGGTCAGCACCTTGGCGATCCAGCCGCCGGTGCACGATTCCGCGGCCACCACACTCTGTCCACGCGCGAGCAGCAGCTCGCCGATGCTCATGGCCAGCGCGTACAGCGCGCTATCGTCGGCGGGAGGAAGTCGGGTCATGGCAGAAAACCGGATAGGCGTCGCGCGGTGTCACGACGAGCTCGGAAGACATGTGGCTCAGCATAGCGCAACCCAATGCCGGGGCCGCTCGCGCACCGATGCTCGGTGCGCGACGTGCTCAGAACGCGTGATCGAAACTCACCTCGCCCTGCACCGCGACCTGATAGGCGGAGACGCGGCGCTCGAAGAAGTTGGTGAGTTCCTGCACGTCCTGCAGTTCCATGAACGGAAACGGATTGCGCGCGCCGTAGCGCGGCGCCAGTCCCAGCATCAGCAGACGCTGGTCGGCGACATATTCCAGATACTGGCGCATCTCCTTCAAGGTCATCCCGACCACGCCGCCGGCGAGCACGTCCTCGGCGAACAGGGTTTCGCATTCCACCGCATCGGCAATCATCGCCGACGCCTGCGCTGCCCACTGCGCGTCGAACAGTTCGGGCTGCTCCTCGCGCACGGTGCGGATCACCTCGAAGGCGAAGTTCATGTGTGCCGACTCGTCGCGGAACACCCACGCGGTTCCCGCAGCCAGACCCGGCAGCAGTCCGCGCGAGCGCAGGAAATACACATAGGCAAACGCAGCGAAGAAGAACAGGCCCTCGATGCAGGTCGCGAAGCAGGTCAGGTTGAGCAGGAACTGGCGCTTGTCGGCGTCGCTGTCCAGACGCTGCAGATCCTGGATCGAATCGATCCAGCGCTGGCAGAACTCGGCCTTGCGCCGGATCGACGGAATGTTCTCGACCGCGGCGAACGCCTCGGCGCGACGCTCCGGCTGCGGAATGTAGTTGTCGAGCAGGGTCAGATAGAACTGCACATGCAGCGCTTCTTCGTAGAGCTGGCGCGACAGGTACATGCGCGCCTCGGGCGCGTTGATGTGCTTGTACAGGTTCAGCACGAGATTGTTCGCGACGATCGAATCGCCGGTTGCGAAGAACGCGACGAGGCGCTCGATCAGATGACGATCGGCCGGCGTCATGCGCTGGGTGAGCTGGCCGAGATCGATCTGGAAATCGATCTCCTCCACGCTCCAGGTGTTCTTGATCGCGCCGCGATACATCTCGAAGAACTGCGGATAGCGCATCGGCCGCAGGGTCAGGTCGAAACCCGGATCGAGCAGATTGGAGTTCGCGTGTTGCTGGTTGGACATGTTGACCTCGGGTTGCGCGTGATCGCCGGTTGCGGCGCTCACGTCCATTTCGATTCGTAACCGTCCTTGACGACGGTGGCGATGAAGGTGCTGAGGCCTCGACCGGCTTCGGCGAGGCGTTTCATTTCTTTCAGATTCGCCGCGCCGGCGCTGGCCGCGGTGTAGCGATAACGCGTTCCATCGACGAAGCGGACGATCACGCCCGCCGCGCCGATGTCGTATCCGCTGACGCCGGAGTCGCCGCTCAGATTTGCGTACTTGCGCATCGTCGTCCGCGCAGCGGCTGCGTCGTTACTGACAGGCCTCGCACGATTCCGGATTTTCCAGCGAGCACAGCAGCGCTTCGGCATCGGAGACCGGCTTCGCCGCTTCGCTCGAAATCGTCGTCTTGGTGATCCGTGTCGCCGGCCGCGAACGCAGGTAGTAGGTCGTCTTCAGGCCCTTTTTCCAGGCATACATGTACATGCTGGAGAGCTGGCCGATATTCGGATTCTCGATGAACAGGTTGAGCGACTGGCTCTGGTCGATGTACGCGCCGCGCTCGGCCGCCATGTCGATCAGCGCGCGCATCGGCAACTCCCACACCGTGCGATAGATCGTGCGCAGCTCGACCGGCAGTGCGGCGATGCCCTGCACCGAGCCTTCGGCGAGCTTGATCGCATCGCGAACCTCGGCTGTCCACAAACCCAGGCGCTTCAGCTCGTTGACCAGATAGCGATTGACCTGCAGGAAATCGCCCGACAGGGTTTCGCGCTTGAACAGATTCGACAGCTGCGGTTCGATGCATTCATAGCAGCCGGCAATCGAGGCGATCGTCGCGGTCGGCGCGATCGCGATCAGCAGCGAGTTGCGCAGTCCGTGAGCCTTGATCTCCTCGCGCAGCGCATCCCAGCGTGCGCTGTCGCTCGGGGTGATTTTCCAGGCATCGAACTGCAGCTCGCCGCGTGCGGCGCGCGTGTCGGCGAAGGTCGGATGCGCGCCCTTCTCGCGCGCAAGTTCCAGCGACGTGCGCAAGGCCCAGTAGTAGATTTCCTCGGAAATGCGCGCCGAAAGGTCACGCGCAGCGGCGCTGTCGAACGGCAGGCGCAGCGCGAAGAACAGGTCCTGCAATCCCATCAGGCCGAGCCCGACCGGGCGCCAGCGCAGGTTCGATGCGCGCGCGGTATCGATCGGATAGAAGTTGAGATCGATCACGCGATCGAGCTGACGCACCGCCACCTGCACCGTGTGCGCGAGCTTGTCGAAATCGAACGCGACGCCGTCGTGATGTTGCGCCAGGTTGATCGAGCCGAGATTGCACACCGCGGTCTCGCCGTCCTTGGTCACTTCGATGATCTCGGTGCACAGGTTGGACAGATGCACCGCGTTGTCGGATTTCGCGGTCTGGTTGCAGGCGCGGTTGCAGGCATCCTTGAACGTCATCCAGCCGTTGCCGGTCTGCGCCAGCGTGCGCATCATGCGCGCGTACAGATCGCGTGCCTTGATGGATTTCTTCGCCAGCCCCTGCGCTTCGGCCTGCACGTAGGCGTGCTCGAAAGCTTCGCCCCAGAGGTCCGGAAAATCCGGCACGTCCTTCGGATCGAACAGCGACCAGGCGCCGTCGCCGTCGACGCGACGCATGAAAAGATCCGGCACCCAGTTCGCAAGATTGAGGTGATGCGTGCGGCGCGCGTCGTCTCCGGTGTTCTCGCGCAGTTCGAGGAACGCTTCGACGTCGGCGTGCCACGGCTCCAGATACACGCAGGCCGCGCCCTTGCGCTTGCCGCCCTGGTTGACCGCGGCGACCGAGGAATCGAGCGTCTTCAGCCACGGCACGATACCGTTGCTGAGGCCGTTGGTGGAACGGATCAGCGAGCCTTCCGAACGCACGCGATGCCAGGCGAGGCCGATGCCGCCGGAAAACTTCGACAGCATCGCGACATCGCGATACTTGTCGTAGATCGCCTCGAGCGAATCAGTCGGCGAGTCGAGCAGGAAGCAACTCGACAGCTGCTCGTGCCGCGTGCCGGAATTGAACAAGGTCGGCGAGCTCGGCACGTAGTCGAGCGCGGCGAACAGCTGGTACAGCTCGATCGCATCGGAGGCCGCCTCGCTGAGCGAACAGGCGACGCGCATCCAGAAATACTGCGGCGACTCGATCACCTGACGCAGCGTCGGATGCTTGATCAGATAGCGGTCGTACAAGGTGCGCAAGCCGAAGTATTCGAAGCGCGCGCTGTAACTCACATCGATCGCGTCATTGAGCTTGCGCGCGTTCGCCTCGACGAAGGCGAGCACGCGCTCGTTGATCATGCCGGCATCGAAACCGAGCCGGATCGACTGCGAAAACGAATGCACGCCGAGACCGCGCACTTCCTTGTCGACGTAGGCGCCGAGCAGGCGTGCGGCGACCTTCGAGTATTCCGGTTCTTCGGCGATGAACGAAGCCGCGGTGCGAATCGACAGCTCATCCAGCTCGCGCGTCGTCGCGCCGTCGTAGAGACCGGCAATCGTCTTCAGCGCGACGCGCATCGGTTCGACGTCGGGCAGACCGTCGCAGCAACGCGACACCGCGCGCACGATCTTGTTGAGATCGACCGGCTCCTTCGCGCCGGAGCGCTTGGTCACCTGCATCGCAATCGGGCCGGCATGCGGCGCGATCAGACGGAAACCGGGTTGCTCCGGCGCAACGACGGGCGCGACGGCGGCGACGACGACGCCTTCGGCGGTGAGATCGGGGCTGGACATAGGTGCTTCCTTCATCAGCGTTTGAACACGCGGAAGAAAAGCACGACGTCGCACGCAACGAGCGCACGAACCGCCGGCCTTCGCTCCCGCGAGCGAATTCAGAACTCCGCGGAAACGACGGTCGAAAGTCCGCGCAGCTTCGATCGAAGCGCATCGGTTTCGGCCGGCCACTCCCGCGAGGGCCTGAAGCCATCCTGCGCGCCTTGCGGCGCGACGATCGAAGTCGGATATCCGGACTTTCGGGCGCCAGGTCGATGGACCGTGCTGCCGGATCCGCATGATCCGGTTCACGCCTCGACGGCTTCCGATCACCGTTGCGGGGCAGCTCCGGAATCGCACCGGAATTCCCTCAGGCCTACCGCCTGACCCAGATGTTGTGTTGGGCGACTTCGATCATCACAAGATATGCCTTTCGACATCAAACCGCAATCATTTTTTTGGATGTCTGCACGCATGCGAGAGGAAGCTAAGGCTCATCGCTCGCAAAACCTGCGACGGCGCGAAGTCGCCTGCGATCACCGACCTTGATCACTCCCCGCCGCTGCAGTTGGAGAGGCGCCGCAAAACTGCAAATTGCTGATTTGTGTATTTGTTCTCAGCGGCTCACGACGACCTCGCCGGCGCGCGAAGCCGTGCGATCGGGGTCTGGACAAGCATGCTTCGGCGGGCGGTTGCTTCCGATTCGCTCGCGGAGATCGGCGCGGAAACTGACGCCTCTCTACCGCGGATCGAAGCCGTCGGCGAATATTCCCTCGAGGCCGAGCGTGATGCCGTCGAACCAGACGTTCGTCGGCACGCCGGATGCGCCGTTTTCCACCGCGACCAGGGTCACCGCGATCGAACTCGTGCGGGTCCAGTCCTGCGCGGTCACCTCGATGAAGTCAGGCATCGCGGGCCTGCTCCACTGGTTGCCGTTGGAGAGCAACTTCGTGCCGAATGCATCGGGCGCGCCGTTGGTGCAATTCTCTCCGCCGCTCTTGCGATATTCCCAATACAGATCGGCGATGTCGCCCGCGCTGACCATGGTGCCGGTGCCGTGGCCCCAGCCGTTGAGTGCATAGAGGCCGGGACCTGGAAGGTGCATGCACTGCGTGAGACCGCTGACGCCAGCGCCTGCATTCGGCAGCGTCATGTGCGCCGAGCCCGAGCCCGTTGCACCGCTCGCGTTGCGGGTCGCGTCCCATGTCGTGACACCGGGAGTCACCTCGCTCCACAAGCTCAGGTCCGCATCGAAATCCGCATCGAGCACGAGCGGCTGCAGCGTCTGCCGCTCGATCGCGCCGAGATCGCGTTTGCCGTGGGTATTCACGACGCCGGCAAGATCGACATCGCGCGGATTCGAGTAGAGATCCTGGCCATCGTTCGCAATGCTCGCCGCAAAATCGATCGCCGGCGATCCGGCGCGCAGCGAATAGTCGCCGTGCTCGGGGGCGACGAAACGCGGATCCTGTTCGACGACGGATGCGGTGCCGTCGGGATCGAGCGAGTGGCGCTCGCTGATCATGTCGTCGAGCAGGTCCGGCAGCGCGCTGCCCGAGCCTCCGAGAAACAGCGTGATCTTGCCCGGTTGCCAGATGATCGAGCGATGCAGCCTGTTGAAGCCGATCCCGCTGCCGAGCTGGAGCACGGTGAAGTCGCTGCCGATCGTGTTGCCGGCGATGGTCGTGTCCTCGATGTCGACGAATCCGTCCATGCCGGTGCTGTCAGCCCCGGCAATCACGCTGCCGGACAAGGTGTTGGCGGTGATCGCGACGTGATGCGCCTCCAGGCCGCCAGCGCGGAAGACCGGCGTGCGCAGCACATTCCAGGCGGCATTGTTTCGGAACTCCATGCGATGGAAACGCGCGCTGCTGCCTCCGACGACGAGGTCCACGATCGCGCCTTGCGGATTCGAGGCCTCGTCCATCGCAGCGTTGCCGTTGATGCCGCCGCACGGTTTGCCGAGCGGGCAGTCGATGGAACCTGCAGGTCGCTGCGCCGGAACATTGAAGAAGACGCTGCCTTGCGGACTGCGCACGTCGATCGCGGCGCCATTCGGCGCGATGTTGTCTTCGAGGTAGGCGCACCAGATTTTCAGCGAGGCCGCCGGCAACGCGCCCGCCGAATTGCCGAGATAGACGCCGCCGCCTTCGACGCTCGCGGCATTGCCGCGGATGCGCGTGGGCCGTGCCGGATCGGTCGAGAACACATTCAACTCGGCCATGCTGTCAGTGGCGAGCACCGCCACGCCGCCGCCATTCTGCGCGTCGTTCAAGTAGATCGTGCCGGTGCTGCCGAAGCCGCTGCTGCCGAGAAAGGTGGAGGCCCTGCGACTGTCGGCGAGCACCAGAAGGCCGCCGCCGTTGCCGTTCGGTGCGTGGTTGTTGGCGATGTAGCTGTCGGCTGCGGTCATCGTCATCGTGGCGCCGTCGTTGACGACGCCGCCGCCGTCCGAGCGCGCGGTGTTGCCGACGATCGCCACGTCCGCGCCGATCACGAGTTTCGTCGCTTCGCCGTTGCCTTCGACGTAGATGCCGCCGCCGAAACCGGCGCTGTTCTGCGTGACCGCATCATGCTCGAGTTGCAGCGTGCCGTTGCCGGTGAAGTAGATGCCGCCGCCCTTGCCGCTTTGGATGGCGTCGCCGCCTTGAATCGTCAGATACGACAGCCGCACCAGGCCGCCGCTGCCGACCGTGATGCGAAACACCGGCTGCTGACCGCTCCCTTCGATGCTGGCGTGGCTGCCATCGCTCGCCGCTTGCGCGCAGTCGGCGAAACCGCCGACGAGGTCGAGCGTCTGATCGGTCGAGAACGCGATCGCCTGCTGCTCGTAGCTGCGGTTGGACGCGATGTGGATCGAATCCGCCCCGGGATTCGCCTCGGCGGCGGCGAGCGCATCCGCGATCGACGCATGCGTGCAGGCGCCGTCGGAGCCGACGCTGTAGATGTTCGCACGCGCCGTCGCGACCGCCAGAATCGATGTCAATAAAACGAAACCGGATCGAAGAAACATGCGCGTGTACTCCAGGGTTGCCGTGCTGACGAACCGAGTAACGACATTTCCGCGCTTCGCTTGCCACGAAGCCCGCATCAGTGTGCCTTGGAAAAGACGCGATGGCAGGATATGACTCGAAAAAGCGTTACACGAACTGTCCCCGTCGCCATCCCGGGCGTGCAATCACCGCGAGCTGAGGAGCGTTCCATGAAACGATCGAGATACTCCGGCATCCAGGGCTTCGTCGTCGGTCGGACCGACACGCTGGTATCGATCAGCGCCGCGTCACTGCGCATGTCCAACCCGACCTGCGGCGACAACAGCAGGGCGAGTATGGGCGCGCTGCCTCGCAAGATCGTCTGGTGCCTCGCGTTCCTCTGCGCGTGGAGCGGTCTGGCCGGCGCGACCGATCGCGTCGTGTCGACGTGCACGGAAACCGCCTTCAGGACAGCGTTCGACGCAGTCAACACCGGCAGCGGCGGCACGATCACATTCAATTGCCCTGCCGCCTCGACGATTCCGCTGACCGGCGTCGCGCCGGCGAACTATTACGTCGACAACGGCGTCACGATGATCATCGACGGCGGCAACAGGATCACTTTCGACGGTGCCGGAACCTATGCCTTCTTCCAGATCTACGGCGGCGGAAATCTGACACTGAAGAACCTGAAGCTCCGTGGCGGCCAGTACAACGCCACGCATCCGATCGAATCGCTCGGCGGCGCGATCGCGCTGGATCATGTGACGGCGACCGACAACATCGCCAAGGGCAGCCTGGTCTATACCTCGGGCCCCACCCTGATCACCAACAGCACGTTCTCCAACAACAGCATTGCCGATGCCGACCTCAGCAGCGACTACGCCGGCGCCGCCGTGCGCAACCTGGGCGGCACGCTCAGGATTGCGGGCTCGACGTTCGACCACAACACCATCAACACCAGCGGCTCCGTCATCAACAGCCCCGGCAACGGCGGTGCCATCAGCAATGAATCGGGCGGAGCGCTCTACGTCAGCAACAGCACGTTCACATCGAACAGCGCCTTCGATGGCGGCGCCATCCGCGCCGACTCGGACAGCACGGGCAAGATGCACATCACCGGTTCGACCTTCACCGGCAACAACGCGCTGTACGGCGGAGCCATCGAAAACTTCGGCAATGAACTGAGGCTCGACTACGACCACTTCGACACGAATGCAGCCGGCAATATCGGCGGCGCGCTATGGAGCCTGGGCGGCATCGTCTCCGTGAACTGGAGCGAGTTCAGCGGCAATACCGCGGCCTCGACCGGCGGCGCGGTGCATTGCGACGGCACCAATTTCTACGTGTACGCATCGACGTTTTCCGGCAACACCTCGAATGTCCCGAACACCGATTTCACGAATCACGGCGGCGCGATCTACAGCGCGTGCTACACCGTGATCAGCAATTCGACGTTCTACGCCAATGCCTCGCTGGGATCGGAAGGCGGCGCGATCTACCTCGCAGGCGACATGTTCGCCGGCATCTACAACACGACCATCGTCGCGAACCAGGCACAGGAAGGCGCGGCGATCAGCAGCGTCAACGGATCTTCCGGCGGGCCGCAGTTGAGCTCGTCGATTCTCTCCGGCAACACCCACGGCCACAGTTGTTCCGGCGGCCCCTACACGAGCGTCGGCCGCAACCTGGCCGACGATACGAACTGCGGCGGCGTGCTCGGCAACGCGACCGACACTCCGAACGTCACGCTGACGATGGGCGCATTCACCGACAACGGCGGCCCGACACGCACGATCCTGCCGCCGGCCATCGCGACCAACAATATTCCTCTCGCCGATTGCATCTACGCCACCGATCAACGCGGAGCCCTGCGCAAACCCTCGCCGCCCGGCGGACAATGCGACAGCGGCGCAGTGGAGGTCGGCGGCGTGATCGACGAGATCTTCGCGGATGAGTTTGAATTGCCCTAGCGGGGTGTGGAAATACTGGCTGCGGGCGGGAGCGATGTCCGTGCGCTTGATCAGCGGCGTGCTCGCGAGCGAGGCCATCGGGGGCGAAGAACGCCGTATGTGACGGACCGGTTTGTCGGTGCGCGCCGAGGCGAGCGGTGCATCGATCGCTGCCTGCTTCGCGCGCGACATCGACCCAGCCCGTGCCTCTAGATCGCTCGCCGCGACGATGTCCAAGATTTTCTGAATGATCGGGTAAAGCCGAAGCGGAACGGCTTCATGGACACAATATGAGCACATCCAAATTGCTCTGGAGCCAACGGGAATCCAGCTAAGCGCGGCATATGCCTACAGCGGTTATGGCTTTGACACCATATGGTCTTTGAGTCATTATTTGTGATGACTTGGACCGTCCTGCTTCACGACGACTTTGATGCCGAGTTCGCGGATCTGGCAGAGGACCTGCAAGATGAGCTGCTGGCGCATGCAAGGTTGCTGGCTGAGTTCGGCCCGAATCTCGGCCGTCCCACGGTGGACACACTGAAGGCGTCGAAGCACACAAACATGAAGGAGCTGCGCTTCGAGTGGAAGCGCGAAGTCTGGCGCGTGGCTTTCGCCTTCGATCCGAAACGTCAGGCGATCCTGCTGGCCGCTGGTGACAAGGCTGGTGCAGACCAACGCCGCTTCTACAAACGATTGATCGCCGTGGCCGATGTTCGATACGACGACCACCTCGTCAACCTACGTGATATCCGAACCCGTGAGGCTCCATATGGCAAGAAAACTCGATGACGTAATCGCCGCCCTTCCAGCACGCCGGCGCGCACGAATTGAAAAGCGCTCACAGGAGTTGACGACACTGAAGGACCTGCGCCTGGCCGTCGAGAAGACGCAGGTCGAATTAGCCGCCGAACTCGGCGTCGGTCAGGACACTATCTCACGATTGGAGAAACGTAGCGACATGCTGCTCTCAACACTGCGACACTATGTCGAAAGCATGGGAGGAACGCTCGAACTCGTTGCGCGGTTTCCGAATCGGCCGCCGGTGGCTATCGAACATCTCGGCGCTGCAGAAATGTCGCGCCGCAAGCCACCGTCAATCCAACGTAGATAACGCACTGCCGCGCAGCAAGGATAAATCCGACAGTCCAGCGCTCTCGAAACGCAAAGTGCGAAGAGCGCGTCCCGATCAATTGATGGGCACGACAAGTGCTAGAACAGCAGTTGCACAGCTGGATTTAGCGACCCGATTTCTCCGGGAGCCGCGAACAGGCGAGGGAGTTAGGGCCACCCTCTTCAGACCGAGCGGTCCTTTGCCAGCCCGATTCTCGGAAGAACCACCGGGAACGGTGGAGGTAGGTTCGACCCCCCATCATGTGAGGATTAGCGGCTTTAACAATCCTAGAACTGCAGCCGACTAAGCAAATCTTGAAACGGACCGCCGCGATTACCTACACGCTCTCCGCCTGTACGTCCCCCATCTTCATAAGGTAGTGCTGTTCCTGACCGATGGCATGGAACATTGCCTGGAATTTGCCCAGCAAATACGGCATGTCGTACTGGGTCCAGTCAATGGGTGGACCGTTAATCGCGTCGCGGTGGGAGCCGCGGTCCACGAACCGATCCAGTGCAATGTGAACCGCCCAGGTTTTCATAGACATCTACGTGCCGCTTAGCGCGTAGCGCTTTTCGTACTCTATCGGCGACAGGTCGCCTGCGGAACCGTGTCGTCGGA
>Ga0247779_1000043_pt1 | contig 111208 bp, 129 predicted proteins | sample UWRJL221509R5_FD_179925 | JGI IMG/M metagenome (GOLD analysis project Ga0247779, IMG submission 179925) | Plant litter microbial communities from Arlington Agricultural Research Station in Wisconsin, United States - UWRJ-L221-509R-5 | ecosystem: Environmental > Terrestrial > Plant litter >... | reverse complement strand
AAGTGAGGAGGGAGAATGGTGGGAGCTAAGCGACGAATCGCGAGGAGGATTACCCTACTATTATCAGACGAAAACAGGAGAGACAGTGTGGGAGCGTCCTACAGGTTTTGTCATTCCGTTGGGTATATTGCAGGTATGTTGCTTGCATCATTCAACGTAGTCAATTGACCAAACGTTTCTCAGAACACTGCAGCCGGACGACGTCTATCTCAAACCACCTTTGACCATTTTTCTAAACTGATACCCCTATCTAACAACAAAAAGGTTTGTTGTTTCGTACCTCGGGGCTTTATTTCCTCTCATTCAAGTATCAGGACTCATCTAAGGAAAACTCACACTTGTCTCCTCAATCCAACGGTATTCTTAAACCAGCCATACGTAGATCCGTATCAGGCGAACATTCCTCATCTAATTACACCTCTCCTTCAAAAAGACACAATGCTATCAGTGTACAACTATCCCCTATACCAGGCTCACCCAATGCTACGGATGGATCTGTCGCGCCTTCGATTGCTTCAAAACTATCTTCAAGTTCGAAGAAAGATGACACTATAGGACGACTATCGGTACCCAAAGAAAATGATTCCCCTACATGTAGATCAGAAAATGGAACTCAACCAACCCGTTCTACAGAATCGCCACCCCGTTCCAAGGCAAAACAGTCATATACCTCGCATCGTTCTCCGCCACCTCAGAGTTTGGATGCAGCTCTGGAGAAGCTATCGACGTCCCCTAGCAGGATCACAATACAGACTTCCAGTCAGGACGATAACTTTTCTAATGCCAGTACCTCTCATGGTTATGGGTCGTCTGATGAAATGCCACCATCCCCTTCTAAAAGAAGTCTGAAGGATATCCCGCCCTCTCCTTCACGTCCTATACCAGAAACACCCAAATACCAAGCTACTGTTGGAGGAAAGACAATTAGCGCGCCCATAATGAATCACGGTACGTGGAAACTATACTCGGTGGAGCGATCATTTTAACTGTTTTGCGGTCGCTTCCATTAGCTGCGACAACGCAAATGAGTCCCGTGAAAAATAGAGCTAATGGACGAGCAATTTCAGTCGGATCACCACAGCCTAGAATGATGCCAGGAGCATCGATGACGACGTTACAATCTGGGTAAGCTTTTTTGCTGAAAACCTATCGATTATATACGGCTCATATTTCTTGTAGCACATATCCTATCTTACCTACAGCTCTGGCGAAAGATATCCAACATTTTTCAGAATCAGATTATGCTAAACAGTACTTCTCTACCCATCGAACTGGCTTCATATTCAGGCGACGAGTACCAGTCGCTCAGCTCATGACCTGGCAAAAGGTGAATCAAGAACCATCACTGTTTTGTTCGTGCGTATTTACCATGCATTTCATGGGCTCAGGCTCCTCTGGCTTCGCCACTGCTTGTCCTCAACCGAGCATTGCACAAAGATGCTGTCAAAGTCTTCAAGGTTATTCAGCACATTATGGGAGATCGCGAACGCGAGAGGGCGGTCAACGTTCGCCTTCAGCCCGACACTCATGTATCGTTGGTCAACTCCATCAATGCGTCAACGACTTCTCTTCCCGCCACCGCCGTTAATATCCTCGAAGAGGAAAGGTGGCTCATTGGCGAGGGCTTGAAACACGGTGAACTGCGGGATGAAATCTATTGTCAGCTGATGAAGCAGCTGACGGGGAATCCTAGCAAGTACGTATCAGATTTATTGGGAGTCTACTCTTTTCTCTTTCTATTTCTGATTACTTGCACTCTGCTTCTTTGATTTATTTGAATAGGGAGAGCGTGTTCAAGGGATGGCAACTGTTCTGTGTCCTCCTAATCTCCTTCCCACCTTCGAAGAACTTTGAGACATATCTGCAAGCTTTCATTCAAAATAACACGACGCAGCAAGAGGGCAGAGTTGACGTCATAGCGAAACACTGTCTACGTCGTCTGGTTGCCATATCGAAGAAAGGACCAAGAGGGAAACCCCCTTCAATAGCTGAAATTGAAACGGCATCAGTAAGTGTATCATACACTTATATTTATCGTGGATTTACTGAACGCCATCTACACGCTCTCCCAGGATGCTGCTTTTAATCCCTCGACTTTCGGAGAATCACTAGATGCCATTATCAGATTGCAGGAGCGGAATTATCCTCATCAGAAGATACCTATCATCCTTCCTTTCCTAGCTGATGGCATTCTTGCACTTGGAGGCATGAAAGCAGAAGGTATCTTCCGCGTTCCGGGTGATAACGACTCGGTATCGCGCCTCAAGCTGCGCATCGACCGTGGCTATTACACACTTGATGGTGTCGACGACCCACATGTCCTGGCGTCTTTGCTGAAGCTGTGGCTCCGCGAGCTGTGCGACCCCCTCGTCCCGGAAGAGCTCTACGACGAGTGTGTGGAGCACGCGAAGATTCCGGAAGCTTGCATGCAAATTGTCGAGCGTCTCCCTACCATCAACCGCCGTGTTGTCCTGTTCGTTATCAACTTCTTGCAGCTATTCTTGGAAGAGCGTGTTCAGAGTGTTACCAAGATGACCCCAGCAAATTTGGCCCTCGTCATGGCACCAAATCTGCTGCGATGTAATTCCGACTCTATGTCTGTAGTTTTCACAAATGCACAGTACGTCGTTCAAACTTTTTGTGACACCTTTATTTTTTTAAATCAAAGTTTATTAATGATAATATGCTGCGCCCGCTCACCTTTTAGATATGAACAAATCTTTGTCTATAACTTGTTGTTGCATCTCCGATGCGACGAATTAGACCCCGATTACAAGCCTGCACACGGTCTGGGCGCTGTGGCGAACGTTCCAGTACCAAAGAAACCAAGGAACCGGTCTCGACGTCGTGAGCAATAATCCGGTACTTTCCCCCCACAAATGACAACGATCTTCAACCTTCCTTTTTTGTTTCTTGTTTTGTTTTTTTGAGTAATAAATAATGTAGGCAATAGGGATATATGCATCAATGAAGTGAAGGGGGTTCTTGATATATAATTTGACACACTTTCATTAATATTATTCTAGCATACTATATGTACCTACCCACATCCATATCATTCCTACCTCGGTACTAGTTGGTTATCTTCGGATGAAAATGTTGTCATCGTTGTCTTTGTAGCTCTCTCTATTTCGGTCCGACCGCGAGCGTGCAGATCTTGGTCGATCGTTATTGTCTTCTTCACGACCAAACTCGTTCAATGCCTCGTATGACCAGTCATTTAAGGTATCTTCAACGTCAACCCTGCGCTTTTCTGATTTCCACTCGTGGAAGTTTCTCCTCTTATTGAAGCGTCGCTGATTTACCGGTGCAATGATTTCTTGAATTTTGGTCATAATGGTCCAATTCTTCTCGTTGTACGCCTCCGGTACATCGGGCAAAATTTCAGCCTCCCCCAATTCTCGCCGCATCTGTTCAATGAGCTTATTCGTTGTCTCGTTGATTGGGACACCATTTAAGTGCATCTCTTCAACGGCAGCAAGCACCCCCTCGAGGTCTTTGAATGAAGACCAGCAGGTTTCTATGAGCTCATTGTATGCCCCAGTCGAGCAACCGAAGACGTATGAAACAGTGGAAAGATTTTGGGCGTGTTTGAAGATGAAAACGGCCAAGTTTGGGTCGCGGAACTGAACTCGAAACGTTCGCATCAGGTGAGCGATCAAATAGGGATACGAAGGAGATTGGAGGTATGGCAGTTCAATCTCAACCCCCTTAGCCTGAGCCTCAGCTATCGCCTTCTTTGCCTCCTCCTCGAATTTGCGTGATTCGTCAAACACCTCTCGCTGGGCCCACTCCAATAGTTCTTGATCATTCGAACAAGCACTCATTTGCTCCTTCTTCTTGTCCAGAAGCTCGTTCGATGGTCTATACTTTTTCCCTTGTCGGGAGTATCGCAATAACTGGCTGAAAAGGTCGCTCACTTTTCCCCGGTCAATACCTCGTTCTGAATCTGGGCCGCTTGAATCTGTGGCTATATCTGAACTTGAAATGACGGTTGGCTTTATATTTGAGTTCCTCCCTACGGATGGTAGCTCCTTCGTAGCCCACACCATGTCCATCATGTCAGAGAGGACTTTCGACTCGCGCTCGTTCATAGTCGTTCGTCTAGGACCCCGTGAGTGCGAAGACATTGCAGGTCTCCTCGGTTCACGTTCACGTTGACGCGTTGGTAGCGCTTCCGTGTCTTGGAAAATGTCATCCCAGGATCCCTCCGACGACCACAAAGATTCAGAGTCAGAACGACGCGATTTGCTAGGATAAAATATCAGAAAGATTGTCGGATTGTTTCATTGAAATTGTAGCATACGTATGAGTATTTTCAATGTTCATTGTCGCTGAGAAACTCCGTGAAGATGATGCAATGGGTGCCGTTGGTCTCCTTTGCGACGTCCTTGAAATCGTTTTTATGGGTAGGGCATCGAGAAGTGCTGGCTTCTGGTCAATTGAATATAGTACGGAGTGATTACGATATGCTCACAACTGGACGCTTTTCTCAGTGGCGCTGGTATCTGGCAGCGCGACAGCATCCCAAGGAAATCAAGAAAGAGGAAATGCTAACAAAGGACGAAGAGAGAAGGAGAGTATAATTTGGCCGGAATCAAAAAGTAGCGCGACGACTAAATTGGAAAGTAACTATTTCGATCGCTTAGTAAGCGAACATCCAGATGTCGCCTTTGTCAGCACACCTTTCATCCAGTCTGATTCCAGTTAAGAGCTGAGCGCTAAGTAGCTACTATACTACAAGCTACTAGTATTGCATGTACATCATGCACATTTCGGGCTTGCTGAAAATAAGCCATCCTGGAAAAATAATGTCATGACATTCAGGCTGCTACCATACATGCCCGCTCATTATTCTGATTCTCTACAAAATGTTAACTGATTGCACGAGGAAGAGCATCGCAAAGAAGCCACTCCAATCCAGAAATAAGTCCTTGGCCCCCGATGAGTCGGAAGGAGTAGGCGCCATGCTCGCAGGGGCTTTCAGTGAGGTCGGTCCACCATTTTGTGTGGCATTTACTTTGAATTCCGTCAGGACCTTCATATTGACAAACGACCGCAAAAAAAAAAGGCAAATCACTCACGTATAGAATCAAGCAGGTTATCCTTGAAGTCACCACCTGCTTCCCACATGGCGAATCCTTTCAGCCCCTCCGACTTGATAAACCCGCCTTTGAAAGCGAATGATTGAGGATTATCGTACGCGACGTAAACTCCACTCGTCCCATTGTATAGAAAAGGCTGCAACACAAAAGTCAATTAATTAATTAAAAATCAGCACGCGCAAAAATATAAACCGTTGTCCACGCACTGTTTGACTGCATTCGTCAAATCTATACACGATACCTTCCGCGGGTGACCCATCTTTGTTCAAAAACCCTTCCTCCATCAAGCCCCAGTACGTGTACACACCCCCAGGGCCTTGCATTACACCACAGACATCCAAGCCACTATCCCCATCCCACCGATCGCCGTGCTTTTCCAATGTGGCGTTATACGGAGGATACGCGGGTAGAGTACTATTTTGGGCTGTCTCGCTGGAAGCGCCACCAGTGGAGGTCGAATTCAGGATCACAAACGAATGCCCATACGCAGGAACCCCAAGGACGATTTGGCTCGCAGGCATGCCAGCAGCCGTCCACGCTTTTACCGCAGACACTGCAGACCCGAAGCGTGCTCCGGCAGGAGCACAAGTATCATCTAGCGGTGACGTAGGTCCGGCGCCTACGGATGGGTTCGATTTAACGTCGTAGTTCATGATGGCAATGTAGTCCAGCACTTGACTGAAATGGGAAATATTGGTCGACGGCAAGCCTGTCGCATCAGCCCACGATGTGTCAAATACTGCAGCTGAGAGTACGAGCCGTTTCCCGGTGGTTGTATTACGAAGTTCCTGTAAGAAAGAAAAGAAGTTGTCGGTATCGTTTGGGTTGAAGAGGTTACACCCAATTCCTTGAATCCCTGGGAACTCCCAACTAGATGATGATCATAATGCAGTCAGCTTAAATAAATTCGATGTATGATCTTTCTCTCAATCTGAAACGCACTCGAAATCCAAACCATCTAATTGGAAGTGATCGGCGAGTTTTGTGACAGTGTTCACGAATGCTGTACGGTTCGTCGCAGTACCAACGTTAGAAGAGTACCAGCGCGACCCTGTCCATCCACCGATGGATAAACTGGCTTTAACATTCTATAAGATGGTGCAAGTAAGAATTCAGAGCAAGCTCGACATGGCAATACACTAGAGTTTGTAAGATGTTGACTCACATTTTGGTGAGCTGAAGACACGAGCTGCCGAAGCAACTTCTGGTCGGACGTTTCCAAAGAAAGCACATTAGGGTCTGGCGTCGTTACTCTATAACACGAGGCAAAATAATGAGGTTTTCCGGCCAATAGCCAAATAAAAGAGAGGTGGCTCACGCGAATGCGTAAGTCATATGCGTATACTTTGACCAGCTTACTTGGGATAGAGGAAAATCCGTAGCATGCCAACCCGTATACCACGCTGCAGAAATAGTGGATTCACTCTTGACCACTGCAGGAGACGGTAGGGAATCCAAAGCGACGACTATTGCCGTAAAGAAGGACAGAGGAAAGAGAATGCGTAACATATTAGAACTAGTTTTTGAGGATGAAGGGTAAAAACAAGGTGGATTAGAAGCGTTTATGGGGCCATGTGTATAAGTGCAAGAGGTATGTAAGAGGGTTGGGGCAGTCGAGGTCACTTGGTTTATTTATTTAATTGTAATTCGGCCCAAATGGGCGCAAAATGGACATCAGTTTTCCATGACCACGAGGTTACGCGAGGCCCTGATCCCAGTCATTTTTAGATTCCTACAGCAGCGGGGTTATATGATGATGGAGGTCGTGTTGAAGAAAGTCTAGATAAATACTTGGCATCCTTGCATGGCATGCCTGCTAGATAAGATAAGATACTCAACATTTTCCTTCGATGATATCTCTATGGTCTTCATATTCGTCAAATTCTAATACAAAAGACGTTTTTCTTCGCCAAGAGCTCAACGCGGGGGCGAAAAGTCGCATACAGTGATCACTACTAGAGCAAACTTTGCTTGACGCCGTCGCCTTCGACAAGAAGACAGGGTCCGCCGTAGATTACCCGGTTTTCAAGCTCATTATCCTTGATATACTGAATCACAGTTTCGTCTTCAGCTCCAGGTTGCAGCCAAAGTGCAGGAACGGAAAGGTTCTTTGCCTGTTCGAGTATTCCGAGGGTCACCTAATAAGGCACGATATGAGAATTTCCTTTGACCGCCTAATAATCAATCTCTCACTTTGGGGGGAGTGATGATGGAAACACTGGTTTCCGAGGGTGAGGGGAGTTCTGCAATGGAAGATACGGCTTGAACGCCTTCGAGCTCTTTCTCTTTCTGTTCTTCTCATAAGAGACCCCGTGAATATATTGGAGTGTCATTCCTTACCGGATGGACGGGAGTGACATCGTAACTGCGCTGCTGGTACCATTTGAGAATCTATGGTAGACATTCAGCAAGGACAAGCGCTCGCAACATAAAGGGCACTCACCTTTGTACCATACTTGGAGGCATCCTTGGAAGCACCAACAACGGCGAAATGGGGAGCTGCTAGGAAAGTCTTCTTGACAGGGCTAATGCTGGCCATAATGTTGAGATTCGAATGTTCAGAAAGACAAGAACGGTTGGTGTGTATTCGCTGGCATTCCTGTCTTGTCTTTATATATGCTTGAAAGTCAAGTGACAAGATAGGATGATTTTAGTCAGGATATCGCGTCACCCTACGGACCATGCGATACAAGTGAATACCCGGAGGTATGTCGTGCTCCTGAGAGTGTCTTCATCTGAAGAAGAAGCCCAATCAAATCAAACCCAAGCATCGGAGGAAGTCGTGAGCAATGAACACAACAAGCCCTAACTGTTGGATAAGATTCGGAATAGTATTTCAGAGTAGACGTCTTCGTGTGTGTTTCTATGCCAAATATCATAGATTTGTGGTGGTAAATGATAAAGAGCAAATATGGGCGCGTGCCGCTCGCTTGATAATAAGGTTGACTTCATCGTTGATGTCGTCCGACTCAACAGATCGCGATCTCCCTCCTCTACCTCTCCAAGGTCCAGAGGCTGATAACAGGCCGTACTCATATGCGACTGGCTCTTCAAGATCCAGACAGAGCTCGGAATCTCGCAGATCAAGCCTTCGCTCCTTTCATTCTGAACTAGAAGTTGGGTTTCAACAACTATACAACAGGCTACAAAATGAGACCAGACGCGCGGATGATGCTGAAAGACGCGCAGACGAGGCAGAAAGAAATGTCGCAGAACTTACTGTTCACCTAAAGGCTATCAATGAAGCTAGAATTACCGCTCTACGTGAGGCAAGTAGAGCAAACGAGGAGCTCAAGTAAGTTTCAACTTTCTCGTGCATTGTACGAGTGTCACTTAGGGACGTATAAGACTCTATCGCGTGCAGCTTGAAACTGCACAACGGGAAATCTACCGCGCTCAGGATATTGTTGGAATCGTTGACAGACAACGACACAAAGCTGAAAAGGATGCTGCACAAAGTCGCAACCAAGTTCGGGAGTTGAACGAACAGGTCATCATGCAGCAAGCCCGTGAAGAAGCTTATAGGGAAGGACTTAACGAAGGTTTACAGAAAGGCAGAGATATTGCTATTGCAAATGTGCCGACAACAGTGATTTACGAAGATGATGAAGATTATCGCTCTTATGATGAGAGCAACCGGTCTGCTTCTCCTCCTAACAATGGGCAGAGACAGAGGACGAGGTCCATGGCACCCAGTGAACGCTCAAGAGCTCCAACCCAAGCTCGTCCATCTCCCTCGCCTGTACCTGTACCTCTTCCTTCAAATCCTCCATCTCCTCCTCCAAGTATCCACCCTCCCCAAAATATAAAGCCGATGAGTATCAGGAGTGGTCATAGTCGGGCCCCCAGCAGAACCCCCAGCGTACACCCGCCCGACGACATGCTACCGGTGAATGTGCGCAATATACCTCGGATGGCTCCTACCGAGCCTCGTAGTCGGGCGCCTAGCATCAACGAGGCTCCAAGTATACACCCTTCTGAAAATGTTAGACCCCCCAGTGTCATCCCCACACCCTACGTAGGACCTTCTGAAGCTGGGAGTCGCGCGCCTAGCATCATAGGAGGAAGGTCTCTAATTCCCCCAAATGTAATCCCAACTCCTTACGTTGGGCCTGGTAATCCTGGGAGCCGTGCACCTAGCATAATAGAGGGTGCACTTCCAAGTATTCACCCCTCTGATAACATCAGACCAATCAGTGTACGGAACGTCACTCACACTCCTCGAAGAAGTCATAGCCCTATACCACCAGACAATCTTATACCCTCCATGGACGCTGACAATCGAATCAGGATTCCACCACCTTTCGAATTCGCAAGAACTCCAGAGCGGCCGATATCTCCTCAGCTCCCCAGTGCAGTTTCCGACTCCAGTCAAGATGCTCTACCTATACCGCCCAGGCCTCAACGCAGCCAACGGGGACATTCACGAAATTCTTCCTCTGGTTCCAATTCATCCACGCTGTCACAACTCGATATTCTCAACCAGCCGCTTAATGCTGGTCTTCGGACGCCGATGAGTGTAATTCCAGAGGTGAACAGTGCCTACTCTGGAAGCCCTCTACCACAATCAGAAGCTGGAGGGAACTATCCAAACCCGAATCGTCAATCTATTGTGAGTGTATGATACGTTCTTTGTAGCATACCTCTGTTGAAATTTACTACACATAGGCTACTTCTTATCGCGCTCCTTCCGAACGATCACATCAATTCATGGAAAATACCTACCAGGAGCAAGAGCGACCTCGCTCCCGATCAAGCTACGCAGGTTCATGGGTCGAGCAGCAGTCGCAAAACCGCCATTCCCGCATCTCCACGACCAGCACTGCACCGAACATTAGCGTGCAACCTCCCGTAAGCCAACATCAACAATGAACTGTCCCAATCGCAAATGACTCTTGTTATTTAATTGTTTTTTTACGCATTGATAGTCCCAATCCTCACTCAAGACCGAGTCACTATGGGGGGCTGATTCTCAACGCGCAGGCGGTAGTCCCTCGCCATCGTATCGTCCGCCGCTTCCGACTGTTAACGAAGGCCAGGCTGATGCACCATTGATACCCAGCGGAATGCCCGGTGGAATACCTGGTGTTTATGATTACACTCTTCCTACTCCCGACCCCAGCGAAGCTGCAGGTTTGTCATGGGGTAATGATATGCACGCTAACTATAACGAGGACGACGCTGTATCTTCTGCCATAAGTGCTGACACCCTTACTACACCCCTCGGTCAATACCGATCTATGGAACCAGATGAGCATGGTCGTGCGGGTTCGTCGAATACGGCAATGTGGACAATACCAGCAGTGGGAACTGGAGGTTCTGAGGCCAGTAGGAAGGGGAAAAGGAGAAGTTCAAAGAGCACATTTGGGTGATGTGGATATAAGTAGGTTAATATAGTACAGCACATGTACATCGCCTAGTCGTATATTACATTTCTAACTATTTGGACGGATGCGTTCTCCTGACGAAGGTTCGTTGTAATTCGACAGGGCCAACGGATGAAGAAGAAGAGTTAAAATCTTCAATAATCTTTCCTCCTACTCGAGTCATCTTTTCTATCAGACCTCTCCCTGTCAGATTTGTCCCTATTGTCATCCCTATCACGACGACGATCTCTGTCCCTCTCTCTGTCCCTGTCCCCGTCTCGCTTCTCGCTACTGTCCTTGCCCTTGTAGTCATCTCGACGGCTCCTACCTTCGTCTCGTCGTCTATCAGAATCTCGGCGACGTTCATCATCGTCATATCGACTTTTTGAGTCGCCATTCCTTTCACTGCGACTTCCATAGCGGTCTGGGGATACTCGTCTCGACGAAGGTGCTGAACGACGAGGCGAACGCGATCTCTCACGTCTATCGCGGTCGCGGCTACTACCGGCTGGAGAAGCAGTTTCACTTCGTTCTTGCCTGATAATGGGAACATATCGACGTTCGGGTCTTTTGCTGTTAGAACCTTTCTTCTTGCTACCGTCGTCGTACACTTCTTGCTCTTTAGCGCCGATACCTAGCAAGGCAGGGCGAGCTGCGGGAATGTAAGGTTCGACTAGGCCCTTTCCGGGTTTCCTCGTGGCAGCTGTGCCTTCTTTCCATCCCATTCCTCTTAGCATAGCAGCCCCAAACTGAGATACCGGGACTCGGTTATAATCGTCCAGAGTCGCCACGTCTGGAAGCTCATCGACATCTTGTTTGAAAGCATCCGCCTCTGTGATTGGTGTTGGAATGATATCGATCATGCTTGCTTCATTGTGCACTTCCCCACTTGCTTCAGCCAGAATGGCCCTCAATGCCTTTTGATCCTCTGTTTCCTCTTCCACGACTTCCATTTTGACATCTTCTACTTCTTGAACGTCATTTTCGTCCTCAGTTTTGACCACCGTCTGTTGTTTTATTTGCAGACCTGAGAGGACAGGGCCTGAATTTATGGTATCTTTAGTGCCAAGGCCTCCTACGCTTCCGTCAGCACCTGTTTGTGCAGCGGCAGATGGAGGCACATATTGGGAAGCACCGCGTCTTTTACGCGCGAGTTCCCTCCAATCCTTATTTTTCAGAGCTGGAATGACCAGAGGTTTTTGAACTTTCTTTTCACCGTTTATACTGTTGCATCGAAAAGATCCTTTTGTGAGTTGAAACAACTGAAGCACCCGAGAAGGAAATGGAACACACCGCTGAACACCAAATCTATCGAACCCAGTTACGAGCTCATCCTCGTTTACGCTATCTTCGTCACTTGAGTCATTGGCTTGCGTATACTCTTCGGCTTGCGAGCGCTGTGGATATGGAGACGCAGTCGTACTTCGCGAAAGCGGGCTTCCAATCGCGGGATCCCCGTTGGTGGAAATATGTTTGGGCAGTTGTGGGACTTTGAAAGTTGACCCTGCATCTGACTCAGGGCCTGAAGAAACTGCTCTCGACACTGGCGACGGCCTGCGAATTGTGAAAGAGACCTTGGAAGCCATGAAAGACGATATTAAAAAAGGTAGTGGTGGTCAATGGTAAGCCTCCTGCTGTGACAGTGAACAGGGTTTGGAGTCAGTCAGTATGCAAGTCTGACACTGAATTACGTAAGTGCCTGACTCTCACAGTTGCTTAACCCTTTCGTTTTAGTTCGGCCCCCCAACAATTATGTTACTGCATAACAAAACCACGGTCCTGAAAAATGGTGCTCCTCACTTTATCTTTTTCTCCTCCGCTGTGACCGTTATACATGGATGGGCTTGAGGCGCAGACAGTTGTCGACTTTCATATGATTTTCATTGTCCGCGCATGTTCTTGTGAGTTGCTTTGAGACTGGTTTGCTATCTCGACAGCGCATTAACCGTGGTCGGCTCAGACTCTGCTTTCTTTCTTACGCTGTATGAGTGGACTTCAACTTTAAATTTTGAGGCGCTGGTTATCTGGAGGTACGCACTTTTTATACATTTGAGCCAACAACGATCCAAGGAATACCATTGTATGTAGAAGGGGCACGGATGTACGGATTCGATGGATGTATTGCGTTTCCCGATATTTCGGACTCATAGCACAAGCGTAGGTCACCTTCATCTCACCTCTGTATCCTTTTATTCATTCATTTCGGTTCAGGCTCAATGCATATATTGCCGCTTTCATACAGTTCCATCGTATGAGTTCACCAATTCATTGTCGAGCATGGCTTGGCTTCCAGTTGGTTACGGCTACGTGCCTCCTTCTTTCGATGGACTGTAACCTGATCTATCGCAGTATGTTTGTTGCAACTCTTTACGTCTGAAGCTATTAATTTGGTACTTTCCAAGTTTATGCATTATATAGAGGAAATTTATGTGTTATATTCATACTATGCGCTTTTGTCGTCTGCGAGGTGGTTATTGCTGGAATATATGGGACTTCAGCTATCCGACATCTAGCCCTCAGCGATCCTGGATGTTTACCCATAGGAACTTCGTCGTCCGTGGCTTATTTAATGTGCGCCATTCTTCTGTTGACCCTGAACCCTCTCAACGCCTTGTCTGACTTCTTCTTTACAGCGCAGCGCAACTAACTACTCAAGTAGCTATTGGCATGGTGACATTATACAAGTCCCTCAAATTATATATGCAAAACGGTTGGGTCAAAATACCGATTCTTTCCCTTGTCGCACGAGATGGATTATGGTTATTTGCATTGGTTACAGGTTCGTTGATGATCCCTAACACTGATGACCAATACTTACCAATGCCCCAAACCAGCGCTTTTTGCCTCCATGTTGGCGAGTTCGACCAAAATCTGGGTCAGCGCAGAGAAATTGTGCTATGTTGTTTTCCCGTAAGTAATGTACTTTCTTTACCCTCGATCATAAATCTTATATATAGCGAAAAAAGGATATATGTTGCTGTATTATCCATCTCCGTGAGTGGACTAAACTTATCGTTCGATTACCATGATTTTTGACGTCTATAAAGAATTGCAGGATCACAATGAATATCACAACCTTTGCATACGATCGTCGATTATATTCGTCCAGCACAAGGAGGGAAAGCGTAGAACTTACCACTGTCTTTACAAACGTAGAGGATCGCTCTCTGTAGCGATCAAACCCCGTTCACTCAGACCTTGCCAGAAAAAAATCGATACCAACATTCATTTATATCAATAGTTTGTCATATTTATTACGACAATTTGTGTAGCAATAATGTAGCCAAGTAGCATGTGCTTAATATATAGTACAGTATAATTCGCAGGACTCTTGTACCTCTGAAGCCTAAACTGAACTTTTTCAGCTCGATCACCCACACGAAATGTATTTCCCGGATAGACTTATAGCAGTGTTAGTCCAGGGATCCTGAAAAAAAAATCCGTATATAGTTAGTTGAGTCGTGAAAAACTGAAACAAAGCATAATGTTGAAGAATTTCTACGATGTCGAAATGTCCGGAAAGGGAAGGTGACTTACCGTAAATGGCTTAGAGACCTCGCGTGCCAAGTCGGACAATCTACGAAATGTGAAACTGGTACGTGCGGATTATTCAAAGTATGTAGTTTCATTTCTTGCGGGGTCAATCTGAAAAAGGCAAGGCCGAAAACCAAGATCTCAGAACTATTTCTATAGTTAACCATTATTGTACGTACTGTTACTAGAACCCGGGATTTGGATTTTTTTTGACATGTGCGTGTCCGCACGAGCATGGAGGCTGTTGGCTGGGGCTTGAGTCCTCAGGTTAAACCAAGAGACAACAGTTATCTAAAGTGCTACAAACCAGGCGTATAATGACCCTGAATCCCCTGAATCCACACACCTTAAAGACTTAAATTTCTGAAGGTATACATAAAGGGTTAGACTCCTGATTAGTGGAGTGTGGCAGATAACGCATTCATTCTGGCTGCTCAGCATGTCAAGTTACCGTCGGGCTCGGAGAAAAAAAACTGTGCGAACAGAAGCTCTACATGTTGTGCGAATAAGTACTTAAAGGGTAAAAGTCAAGAAGATCAAGTGATGGGGCGCTTCCCTAGTACCTATGAAAATCGGAAGAGGGTACCGAAATTTGAAATAGAGCGGCACAAGGCAAATCCCGCAATCGAAACATATTTTACAAGGTTTAAATTTCTTTGCAATCCAATCCTCTGACAAACTTTATAAATTGGAGAACATTCCTAAGACGCAACAGCTGAGAAAATACGCTCTCCTTTTCTCGTCAAATTTTGAATAACAGTCCGCGGTTCTTTCGGGGGCATCCTTACAGCTTTCTCACAATCTTAAAATGCTGCGCGATTTGATGCCTTTTCCCTTACAATAAAATGTTTAGTCTATGTGGTAGACATCGAAGCATATCGGTCCATTGACTATATCTACTTAAGGAGGGTAACATGACCCGACGTAGAGTAGAGCTTATAAATTCATGTCCTCATATTTCATATTTCACTTTGCCCATTCCCACCATCCTTATTCTATGCAGAGCTCTGAGTCTTACAAAAGGATAAGCCTGATAGGTCCTTGCTCTGGCTTCACTGGAGAGATGCCGTCATCGAGGTAGGAGAAACATGGTACTCTTATATCGATGATCACCACTGAGGGTTGCTTAAACATAGTACGCGCACTGAATCATCTGGCAGTCGCATCGATGATCAGATGGCCAGCCACCGTGATTACATGGAATCCCGACCCACCCTGCCACCCTTAAGAGAGTTCTTGCGAGCCGTCGAAATAGACCGTTATGGCCATCCTCCGTGAGCGCACCTCCTGATCTTTATGAAAGTCTTCTTGAATATTCCAAGCTCTTTAGTCAGATGAATCGTAATCCACTGAATGAAGAGGGCATTGCACTGGAGGCATTTGGAAAAGAAGAGAAAACGCCTTCTCCGTAAGCCTAATATGTCCTTCCGCGTAGGCTTCACTCACTGTCCATTTGTGATTATGTTCCTATAGTCAGTCACTAACCGCCGAAGACAGTGGCAACCTTCCTCTTTTTGGACGATTTTCCAGTCGAAGAAAGGACGCCGATAATTCAGAGCCTGGAAATGCTATGCGTGCCGCCAATTGGAAGAAGTACTGCGTTCCTCTAAACGAGAGAAAGGCGCCCAACGTTAAATTGTATGGTTGTGTGTGGTCAGAAGATGGGGATAGACAGTGTTCATTTACCGGGGCATGGGGCGGTATCAAGAGACATATACAGGGTGTACATCTGGATTATCAGTGAGTGGAACAGATGTAGCTTGCCGCAGCAGTAACGGTGGCTTACACACGCGCTTTAGTCCTTGGAAATGTCCTTATGATGATTGCGATGCCACATTTACACAGGCAGGAAAGATATTTTCAACCAAAGGCAATTACTTACTTTAATTCCTTCCAGAAATCTTCGGTAGCCCCGCATGTTAATCGCATACAGTGCGTATGACGCTTCCAAGTTAACGGCACGATATTAATGTGCACTTTTTCGTTTTTTAGTACGGGTGACAAACCATACCGTTGCACGTATTGTCCCGAGACTTTTTACGATTGCTCAGAGAGGAGCAAGCATCATCTGCGACATGCAGAACGAATGTTCGCATAACATCCGCTGGGTCATCGGTAGATGACCTTGTAAAATAGTTCAAACTCTCTTAGCATCCTGCACGTAGATTTCCTTCTACAGTAGCAACCCAAATTGGACGAAGTTTTTCCAGGCTTCTTTCCTTGCACAACGAAATGTAAGTATCAGTATTTCAGTGTCCATGAAACTTGTTATTGACTTTTAAAATTGTTGTGTTACCACTCAGATCACCGAGGTCTGTGTTTGACAGACCATGGACCTGTATGAAAACCGAAAAACGCAGGCGGCGGCGGCGGCACTGAGATGATCTGAAGATTTAAAAACATTATTGTACCGCGGAGTCAAGATGTGGAGCCTGGAAGGTCACTCGCCGCTACAAATATTGAACTACAGGATTTCCCTCTGTGCGCTTCCATAAATTTCTGTCTGAAAGACACGCTAAATGTATTATTCAAGTCGTGTAGGAATGTCGTATACAATGAAAAGTAAAGTTAGAATAAGAATCGTAGATCATAAAGTCAATGATGACAATCTATATATTAGTCAGATACTACAGTCACGTGGCAGTGCTGCCGGTCGGCCCTCGGGGTCCCGGCAATAGCACATCCTACGGTCTACCACTCCAGAGCTAGGTTCTAACCTCTGCACCACATTTCAACCTCCTCCTCGTACGGCTTCACGTTTTGTCTTCAATAATTGGCTCTGTATCTCCATTGAAACCACCTGATAATGTCACAAACTTTGAAGATTTTGCCAATCATTAATCGTGTGGCTTTTGCTCATAAATTATCAACGAGGCCCCACATGCAAGTGTCTTCGTCATGCGTCAGATCCAACAATGCTATACCTTCAACACGTCGAAATATTTCGACTAACTTGCCTAAACATGCTGCTTTATCTTCTTCCTTACCCGCGAGACCGACGGAGGTCCTATTTACTCCTTCAAAAGAGTACATCGAAGAAGAAGAATTGGATGTTGACTTGCTCCCACCTGAGCAAGTAAAGCTAGAAATTACAGATCGTGCTGCAGAGGTGAGTTTAATCTTGTTGTTCTATCTCATGAATTTGCTTACTGAAATGGTTGTAGCAATTAATGAACATTGCAGCGGGGGAGAAGAACGAGAATGCAGCCTTACGGATATCCGTCGAGTCGGGAGGATGTCATGGCTATCAGTACAAGATGGATTTGGCGAAGAGTCGCTCACCAGATGATTAGTGTGTTTATGTTATTTTCCGTGTCATGGGAGATACTGACCCCTTGATAGCCTTTTCAGCCATCCTACTATAAAGCCTTCGAACATTGTAGTGGATGCCGTATCGCTATCGCTTCTGAACGGCTCGACGATCGACTTTGCGACAGAACTGATTGGAAGCAGTTTCCGAATAGCGCATAACCCCCAAGCAAAGGGTAGTGGATGTGGATGCGGTGTGAGCTGGGAATTGAAAGATTCGTAATTCTTTCATTCAGAAATTTCAACAAAGGTCCGATGTACACTTATAATCGCTGCTCTGTATCGATATCATATTACAACCCCACTCTCTTTATAGAAACATTGACATCGAATTACTATACAATCATATATTGGTCATAATCCACTACCTCCCGATTCCTCCCTACCAGATGACACCCTACTACAAATCTAGGAAATAAATAGGTAAAAACCGATATTGATATGCCTTTATTGGGCTAGACATTGCTTTGAATTTGCCTCGCTGCTAAATGGCAGCCAGAACGCAGATGTCTTTAATCTTCTGATCGAGGAAGCTGGCAAAAAAAAGAGGTCTCCTTGCTCAACACAAATAAGGCAATTTTAAATTGTCATAAATATCAACTAGGTTTCGAAGGGCCTCGATGGGGAGGCACTTTCTTTCGATTTAAACGAAAAAAGTCAGGCAACTTTGCAGGTGGACTTGAGGTTTTCATGACCCGTGATCCCTATTTGCAACATGCAATGGAGACGCCACACATAATCTTGTTCCGGGAATATACACAGGGTGTCCTCAACTGAAGTTTACAATGCGCTATCCAGAGACAATACGTGGAAGGTCAATCCTGGTAAAATACCAGTTGCATATGGGGTATGTAGCAACTCAGTCAAGCTCAAGATGCAAATCTAGCCATATCGCTTGTCTGATGTACTGACCAAATGCTTGGAAGTTGAGCAGAGGTAGTCCCGTCTTCGGTTTCCGGGTATGTGTAATGTTACAAGCCTCGATCGGAAATGTTCTTCATTCAAGGGATCAAGATTACGGGACTAGGTTCATCATTTTGCGTTTGCCTTCATGACATTATCTTGATAGAGCAAGAAGGCCTAGCGTACTTTGGAAGCTACGGCAGTGTTCGAATAGATTTCTGACATTCCTCAGGTTCTGCATGTCGTCAGGAACGACGGATAGGGCAGTATGACGTTCCTTGCTCCCTTTTGCCAAAGCTTCAGATATCATCCTTGATTTCGTCGTGATGAAGACGAGCAGACACCCAAAAAGAAGACCTGCAGGTAGAAAATAGATAGCCTGTTGATACATATATCTTACATCTTGATTTTTACGCCATTCGAAATTGTTCTACCTGATAATACAATTAAGCTCCAACACCAATGCTCCTGAGGTATTCGATGCGGTGGGGATTGGTATCAGTCTGCTCGCTTCGGTTGTGCGGGATCCATTTGGGTTCGTCCTGTAGATAATGGATGAACAAAATTTAGCTTTTCATTCTGACCAATCATGTGTTACCTGGAAGAGACGCAAGGCCTTGATATTGTTTGCTTCATCAAGGGTGAATCGGTGATAAATTCCTGCTGGAATGACAATGAGGTCTCCTGGGACGACTGCCAAACGGATCCATTCGTCGGTTGGCGTTTCTGAACATTCGTATAGGACAATCAATTCAGTGCTCTTTAGAAGCCCAGCTAAACCTCGCACCTCTGACATCGAAAAAGCCGCTTCCCGACAGGATATAACGGATTTCTTCGTCTTCATGCATATGCCTTGAGATTATATACAGAGGTCAGCAGATATCGACAAAGCGAAGGCGATGACCAAGTACGCACTCTTCAAAGAATGTCTTGATCTTTTCTTCATAGATCTATAAATCAAATTACCTTCAACATTCACTTCCTTTTGACTTGGATGCCAAACACTAACTCACCTCCCCCATGCCCTCTTTCGAGACGTTGATCATATCCCTATTCTTGTATCCTCGTTCCTTGGCAATTGCGTCGATCTTGGGCTCATATCCTTCGACTGGCACACCCCAATATTTGACATTCAATTTGCTCAGTGTTTCGTCCGAAACAGGGCGCGAAGGGACATAATCGTGTGGGAGGCGTTGATCACCAGGAAGATTATCGAAGTAGTAAGCACGCATGATTTTTCTGCTAGAGTATCGTATACAGAGATGGGAGTTCGAAATGAAGAGAATTATTATCTCCGGCTGCTTTAGCCGCTCAATCCCGGTGTGTATGTATGATGCAATTGATCATTAAGCTTATGCAATGAACAGCGCAATTTCGGAAGCTTGTACAGTAAAAATTTATACAAAAAATAATGAAGAGATAAAAGAAATTCCTAGAAATTCACTACAGATGAATAAATACTTAAACGGAGGTCCGATTTCCTTTGCACGATATGTTAGAAGACTGTGTCATTGCCGCAGCACGAGGACCAAGGAGATGGTTCCTCGTTGCCAGTCTAAGAAGCGTAACTTTATAAGGATTGGAACGAGATGGAAAGAGGATCCAGAAGAACAGTCCGGGATTCGTCGTATTACCGGATACGCGGAAAGGCTTAGTGAATCCGGTGCGCTCTACTATGCCTTTCTGGGCGCCTGAGCTCTTAATCCGAAACATCACAATGGAGGAACGCAAATTGCAGTTGCACGACACTGTACTTCTCAACATCTCTTGTTGCGTTTTTTCGCGACCACGACAATGGCTTCCCCTTTCTACTCCTTTCCAACTCCAATTGTGGCGTGAAGTCCATGCGACCTAAGTTAAAAAAGATTTGGCATACAAATAGCTTAAATAGTTTCGCTGTTGGGAGATGAGGAAAACCCAAAGAGGCGGAGAATTTTGCGTCATAATACGGACCGTTAGTAGGAAGATGGTCAAAGCTTGCAGCGATTGCAGCTATGTGAGCTCCTTTCAGCCTTGAAAGACTATGTGGACTTTTCGAGATTTAAACTGGTTGTTTTGAAAAGGATTTAACTTGAGGAGATCATTGACAAATACTCGTACAAGCATTGCAAATAGAGAATTGAGACAACTCTGCTTTCCAGCTTCAAGTTCAGAGGTAGTAACATAAATATTTGCCGCGTCGGTAAATGAAGACGTACTGAGGGAAAAATCACATGACCCAAGCACTGTCGGTTATACGGTAACGTAATGATAAACTTGGATGCAGCCAATAAGTAATTTGTAGATAACAAGAGAGCAATTACAACAAAAGACAAAATAGAGAATGGTGACGAATTCTACGCAAGAGAATAATACTAGTATGGAACAAATGACAGTAACAGGTAAATGGAAATGGGTCGAGAGACGACATATATGTGGGCAAAGAAATCCCTAGTCCATGAGGTAGTTGAAAAAGAATTAGCAGATATATGGGAATAATGGGTCATGATGCATGAAGAACTGAGACTAGTGTCACTATGTCCATTCGAAACGTTCCAATCTCAGCAGATAACACAACACGTCCACCCTTTGTTTTCCTCGTGGTCCGGCAACGTTCCTTTGCCGCTACTTCGTCGTCGGTGACTTTTTGCTGCGTCATTTTGCCCATGGCTCGGCACACCATCGCGCATCAGCATGCTGGCTCTCGTGGCTGTTTCGAAGACGTCGTCTACACCTTCTATTTTAAGAGCAGAACATTCTTTGTACGCTCGGGCACCGATAATGTTGGCGACTCGTTCTCCTTGCTCACGGGTGACAAATTGCCGTGGGTTATCTGGGGCACTAGGGTCTTGCGCCGACGGCCGTAGATCAGCCTTGCATCCGACGAGAATAACGGGAATAGTTGGGCCACAAATATTGCGGACTTCTTCAATCCACTAGAATGTATCAAGTTAGTCTACTTTGATGGAAAGCTAAACCCAAATGGACCAACCTTAGTAGTGACGTTTTCTAGCGAGTCGGGTGTGTCGATAGCAAAGGCAATGAGGATAACATGAGACTTGGAGTATGACATGGGTCGCAGACGCTAAGCAGAAAAGTTCAGCATCAAAATGAAAGTAAAACTCCGCGACGACCTACCTCGTACTCCTCTTGGCCTCTAGATGTCCAAGTAAGGGCATTAGAAGACTTGACAGTGTTCTAAATCGGTGATGTGACATACGCAGTATCCCACAAAGCCAACTGGATGGGCTTTTCATCGAGCCTAATCTCGGCTACATAGTTATCAAAGACAGCTGCAACGAGGACGAGACACATCGTCAGACAAAACGGTGTTGGCTGAGCGTATCATACGGGATAAGGCATACTCGGTTGCTGCAAAGAGGCAGTCCAAGGTCAGGGGGTGGTTAAGGCAGTGATTAAAGAACCACTAACGTATTCCTTGGGAAATTCTCCAAGAGCAAATGTACAGAGAAGTGAAGTTTTTCCGCAAGCACCTAACGAGTTGGAAAAGACTTTAGGAATGAAAGCAACTGCTGCAGGAGAATTACATGCCGTCGCCCACGATGACCAGCTTTCTTCGAATCTATAAGCATGTTAAGACCAAGTTATTGCTTGTTTAGACAATAAAATAAACGCACAGGAGCCTGAGAAGACATAAGAGAGATAGTTCGTTAAAGAGAAATAGAAAGAAAAGAGTAAGAATGAAGAATATATAGTGAAGGAACGAAGGAAGCTGTGCAGACAAGGCTAGGTTGACGGAGAAGATGCGCCGGGCCAATGTGTTTGTTATATTTGGACTATTTAACCAAACACGACGTCATTACGCTGATTCTACTCGGCTTTTGAAAGCCTCCGCCTGTGCATTGAAGCCCTCCTCAAGTCCGTCTGCGAAAACAGCGTCTAAAACATATCCCAAAGGTCCATAGAAATTTTCTTTAGCCTCGTAGTACGTCTTTCCTTCGTAAGTGCTCAGTGCCTGCCATCTCTCTGCACCCAGTAACGGTGTCGGTATCATTATTTGGCGCCATGCTGCACGGTGATTTACCAGGTCAATGGTAGTGATATTTTCAAAAGAAACTTGTGAATGAAGAAGGTTGGGTGGCGTATTTGCGTCAACTGGAGAAGGAAGAGGAGGGATTTGCGCCTCGATAATAAGCCGGAGGTTCTCGTGAGGTGTCTGATCTGTTAACGGTATAAATGCCGAATCCGCTACCACCTGGGACCTATACACATTCAGTTAAGTGAAAAGTTTCTTTCAAATATAAATAGTAAACCAACCTAACAAATGGATTCCACTGAGGGTATGCCTGGAAGTCTAGCAGCACATTCCATGCGGTTTCTATCGGCGCGTCAATCAGCGCACTAGCTTGAACAGTAAGGATAGAGCCTGGTGCAGACACTGGCAGGTTGGATGGAGGGGTCTGCGCGTCCACCGGAGACGATAGTAGAGTAAGAAACGTGAGAGACACAAGCTTCATTGAAAATCTGGGAAATGAAAAATCGTTAATTGAGGCCTATTATGTAGATCAAATGTTTTGCGTTCAGTCCTGAATACCGCACATCATTCGGGAAAAAATTAGCGATAAATCAGACGCCATTCAGAAAATAATGGCAGTTTTGGAATAGAATTCTTCTTCATCAGGTTTCAATTACAAATATCACGCTTCGTATTTGGGGAAATGACGAGACATTGCATAGCGATATCATAGCACTACATGAGCATTGACAGTGGTGAGAAGGTAATTTCTAGAAAGACGTCATGATATAGCAGTAAGGGCTTAGAGAAAGCAGAAGTTGGCAAGGATCAGGCGCCATAGAGAGATCAGTCACCAGAGAACCATATGACATCAGTGCAGGGCGGCCGAAACGAGCGTGTGGTGTTGGAGAGTACTATTGCAATTGAGAACTGGGGCACTGCTGCCTTATTGGCGCTTGCGCTTCAGAGACTTAGTTTGACATTGTCGACCCAGAGATCCCTGCTCAAGCGCGTTGTGTTCAGGCGTATCCCTTTCGATCCCAAGGTCCTCTTCCAGGTTCTTGGCGTCCTGGGGTGGTAATGCGTCCGTAGCTAATTGCCAGAATCTGATACGCTCAACCATTAACCTTGCGAATCGCTCAAGAGATGATCATACTGGGCAGACATACGTCATGAAGACTTTCCGGCGACGAACCCATTCAGGTCTCCATCTGGACCAATCAGCGTGGATCTTTTCCAATTCCTCTGGTGTTATAGGCGGTGCACCTGCACGTAGAGGTTCCAGGGTGGCAGTAACTTGTGATACCTTGCAAAACACGTTAATCTAACGTATTATTATGGAACATGACACTGGCATCACACCGTTAATTGAACCTTTGCTATCTGTTCATCGAGTTCATGGTCTGTGGGTGTTGCTCTGACCTTTGCTAGCTCTAAAACCAGTTATATGCGCAATGATCCACAAGATCTAATGCTCAGAATTCGCTTACCTGTTGAATAAGATTTAACCTCTGCTGATAAGGCCTTATTCTCCTCTTCGACCTTGGAAAGTTCAGCATTGAGATCCGCAATTCTTTCATTAGGTAGAGAATCGATCTTGGATTGATTGTAAACAAAGAAACTTGTCTTTCCTGCGTGTTTTGAGACTCGGTGTAGACGAGCGATTGGGAGCCCTGATCAAGCTCCTCACCGTAAACCTTTTGCACGAGTTCACCCTTTTCTGCTAGAGCAACGAGGATTTTTTGAACTGCAGTCTTGGGTACGGAGCCTTTCAAATTTGCGGCGACGTCTACAGCGCCATATGGACGATTCATCTGTGCACTTTTGATAAAGATTGTCACAAGAACAAGATGTTCAGGACAAATTTACTCTTTTCACATATTCTAGTACTTTATCTTCAGCTGGAAGGATGTCACTTAACGGAGGAAACATTGTAAGTAGTATAAAGATATAACTCACCTTCTTGTCCCTTGAGGACGGTAACCTTGCCTCCATCCTGTTTTGCTTTTGACGCCATTGGTTGAAATTCAAAGAACAAGGAACTTGCAAGTGGGGCCCCGCATGCGCGCCGGGCGGCGGAATCGCAGAAGGTCGGGGCTCGGAAAGGCAGTTGCCGAGGATGCCGACTGACGGGCTCACGGAGCTTGAGTACTCTCCTAATTTCTCATCGCCATCTGGGAGGCGCACGCAACATAAGGGTAAATCATCTTCCTCTCTCTTCTGCATACATCCATACATCATTGTCTGACTCTAAGCAAGTGTTGTAGAGCACATTTATGACCTCCTGGCTCTGCGAATGAGTCCAAATGCCGCCTCCGCGCAAACAGACAAACATTCTTTGCACTTCATCATCCGTTCTGGTCTCGCCGGTGGGATTGCGGGATGTGTTGTATGTCTTCTTGAAGATGGTCTTTTTTACTTTGAAGTCCTGAGCTTCTTGTAGGCCAAGACAGTTGTCGCACCACTTGACAGAGTTAAGATCCTTTTCCAGGCCTCGAATCCCGAATACAAGAAATACGCAGGTGTGCCTAGAGTCTCTTGATAACGTTATTCTTCTGTCTTATATGTCGTGCCCCAACTTATGACAGGATCGTGGAGTGGAGCGTTCCGAGCAGTCAATGAAATTTACCGACAAGGTGGATTACAAGGGGTCTTCCAGGGCCATTCCGCGACACTCCTTCGCGTTTTCCCCTACGCTGCCATAAAGTTTATGGCGTACGACCAGGTCCATCATGTGAGAACCTCCATTTATAAAAATACTGCGCACTGACAGAATGCTAGATATTGATGCCCACGAGGGAACAAGAGACAAACATTCGCCGCTTTATGGCAGGAGCGATCTCCGGTATGTTGAGCAGATACCACTGCAAGAACGCGATATTCACGGTATCTCCACAGGGACCCTCTCTGTGTTTTGTACGTACCCTTTAGAGGTTATACGAGTGCGGATGGCTTTCCATACACGCTCCTATGAATCTGCGGCTGCGCGTCGCCTTTCTTTCCTGGAAGCAGCGAAGCGTCTTTATCACGAAGGGACGACACCTTTGGCTTCATCGTCTGCTTCCATGCCTGCTTCTGCCCCCAAATCAACTGGAAAGAACATCTTAGATCTCTACCCTGTGTTCAAGTTCTATCGCGGGTTTACCGTAACGATGATTGGTATGATACCTTACGCGGGCGTATCTTTTCTGAGTTGGGGTTACCTACGTGCTTACTTCATCTCTCCGTCTAATAAAAACAAAGCAACACCTATGGCGGACCTTACAATTGGCGCGGTGTCGGGGGCAATAGCTCAAACAGCGTCATACCCGTTCGAGGTGACTCGCCGAAGAATGCAGGTTGGCGGCATCACACGCCCGGATAGGTGGCTTCGTTGGGGTGAAACGGTGCAGGCCATTTGGCACACATCAGGTTGGAGGGGATTTTACATCGGGCTGAGCATTGGATACCTGAAAATCATACCTATGACGGCTGTCAGCTTCGCAGTGTGGCAAGGTGGTAAACGTATTCTCAATGTGTAGATTGTGACGATTTTATTATAACAAGTATATATGTAGTAAGTAATCGGGTCTGACGTTGGTTCATCAATTATAAATTCTGACAGTTGATCTTGATCTTTTTCTTTTCTAAGAACGTATTTTGTTTACCTGGCATTGCGTCGAGGAAATGGTAACCGCGCGAATGATTCTTACCCACACAATGACAGGGCATTGCCACACTAGTTGTGTTAGTTAAGTACTAGAGAGCCGTTCGGTTACTATTCAAATTCATCGCTTTCTCCCTATTTACCGCTCAACACATTATCATGGATAGTGCCTCTTCAGATGGAGGCAAACTCGTCAAAGAGAAAAAGACAAGAAGACGTCTCCGCTTGAGCTGCGTAGAGTGCACCAAGCGTCGTCAGGTACGCATCTTTGGTGTTCCAGTGGTTCAAAGTGCTATCTCCTACCGGTCTTTTAACTGACATTGAGGGTTCGCAGAAATGTGACCGCAAGTACCCCTGTTCTCTCTGTGTTACAAGAGGTGTAGAACACCTCTGTCGATGGGAGTCTGTTCCTGTTGCACGCCCAGCCCCAGCAAGACCTCCAGCTAGCGCGTTTCGTGGAGCCCGAGATACACCAAATGACCAATCTGAACTTATTGCCGAGCTCAGGAAGCGCATCTCAACCCTAGAGGGTGAACTAGAGAAGGCACAGGAGCATCTTATTTCACCCTATCTTACTTGTTCTTCTTCTGGATGTCGTATATCGTCAACTTCTCCCTCTACCAAATCACCGGACATCAACCAGTCTCCTCGTACGGATGGATTGAACGTCCCGGGAGGTCGACTTACACGTTTTTTCACGCTGAACAAAGATGCATCTGGGGCTAATGCAATCATTGACGATGGTACTTACGAAGCTACTTCCACGCTGGCCCAATTGTCCCTGGCTCATCATGGCGAATTTATTGGTCGAGGCAGTCTTCTTTGCGCCCTTCACTCGGTATGTAGTACAATCCCATTACTTCTCTTATTGCCTGACTTGCGCCTTTCACAGATGACAAGTCGTAAAGTAGCCCGCTTTTTGTACGCTAAATCGACGGACTGTATTTCTGAATACGAAGAGTCCGTCGCTAGATTCTCCAAGATCCCTTTCACTGGTACTGTCAGTGAACTTCTAACCCATATGCCCTCTGCACCTGTGGTGGAAACACTCACAACAGCATTTTTTGCGGAAGTGAACTGGCGCTACGCGATTCCAGAAGCTTGGTTTCGTGCGGCTCGTACTCAGATGTGGTCCAGTTTACAACAAAGGCTTGTCAACTTGTCTCAAATCAACCTAAATTGGTTGATGCTTCTGTTCACCGTCCTTGCATCGGCGCCAAAGTCAGCATACGACGAAGTCAGGCCGTACATTGGTTCTTATGATAGCGACGATTTTTTCATGTGCGCAATGCTTGCTCGCCGCATGGTGGAGGACCAATATCTCAATGACCCCAATTGTTCTCTCATGGTTTCAGCAGCGGACGGAACGGTACTGGGGTGTTTGGCCACACCTTTGCTTTGCGATTATCTAGCAGCCCGAGGCCGAGTTAGTGAAGCGTGGAAACTGGTCGGGCAGGGACTGAGGAACGCCGAAGCTGTTGGTATGCATCGTGATCCCGAATGGAAGTTATGGCAAATGATGTCTGCTGAAGAGAAGTCTCTGAGACGACGAGCCTGGTGGGGTCTCTTCACCGCAGACAAGTAGGTTTTTCTCGTCTCTCCCGTTTATTTCGTATTGATCTTAGACTTTATTTTTGTTTAGGACCTACTCTTATGTTTTAGGGAGACCCCAGATGCTAAGATGCGAACAGTTCGATGTCCATTTACCATCGGGGACCCATCCAGATGGGTCAATGAATATGTTCTACGTTGGATTGAACTTATTCATTGATCTCATGACTATGCTAGGAACCGCCATAGAGGCAGTGAGTTGATTGGATCTGATTTTGTTCATCATCAGACTCATTTATTTATACAGTGCTTTAATGTAGAATTTCCGGACTGCCATGTATATTTTGACTTGGATAGCAAGTTCAAAGCATGGGCAGATCGGTTACCACCAGAATACAGGCTTGATTGCGATCCACGATTACTTCTCCAGGAGTACAATGCGTCTCAGTTGAAAGTTATGGCGCAACAAAGATATCTCTTACACACATGGTTTTTAGCCGGGCGTCTCAAGCTGCACGTTACGTCTACAACCGGGCTGGGCCGTGCACCACAAGCCCCGAGCGACATACGACAAAGCATGGAACAGTGTGTTATAATCTCCATAGATATCATACACCTTCAAAGCAAGACCTATAAGACTCTTTTTGGAGGTGTTAAACATGAAGATTCTCCCTACTTTTATCCCGGGAGCTCCTGGCTGTTTGATGGTTGCTTCTCCCTATTTGAAGCTTCCGTTGCGCTTATTACCACCATGGCGCAACTTCGATGGCAAGAAAAATCCGCCGAGGCAGCAATTGCCGTTGAACTGGCGTTGCACACCTTTAGTGAGGTTGTTCGAAGAGAAGAAGGCAAAACAAGGGAGACCGCTGTTAGGGCATTCGAAGTTCTGACTACCATCCGGAACCAGGCCTCAAGAACATCCAACACTAATTCACCCAAAATTAAGCCAGAACCCGAGCTTCTAGACTTTTCGGTTCTTGTACACATGAACAAGACTGTGGGCGATACCAGTGTCATGGCTAGTGTCTACGCCTCCGCCCCCCATCTCAACACAAACCAGCACACAGGCGATTTTAACGAGCAACAATTGCCTAGGCTTTCCCGTTTGTTTGACCTTAGTGAATTCAACTATGACATGGACTCCGAAAATGTTGCCATTGGTGGCATGGGAGACCAGGGCCACATGAATCTATCTCATGTGGGAGTTGAGAGGGGTGCGATACGGCACTCATGATGACCGCCACACCGATTGTCATTCTTGGCATAATAATACCCTATCTATGAACCGTGAGTCGAAAGCTGTAGGAGACGGGTGGGGCCCCATACATATGTATAATTTGGGAACGCGGTGTACGCAAGGACACAACATATTCCAACTCGGTGATACATAACCAACAGACGCCTTGAAATCCTTGTCTTCGATAGGCTCCTCTAAACTCCACTAGGCTCAGGACACTCTGATTCGAGTTCGTTGGGGATGACACGTCAGAAAGCTGGAGTCGAATTGGCCTAGGGAAGTTAGGAGTTTGTTTTAGGAGTCTACCCTTGTAGGTGATAGACTAGATAGACTGCATGCTGTATAATACAGAGTATTCAAGCCGCGCTTAGTTGGTTAATGAACAAACGATGTACGATAGCGCTCAAAATAAATGTTGAAAAGGTGCGAAAAGTGCGGAGATGAGATAAACGGTGAATTAGTTTTCCGGATAAGGCAGTCATCCTCTTCTGATCGCTTGTGACCCCGGGATCCACCACACTCTGCCACAAGACATCCTCCTTCATTACCACCACCACCACCACCGTCCCCATGATATTCTCTTTTCTACTGTAGAGACCCTGTCTTGCAGTCATCCCTCCAGTCTCACCGACAAATAGTCTTTTTACGAGCTCGGAGCATCACAGACATTGTCAATATCAGGCTGGGAACTCCAACATGCCCGTCCCAATGAGGACGGCATTTCACAACAAGGCAGAGGCGAAGTACAACGTTACAACCGAATGTATGTGCTGTATTGGTCCGCTTAGCAAAGTATGATTATTTGACATCATGTCGTTTAGTTCCCAGTCTTGGCCTTCATGCGGCAGCGGCGACTGGTAATGTCGGCCTCGTCGAGTACGCCTTGAATAATGGTCAACCAATCAACTCAGTCCTCGATGGAGTGCTTCCTCTCCACGCGGCATGTGCGGGTGGCAATGTTCAAGTTGTCAAAGCGTTAATTGATCATGGCGCAGACGTTAATGCCCCGCGGTGCGCTTTCACATCGCATATATCGATCCTTTTTGATTACACTGACTTCATTCCTCTAAAGCCTCCCAAGAAAGTACTCGTATGATAAAAATCGAGACTCATCAGCGCCCATCGTCGGGACTTCTGGATCAACTCCTCTTCATTTTGCGGCGGCGAATGGAAATACTGAAGTCGTGCAACTGTTGCTTTTGCATGGAGCACATGCAGATAGAGCAGACAAGCACGGTGTCACTCCAGAAGTGCTCGCTCAGCAGAATGGATGGATTGAATGCGCGCAAGTTCTACGAGACTGGATCGTGAACAAGGACCGTGATCTCAGGGAGCGGGAAGGTTACGGCGTAAAAGCGGGAACAAATCCTGGACATCCAACTCAATCCAGCCTGGAGGTTAATTCGTCTTCTTCACCTAGAAGACGCCTTCACGTGAAACAATCGATCGATATCGCCCTCAACCTACTCAAGAGCCCAGATGTGAACTCCAAAACGACCTTATCGAATAAAACTTCGACGCCCCCCGCCTCTCCTATGAAACCCTTCGGAGAATATACGTTTCATCAGAACAATTCTGGGAGCAACCTGCCCGTGACTTGCGGCTCGCGGCGTCCCTCATTACCGCATGTTCTACAACCGCAATCTGACGATGTCAACCGGGGCCGAAAGTTTTCAACAACATCGGCTTCCAGCTCAGCCCCTCCAAGACCACGCAGGCCACGGTCTGTAGGCAGTGACAATGAAGATGACCCTGATCGTCAACAAGAACAGGTTCATCCTGTATATGGTCGAGGTGGATCAGGGCGAAAACTTGGAAGTAAGTATTCGTTATTGAATCTCTTCAAGAAAGCACATCCAGGGGAAGGGGCCGGAGAAAATGGAGATAGCCAGAATGGTTCTACGAGCGCCCTTACGTTGTCGAGGACCGACAGTCGTGCAGAGCAATTGTCAAATAACGATGCATCTGAACATACGGTCTCGATGTCCACGCCTTCCATCCTAAGTGCAGTCACTTCACGTGTTACTTCTAAGGTCCATCGTGGTAGTGATGCGTCGCAGAAAGGGCGTCCCACGGCTCTAACACCTTCATATCCATCTAGTGGACTACCGCCCCTTCCCAGGAAACCATCTGGGAATTTGCAGACCCCTCCCAGAACCAATGTGCCGCTCGCAGTTGAACTCCATATGGCCCTTGCTCATCAGCAGGCGCAGAATCGTGACCGGTCCAATTCTTCAAGCCGCATTGACGATGAGGGCGATAGAGTGAAACCATCTAGTCCTCTAGCTAGATTAAACTCGAAGCTTCTGAATGGTAATCGGAATCGTTCCGCTTCATCAGGTAGCATGCCTATACCTGGGCCGGAGGACGGTCTCGTTTCTTCGCCGAGTCTTAACCCAGAAAGTGACATCGGTAAACCTAGTCCTAGCTATCGACCTGGCATTCTGAAGGCTCATAATCGCACGAATTCAAATGGTCAAGGCTCTCCAATCATCCCTAGGACTCTCCGCTTTGATTCTACTTCCAGTGATGCCAATACTGAACGCAAAGGAAGTACGAGGGACAGCCCCCGACCTGCACCAGTCCCACTTCGATCTTACAATAGTGCTGGGTCACTGGGTAAATTAAAGATAGAAAAGGATACCGAAGACATCGCCGAAAAACCGCAAGTCGAATGTGACGTCCGATCTCAAGATTCTCAACCATCGATCCAGTCCCTGTCGCGTGAGCAAGGTGTAGACGGAGAAGTTGAAGAGGAAAATTATGGACAACTTGTTACAGATGATGCAACAGAGGGGTCCTCAGATTTTCCGTCTATCTTACTGCAACGTCAGCGCGGCAACTCATTCGCATCTTCCTCTGAATCTTCTCTATCTCCTATCCTATCAAATGATGTTACAGATTCTCCTCCCATGTCTGTCCTTAAAGCCGAATTTCCCTTCAGTATCAATCGCCCGCCATCTTTCACTGAAGAACCTGCTGAGGGTATCATTTCAAGTCCTGACCACTTAAATGTTCCCATCTTGTCAGACTCTCGTGGTCGAGGCGACTCGTTGAGCAGTAACAGTACGTCTGACAGTCGACACCATATACTCCTCGCATCTAGCGGCAGTGTTCCAAATGTCACTGTCGCTAGCCCAAGAATGTCTGAGAACTATTTACTACAGTCAGATCACATAGAACCAACTACAATAAAGAAAGTGGACCTTTCTATCGACGCTGATGCTGCCAACAAAACACATTCTGGCTCGTTACCAATTCCCACTCCAAATGAGCGACGTGCTCATTCACCTTTGGACATTGATATCACGTCAATTTCATCTCATGCCCAAGCAGAGGCACTTGTGGAGCGAGCGAGGCAGGAGGCCCTTGATTTTGCTAATACCCAGGATGCCTCTCCACCCTCAGGTGGCCTTGGTCGCAGTCCGTTGAGCGCCCGTCTTGCCGCGTACGGGGAAAGTCTTGCCTTGGAAAGGAAACTTCGGGAACAAAAAGGCGACTCGTTGTCCAGGGATGGTACATTAAGTCCGACGCTGACGAGCAAATCACGAGATGTTTCTAACGACTTTATGACTATGCATTCTCCTCCTAGGCAGAAAAGTCGAGATGGCGTGGAGAGACAACTTAGCCTTGAAAATAAAGCTGGATCACCTAGACGCCGCAAACGGCCCAGAGATCCTCGCAGACCTTCAACTGCTGATGGTCGTAAGTGTTTTGTGCTCTACGTCGATGAATATATTATCTTATCAGACTTTATTTATAAAGTTTCCTCTAGCAAGCCGGATACATTCTTCCCAGGACGGACTGCCTCACATCAATCTTCACACTCTACTTCAGGTTCTAGTCAGTCACCAGAGCTACTGAAGGCCAACAACACGGACCAGCTTACCTCTGGAGTGCATCGTATACCCACACCTCAGCCCAGTAGCAACCGTGAGTTGTCGTTGGATGTAGTCAGTGCAAATACGCCCATCATACCAAGCTCAGAAGACTCACTTTGTCGAGTTGACTCGAGCGATGCTGTGGACACCGAGACGGACTCGATCCCTACTAGCTCAACACACAAACCCGTGCCACAGTCCCTCTCTAAACGCGAACAAGTGAGGTCAAGTGCGAAGAAATTGACCAAGATGGGCATCCCTGTCGCGGATCAGGCTGCCGCAGCGGGGCGTACTGTTCCTATCATCTCATCGACTCCACCACCTAAACGCTTTGGACTCCGGTCCATCATGCAAACTTTTAAGAATAAGGCATGAGTAAATACCCCTGGCGTTCTTCCTGTAAATCCTACACTTTTCTCTCTTTCCTTTTGGTTTCACTCGCTCTCCAATGAATAAACGTCGCCGCATTCTCATCCACGTCTCTGCATGTATCGTGATTCTTTCTCGCCTCTTTCATCTGCTATCTCTTGTTGGCATTGTTATTGTTTCATTATTTCATTATTTGAGGTATTTCTCAGTGTGTATGTCGTATCATTGTATATTATCCCTAGCAATTCTCTTGCATGCCGCCCTTTGCCATGTACATAGCACAGAATATCGCAATGCATCACAATCTCGCATCTTGCTAAGATCATCATCTGACAAGATAAGTTTCTATGTGAATCCTGCCGCACGAATAATATTCTTATAGGATATTATCAATGAGAAGTTGCTTTGGTGTCAGCAGTCTCCCTTCTATTTTGGCGTGAGATATACGAGATATACAAGCATTCAAAAGCACTGTTTTGCAGGCATTGAAATACCCAAGCCTTCTCCACCCTCTCTACTTATCCACCGTCATGTCTGAGCCAACAAGTCAAGAGATTAACAACGCTCCTCCGGCCAACGCGAAGCTTCTCCCATTTCCTCCAGACCTTTTGGCAGCCGACCACATGAAGCAAATCATACGTATTAGGACATGTTTGATCGCATGGATCATGGCAGAAGAAGAGGCAGGAGAAGGAGAGAGCGTTCTCAAGGATGCTGAGAATGCGCTGTCCAAGGCTACACAAGATTTGGCTGGTAAGCAGCAGAAAGTAGCGGTGACTTGAGTAGAACTGATAGTTACGAATCACAAGACCTCAAAGTAGATTCACCTTATGCATTCACGCCTGCACCGCCGTACAAGTTCCGCCCTGTACTTCTTTCGTGCATCAAATGCTACTGGATGGCATTGGTCAAGTCTCTCAGCGACGGTGAGAGGACGGAACTGGGAATGCGTCTCGACCTCGTCCCGCCGTACGGAAAGAGAATTCCCAAGTTGAACGGGAAGAAATGCGTGGAGACCCCTGGAGATTTAACAGCGAACGAGTACGAGGGACTGATGAGGGTGACTAATATGGTGATTGTACAGCTGACATCGGATGAGATTGTGAGGATGTGGAGGGAATTGGCAGAAGTCGGCGTGCAGACTTGGGAGGAAACAGATTAATTGCTAAAAATAGACCGTTCCATTCACAGCACGTGAATATTTCTACCCTTAGCCGTACCGGTAAATCCAATAATTGAATTGGGCCTTGACGGACTTAAAGAAAACGTTCTCCTTCTCTTTGTCTCTACATACAACTTCAAGAACGCTATCTTCTACCAGAATGCCCAAGAGAGCGCGTATCCACTTTGTATCTCTCAGATCTTCCCTAGTTAATCTTCCAATTTCAATATATGGTCCACTGGTGGAACGCAGTGTGGTGAGTCCAAACACAATAGATGCACGTTTAGAGGCTCATGAACTATGGATAAGCGTCCCCAACATCTTGCAGTTCATCTAACTCTAGTGGCAGATGGCGCAAAGAAATCTTCCCAAGAACGGACAGAGGCATACGTCGGATGGACCGGAATGGCTTCTGCATCATCTCTCGCTCACTTCAATGCTGGGCAATCGACTGATGGTGGGTTTGAGACCATTGAGATAGATCCGCAATATGGTCAAGGACTAGGACTGGCACAAGGAGACCTCGTACGTCAAGCATCATTCAATTGACGCGTTCCCCCTGACATGAATATTTCAGGTTGAGATTGGCCTTGTACACGACTTACCTCACGCGAAGACAGTCGGAACAGAACCTCTGACATCTGACGACTGGGAGATCATTGTAGGGAACAGAGTTAAATTCTAAATTCACCCTAGACATTTTCTGAAGGTTTATCAGGAAATTCATGCATCCCACGTCGAGTCAACGCTACTTTCCCAAGTACGCGTCGCTAAAGTCGACCAAGAGATAGATGTCTGGGTGCTAGGGAGGACAAGGGTCAGGCTGAGAGTGAGTGAGTAATGTTTACATGACCAATGTTGTGCAGCTGACGTGAATGTATCCTCAGCTAGCATCGATCCACCATCCAAAGGGAACGCGCTGTTACTTACCACCAATACAGAAGTTAGCATCGCGCCCAAACTACACCGCAGCAGGGATAAAGTATCCTCGAAACCGTTTATCAATGGCCATGTCACTACAACTGCAAGCGTGAACGCTAACGAGAAACCTGCAGTGGATGGGGACGTAAAATCGCCCCTGAATAGCTTGTCTGAAGTCCTTCGTGTCCTTCCAGCGAGACTAGTCGCAGGCTTTAAATTCTTTGAACACGATGGTCCAGAACTCCTAGCAGCTGTGTCGTCTAGAACTATGACCAGCCTTCAGCCTACCCATCCAAAGTCGAATAGTCAAGTGGTCGGCTCTTTCTATCGTGGCACATTCAAGATTCTTATAGCTCCTTCTGACCCATCATCGTCATCCCTAGCACCAGCGGCGGAGCCATCTGCAAAGGTGCTGAATCCTGGCACGCACACGAATTCAACCTCTGCTCTAGATAAGACACCCTTGAATCCCAATGATATTTTCATTGGTACAGCGGAGAACATCCCTCAGGGCCATATTGTGTTCTATGCTTTACCTGACGGACTTGAAGAATGGGATTTGGTCAGGTACTACATAAGAATCCTTCAATTCTTATATCAAGCTGAAGTTCTGTTCTAGAGTTTCATTTTCTGCCGAAGGAAATAAAATAGTCGCCAAAGACGCTGTCCAAGTACAGACAGTTTCTGGTCTTTCGAGGTTGGCCTGGATTTAAATATTTTATTTTATTTTTGCAAATTCACCTTTTCCTAGATCATCAAACTTCCTAGCAGGTGTTAACGAGCTCTTGGAACGTTGTAAAAATTACTGCATTCGGGAATTATATGTGCATTCGACAAGCAACTCCGTTCATGGAAGTAAGATTGTTCATTAATCTTGGATAAAACAGGGGATCTGTACTGATATTTCAAGTGTCTGGCCTTTTGGTCACCGGAAGGTCAGGGGCAGGGAAGACTTCAATCGTTCGCTCTGTGGCAAAAGCCATGCAAGAAGACTCGAGGACATTAACATGTACTGTATAGTCAAAGCGAACCATTCGCGTATTCTGACTATGCACATAGATACACACTACGTGGATGTGTCAAAATTATCCGAACAACCTGTCTCAGCTGTGAAGGCTCAATTCAACTTTTGGTTCGACACATGCGCTTGGCGAAGACCAAGTGTTTTGATCTTAGATAATTTGGATAAGCTGTTAAGCGCAGAAGTTGAAGTGAGTTTGCATGTATAAGTTTTGCTCTACCTTCTGTTGACATGATTATAGCACGCAGACTCTTTCAGATCCAGACACTTGACAGAACTTTTCCTAAGATTGTTTTCATCATCAGCTCGTTCTGGCTCCCTTAATTGCAGAGGAATTCTTCTATTGGCAACTGCAGACTCAACAGCTTCTTTGCATTCTTCCATAAATAGTGCTCATATGTTCAAGGAAATTGCACAGGTCAAACCTCCCAATAAAGATGCTCGCCGTGATGTAAGTAATGGCTTTGCGACTGTATTGTCAAAATACGTATGACTTACAAAAAAATTCATTGTTCCAGATTCTATCTAGGCTTGTACAAGATCGACTGAATGTAGCAAAAGATGTCTTGCAAAGCCCTGAAGCCCCCGTTAATTTTACAGAGTTAGCCACTCAGACAGAAGGGTACTCCGCAACTGATCTGAAGGACCTAGTTGCTCGTGCAATGCATCAAGTCGCGATGAGAGCCATCAATATATCTTCCACAAAGGTGCCTATGCCCCGAAACCATATCTTGAAACTTGTTCACTAATAACTGTCTGCAAAAAGCTATATCTGACTCAAGCCGATTTCACCTCCGCTCAAGTTGGCTTCGTACCGTTGTCCTTACGAGACGTTAAATTGGAGAAATCAGACGTAGCCTGGTCCGATATTGGAGGTGCGTGTATTTATCGAGTCATTTTTGGCTGAATCGGTGTTCATACTTATCACTCGTCTTAGGGTTATATCAAACACGCCGAATGCTGCGGGAAACGCTGGAATGGCCAACTAAGTATGGTCCTATATTCAAACAGTCCCCTTTGAGATTGCGATCCGGGTAAGGTCCTTTACTCTGTCTGATAGTATCTCATAATGACAAAGTTCTTTAGTCTACTTCTGTATGGCTACCCTGGCTGTGGAAAGACTCTTCTGGCTTCCGCTGTTGCTAAAGAATGTGGCTTGAATTTCATTAGCGTTAAAGGGCCTGAAATTCTCAACAAGTACATTGGAGCAAGTGAAAAATCGGTATGCTATTTAAAAATATACTGATGAGTGCTCGAGAGTCAACTATGAATTAGGTTCGCGATTTATTCGAAAGAGCAAGTGCTGCCAAACCCTGTGTCTTGTTCTTTGACGAATTCGACTCAATAGCTCCCAAGAGGTATAGATCAACGCTTGTTCAATCTTAGTACTTGCTTATATTTAACAAATCTATAGAGGCCATGATAGTACTGGTGTAACTGACCGCGTGGTCAATCAGATGTTGACACAAATGGACGGCGCAGAAGGCCTGGATGGAGTGTATGTATTGGCAGCGACAAGGTAAAAAATCTCTTGTTTCGTTCATGTACCATCAAGACTCATCATTTGGCTAGTCGACCGGATCTCATTGATTCGGCTCTACTTCGTCCTGGACGTCTAGATAAATCACTTCTGTGCAACATTCCTGATTTTGAAGAGCGAAAAGACGTAAGGCATTCTAGAATACATCTTCTCTGGTGACATATGGCCGACGAAATTTGTTTAGATCTTGAAAGTCGTAGCTAAAAAGATGACTATGTCATCGAAGGTTAATTTCGATGAGATCGCCGATCAGACTGAAGGATTCTCTGGTGCCGACCTCCAAGCACTGTTGTACAACGCTCATCTTGATGTCATTCATAATTCAATCACAGAAGCACCCTCGATTTCCTTGGACTCCAAACGCACAGATAAGGAAATACCTTTCAGATATACAACTCTCGGGGAATCATCGAAAGCGGTATTGAGCAAAGCTGAGGAGATGGCGTTGCAAAGGAGGCTTCGCAGGATCTTGGTTAATACATCCGCTAACAAAGGAACATCCCGACCAGATAAAGTTGTGTTTGAGAGGAAAAAGGTAGATGATCATATTGAAACTTTACCTCGTCCCAGATTCTCACTGATTGAAATTTAGGATGAAATACAGCAGGCAGATATTCTTAGAGCCTTAAAGTCCACCCGACCATCCGTATCAGCGGAAGAGCGGCTTCGACTAAGCAGAATGTGAGCCCTCTACATTTTCTGCGTCTGATATGTGTTGACATTGTCGTAGATATAACGAGTTTATCTCTGATCGCAGTGGAAATTTGCCTGTTCCGCCTGACGCTGGAGGAATAGGTCATCGTGCAACTCTTGGATAGTAAATTCCCAATGTATCATTTAGATCTGTATTATATACTGCTATATACGATTCATCCTACAAGTGCAACCCCATTGACAGTTTGATCCCAGACTTCAAGAGCAGCCTTTGCTTCCTTTTCGATGATGCCGTATGCGTCTTGGATGTGCTTCTCTGTGGTTCTAGCAGCACCCACGGCCAATCGCACGCAGAAAACTCCGTTCAATGTCGTCTGAGTAAGCATGATGTCATTCCTGGAAGAGATGCGTCCAAAAAAGATACGATTAACTTCGTTGAGAGACTGTTGAGAGAGCGCTTCTTGTTTGTCGGATTCAGGCTTTGGAACAACTCGGAAGACGGTCAATGCCAAGGACGGTTTTGTGACAAGTTCGAGGTTATCAGATTTCTGGACCAACTCCGAGAAGATGTCGTTCATGGCAATACACTTAGAAATATGGTGAGTTTTTTGGGCTCATAAATTTGAAAGCTCTTGACTCTTACTTGGCGAATGTAGTTTTGGAAGCCGCTGACGCCGAATCCTCGTAGGACGAACCAAAGTTTCAGGGAACGGAATCGACGTCCAAGACCCAAATGCCAGTTACGATAATCGATAACAGTGCCTAGCATACGTGTGTTGAGGTGAGAAATGGACCTGAATTTAAAATTTTCAATCCTTGCCTGCATCGCCGTGTTTTGTTCTCAAGAAAGGAGGGGTAATATCGAGAGCCTCTGTCAAATTTTTTCTGTCCCTAACCCAAAGAGTTGAGCAATCGAAGTTTACCAGCCCCCACTAAGTTCGTGTTGTTAGTGTATTTTAATTGGGAATAAATATATTTCAGAATACGTGCCTTGTGGAAATTAGAGCAAAAGGAATCCGCGAATGCATTGATTTCGTCTAAATAAAGTTTGCTGCGATTTTCTGGACAGGATAGAGCAGAACCGGCCCAAGCAGAGTCGATGTGAATCCAGAGGGCAGGATGATCTTTGGCTGTGGGAATCCATGAGAACAGCAAACAGTAGAAGAAGGGAAATAATACTCTACCAACTTGGCGAATTTCTGGGAGATTATCTACAGCGCCGGAGGAGGTCGTTCCAACCGTAGCAACTAGAACATATTGATACAGGTCTTTTTGATGATGAAAATATGAACAATGATTTACTTAAGATGAAGGGTTTTCGTCCGAGTTTGGCATCATCTTCCAGTGCCTTTAGAAGGGCATCACCTCGCAAGGCGTAGTTATCTTCCGGCGTTACCTCAATAGACTTGACTTGCAAACCAAGAACAAGGGCTGCCTTAGCTCCTAGCGAGTGTGTTTGTGTTGTCGTATAAATTACAAGGTCCTCCATCTTGGTGTCCGAATTATTCGTAATGTATAGAGATCGTGCTGCGACCACCGCGACCAAGGCTGAATCCGATGCGGTTGTCTTGAAGAGAGAAGACCATCATGAGCATCTTATTTGATTAAAAATGTGTTTATCTTTGGTCTACCTGAATGACGCCTCCACCAACGCCTGATGCATTCTTGAAATCATCAGACAGACCAAGTAAATTCGCAGCCCAGTCCATCACAATTGCCTCAAGTTCGGTGCAAGCAGGGCTGCATGACCACTGTAAATTAATAAATAAAGGGAACCGGTCGCCACAGTTAACTGGACTTACATTGAATCCTGGATTGCATCCCATACTCGATGCGTACAAATCTCCCAAGATGCCCTCGAACGTGCATGACGTAGGGAAATACGCAAAGAAAGATGGGTGTTGCCAGTGAGTCAAACCTATTGAAAAGTCATTATTCTAAACTTGTATCAACGCGTATTTTATGGCACGATAGGAACCTGGTGCAATAAGTTTCTGGTAATCATCTGCAATGACTTGAAAATCTTCTCCTTCTTCTGGAGGGCTTGCTATTATAAAATAAGATCAAGATCAGACGATTTGAGTATGGTAAAACAGTAAGTAACCTCACAGGGAATTTGACCCCTGAGATACCCAGGTTCTACCTTAGACACAACGGATTTTTCTTGGAGAGAGTAGTAGTAATCACAGATGCGATCAATGGCTTGGTACCCAGCCTTCCTGAACCTTGAAGCGGGAAGGAGTTCCAATAGAGTTCGATGAAACCTCGATAATAATGCTTACTGTTCGATGTCCATGGTAAAGACTTAGGAGACAAACGAAGACATCTTATCGGTTTTTGAAATATTGGCTCCGGTCAAGACGCCCGGGGTCGGCCGAAAGACAGCGCTTATTAATCGGACCGAAAGCTGCCAAATCGGGTGCTGCCACGCCATTGGATGCCGGAGTCAATCATTGGTAGCGCTCCAAAAATTCGTTCTTCATTGTCACCAACGATGGACGCGTCGCAACTAAAGGCTACAGTTAACAATTTTCGTGAGTATTCATAGATCTTATGGGGCACACGTTACTGACTGGGAATCTCTTTGGTAGTGCGTGGTCAACCCTACATTGCGCTTTTGCTCTTAGGGTTAGGTTCGCTCAGCGCTCTGAAAGTTGTATATCAGACACTCTCCGTCATCCTACAAACTTTCGTTCTATCAGGTGCTAGCGTAAGTGAACAAAACGGTAGATTCTAATATAGAGGGCTTACAGAGCAAATTGTAACAGTTAAAACGATATGGCGCAAAGAAAGGGGCATGGGCAGTCGTGACTGGTGCAACAGATGGAATCGGGAAAGAGTTTACGATGCAATTGGCGAGGGCTGGGTTCAACATCATCGTGGTTGCGCGCAACAAAGAGCTACTCGCTCAGACAACAGAGGAAATTGGTGAGCTATTTGCCTTTCATACGTTGCAAGCGTCTAAAGCGCTGTTGTGTAGAAACCAAGTATAAAGTCTCAGCGGCCTCTTACTCCATCGACTTTGCCAAAGCCGATGTAGCTGCTTATGATGCTTTCGCCAAATTTGTGGAAGGACGGGATATTGGTGTTCTTGGTATGTGCAAACCTGCAATGGTTTTACCGAATATATGATTTACACGGTCTAGTAAACAACGTTGGAAAATCCCACTCAATGCCTGTGTACTTTGCCGAGACTCCCGAGGATGAGTTGACTGACATCGTTGCAATTAATGTCACTGCTACTTTACGCGTCACCCATGTAATTCTCCCCGGCATGGTTCAACGGTCAGTCGGTATTCATAGTGTTCAATTTGTTGGTATTGACATGATTTTTTTTTAGCAAACGCGGACTCATTCTGAACATTGGATCCTTCGCTGGATCAGTCGCCTCTCCAATGCTCGCTACATACTCTGGAACGAAGGCCTTTTTGTCCAAGTTCACTGACGCCCTCGCTGAAGAAGTCAAGAAAGATAACATTACCGTGGAGCACGTAAACACATACTTCGTTGTACGTCGTACTTTATTAAATATTTCTCGGGTTTCTGACTTTTTCTCTCTCTCTACACAGGTGTCTAAACTGTCAAAGATTCGCAAACCTACACCCCTGATCCCTAAACCAGGTCCATATGTTCGATCAGTACTCAGCAAAATTGGGTTGTCTTGCGGTGCTGCATACAGCGGACGCCCAAACACTTCGACTCCTTTCTGGTCCCACGCCCTTCTTGAATATGGCATGACTTTAGTCGGGATCCCGAGCCTCTTCATTAGCCACACTCACGGCCTCCATAAATCTATCCGTAAACGCGCTTTGGCTAAAGCTGCACGCGAAGCCAAGTCGCAGTAATTTATAATCAACTAGTCAGTACTTCTGTAGACATAATACTAATAGATTACACGTTGCGCTGAGTACTAATGAGCAACAAGTATTTGATTGTCTCCGTAACTGATTTATGATGAGGCAAAAATAGATGGACTGTGCATTATAGTCACGTTGTTGTGTTTAGGGGTGTTTGTTCGAGTGGAAATGCGACTGCAGCGTGTTGTCGAGAAGGGTCCGGACTTGTTATCATAAATATGCTTTCTTCCTAATACAACGTCCTAGGCGACCATGAAAAGAACTCCCTCCCGTGCACCGTCCCCGACACCCACTTCTTTCTCTGGGATATCCAATTATCGTACGGAGTCATACCGTCCCAGGGATACCAAAGGTGCACCGGCCGTTCCCACCATCGACTACAGACAGGTCTCCAAGACACATTATGGAGAACTCGGAAGATATCTTGCCAACTACCTTGCTTCAGGTACTTCTTTTCACTCACTAGTGGGGACGCATCCTGACCGCTTCCATAGCTCCCCCTAATTCTAGATCTAATGCTCGACAGAAGCTGACAAGATTGACAATACAGCAATTCCATGAACTTTCGACAGATGTATACGATGAACTTGTTCGAAGGAAGAATTCGAAAGAAGGTAAGTGTATGGCTTTTCTCCTTTGCCCAATTGTTCATATTTTGCCTAGTTCCCTTTCTTCCGGTAAGAGAGGAGTTTCATCCGAAACGAAATCAAGCTCGTCAAAAATTGGCAACGCTACCTACAACCCGTTTTGAAGATCTTTCGAGTGATGTTTATTTCGAGCTGTCAAGGCGATACCCAGAGTTCAAGGAAGACGTGAGTTCTACTGCACTCTTGATCGATTTTGTTATGTATTCACCGAACACCACGATGATCAGCCGTCGGGAAGGGCGTCTACGTCGTCGAACTACGATGACTACCCAGCCCCGGACTTCCCATCGAGTGCTGTCCAACGGAATAACAGCCGGACATCTGGACGTACGTCGGCTGACAGGCCGCCCGATAATGTATACGGTCCATCTGGCCGCAAACCATCGGTAGACAGGCGGCGACCTAGTGAGAGTAACATCAATTTCGGACGGACAAGTGAGGATGCATATCGACGACCTGATGACGTCTATGCTGTCAGAGGAGGCGAAGAGAATTTTGCTGCTGCATTAGCCTCACGCCGTAAGCCCTCGCAGGATATCACCCGAAGATCAGATGAGAGAGATCGTGAATTCGGAAGGCGACCAAGTCAGGCTACTAGTATGGCAAGTGACAGTACAGCCTTAGCAAGCGCTGCGCCAACTCAAAGTACGACGGCGACAAGTGCTGTCATCATACCTAACAAAAGTACTATGGAAGAAGAGTACATCGACATCCCATACGGAAGAGAGGCACGAGAGAGTGGAATTACATTGCCTGATGAACGTGATAGGAGTGGTGAACTTGGAAGAGATGGTGTCATCACAGATAACGAACCCGACAGCGCTAGTGATTACCCGAGTCCAATGAGTGGTAGGAGTCCTCCTGTAGGTTTGGGTGGGCTAAGTGCGCGGCTTATGGGTGTAGAAGACGAAGACGATGTTGCTGCCACAGGCAATCGCAGCGGGGATGACCTATTTGATAAATATGGACGATCTTCCGTCGATTCCACGCGTTCCCCGTCAGGTAGCGGTATGGTTTCTCGTCTCGCAGCATCGGAAGAGGGTGAGAAGATGCGACGGGAATACGAATTCAAGATCGCGACGATGCAGAGTCAAATCACGAGTATGCAAAAGGAGCTTGGGGACACTGCTGAGCAGGAGAAGAAACGAAAAGAAAGCGAAGCTCGGGTTAGGCAGCTCGATGAAGAATTGGCAAGTTTGCGGCAGGTATGTTGAACAAAAGAAATTGATTATATAAATATATTTAAAAAAATCAATAGCAAGCGGAAGAACAAAGTGTCGCAATGCGCAATATGCAAAGAGAGCTTGAAGAACTGAGGGAAGCTCGTGAACAAGAAGTTTTCCAGGCCCGAGAGGATCGAGAAGAACTTGTCATGTTGCGTGACCGATGCAACAAACTTGAAGATGAATTGGAGTCTCGGCAAGGAATGGTAAGGAGTTTATCGATTGATGGGCCTTCAACATCTAACATAGTCTATGTCGAAGGCTGATTCCGAGAACGTGGATCAGCTACGAGCAAACATGGAGGAAGTACTGGCAGAAGTCAACGACCTTGCCCGGCGAAATGAAGAGTTGATGGAAGCGAAGGATTCAGACAACAATCTAATCAAGGAGTTGGATGTTCAGTTAAAAGAATACAAACGCAAGTACGAACAGGCAAAGACAGAATTACGCAGTTTCAAAGGTAATTTCATCAATCATATCATTCGGACCTATCACTCAGTCTCATCGTTACTGCAGCTACTTCGCAATTATACCTCCAAACACCCAAGTTCGACCGCGGCGAAGATCAACTTCCTATGGAACCCAATGGGGGGATTCTCGACATACACGTTACGGCATTTTTGTCTGCGATCGATAGCCTGCTGACTGCTGGACGCTCCAACGCTCCAACACGGGTGCTTACACCGATGAAGGCCGTCGTTAATGCTGTCACCAATATTATTGAAGATATCAAAGCATTCGAAAGCCGTTCTCCGCGCGAACAGTTTGATGTCGATATCGATGCCCTGAATTCTCTGAAAGAAAGAGCAGAAGCAACGCTCAGCAATTTGGCCGCTGCGAGTAGAACGCATGCGTCCAGTTCTGGCATGTCTCCAGTCAGTTTATTGGATGCAGCCGCCAGCCATGTTTCTGCTACTATTACAGAAATTGGTAGGACAATCTTCATCCGGAAAGCGACGAAGGCGGAACAAGATCAAGCAGCATACAACGCCTTTGTTCTGCCATCTTCTTCTGCCACAGGAAATTTCCAACCTGCTCTTCGCACTGTAGAAGAGTCGAAATCGGGACACTCGCGCAACATTAGCCAGGCGTCGGCCTCGAGTCGCGGTGGCCGATTCTCGGAGTCGCAGTCACCGTCATCGCCTCCTCAATCCCGAGGGTATATGAACAGCAGGCGTCGACCTCCCTCTGAGAATTCTAGTTCAGAACAGACGAGCTCTCCTCCTCCCATATTTGACTCGCACGGGAACTCGGCAGGAGTTGTAAGTGACGATTCAGCTCAGGCCGAAAGTTCTGAAGATGTGTGGAATGAGCTTAAGGTTCGAGGACAAATTTTTTCTTATAGAATATTCTCATCTTATGTTTTTACAGCCATATCTTGAAGCTCAAACCGAGTCGATCGTTTATGCAATCCAGAGCGTATTGTCTGGCGTGCGCAGTCCAACACCTTCACCAACTTTGAACGAGAATTTGACCCAGATTATTACGATTGTCTCAAGCATCGTCGCTGTTTGCAAAGATAATCTCCCTCCAGCATCTACACAACAAGGTGGTGGAATCCTGCAAGAACTTAGTGAGCATGCAAACAAGCTCAGCGAAGTACAGGCACTACCAGAGGTGACGAAGGAATCCAGGCAGATCATGGCTAAGTCCAGTTTCGCGATTGCGAATGCCATGAAGGGTTTAATGAAACTGTAACGACTGTAATGATTGACCATTGAATGGTCTATGTCTTCGAAATCTTCATGTCATTTCTCCTTGTTAATCAGTTTACGACTCGCTCATTACACCGTCCCCGCTTCGATCTCATACATTTATGACCAGGACCGCTGTATTCACCAGTTACATTTACATTTACCCGCATTTGCTTTCGTTCTTTCACATAACGTCAGAGGGGAGTTTCTAGATGATACCCCACTTTTCACCCACTTATTGATCCATGCATGATCTTCGTGTAATATCACAGTTTATACACATACACATACACATACATACATAACATACATACACACCATAGTCGCGATGTCTGTCATCATAGCACGTTCATGTTCATAATATCCATCTGGTTATCCAAGTATTCTATATCAGCTTTGTTGGTCACCTTGAATCGTTTGGAGAAATGGACGCGTGCGAAGTGCAGTGGGTTGCACGGCGCTCCGATCCTAGACAAGTAAGAGACGCTTCGCGTCCGCAATGTGGTTGCTAGCGCCCCGTCGGAACAGTCTACCACATTATGAAGGATGAGAGTCTCCAAATTGGGGAACAAAATGCCATTGAATTTCCCCCAGACCGATTTATGAACGGCCATCTTCTTTAATAGGTCATCGGTCACGCATATGTCCCCTCTGGCGTCGTAAATTTCGAGCTTCTTTAGCGTAGCAGATGACTGCTCTAAGCATTGAGTTAACTGGGGTTCTGTGATGCCCGTGAATTCAAGCATAAGAGCTTGAAGGCTGCATTTAGAATGGACGAGGAAGTTGTGGAAAGATGATTGAGGCCATGTATAGAGCTCAACAAACCCACAGGTGTAATGGAATGCCTTTAAGTTTGGGCAGTTTAGTCGGTCAAGAAGCGCAGAAAGGCCTTCGTCAAGCTTGAGCTGATATATAGTGATGGATTCGAGATGGAGAAGACAGATAAGTGTGCCCTCAAAAGACGATACCTGTCCAAGTGTATCGGGTCCATAGGAAAAGTGGCGTAAATCAAGGTGAACTATGCTGTGGCAATAACTAAGAATGTTAATGGCGGATTTATAGGTGATCCACGTATCCAGGCAAACGCTCGTAAGCGAATGCCACGGGGCTTGTAATTGCTCGATGCCACTGTCGAACGGAGAGTCCCAAGATGCCCAGGAGCTTCGGTTGCTCCATGTCAGCTTCTGGAGGGTAGGTGCATATTGAAGAAGAGTGTTAATTTGCGAAGCTTCGTCTGCGCTCCAGTTCCCGAGCTTGAAAGATAGTGACTCGAGAATGGGAGAATGGGCCGAACAAAGTCCCAAACAGAACTTCTGGCTATAGTTCGGGAGCGATAGATTAAGATTCTTCCAGCGCGTCGAGACGGACGTTAATACGGTAAAGATGTCTTGCATGACTTTGCTAGTGCTGCCTTCCATGTGGGAAAAAGGATCCATGCAGACTGTTATCGAAAGTGGCTGACACGACGAACGGTCAAGCCATAGCTTGACGATGGATGAATGGCCCGCTGCTGTGGTAGGGGAAATATCTATCTTAAAAGTGGCCCAGAGAACGGAGTCACTGATTGCTACGTGTCTCCATCTCTGGGAAACCTGGCTGACTAGAAGAGGTCCTACTCGTGAAGAGATGGAGACATCCCCCGCCTGTAAAGTAATCCTGAAAATGTGGGAAAGGATTTCTGGTGGGACAAAATCCATAGGACGTGGATATGAGTGTAAGGAAGAAAGAAAGAAGGCTCACATTCAGTTTCCGAAGGATGAGAAGGCTACATTCATGTGGGTCGCTCTACTTGTCAAGAACAAGTGCTGAGGTGGGCTATTATTGGCAACGTTAACACTATGATGCAATGCTCCTCTAGTCTTATCTCGCCTTGACTCGTCGTTTGCCGAGAGAAAACATGGCTTTGTTTGGAATGGTGACGATATGAGAGACCCGTAAAGAGCAACGGTGGGAAATCCACAGAAAAGGAGGAAAGATAGATACGTGTACAAGCACACAGGATAATTATTATGCTGTAAGTATGATTCGAGGTCATTTTAATCAATGAGAACCAAGGATGCCACCAACATGAACTAGCGTAAGTCCACAAAAAAGGACGAGTTTTCAAATCAAGTGGCATGAGTTTAGAGGTCGACGTGGAAAAAAAATATCTTCGGTTAGATTTAGTTCCAGTGAGCAGTAAGAAAAGCTGCAGATTGTCTTGCAGGGTAAAGCATGAAGCAATACAAGCCGTGACGAATACTGTTTTACCTAAGTTTTTAGCACGTGACTGAGCACGCCATAGCACACCATCGCTGAGTTCGAACTATTGGTATATAATGCGCGTTGATTGACGCGTCGCGTCCCCTCTTGTCGTCCTACCACCACCATCTATGCTATTTCATCCAGTATTCGTGTTTTCTTCTTCATCTTTTCCATCGACGTGTCATTTGGGTCCATGAACTGCTTTCCTTGCTCTGTTTATCAAATTCAACCTCCGACACTGGTCATGCTTCCGCTATCGTGACACGCAAATTACGATATACTAAGCATTCGTCGTCTAGTGCGATACGAAGCGCGGCGATTTTGGGGGTTCTGGGGTCGCTCACAAGTCGGATCATAATTCCTATCGCGTTGTCCTCGAGGCTTTTCTATCTCGCTAGCGTCTAGGCGTGCCACGATGCTCCGTATAGGTACTCAATTGGTAGAAAATTAAAATTACGGCTCTTTCTTTGTACGTGTTGTTGCATTCGGAAATGGTATAAATGATGGTCTTTCTCTCCTTCATTCTTCAGTAAAATCAACTGAATCGTTCTAATGCACTCTTCCTCGTCTTCGTCTTCAAGCTCGTCGAGATCTGGTTCTCCAGACACTCGTGCGACGACACCCTCATCCGAGTCCCTTCGCTCCCTATCTTCCACTTATGTGTATATTCCAAATGACAACCTGAGGCCCGAAACTCTCGACAAAATTTTTGCGGAACATATGACGAGCGAACGCATGGGACTCATCGTCGAGCATCGCGATGAACTTGTGTTTCTGCGATCAATGTCCAGGGAAGATTGGTCGGAGCATAATGATCCTGACGTTGGCAAATATTTCATCTCATCCACATACAAACCTGCTGAGCTTGTAAGTTCATCTTATTCGAGAATACTGAATACCCCACTCATGTAACGGATTGCAGTTGAACATACTAACATCCACTGACCCTGTGCAAGCTAAATATCACAACCTCTTCTCTTTGTCATCCCTGCGTTCTATTGTGTCCCATTCCGTGAACTCCTGGACCACTTTGTATATCCTTGAACGACCAGCTTTTGTGTATCCTCTTATTAAATACACTACCGCACATAGTCTGGCTCCTTCTCCTGATTCACTTTCAGGGAATATTCCCACTCTCAACGAATGGAGGACTTTGTGGAGGACATGGGACCTTATCACGCTTCAGATGATTCCCCGGAGCATGCTTCACCAGAAACCCATCGATTTGCGTCACAAGTGTTTGTTCTACATTGGGCATATACCAACGTACGCTCATGTCCTTCGCCCTGTTATGAACTTCTCACTATATCCCTTTGGTTTAGATTTTTAGATATGTTGATCTCCAAGGCAATCGGGGGTGAAGCGACTGAGCCTAAATACTTTTGGAACATTTTCGAGGTAAAACTTTACTCCTCGGGTTAAAAATGATACTCATTCAAAGCAATAACTAGAGAGGCATCGACCCACACGTTGATGATCCGGATCACTGCCACGTATGGTCTTTTTATTGCTACTATGGGATGTATTCTGATAATTTTTTCAGAATCACTCAGAAGTCCCGGAGAAGGATGAGGATTGGCCCGTATTGGAAACTATTATCGAATTCCGCAATGGTGTCCGTGCTCGCCTCCAGAGACTCTACGAAGACATCGAGTGTGGCAGACGTCCGTTGACTCGCAATATTGCCCGCACACTCGTGATGACACACGAGCACGAAGGCTTTCACATCGAGGTGCGTGTAGTCTCGGAGAAGTTTCTATTGTACACAAAATACTCAGAAATTTTGCAGACCTTATTGTATATGCTCATCCAGAAAGCAGGAAGCGGCACACTGCCCCCTGCTGGATTTACTATCCCTCCATGGGATCAACTAGCTGCCCAATGGGCATCGGCTCCTCCTCCTAGTTCTCCTACAGTTCTAGTGGGCTCAACCGATATAATTATTGGTCACGATGACTCTGAAGGAGACGACAAGCTTGCAGAGTCCGTCGTCCGTGGACACACGTTTGGATGGGACAACGAGAGTCCTAGTCGTCGAGTGCATGTTGGTGCTTTCTATGCAGAATGGCGACCTGTTACAAATGGGGAATTCGAGCGCTTCTGGAGAGGGGCGGGAAAAGACGTTGTGCAAATGCCGAAGAGTTGGGTCTTCGAAGCAGGCGTTCTTAAGGTGAGCCTGTCCATTTAATATGTACCGTCCTTCGTCACACTAAAGGAAAATAAGGTCCGCACGATGTATGGCCCTGTTCCCATGGATATGGCCGAGCACTGGCCTGTGCTCACTTCGTACGACGACCATGAGCGTTATGCGCAACACAAAGGCGGTCGCCTCCCTACTGAGCCTGAACTCAGGCTTTTCCTCGACCTGTACGACGTAGGTCATGAGGGTGGCGCGAATGTTGGTTTCCGCAACTGGCATCCTGTCGCGTGAGTGTCTTCAAAACTCCTATATTTTTGTCGTGAATTCATTTATAATTGCAGAGCAACGACGGGATTGGACGAGTACCAAGGCAAAGGCTCGAATGGCGGCGTCTGGGAATGGACGTCGACTGTCTTCGATACACATGACGGACTTGTGCCCACCAAGTTGTTCACCGGTTATTCGACGGATTTCTTCGACACCAAGCATCAGGTTGCAGTGAGTACTGAATCAAATTTCCTTCTGCCAGCGTATTGAACAGCTGTTCTCGTTTAGCTTGGAGCTTCATATGCCACCATCCCACGTCTGGCTGGGCGCCGTACTGTCAGAAACTTTTACCAACACAATTATCCTTACCCATGGATAGGCGCTAGGGTCGTGTACGATATTTGATAATTTGTATATAACGTCATCTCATGTATCTATGTATTTATGCAATTTGTTCCAATAAAGATAGGGTATGATAATCGATGTACATGGAAGTCCGGACAGCGAAAGCATTAACTAGGATTAATCAGGCGATAAAGTAACACATAAAAGCAACACAACAGCATTATTGTCATGAAGAGTCGAGAAGGAGGCGCCACATCCCAAAGAGAATGTTGACGAGAAATCCCACGGTGATGCCCATGGACATCCGACGTCTAGAGATTATTTGAATAACTGAATTGAATCAACGAGCGTTGCAACGTACGAGAAGACGACGTTTGAAGGAGCTTCTGCCTCACTGCCGTCATCCCAGAAAACAGCCGGCTTTCGACTGCGCATGAAAAACAACGGCAGGAAGGGGAAGAAAAACCCGACCAGCATGCCTTGCAGCACAGAGGCGCTGGAAGACTCGGACTGTGATAGGGTTGCTGTTCCTACGTTGTCCATGGAATCGATCCACTGTTCCTCAAGAGCACGAGCATGTTCGTCATCTACACTGTCATGAGCAGGATATTGTGAGGAAAAGATTGAAGATATTTACACTCTTCTTCGGTAGCAAAATCAAGGTCAAGATAATTAGATGATGATTGACTGTGAAACTGCCTCCTGAAGTTTTCGATGTCTTCTGGAGAGAAGCCAACAGAAGCAAGTCTGTCGAACCCTCGTAAGGGTTGTATTTGAGATGTCTGGCAATGCGACATATGTTAGAGATGAGGAATTGAGCGACATTAACCATGATCAGCATACCTGAGCACTGGTATCCTCTTCCACTGTACCAGGACCCATAACAGGACCTACAGAGCAGTGAATCCAAGTCGTGGACGCCTTCGTTTTGGCATCTATTGTCCCCGCGCCCACCCCCGCATCTGCAACTAAAGTGTCCGCCCTTTGCTGACGCTCCTCCAGCGAGGCCAGCCATGCATATAATAGAGTCCCGTCAGTTAACAGACGACCTGAGTGTATAAGCCTAAGCCGACGATTCTGTAGCTCAGGTCGCGTTTCTCGAATCTACAGACGATGAATCACATAAACTGCATCAATTCAAGCTTCACAGAAATGCAGACTTACCCGTCGTTTAATATCTCTTACTGAATCTAACTTGTCCACAGAGATAGTTAAATCTGGTATGCCCTCTGTAAAGCGCACCACGAGGTCTCGAAAAGTAGGCTCGGGCGTGTGTGCAGGGTCCCCCTGTCCCGCGGCGGCGGCGGCAGCACTACTAGAAGCCTGGCTCTCCAAGTCGTCAAGCTCATCGTAAACAGGATCAAGAGCTCGTCGTTTTCCTTTTGCACGTTCACTGAGCATGTTTTGAAGAGAGAGAGGTAAGAGAATTTGAGTTTTTATGCCCCGGTCCCCACACGACTCTTTGGGAGAATGCAACTCTTCAAGCGAGCCCTGTCCTTCACGCGACAAATTCATTATTGGTCTGGTTTACGTAATAATACATGACGCAGACCCCTGGAGAAGCCTGTCCGAATTCTTTTCCTCAGCGCTCACAGTCAAATGTTTACTCTTTCATTTTCACAATTGTAAATTCCGCGAGTCGGAGGAATTCACTGTTTCAAGGAGAAATGTAAGATGCATTTGAGTTGCAAGACACCGCCCACTTTACACGTGATCCCGTCGACAACGACGTCGTAAACGGAAGTCGGTGTCGACTCCCTTGACATTGTACAGCTTGGACTGTTCTATTTCTCGACCTAGGCGCTGGTTCGTCTAACAAACATTGGCCTGGTGCCATCAACGAGATAAACCGAATAACTGGATATGATGTTTACCGTCAAACTCTTCGCGTTCATGTTGGTATTCACAGTCGTCTCTGCACATCCTGTCGTTGTAGATCTTTCGCCGCGTACACCGACCACTGAAAGGTCCATTCAAGTGCCGCTGGAAAAATCATTGAACAGCACAAGAGGTGTACATAACCTGCAAGATCTATTTGATGGAAATACGAAGTTTCGTCAGGGCGCCCGGGTGGATGCTAAGGAACTGGCTCAAGAAGGTGCGAATGTGTTATAGCGTTTTCGAAACGAGCTCAAAGCTTGCGCTAGATCCTTCATTCATGTTCCTTGGATGCGTGGATAATAGGTGAGTACACTAAAATAAAATGCATGTAATCATCTATGATGATTGTACTCTCGCGTAGATTAAGCCCCAACAGTATCTTCAATGCACCTGCTGGATCTATCTTATCCCATAACAACATTGCCAACCAGTATTCATCGAAAGACTCGAGCGCGTACGTCAAACATGTCTGATGGGATGATCTAGACCTTGACTGTCTTGCAGAGAAAGTGCGATTGCGTATGCCGTTGAAGATCTCCATGTGCAGCACATCATCGTTCTCGGCCATTATGGATGCAAAGGGGTAGAGACTGCAATTACGAAATCAAGCAAGGCGAGCCAACTTGTTCGAAGATGGGTCAAGTCAATTTCGGAATTGTATTCTACGTCAAGAAGACGTGAAATTGTGATCCTGCGTGATTCGCGTAAACCTAAACGAGGTCGCGATGAAGGCATAAAAACTGCACCCCCTGCCTCTGACGGTATGTTACTTCTCAATACCTCACTATCTCAAAGTTTGATGCCTTTATGAAGCTGGCTTTCGAGCACTTGTCGAAGAGAACGTCAAGCGGAGTGTCGACAACCTTCGTAAAAGTAATATCCTGACAGAGGTATGTCATTCATTGCATTCGCTTTACCTGTGTTTATCTTGCCCTATTAGGCATATAAAAGTAAAAGGGATGACCATACATTCGTTCATGGATTCGTATACGATGAAACTACAGGAGACGTTCACGACCTCGGCATTTCTTTTGGTCCTCGTGGTGTGAAGATACCGCATGTGCCGTTCAATGCTTTGGCTGCAGCAAAGAACTATCACCGAGGAAGCGACCGGCCCCACATCTCCAAAGGCAAATCATGGGATTTCTCGAGTTACTTCTCCCAGTAGGCAATATTTTGGCAATAGTTCACTTTCTTGTACATGATCACACATTTTTTGAAAAAAAGAAGAAAATACAACGTTATCAGCAATTTTGCAGACGATGTAACGTACTGACGTTTGAGTCTTGATTTGCCCTAGGATTGGGGAACCCTCTGGGCAGTCGCAGACGGTTAAGGTAACACCATGTTCCGGTCACATCCTAGTGACTTCATGTGCATAGTCGGTAGCTATACTGATGCAGATATGTTATAGAGACTGTTTATAATCTATCCACCGAGCTAGACATGTTGAACTATCGTATAATTCATAATGTTTCTGGAATGCCTTTTTGCGTCCCACGCTATGACGAAGCGTCTATCCTTATCATCAATCCGGTAGGCGCTCAATTACGTGAGAATTTCGGACACTGAGGTAACTCACTTTGCCGTTGTTTACTTTATTATACAGTGTATACTTCCGAAACATCTTGGCTACGACCATTTAATCTTTTTCTTATGCATCAAACTCGCGCAAAGAAGTACGATGATGGTCTAACCAAGCAGCAGAGATATGTAATGAGGTTAGTCGTCCACACGAACATTCCATGCATGACCTATCCATCTAATTCACTATTAACCAGAAATAAGGAGAAAGTGTACCAAGCCAATGCCGCTAGACGCAGAAAGGAGCGCGAAGAGAAAAGGCGAGCTATCTTGTGTTTTCAAGCGTACCTTTTGTTTTGACCTGCTAGGTTTCAGAAATGCCAAAATCTCTGCTTCGAGCGCAAACTCGCCTTCCGAAGCCACCACTGACCTTTCGGAACGATCAGAGGTTGATAGACTGCAAAAAGTCGCTTTGATTGAAGAAGTTGACCTCCTATTTCACGACTGGACGCAGTATATAGACGAATCGATAGCACGGTTCGACATGTGCTGGAATATGAAGTATGGCTGGATAAATCGGACGCCATTCGCAGGTTCTAAAACGGAGAAAATTCTGCAAGACAAAATCGAGTCCTCATCGGAACTGTTGGAAAAGCTGCGCGGTGTGCTGAGGATTGTCGAGCCTGATACTGATGATTGGAACCTCGCAATAACCCGCATACAATCGACTACTTTCAAGACAGCACAAATGACTCGCATTTTAAGTTACTTCGACCGTAGCGAAACTAAGGAGTAAAAAATGTGACCTAATTTGATATCAACGATGAAGGACGGTGTCACTATCAGCTCCCATCAATGGGACCTTCTTACAAACTTCCTATCGGGAACCTCAACTGTACACCGTGATCACAGCAAGGGTTTCAAACGTAGTCAGTGAGAGATAACTCTCGACTTCCAGACTTTACTTCTCACCAGCCACTACAAAGTATCATTCCTGTCAAACTTGCCTCTTATTTGCTCGGGCGCACGATCTTCTGTCAGTTATTATCAAGGCACTGCAAATATCACATTTCACTCTCAATCCTCCATCCCCACTAGAAAGAAGAAGATATGCACGCGTAAGGTACGTTGTCACTGTCCCTTAGGTTCACATAGTTCCAATACAGATTACATCTTAAAAGAATCTTCAAATTACGCACATTTAGGTTAATGTTCAACTCTTTACTAAATAAACATTGGTTCTTATCCCATTTCTAGACAAAATACGGCAGAGAAACATTAGATTAAATCCCATGCAAGTTATGTATGTAAAACCAGTTCGTATACAATATTTGTGCGAAAATAATATAGCAGATCTAAGTATGCAAAATGAACATCTAGCATATCTATCTAACGTCTACAAGGCTAGAGTGTAAATTGCCTGAGTCATTCTTTTGTGTCTTCTTACCCATGTGTCCACGACCTCTTTCGAGTAAATCAAATCATGGGCTGCATTCAAGTGCCGTCTTAGATCATAGCTTCGGTTGAAGACATAATCACAGGGGCCAGGTTGCTGTGAACCACCGAGTGATTCAGCGGGGTCTTCCCCTGTCAATTCTTGCACATGCGGGAAGGGGCAGCGTAAAGCTTTCGCCTCTTTCAAGCGTGCTTCTGCGCGCTTGGCATACGCGTTCCCGGTCATTGTGTCAATGTCGAACATGACTTCCTGGTCCTCACCTTCAGACAAGTCATCTTGACTTACGTCTGGACCAGAGCTCTCAGCCGCATGGCATTTGGCTAGATGACGCTGTAGCAAGTGTTTATATCCAAAACTTGAATCGCAGTCTGCGTGGTGGCACACAAAATCCCGTCTACCAAGGTGAGTGACGTTTGTATGGTTGTTCAGGGCGTTTTTCTGGCACATATTCATGCTTAGCATGTGCGATTAGTTGAAGTAAAAAGAGACTTACGGATTTGAAATCTTTATCACATCCGACAAATTCGCATTTCCAGTCTCTGCCTTGTTCACCACCTCTACGTTTCTTTTTGGGAGGTCTGTCCGTTTCGTTACCTGAGTCAGCGTCACCAATTTCCATCTCCACATCGCGTTCTTCGTGTAATTTTATGTGGGCCCGCAAATTTGCCTGGCTTGCGAATGCTTTACCAAGGCAAGACGGGTGGGGACACACCGGAGGATGACTAGTGCGGATGTGAGATTGCAGAGCAGACCAAGTGGGAAAGTATTTTGGGAATGCATCGTCAGAAGGAAGACAGCTTTGGTAAGAACAGGCGTATCGTTTGTCTGTTAAGCGTTAAGACACCACCGTTAATATAAATCTAACGGGGTAAATCGAAGATACTAACTATCATGCGTCTTCTGGTGCGTCCGGAGGTGTTGATTTGTATCAAAAGATTTTGTGCAGCCCTCATGGTCACATATATACGGTTTGGTACCAGGAGGAGAATGCTCTGAGCAGATGTGTGCTCGTAATTGATGGTGCTTGGGAAAGGCCTCGTGGCAGTCCGTCTTGTTACACTTGAAGCCATGTCGGAAAACTGATGGCGTAGATAATATCACAGTAGACTCACTTTATAGGGTTTGGCACCATCATGCCATGATTCATGAGCCCGTAGGTGTTGAGTCGTCCAGAATCGTTTCTCACAGCCTGTCCTTTCGCAAAGAAAAGGACGCGCGGTTTCGGGTAGATGGGATCGAGCGTGTGCATTGAGATGAGTTTCTCTAAGATAACACTTTCCGCAGGTTTCGCAAGCAAATGGTCTCTTGAGTATTCGTTAGAATCCCTGTTCGAAGTAGGCGTTTGATCCACCGTACCTGACCAGTGTGCGAGCGCTCGTGTTCTTCTAATCTCGATGGTTTGCTATATGATTTGCCACAGCCCTCAAATGTACATTCATAACACTTCTTTTTCTTGGGAACAAGCGACCCATTGACTATGATATGTTGGACTTTGGAGCTTGAGGCTTGGGGCGTATCCAAGTCTGACTGTTCAGGAAGATGTGTGGCAGAGCTTGGTGTCGGACTCAAATGTAGAACAAGGGAGTCAGCATCCTTTGTGGATTTCCTTTTTCCCAATATCGTCGTTTGAGAAGGAAGTTCCATAACAAATAAGTAGACCTCCAGGGACGTTTTGTCTGTAGACGATAGACGGCGTTACTTAGAAATGTTGGGTAAACTGATTTTGATAGGCTATGTAAGTTTGGCATTGCTTGGCAGCAGATTATTGGAAACTCCGCCTGGTGTTGATTCTTGAATAACAACTTCCCGACTCTTGCTCGAGTCTCGACATTTGCTTCGACTGTGTGGTATAAAATCCCCCGGTCACAAAGGAGCTTTTACATGGCTTATCTTGAATGCCAAATGCCTCCAAGTATCGACTTGATGATGCTTTTTTTTAGTCAGTCTTGTACGAGTTCAAAATTTGACTTGGGCCAAAGCCTATCAATCGTCCGACACATTCCAGTCCAGGTTTGATTCATGAAGGCAGCCGCAACGTTGCATTTCTTCTGGAACTCCAAAAGCACAAGCGCTGCTGAATCTTGACATACTTATCTGAGTCGAATGGCTTTGCGATTCCAAACTTTCAGGCATGCAATTTGCTGTAAGTCTCAACTCGCTTACTAGGGGTAACGATACTTTTTAACGGTTCTGGGACTAGTTGCCATTGCTTTGACCGCTGCTGTTGCTATGGGTATAGGTGCCGCTCTATCGTACATTTTTATCCGTCAAGGTACATTCTGGCTGCTTTTGGCTGTCGAATCGGCCAGCCTCATAAGGTCTGTGTGGTCGTAAGTTATATCTCATATAAAATTGGCTTTCAAACGTTATGAATCCGTTGTTTTTAGGTTAACTCGGAAGCGGCTGTTTTCCTCGCCGCAAACGGTAGCTTCGGAGACCATAGGACTTTTTATTCTGTTTCCCTTTCAACTCAGTAAGCGTCATATAGTTCTTGTTATTCCAAAACTCTGCAACATGACGCAGTCGTAACTCTACTTTCTCCTGGCATGTCAGCGAGGCAGACAGTTTATTCGAACATATTCATGGCATTAAAAGTGTTTTCTGTTACAAGTGGCATCCTTCGTACGTCCTCCTCATAGATCATTCTGTGCGCTTGCGCTTAAGAGTTCAATTCACACAAGATTTGACCTACACAATTGGACTTCTGACGATATCCATGCTGACAGTACCGGCGTTTGACCCGGATGTTTGGATGCGCGACATTGACTCATCCCCGTCCCCGTTTCCTCTTGGAATAATATCTAGCTACCTCTTTCCATGTGTCGCAAGCTACTTCTCAGGGCATCCCCCAACCCGTTCTCCTTCCTCTGAGCCACCTCCCACTCCCTGCCTTCCGACATGCTCGCCTCACTGTACTTTTCATGGACGCAGAAACCTTTCCGGCGTCCCTAAGGAAGCTGAATACGAAAGAGTTCCTAGCACATCATCCAATCCCCCGCCGTTGGGACTGGTGTCTCACGGGAAAGAGCCGGAACATAAACCACCTGTATTACCGCATACTCTTATAAGAGTGCCGAACGCAGCTGAAAGAAGAGCATCTATATACGTCGATCTTCCCATTTTGTAAACTCCTATTTTTAATTAGTGTGTGACATAAACGCGAGACATAACGGTGTTACGCGACGCGGAAGCGCGTTGCTGAGTCATCAATAGGGAATGGATTGTTTGGGATGACAACAACCTTTAGCCTTACCGAAAATCAACCCACGCGTCACCAGTTCACCTCTTGCTTTCAACCATCCACACGAGCAACAGATTGATCGACGGCGCGGTCACGTCTTCAGTCTTTCTTTTGCTCGCCTTTCGCCTTTCTCCCTTCCTTCACCACCATGGCCGAAAAGAAGATTTCTCTTCGTGTTCTTTACACCATAAACAGTTCACCCCAATACATTCTTGCGCGCTCTCATACATATGTCCCAGTAACTATGATAACTCCTCTGGAAGACTCGGCGTCCGGCTCTGAACCACGACCCCTTTACGCGACCGTTCTCTTGAAAACCTGCCTCAATACCATTTGCAGATCAAGCCCAGAACTAACACACGACAACACTCGGGACTTTTCTTTATACGTTCTTGACCCTTTGGAATCAAATTCGGCGCCTGCCCCCGTACAGATTTCGAATTCGAGTGGAGAGGCTTCAAGTTCAAACAACAGTGCATCTTCGCTTGAACAACCTCGAGGAGTGGCTGTGGGACTTGGGCTGATGTCGTGGGCATTGCACGCGGACGATAGTGATTCAATTTCTGTTGTCGGCACACTAGTAAAGCAGTTGAATGGCCAGGAAGCTTTGGAAGTTATCTTTGCTTTACGTGAAGTGCGTTTCCGGTCAAAGTCCATCATGAACATTTACTAAACTATTGACAAAGACGATGGCGATGAAAAAGCCATTGTGGCACAGTCAACCAACATCAAGTCAACCAGATAGGTCACGGGAAAGCTCAGTGGAGACACTTCCCGCTAGCCAGGGTAGTTCTAGGGCATCGCAACCTCAGTTAGGATCGAGTCAGGTAAATCAATGACTGCATTTTACTTTCGGAATTATTTATGCTTATGCCAAAAAGGGTTCATTTCTTTCTTCCCACCAATCCTTTCAGTCTTACGCGACAAGCTCCATGCAAACGCGTTCTTCCACGAATGATTTAACCCGAGAAACTTTGGCTGCTATACAACTGCGCAATAAACCTAAGGTCAAACCTCCAAAGCCTGTTCGACAATCTACGGTTCCTGTGACCGAGTCCGACGAATTAATGATTGCGGATACGTATATTGGACCTCTGAAAAAGAAAGGCAGACCAAAAATTTCTGGCGGCACGCAGGTTAATGCTGTGGCTTCTGGCTCTGGATCAAATAATTCAAATACAAATAAGGAGGTTATAGTCATAGATGGATCCGACAGTGATGTCAATAATTCCACCCCCACCACCGGATTTGCAATCAAGTCTAACAAATCTGCAGCCTTGTCTGTCAATGATTCCTCTAAAGTGAAAAAACGCTCTTCTCAACATCCTACAACGACACCCTTTACTACGGACCCGCTTGTCCGACGAATACCAAACAATGATCCACCTCCACCTCCCCCAATCAACCCTCCGATGAAGGTCGAACCACAGCCAGAACTTAACCTCCTTGATCTGATCAATTTCCTCTCTACCACTACTTCTGCTGACCCAACTCCTGAGAATGCGGCCCTTTTAAAGGCACTGAGTACTATTGACTCTTCGAATGCCCAAGTACCATCGGACGTCGATGCCCCAAATCCTACACTCGTCTCTGCTTTGAAGCAGTTACTCTCCGTTTGCAATTCCAATGCCAAACCAGCACCTGTCCCGCCGACTTCCGAGGTCCCTGCTCCTCCAACATTCACCAAAGCAGAACATCAACATTCTAGTTCTCAGGATAATAGTATCATCATTCTGGACAAAGAAAACGTGAATCCGTTACCTCAACCAAAGCGAATGGGAAAAGATGTTCAAGATGGCAAGTCCATTGATTTACCACCTGTACCTGAGCCATCGAACCAGTCATTTCCTCAAGAACGCCAGGTCCACAGTCTCGGCCTAAGTTCTCGTTCTAACGAAAATATCTCTTTGAGGGTCATCAAGGACCCACCTCCAAACTCAGGAGGTGAGAAGGTAATACGCAAGCGCACCCTTAGCGACTTTATGGACGAAAGAGAAAATGGCAAGAAGAAAGGGAAAGGGAAGGAACGCGAACGTGTGGAAAAGCGGGATGGCCACCGACACGCGAGCTCTCACAAACCGCCAAAAGTGTCCGTTACTGACTCGCTTCGACATTATCCCAGACTCGTTAATCAGCCACGGGCGGAACAACCGTCGAACTATTACAGAGTGCCATTAGAATCTATGACATCCCCGGCTCGCCCGCGACCCGATTTCGAAGGTGAATTTATAGAACTGTCTTTTATTGGCCAGAGTTCGTCCTTATCAAGATTACCTACTCCGGAGAAAAAACCTCCATCTCCATACTCTGCAAGGGTATCTGCATCTTCACCTGTTCGTGGTCCCAAACACGAGAATCGTAAGAAATATGTTGTCCCTGAATGGGCAAGGACAAGTACATCGACTCAACCTAGACTGTCTGAGGAAGCCCAGCGAGCACTGGAGGAGGCGGAGGCGCGAAAGAAACAAGAACGAAATGCGGCAAGGAAAAAACAGCCGTCTGTTCAAGCTAAACTGAAGAGCAGAGCGTCAGAATCAGTGTTATCAGAAAAAGTCAAGCCTCTTGCACCTCCGCCGCCGCCTTCGAAATGCGCTATTACAAGAGGTCCTATCACTGCTCAGAGTGACAAACCAATGATTGCAGCCGGAGACATTACATTCCCTTTCATGTCTTCGAGGCCTAGTTCTCCATCACCTCAACCGAGCATGGTCCCAAAGACACCCAAGACACCTGTTAGAGAGCGACATGTCTTTCAACCCACTTCTGGACGGGAAAATGATTCTCTTTTTACCCCAGTCATGGGAAGTGGTAGTTTGTTTGGAAGTGCTCAGTCGAGTCATTTCCGAACACCCTTATCGCAGTCAATACTAACCTCGCCCTTGGGCAATCGCAAGAAGGCGAAATTATCACCCATGCGATCAATGCTCACTGGAAAGCCATTTGCCGCTCCTCGATGGAATACAGGCGCATCTTCGACATCGACATCGTCTGATTCAAAGGATATGGAAGAGCCCACTTCTAGCAAATCTCTTGACCTCGAACTGGAAGACGCAATGGAAGAGCTTCCTTGTCCAACCAGCTCATTGCCCATCGCCAGTAGCGAAGCAGACATTGACGAGGCAACCTCCACGCCCTCCGGGGACGTTGATACCGTTGTTGGCGATGATACGGAAATTCTTCCAGTTAAACAACATTGGGCAGGCCTTCCACCCTCTTCGCCTCCCGCACCATCTAGTCCGCTGCTTCTTCCAGAGGAGGATCCAACAGACGACGAAATGGACGACATTCCTATCGCCACGTCTGATAGCGAGACGGACACAGATATGAACAATTGCGATACCGACGTCACCTCTCCTCCCAATCATATGGATGCAACTACGGAAGACACCATTGACTTCTCTGCTTTCCTTGGTGGTCCGACAGATTTTTCTTCCAGTTCGGGCCATATTTCTTCATCCGAACTCTTTGAACAGTTTACAAACCTCAATGATCAACCAGATGCCTTCCCTTCGATGGAAGATATCGCCCTAGATCCTGAAATGCAAGCCATTTTGGAGAACGGTCTCGAAACGATAGATTTTACAGAGTTTTGGGCAACATTCAAGCCGATGGTGGACGAGAATACACAACCTGCCCAAGATCAGAATGTGAACTTTTTCGACTGGAACCAAGCTAATCAGTCCGGAGAAATCGATCACAGTAAACTGGCTGAAGACATGCAGTCATTGTTGAGTGGTTGTTTGATGTAATTTCACTTATACATAAATTATTATTTTCCATGGACTTCCTGCATCGTCTCTTGCTGTCAATTGTCATTTCTTCCGAGTTGTGATCCATACTTTCGTTCCACCTTTGACATTAATATTGATAATTCTAACTCCTGAAGAGAGAAACCTAGCATACATAGATACTGGCTCTCGGTATAACAGCAATTTATGTACATTTATCATTTCCAATATGCTATCCAAAACCACGAGTCTATTTTAAGTTATGACTTCACGCCCAGTCCATGGACTCGTCTAGATAAATTCAATCTGGTTTCCGAACGAAAACAATAGACGCCCGCAGAAAAATGAGGTGCTACCAGGGTTCGAACCTGGGTTTCGGGAAGATTAATGTATGATCAAAATCCCGAGTGATAACCACTACACTATAGCACCTTGAAGAGGACGTCAGTCAAGGCTGTCGGTCCCAGGTGCTACCAGGGTTCGAACCTGGGTTTCGGGAAGATTGAGGACAAGTCAAAATCCCGAGTGATAACCACTACACTATAGCACCTTGATATTTGTTACGTCGCTTTTTTACTCATACCCATGCAACCTCGTAATTCTTACAAGCAATTCTACACCACTCCGATCTCTCACAGAAAAATCATTCAATTCAGGTCGTATTTTTTCTGTTCTGATGCATGAGACTGGGCTATCGATTCCAACCTTCTCCGCCATTCAACAATGATACTAATAACATAGTAATGCTCGATCGAGTATTTTGAGAATAGACGTCAAATGCATAGATATACTCTATGGAAGCGTGATTTCAATGGTACGTATTCATGAAAGAGATGCTCTAGGTTTGTCACAGATTGTATATACGACTGTGGTTGAGTTCATGCGGTGTATTGGTAACTTCAAACAATAATAAAATTAGCAGGCCTCAGATCTTGTCGTGTATGTGCCCCAAAATCATCTATTCCAAACTTCCGACTTGTGCTTGTGCGATTTTGCCCTTGGCCTTCAGTTCCGCCTGAGTCTTCTCGACTTCATCCTGCACGCGTTCAATTGATTTGAAGTACTTCACAGTTTTGACGTGCAATTCTTTAACATACGTGTAAGTATCAAGAGAGTAGATGAATGTGTTGGAGATGGTAATAATATCACGGAACCTACCAGCTGTTGCGTCTTCATCGACGACAATAAGTGCCCAGGGATGTAGCTGGAGGGCTGACAATGTCCACTAAGCAATAAGAAGCAATCAACAATACAAAAGATAGGATGGAGATATATAGTACATACCAGATGATTTACACCCTCCTCTGTTACGTAACTGTTAGCGAGTACAATACCTCGAGTGAATGCTACGAATACCGATTGCTTTGCTTAGCGCCAACGCTTTCCTTTGTCCAGTTACGACAACGACAACCTCCCTTGAGTCAAGTACGGTCGCCACACCGACAGTCAGAGCCATTCGAGGGACTGCAGCGATATCATTGTTGAAAAATCTTGCATTCGCCAAAATTGTGTCATATGCCAGAGTTTTGATTCTTGTCCTTGAAGCCAGAGAAGAACCTATCACAAGTTGTTTGTAAATCAATATTTTTTTGGGTAGAACAAATTCCCTAACCAGGTTCCTTCAGCAAATATTAGCTTAACAAATTCATTGAGTTGAAACTGGCGGGTGCTTACGTTGAAGGCGATATGCCCATCTTCTCCTATTCCGCCTAAGAAGAGTTCGATGCCGCCAAACTCTTTGATACGTTGTTCGTACGCATTGCATTCAGCGACCAAATCTACAGCATTCCCGTTGAGAATATTAACTTGAGAAGGGGGTATATCAACTAGAACGTTGAAAGTTGTGAATTAGCGTATTTTTATCATTCAAAAGTTTAAGGAACCCACTATGGGAGAAGAATTCGCGGAACATGAAGGTATGGTATGATTCAGGGTGATCACGGGGTAAACCCACGTATTCATCCATGTTGAAAGTAACGACGTTCTTGAAACTGTAAGGCTGCAATTTAGCGAACACTATGAGCCATGATGATTGAAATGAATGGGTTCACGATAGTTTCTTCGCCTTGACCAAACCTATCAAGGCCTTGTACGTCGGTATGGGAGAAGAACCTGTAGGCAGGCCGAGAACAAAGGGTTTATCTGGTGTAGGGGCAAATTCGTTAATCCTGAGAGAAACGTTGTTAATCTGTGGAAAATATTCGCTGGATTCTAGCCAACCTTTTGCAGATGTAGTTTGCGATATAATCGCCAACGGAGGGTGCATCCTCTCGAATAATCAAACCTAGAAAAGGAAGATTGTTTACTATAGCTGCATCGAACAGAAGATAAACTAACAACATACGCATAATTTATTCAGGAATAGGAGATAGTAAGACGGTGGTGAACGTTGAGAGGTAAAGTAGGGCCGGGTGGTCGAGACATTTGACTCGCATTCGAATCATATAGTATCTCAGTGGTATCCAAAGGGAGGTACGTGGATGATTCTATAGACCATATCTATAGACCACCTCGAGCAGTGTGGGTCTCAGTGCCATCCATTCAGCAGATAAAGGCATATGATCAAGTTATGTGAGTATGGCTCTGCTTCGGACCAACGTGCATCGTACTATTCCGGGCGTAAACATTTCTGAACAACAAGCGGCGGTATCTTTTCTTAGCTCTTTCTGTCTTCGTCGACGTGCAGCACCCAAGCAGACATATGGCAATTTGCGATTCGCTGATGTCCTTGCTACTCTGAGTTCAGTTTTTGGACCACCGCTCTTATTCGAAACGTTTGCATTCCGCTGGCTGTGATTGAAACCCATGATTGACTCGTCGGCTGTTCGATTTATACCAGTCTCGTTGAAGCGAGTGACAAGATTTCATGGTATCTCATGTAATAGCAAGCGGAACATTGCGACTTCCCATGTTGCAATGGAAGAACCGAAAGGGAGTCGTATCGATGGTGCGTCCTACGTCGTTGTAAAAGTTTGGGAACAAGAAACAAATTTGTTAACCAAAGGCTTGTTCATATTACAGGCTCGGGAGATCAATGGAAACATCCTATTTATGCTTCCAACCGAATCACAGAGAAGAAATCAGTCTTTCTAGCACATGCAACTACACTACAGACATGTTCAGCGCTCCCAGGCTTTATTACCCACCTCACCTCACTTTCCGCCCTAAAAAAAGCTACTCATTGCATGTACGCTTACCGCATCGTCACCGACCCTCTTAAACCCTCTATCAAAATCATTGGACAGAATGACGGTGGCGAAAAGGGCAGTGGTGAGCGCCTCAGTCGACTTCTAGAAGCGCTTGCGTGTGAGAATGTAATCGTTGTGGTCTCGAGGTGGTATGGGGGTGTGAAGCTTGGATCGGACAGATGGAAGCTAATATCCAGCGTTGCTAAAGAGGCTTTATATAAAGGTAATTTCGTGAAAGAAGCGACTCGTGATAGCACAGCAATAAGGTCTCATAAAACGAAAACCAAAAAGAAGAGATAACTATCAATAGTACATATCAGTCTGCAACAATACCAATGATAAGTCATGGAAGAATTTCTCTGCAACTCTTTTCATAGAAGAATCATGGCGAATGCAGTCCTTTCTACTGCTTAAAAAAAACTTTTGATCCATTAGATGAGAATGACGGATATGTGGAAAACCAGCGACAGATGAAAATGCGAGGGGAATGTAGGTGATATTAAGACGAGCGAGTATTTGTGGTAAAAGACGGTCATGGATATAAACTATTTTCCCTTGTCAATAAAATATTCTTCATACGCTTAAAAATGGTTTCGAACCTTGAACGTTATGATACAAGGTCCAGGGATCCACAGCCCCTTCGTTATTGGAGTCGGACCATATGTCGCGCAACAAAGCTGCATGCTTTGGCAAGCCAGCTCCTGCACAGATAGGCTGAATGTACCATGTACCATGCCACGCCATGATCACTTTCTGTAGCTCAGTGTCTCTTGATAACAAAACAAGGGAATTCAAGAGAGTTGGCAAAAAGTGGTTGACAGTTACATGAAGCCCGGCATTAACTAGGCGATGCTCCAAGTTGTAGTCGCAGTGTCGATTGATATAGTTATATTCTTTGCAAAGTAGGCGAGTATAACTCCAGTTCCCAAAAAATCCTGCATGAAATTCGTATGTCCAAGAAGGTGGTGCCAATGGTGCCCTACTCAAGAGTACGATATCCGCCTTTCGAGCATGTTTCACCCAGTAGGTGTTCAAGGCGCGCACACCAGTTTGATAGTCCACATCAGGAAGAGTATACTTAGGGTTTATGCTATTGGGAGATGCGAATAGCGACGATGACGCAGAATACAGAAGAAGGGATGAGTTTGTCGCTGCCAAAATACGTCGACCGGGCATTTTCTTCTTCCTCTCTTCAGATTTTTCTGCCTCGTTCGGGGAAATGATGGGCCGGCATATATGATGAAAGGTGCAGTAATCCCGTCCCAAGCAGCGATGAGAGCGCCTTTCTATATCTTCTAGAAGTCTAAGCCAAAGGGAGTGCAGATGGTAGGTCGTATCAGGGCCCACTAAAAGTATCTTCTTGCCGATGAGAAGTTGGCACAAACGAGAGATATCCTGCGAGACATTAGTCTCCGTTGAATGTGTTAAAGAATGCAGGAATGGAGACGCTTGTCCAGATGAACTTCTCGAGTCGTTCTTAGAAAATGTTGAAAGCAAAGTCTTTTTAACCAAGTCATCGACAGCCTTATCGACAATGTCCCGTAGGTGATATGTTTTCCTCGAAGAACGAAAGAAAGGAAGCAGACAAAAAGCAAGAAAAAGGAATGCGATAGTCCTTGAAGCATGTCGCAATGAACAACGATGTTGCATGATTGAATCAGAATGACCAGTTCAACCAGTTGTTAAAGTTCAAGCTTCAAGAATGAAAAATGCCGGCGGAGTATGATGATATGTGCTTGATGAGATGCTGACTAAGCCCTTTTTTTCGAGATGCCAGTCGCTTGACAAAAAACCATACTCTAAGTCCTCTGCCAAACTCTTTGGCTATTTCTTGTCTGTCCTCCACGTTCTATCTCCAATCAAATGGGTCTGTCAGGTAGGAAAGTGAAGCAACGTATTCCTCAAGACCCTCGAAATTTGACATGGGCCGATGGTAAGTCTCCGATAAAATATAGGTACATGAGCACGAATACAATCAATTTATTTATGAAGATGCTGCTCGTTTTGGGTCGAACTATCTATCGAAGTTCGGCTGGGATGCGTCAAAAGGTCTTGGAGCAGGAGGTGATGGACGGACGTCGCATATCAAGGTTTCGCACAAACTCGACATGCTGGGCATCGGCGCTGGACATCAGAAAGATCCCAATGGTATCGCGTGGAAACAAAACAAAGATTTTGAGAATTTATTGAGGCGCTTGAACGAGAATCTAGCTGCAGAGCAGGCCGTTGCCTCAGAAAGCGAGACACATGATGAAAATGCGGAGAAAGAGGCCCAGGATGTGGATGAACCAGAGAAGGAAAAGGAGAAGAAAAACAAACGGAAACATAAAGAAGATGATGCGGAAGGAGGTTCGGAAGATAAGAAGAAGAAGAGAAAGAAAGAGAAAAAGGAACAAACTTCTGAAGCGATGGACGTTGACCAAACTGAGACAACTGTGTCATTGAAAGTTGATGCTGTGGTCGAAGAAAAGGTCGTTACAACCGATGTCAAAAAACCTGTTGTTCCCCGCCATAGAGCGTACGTTCTTGTCATTCTTTTGCAATTTACTATTTAATTTTTATACCATGTCCAGCCATCGCGCTCGAGCAATCGCGGCCAAAAATATCTCATCAAAATCAACTGCTCACATCTCTGAAATTCTGGGTGTTGCACCTACCGACTCGGCCTCCCAATACACCCTCAAAGATGCGCATCAAGGAAAACTCACATCTCTTACTGAAGATAATGACACAAGTACTTTGGAAGTAGAAAAAATTACAACATCCACTAAGAGCGTCGCCGATTACTTCAAGGAAAAGCTACAGGCCCGTGCAGGAATCAAGAAAGAAGATTCTTCTGCCACTCCTTCCTCCTCGAACAGTAGTGCAGAAGATATTGACGCTTATGATATGCCTCGCATGGGTCTAGGTTCCTCGCGCATTCGGACGGAAATCTACGCTGAGGTCAAAGTAGAGGAAGAGACGCAGAGAATGGGATTGTCTAAATTCTCCTCCCTTATGTCTTCTTCTTTCCTTGCTTCGACTTCCTTTATACCGCCAACCTTTGTCAAGACCGAAGACGCAGATGAAGGGATAGCTCATCTTTCAGAGGCAGAACCGGAACGCAGGAAAAAAGAGAAGAGGGAGAAGTCGAAGAAGACAGAAAAGGTGAAAGAGGAGGAGGAGGAGGAGGATTCTGACAAGGAAGACCGGGAGAAGAAGGCTAGAAAGAAGAGCAAAAAGGACAAGAAGGGCAAAGGCAAAGCATCGGATAGTGATCTAGACGAAGAGAAGCCAGAGAAAAAGGAGAAAACCAAAAAGGATAAAAAGTCGAAGAGCGAGAAGGTTTCCGAGATAGAAAATGCGGCCGAGGCGGAGAAAGCTGATGCTAACAGTTCCTCGACAAAGAAAGAAAAAAGACAGAAAGAAAAGAAAAAGCATCGGACATCCGAGGAAGACTCATAGAATGGCCATCGAGTAGACCGTAGATAGATCATTAATTGCATCGATACCCATTTCTTTTATTCCGTAAAATCCAGCAAACAATTTATTACATATGTGGGTACAATTATAAAGGAAGGTAATTACTTGATGGATATCGCTGCAAGGATTATTTGAGTTAAGCCACGACTAACCCACCGTTTGTCTTAATATTGACTTCAGCCTTGCTCTGATCTGTTGAGCAATAGCACTCTAGAACCTCTACAACTTCTGGGATAACGTCCTTATGTACATTTTTGCCCCATAAGATATCGAGATGCTCGTATGTATGCAAAGGTTTTGCGACGGTGTGATCAGGCAACTGAGCAAGCATAGTTTCGATGTGCACTAGGCTATCACAGTCGCCATAGAGCAAAACGATGGGTGTAACGATGTTGCGCGTTGGAAAACGTGCCGGCCTGTAAGAGCTTACGGTTGTCCGAGTTACAGGTGATAGGACGTCGTCGTCGTACATTTGGAATGCCGCGTTGCGCATAATTTGGAACCAATGCACAACAGATTTGACCGATGCGAACGAGTATAGATGCGCATATGCTGCAATTTTCTGGTCGGCGGATATGTTGGTGCTGTACCAGTTAAACAACCAGCCCAACGAGCGGTCGATGACAGAGGCGAATATAGGTGGGTATAAGATGGATTGCCACATAGTTGCAGATGATAAAATGGATTTCCGACCGAAGAAAAGGAATAAAAGCGTGGGACTACGTAGGAGTAAGAAGGGTACATCAGGGACAGAGGATCTGGAAAAAGTCACTCACGAAGCTTTCATTAGTCCATCGACAATAGGAGCAGAAAGGCCAGGAGGACTCATTGCCGGCGCAAGAGCTATAAATACATTGATCTTTTCGTTTAGTCCGGGGTGAATACTGAGCGCTGCAAAAGCCTGTGCTGTTCCTTGACTGAAACCGATATAGCTCAATTTCTTGGCCTTAGTAACTTCAAGAATATGATTTATGGAATCCGGGATGTCATGCCAGGCGAAGTCATCTATGCTGCATTCAATTGGATATCAATATGCCGAAGGGTTTCTCTATAAAGAGCATATACCTGAAGTCCCAAAATTTACTTGAGTTGGGGCCATGATGTATAGACTTCTTTGAGTACTTATTCCCTCTAGGCGAAGACTTCAGATGCATTCCTAGTAGCATAGTAAAAAAATTGCTCACCTATTATTTCCTAACCAGACATCATATCCTAGTTCTACCAGAACGAAAGGCAAAGAGCGTTCTGCATCCGTCAAACAAACCCATACCTCGCTGTTCATGAGAAGACCGTGATGGAGATATACGACAGGCCTTCCAGTACTACTTCCTGGATTCCTTTTCTTCTGCCCCATTTTGGAGGGTAAACGGTGTAACCCCAGAAGGTAACCGTCCTTGGTTAAGACGACATGTTCTTCGTGGGTGTATCCATATATCTCGCACAGCTCGCCGAAGTCTCTCGCATTAAGAACTCTATCTGCCGCTTTCCTCTCGTCTGAGCGATGTTTGGGTTTTGCGACAGATATGCGATGGAATAGTTCTCTCGACCGACGGTAAAACCAGTTGATTACGGGTTTAGGGAGGAAAAGAATGATGACATGGAGAAATGATTCAAGGGCTAGAAAAGAGAAACCAAATACTAGGGCAGCATAATCTCTAAAGTAGAGACGCCCAAGCAACGGGACGCGGGGCATCTTGAGGTAAGAGTAAAAACAAGGATGAAGAAGTCGCGGAGCCAAGGCAGCTGATTTAAGTTATGTGGGGCATGGTTAGGGTTACATGATGTCATCACTTGGGGGGTTTTTTTTTCGCTTCCTCAAGGCCTCAACGTTCAACAATCGTCCATGCACAATCTGTACAAGATCAAGATCATGATTCATATGTAGGTTGTACAAATCCAATGCATCCAAATAATTAATGATGTTAATACAGGTATATATCTGGAGAACGAAACAGAGAAAGCAAACGAAAAGATTCGCTAGCACGCAAAAAAAAAGCGCAACCGGTAACCCTTGCAATAGATATAGTATTATAAAAACGAGGCGACAGTCATGTCAAGAAGCATGGAAGGATCAGGTATCAGCACACCAGATTTCCAATTTGCCCTCGGACTTGCCCTTGGCGTGTTCACGGGCAGTTTCGATGGCGAGCTCGTAGTCAGATTCATCGCGAAGGGAAACTTGTATGCCGTCTTCATCCTTAAATTTGAGCGAGAGTCCTTTGGGATCTTTATCGAATTTAGCAGTAACTTTCTCCATGAATTCCATGAATGCTAGCTCTGGAGACAAGGTCATCCCACGAATATCATCTTTGTAGTGGAGCTTTTGATAGAGCATGTCAATATAGAGGTACACAAATCCGGAAAAAAAACAGACCTTAACTCTGATGAGAGTAAGTTCGTAAGGACCATCATCGTACTCTCCGCTGACATAACCTTCTTCCTCTTCGTAGGTGCTCTGGATGCGACTGGTTGCCCGAGTATTACGCCTCGTTGGCTTTCTCCTAATAGAACCAATTGGGCCGCCATAGGAGCTTGGGGCATACTGACTGTTTGGGGCGCTCCGTGACTGGTTGCGAGAGAGAGGTGGGTAGTTAGGATTAGCGTTTGATCGTGCCCAGGCTCCTACTCTATCAGTTGGAGCAGCTTGGATATTGGGAACGGGGGGTGAGTTGTTATCATCTCCATAGGAGTCAAGATAGTCATCATAAAACTCAGTAAGGCGAGAGTTAGGACCTCCTTTAGGGCCAGAAGGAGGCGCAGGCGCAGGGTTGTTAGGGGAAGCACCCGGCCGACGAACGCTCAACCCACGCACGGGTCCACCTATAGATGCATTGGGAGATGGGCGCCCTGGGGTTATCTGTGTGTTGCTTCTTGAAATATTGGTGGCTCCGGCAGCATCTTTGGGCGAAACAGGTCTACCCTCACGGTTTGCGGGCATAACATTTATTGTTGTCTTCGAACGTTCTACTCCTGCTGATCTGGGACCATCACCAAGTTCTGAAAAAGAAATATCAGAGAAATACCCATACAAAGTCAACTGTTACTCACTAGCAGCCGGCATCACCGGAGGGACTGTTGCGCTGCGGAGAAGATTGCTATTAGTCGCAGGGGATTCCAACAAGTCCGGTCGGTCAAGGTATAGTCCGGCTGGAGAGATTCCAGCTTTCAATCGGGCAGAGCCAGAGAAAGTGGTAATGACATCGCTCGTATCAGTTGAGGCAACCAATTTCTGATGAACATATTAAATCAGCTGAAGCTGTAGAAACAAAGATTGCACCAACCGCTTTCCCCATGTAATCTCTCTGTGTAGAGTTCTTGAGCTTCTTCTCCGATGGGCGGTAAAGGACGCCGACAGGCTACCAAAGGTTAGATGTAGCCAGGAAAACATATTATAAGAGACTCACGATACTGAAGACGGTGTAACCTTCACCACGGTCTTGGATAGCATCATCGATCACGTTGTGCTCATCAGTAGCTTTGTCTTTCCTAGCCTCCTCCATATCCGCTAAACCTTCTTGGACACGACCCATGTAGATCTGGGAGAGTCCCTTGTTAAACAGGACCTCAGCGGAAAATAGGCGGAACTTGAGCCCCAGTTGTTCATAATTGCTGTTCTAAATCAGCGAGTGTAGGAACGTGGAGGGTAACACGACGTACATGGCCTGGTTTCCTCTTAGGTACAGTAAGGCTTCCTCAAAGTCTTTGGTAGCCAAGTCATAGCGCGTTAGAAGGAAGTTGGAGACACCACACTGGAAGTAGCTGGATATCGAAAGGAATCAGACCCAATGGACCGTAAATTAAGGGCGATCGGGCACTCACGCTACAGCTAGATATTGATCAAGGTTTGTTGCTTCAATAAAGCGTTCGACTGCTGCTTCGTGCTCTCCAAGGGTCGCGTAGATAAGACCCATATTTGTAAGGATTTTGGATGAATCTGCAATTCTCTGCTTTCGATGAATAAGTTTCCGTCGAAAACCAACATCATAATCGGAGAAGGAACGCACAGAAAAAAGTTCAAGGGACTTCTCAAAGTCCTCTTCATCATAAGCTTTCAGGGCAGCTGCCCAGGTTTCGAGTTCCGCTTTCAAAGACATGACTGGCGTTCCGGACGCTCTATAGTGCAATGCAAGGGGTGATTAGAAGAAAGATTAAAGAAGAAAGAAATAGACAAGAAAGAAAAGGAAAGGGCGGAGACAGTCTCAGACGTGGCACGGGAGAAACAAAATGGATATGGACCTTTGAGATATATAAGGCTGCGAGGATGTGAAGACAGCTCTGACTTTGTGCTTGTATCAGTGATCTTGTTGTTAAGGCTGTTTTCAGACAGGCACGCAAGTTGCCGGCCGACACAAAGGTACCGCCTCTTTCAATTTCCAAGGAAACAATAACGCTGCCGCCGTGACCTTCAACTCTAACCACACTCTATTTCTTTTTGACCAGGTCTGACTAGAGGCCGCCAGAGCGTCTATCGAGTCGACTCTAGACCGTCTTCATTGATGATAGAACATCTGTACTATAAATTCACAGGCGTGGCAGATGCCATTCATCTTGCGACTCGACTACTGTAGTGACATTTTACAACTTGTGAGAATGATACACCATTACCTGGGGCTGTATGACGCGCATCAGCATGAACATAGCGATGCTTATGGCCATCGGTACCCGTTACCGTGATGGGTAAACAGATGTGGTGTGGAATCATACACAACTTACTACGTGGACACCGGGCTGATATAAGAATTAACATGGTGAGTTACATATCATTATCGGGAATAAGATAATTTGAATGCGATATAAATACAGTGTCCTGCTTGCACCTATGAAATCCTAATAACCTGTCGGTCGCGCACTCGTCTTCGACGTATCATACGCTCGAATAATCTTGGCTTGGTCCTGCTTCCCGGAGTTCTCGGTTTGACTGAAAGCGAAGCCGCGATTACGTCTCATCCGTTGGGTTGCACGGACTTTCTTGATTGCCTTTTGGAACCTGCGTAAGAGGATATGCGAGTAAGAATCGGTAATGAGCGAGTATCATTTAATGAAACAACAAAAAAACACGCACTGCTCCTGTCTTGGTCTATAGTCAGGAATGTTGTATTTTTGCAGCTCCTGCACGATATGATAAGAAAGCGGCGAATACGTCCGCCGGTAGCTGCGGAAAGTACAGCATTAGTTGCGGATTCTTGTCAGATAATAATTCGGCTCACTATTTCCATGCGAAGTCGCGCACCAGACAGAAAAGGGGCATGAGGATGAGGACGAAATAGAAAATGCTGTTTCCCCATAGACGAGGTACTATGCCTTGGTATTCTTTCGAGAATCCAATGGCAGGCGCTACAACGGCATATAATGGTAGGAAGAGCATCGTAAAAATGAATGACCCAGGTATCGCTAGGAGAAAGATATGAGCGAACGTAATATAGAGTAATGTAGGAGTGCAGTACCTGCAACTGTATATTTGGTCCAAAGACTGCGGATTATGAGCATCGTATCTACAGGCGTAAGACATATTACTTACTCGGATATTAGTGCAGCTTTACCAAGCACGGTAAGCAGGACGGCTAAGTAGAGCGTAGTTCCCCAGAACCAATGCCCGGAATCAAGGCCGTCAACTAATTTCAGGTCGCCCCAGAAGAGAATAACAGAAAACCCGAACAAAACCTTTACGTAAAATGAGTAACAATGAAGAGAATCCTATACTTGAAACTTACCAAGCTATGATATAAAGCATTCGCAACCCAAAGCCAGAAAGATGTCCGTGTGAAGAATTCGTTTTTCTGTCCTAGGATATAAAGTTGAGGATATCGATCTAAGAATCTAGCCGAGACGAATTGATCGAAGATGCCGATAACAAGAGGAGGTAGCACGGTGAAAACAACATTATAGAGTGTGAGAGTCCATGATTCGTATGCAATTTGTCCAGAAAAGTTGTTGAAGAAGGAATACTACAATACTTTTGAGTTCTCTGGTACGGAGTAATGTACTCGTGAACTTACCCAAAACTGGGTCATGTATAAGACAATATTCTTGTAGAATGAATCTGAAACATAGATTGAGTTTGCAAATTGAAATCTGTGATGAAACTGCACACACAGAGAATTAGTTTCGACAATCTGCGGTAACTCCAAGCTCCATGTACAAGCAAGAGTTTTTTCAGATACCGGAATTGGGATATTGCGATATCAGCTGAGCGTGCAGCTTGCAACCCCTACCAAAGATGTCAGCTACGTCGAAATGCATCGGAAAAGCTCCTTACTTCAACTCCAGAAATGCCGACTCCAACATGGGCAGCTTGAATCATACTGACATCATTGGCACCATCACCTATGGCAAGTAAAATAGACTTCTGATTCTTTTTCACGAGCTTCACGACCAGCGCCTTTTGCAACGGAGACACACGACCTACAACGAATATGAGATGTCATCCTGATGGGGGATGTGATCGTAACTCACAACAAATGACAGCTTTGCACATAATTGCCAGTTCTAAAAATACTTTTGATAATTCTTTCTCGAGAGCAAATGTGAGACTCTTTCCGTCTATCGGTTTGGCATCAAATCAGAAAGACCGTCAGAAGTTCATAAGTATTTAAGGATAGCCACCAATGATGAGAGCCAGGTCTTCAAGTTCTCCTGTACTTCGCTGACTTTTGATCGCAGATAACCGTCTTGTGAGGAACTCGCGTGTGTCCTCAGCGTTTTCTTCATTAACAACGACCTATTGACAAAGTTAAATCACTACTTTGGAAAATTATAAGACCAACTAAACTAACCAGATTCATCGATTCCGATATAAGGCGACATGACATTCCGATGTTTATTGCTGTCTCTTGTCTGTCTCCAGTCAATACCCATACCTGTATTTTGTGGTGAGTCAACACCTACGAGCATCATATAATTTAATTACCTTGATGCCTGCCATCTGTAAAGTATGGATGGTATCCGGAACACCATCCTGAAGTTTGTCTTCGATGGCCGTTGCCCCAAGTAGGAAGAGGTCCTTTTCGATCAATTCAGCAGCTTCATCAAGAGCATCTCCACGTCCATTGATGGTTGCAGCAGCAGTATTATAGATTTCCGACCATTGTTGATACTCTGCTTCTGGGATATCGCGGTATGCTATGCACAGAGTACGCAGGCCTTCTGTTGCATAATCCTGTTCACATCGGGATATGTCAGACATGGACGATTAAAGAGGTTAAAGAAAAAAGAAAATAAACCTCCAAGTGAGATAGAGTCATTTCTGTATATGGTTGGTTCTTGCTCAGCCGTTCCAATATGACCGTATCAGCGCCTTTGGTGTACAACTTGATTGTTCCGTCGGGACATCTGACGACTGTAGACATCCGTTTCCGCGTTGAGTTGAACTCACAGACTTTCAAGATTTCAAACTCCATCGACTGCCCGGAAATGTTAACAAAGACAGATTTGGGTTTCCGTGTCTGTCATAGAAGGTTATAGTTTGTGGTACGAAAGGTGAATATTATCGCTTACATGAAATTGGTAGCCTAATTGCTCGGCACCTGCCACTAAGGCAGCCTCGTCTGGACTAGACGCCTGATAAACCATCTTGCCATCGTGAACCTCTGGAATGACTGTGTGACAGACGGCCAACAATGTGAGGAACTCATTGATAATCCGCCTCTCTTGGCCGCCGGCAAAGTTGTTATCAGAGGACGAAGGGTGGTCGGCAAAAGGATTGTCGTTGGCATTTAGATTGTCCCGTAACTCGGCAAAACTTTTCCAACCCCCCTTGCCATTTTCCCCTTCTCGTTTGCTTTCATCGACGACATCGGCATAGGCGGTACCAGCGATACTGCAGCACTGGAACTCCATTTCATTACAAGTCAGAGTGCCGGTCTTGTCGCTGAAAACGTATTCTATCTGGCCCAGCTCTTCAACAAGCGATGAGGTGCGGCATAAAGCAGGTGTGTCCGTTTTCGCATAGTACATGTCCAGATCAGAGTTAATGAGCTGAGCCTGTTGGTATTTTACGACTTCCATAGTCACGATTAGAGATATTGGGATAAGATTGTTGTACAAGATGATGAATGTTAAGATATCTTGTAGAAAAAATCCAGGGTAAGTTTATTAGGTGCTGGAGGAGATAACAAACCGACCTTCGATAAATCCCTTCGCTGGATACTTCCGTTGTATCAGAAGGTGAGCAGGTGATTTAAGGGACACTCACCTCGGCCGGTCAAAGAGGATGTCTCAAACAAATACCATTGCGAACTGGAAAAAAACCACGTCCTGATGCTGCTGCCAATAGTTGACCCTATAGACAAGGCAAGAAGCAAGATGAACAAAAACACAATCTGCCCATTAACCTGTCTTTCGACAGCTGTTCTTTTCACCGGCGCGGCACTGGGTGGATAGTTTAGAAGCTAAACAAACGGTTATCGTAAAAACTCACGTTGCATTTCGCATTAGCTTTGTTTCATGTCCCGTAAACACGACAAGACCGTAGACCCAGGGTGTGTTGCGTATTTGTGCTCCACGTAACAAAACTTGATCGGGTCCAAGAGGCACTTGTTTTGGGATTCCACCGTCTGAAATGAGGTCTAAAGTGCCTTCGTATGTATACAACGAGTTGTTGGGTTGTTCAGATCGTAAAGAGCCATGTAAGGAGTTTATTAGCGTTGGGTTCGTAAGGGATGCGGTCTGAGTTGAGGCTTGTTTGATTTTGAGATTTGTCTCTCTACCGGGAGAATGAGATACACTTAAACATTAAAGTGATCAATCACATACCCGTCGAGATTCGAAGTTTCAATGTAACATAGGCCTTCTGGTTCACTTGAGGTCATAAGGAGCATGTCGGCCGGGATAAAGTCGTTGTTATCCAGACGGACGATATCTCCAACTTGTATATCTTTCCACTTCTTCTCCACGAACGTACATTGAGGAGTGAGGACTTTTGCCAACCTTGCATTTAACTCGTTATCAGACTGGTGTCGTTTCTAGATTCGCGGGTAAGTACACATAAATTAAGCTATAATATGTGACATACAAGGTCTTCCTGGATTTCTTTGAATGCTGAAGCCATAAGAACCACTGCAAGAGGTACGATTGTTGTGTATGGTTGTGTAGGAGATACTCCAGGAATCTGCTGAATGCATGCCGTGAACAGAAAAAACAGGTTGGCATATTTCGAGAATTGTTCTGTACGGAAATGTTAGGCAAAAAGATATAACGTGCAGAACTTCACGGACAGACCGTATAAGAACTTTGGAAGGAAAGTCGCCAAGTTGTATTTGCTTGTCGATACAAAGTTAGAACAAAACTCAGCATTGGCAGCGCTATTATTGAGCGCAACAACCCTCTCTCCGGTTAAGACCTTTTCCTTTTCCCAAGGCCATTTCCATTTTTTTGCTTTAAGCCGTGACAAGGCGGATGAAGAACTCTTCGGTTGGGTAGCTTTCGGTGGTCCTGGAAAATTCTGGCTCGTCGATGAATGGAAGTCGTCATCATCGAAATTCCAACCCTGCGGAAGACCGTTGGAACTGGGCGTATTAAAGCCTGCCGGAGGCGCGGCCGAACGTGTTAAAGGAAGGCCACTTTCTTGAGAATGCATAGGTGCAGGCCTTCCAAACGCAGAATCTGGTACATTGTCTTCCTCATCGTCGAAGAAAGGGTCTATAAGTTGCTGAGAACGATCGGAATACGGGCCTGCCGTTCCTGAGGGAGGATAACCGTTGTTGGCAGGTTGATACTGCTGTCTTGCAGCTGGATTCGCTTGCGAAACAAGACGCAAGAAGTCGTCACTCATGGTGACCGAAGGTAAGTGGGATCGTTGCCCGAACGAATGATTGTCGCAGTGAGTCGTATGTAATAATGCTAGTCGACCAACACCGCGCAGCCATGCATTATTACGAGGTTCTTGCCAAATACCACCAAATATGGAGATTGGTCTAAAGATGCCGTCACCATTAACTACTTCCATTATCATTGACAACCGGCCGTACTTACTTTTAGCTCACGCCGTCTATCATAAACGTCGAGGGCATCCCCTTTTCTTTTCCGTTTCTATGGCTCTTTCAAGGAGGGTCAAATCTCCACAAAAGAATGAAGACACCGAAGTTCCTGTTGCACCCCATAAATCTGATTCCAGGGACAAGCTACGAGAGGAAGTGGATTCATTGAAGAAGCAAACAAATCGAGTCCGTTTTCTTTCTGAAATACTTGGTATCATTCTCGTGAATATATGTCTCTAGTCTTTCTTTAGAACCGGAAAGTTTTTGTTTCCTTTTGGGATCACTCGTGCGTGCAATCTGAAGAAAGAGCTCCTTGAATCTTTCATGAACGCGTCTTAATCTTAGTCGGCTTACTTTTGGGATTTGCCTTTGTGGAACCACAAGATATTCACGAACTCCATGCTCAAGTTACAACCCTCGCGAATTCGTATGATATCAATTTACCTCAACTTCCCGAACTTGATCTATCGAGAGTGGAAGTCGAGTGGACGCGGTTCCGGAGCAGCATACCAGAGGTCTGGAAGTTCAACAACGATGGAAGGGAATTTCAAGTTGGAGATGCTATGAAGAGTCGGGGCCTCAGTGCGGAACACCCAGTGGTCTTGATACCTGGCATTATATCTACGGTACGCTTGCACTTCCTGCTTTGAACTCTACTGTGATATAATTGATACATGAAGGCTCTTGAATCCTGGTCGACTGCTCCTGAGTATCGTCCTTTCTTCAGAGAAAAACTTTGGGGAGGTTTCAATATGCTTTCGCAAGTAACTTTCAACAAAGAAAGGTGGATAGCAGCCATGATGCTCGACCCCGTGACCGGACTAGATCCCGAAGACTCCAAAGTACGCGCTGCGGAAGGCATCGACGCGGCCAGCTCTTTAATACAAGGATACTGGATATGGTTCGCCGATTCACGCTTATTTACCACTGTCTTCAACCGATACATGTCTGCATAGGTCTAAGATTATTGAAAACCTGGCTGTGGTAAACTACGATACCAACAATCTCTACTTGGCCCCTTACGACTGGAGATTATCATTTTACAACTTGGAAGAACGTGATGGTTACTTCTCTAAATTGAAATCCACGATTGAAAGCTTGAGGTTTGCTTCCATCCTTGTCATCTTAGGACACAAGTAATGGTGGATATTTCAGCAAGAGGCAACGGAAGAAAGTTGTTGTCGCCGCGCATTCCATGGGCTGTTCAGTGAGTGCAGTCAATAGAAATACCTCCCTTCTATGACTTCTGAGTGAAATGTCCACAGGTCCTCTTGGTCAGTCAAACCATTTGTTCCAAGATTAATAGTACTTACTCCAGTTTCTTTAGTATTTGTAAGTTCTCGTATATCCTGGTTTGCATATTCTTACTGTACATAGCTTCAAGTGGGTCGAGTCTCCTGATCATGGCAACGGTGGCTCCGACTGGGTTGAGGTCCGTTTTTACTTATAGAGCCTTTTTTTTGTATCCAGCTCATGATACTTCGACAGAGACATATCAAAGGTTACATCGCCATTGCAGGAACACATTTAGTTCGTGAATATTTTAGGCGTGCGTGCGTCTACCGTATTAATTTTCTTTTATATTTAGGGAGTGGTACGTCGCTTGAAATGCAAAAAGAAACGTGGAAGTCTCACAGAAACATACACAGGCCAAAGCCATGGCCGCCTTCCTTTCAGGTGAAATGAAGGATACGGTGCAGATCAATCCTGCGGGCGCCTATGGTTTGTTATTGCCGCTATTGTATCACTGTTATAGATGTGGGCCGCTTCTCACTGCACGTTACTCTCAGTCCTCGAGCGCTTTTTCTCACGAAAAGAGCGTCAAACTCTATTCCGTAGCTGGGCTGGAAGCGCGAGTATGTGGATAAAGGTGCGTCGTCGTAAAAAAAACTCCGTTAATTTTGAAAGAAAACAATCACAAAACAGGGCGGCAATGATATCTGGGGGAATGACACACATGCTCCTGACGATGACTGTGACGCCACCCACTCACATGGCCATCTCATCTCTTTCAGGCCTGATGCTACTGCTCCGGATGATCAAAGCTCGAATTACAATATGACATCTGTGGCTGCGTCGCAATGGGTTCTCGAACACACACCTGTCACGTTCCAGGTAATTTTAAAAAGTTACCAAACGCCTATTTTCTGAACTCATGACACATAGAAAATGCTTGAGTCAAATTATTCGTATGGCATCGAAAGGGACGAAGAGCAGCTCAAGCGGAATAATGCGGATCATAGGAAATGGTCGAATCCTTTGGAAGTGAGGTAGGTCACTACTTGTAAGATAAATCATGGAGAGAAGTCATAGAATGTATGCAGCCTTCCATATGCGCCATCTATGAAGATCTATTGCGTGTATGGCCACGGGAAGGAGACCGAGGTATGCCTGGCCCAGAATTCGTATCGTAACACGACTGATATTGTTTTTTCTCAGCGATCTTACCTGTGATAATTCAAACTAATTTCTCGAGCAGTGCACAAGCTGATACCCTTATTAGGTATGCCCGCGGACAGTATTCTCAAAGCGAAAGTTTCCCAGATGCTGAGAATGCCAAATGCGAAGACTCGGCTGGGAATAATTGTACAAACCCACGACCTCCTTTGGACATGCCTTTGGAGAGATTGAGCTGGATAGATTCGGCTTATTCTAACGAGACAGCCTGGCCTAAGGTAAGAAGGGATTCCAGATCTCCTCGAGCAAATGCATGCAGGAGCTTAATTCAGGCTTTTTTCTTTGCGATACCAATCAGATTCGTAATGGTGTTAAGATGGGAGAAGGAGATGGGACAGTTAGTTTGTTAAGCTTGGGGGCCATGTGCGTGGAAGGCTGGAAAAGAAAGAGATGGAACCCTGCTGACATTCCAATAACGACGGTTGAGGTATGCTAATTTTTTTTGTCCAAGTTATTCGTCCTTCGGTATCGCCTGCTAACTTTTGTTATAATAAGCTCCCGCATCGACCTATCTCAACAATTCCTCGCGGAGGAGCGAACACTAGTGATCACGTCGACATCCTGGGATCAACAGGCCTGAATGAAATCATTTTAAAGGTAGCTACTGGAGTCGGCCATGAAATTCGAGATACCTTCGTCTCGAATATACGCGACTATGCACAGAAGATACGATGGGACTAAAAAAGAGCACAAATATATAAACTTTTTAGATAGAATTTTCACGACTATAATGACTACATTCACGTTTACTTACCCTACATCGTATGCATCTATTGATCGATATCGAATACTTTATGTCCGCATGTTTCGAGTGCATCAACAATTTCCTGCACCGAATCCAAGTAATATTTTATAAGCTTCAATGGCACAGCTGGGCAAGGAAATTCCTTGCGGAAAAGAGATGATTCAAGAATTTCTTGAAGAGCGCGACTGGAAAAGGGGTTAAAATATTATAATATCAACAGAGAAGAGACGATCACTAACCCTTGTCTATGCTGCTGGGCCCATTCAGTCGAGTCGACTGTGAATTTGCTGAATTGTATTCCCAACTCGTGCAGTTGAGCAACTTCAGCGTTCGAAAGGATAAATTGGAAATTATGGGTTTCCGTTGTTCCCTTTGGACCGCGGAGAAAAGACATATATTCATTCCAGCGAATCCAAAAGTCTATATTAGAGGAGTCTATCCAGCGTTGCTGGAGATCCTGTGCAGACGTGTAGGAATTTCATGGGACGAGGGAGCTTAATAGAATAGTGGATGCTTACGATAAAAATGCATTTTGTTAACACTTTCATGTATAGGTCTCGCATTCCTTGTTGGTCCTCTATGACAGCGTTGAAGATGGCCTTTGTTTCATCAGTAAGATAGCCCTCTTCTTCTCCTAAGGCTTCGTTCATTTTAAGTGCAAGGGATGTTTTTTCCGTTGCCTTCAAGCGGAAAAGCTCAACCAAGGTGAATTGATGAAGAAACTCTGACATGAGGTCTGGCAAAAATTGGGGGTACATGACACCCTTTAGCGTGTGTATAATAACAAACAGAGGCGGCGGTTTGTCGTGTAGGTCCTCATTTGCTTTTATGATCTCCTTAAGTTGATCTAGTGAAAAGAGATTAGATGACACGCAAAACGGCGGGTCAAATTGTGGTTTGCTTACTGTTGATATATGTTGCTTTCTCGGATCTGAAATCTGCGTTGTAATCGTATTGCATAATTTCTTCCCTGAGGTCTCGCCAAATATCCATTTAATTGGAACTCTGAGTTAGAATGTGTGTAGGTCGACGACTCCTGCTGCCAATCCTGATATCCAATTTAGTTTCCCGGCCTTAAAATTACCACGACTACGAGATTGTATCAGCTGTATAGAGCTAGCAGATGCGGTCGGTCCAGTCTTGGAAAGAGCTTGAGTCAGAGTAGATGAGGAGTAGTAAATGACATTCAAGCCCTTGTTCAAACTTAAAGCTTTAAAGCTTCATAATTCACCGAACCCGCCCGTCACAGACGCGGCCGTTACAAGTATCACGTGTGTTATTACAGTGTCATGTCACGGTCACAAACTTGCTTAAACTATTCTCATAAGCCTTTCTCTTTAAACTTCTACATACCATCTGTGCGTCGCTCTTCAAATTCAAATTTCAAACCCTGAGCCATGGAAAAGCTTCCGAGGTTGCTCAAACCATCTTCAAAACCTTCATTGGTTACCCCGCGGGTCCATAAGTACTTTGGCGTGTTTTTCTTTTATTACCTTTTAGGGACCGTGGCAGCAACACCAATTTGTTGACCCTCCTGGGGATCTATGGCCCATTATCTGATTATATCGGTCCCTGGGCTGAGCTAGATGGAGTCAATCGACTCGATTTCTTTCCTGTGAAGTTTTATGCTTTGTTTGACAGAAACTGTCTTGATTACGCTAAGTATTCGTTTCATGGTTAATTACGCTTCTGCGCTTCGCCACTGGTTGCGGCGTCCGCGGCCGATGAGGAGTTTCAAAGATTCTCATTACCACGTGGGCTTACCTCTTCTGGAAATTGGCCTTCCTTTATGAGCCTTCCCACTTTTCTGGATATAAAGTCGTCATCTTGAATTTTCGTCTTTCCATCCTCTTTTTCCCTCTTCTCCATGTCATTCACGCTTTCCTCTTCCCTTCCTCCATCAGTGAGTTTACTGCCACTATTTCTCACGAGCTTGATGACTCACTGTTTCAACTTAGCATGCCGACGTTCTCATTATAGGCGGCGGACCTGCAGGTTCATATGCTGCTGCAGCCCTTGCCAGAGAGGGGCTTAAAGTAACCCTTCTCGAGGCCTCCAAATTTCCGAGGTGCGTAATTGTTGCTGTTGACAATGTAATGAAACAAAAAAAACATTACTAACTCTAGAAAAGATATCACGTCGGTGAAAGTCTTATTCCATCCATTAGACACTATCTTCGATTCATCGGAGCGGAAGAGAAAATGGTAAAACATGGCTTTGTAAAAAAGGTATTCCGTCAATATCTTGTGGGCTCCTCTACCCTACTGAAACTTTGTTAGCCAGGCTCAGCTATCAAATTTAATCAATTCAAGCGAGAGGGATGTGAGTGCAAAGTGACTATATACATCTCTCATCCCCTTAAAAAATTTACAGACACAGACTTCATTGCATTAGGACACAACAACAATGCCTGGAACGTTGTAAGTCCTACAGTTTTTTTTTCTTTCTCGAAAATTCCACGAACGATTATCAAGGTTCGGTCAGAATTCGATCAAATGCTTTTGAATCATGCCCGGTCTACAGGGGCATCGGTCTATGAACGGACAAAGGTTGAATCCATCTCCTTTTCTTCGACGGATCCAGACAGGCCAGAATCGGTCTCGTGGACGCATACACCACCACCCAGCCCAATTTCCCCTCCGGCCTCCCCGACTGATTATTTGTTCCCCGGTTTTTTTCCTTTAAATTTCAATTCCGAAAACTTCAACACATTAGCTGGACCAACTTCTGGAAAAACGACTTTTACTCATTTGATTGATGCAACCGGAAGAGCGGGAATTTTATCCACCCGATACTTCAAGAATAGGCATTTCAATGCATCTCTGAAGAATGTCGCCGTTTGGGGATATTGGCGCAATGTAGGAGAATATGGAGTCGGATCTTCGCGTTATGGTTCTCCTTGGTTTGAAGCTCTTACAGGTAGCCTATGCCCCAATATCGCATAAGCCTTTTTACTCAAGAAAAAAAATGTTTTTAGACGAATCAGGATGGGCCTGGTTTATCCCTCTTCACAATGGCACTACCTCTGTCGGCGTTGTGATGAATGAAAAAATGTACAAAGCAAGTCTACAGCGTCCAGCATCTCCTTGGCCTTTCAAATCGGAAGCAACGGCCTGCGCGAATCAGTCCTCGGCCGCGGCCCGTTATATTTCGAATTTGTCTTTTGCACCTGGAGTTATAAAATTAATCACTTCCTCTGGAAGCTTAGAACAAGGGAGCGTCAAAAGTGCCAGCGACTTTAGTTATTCTGCTCCATCTTATGGTGGGCCAGGATACAGAATTATAGGAGATGCTGGGGGTACGTTGTTGCTTTTGCATCGTTTGCATGAGTGAACTGACTCATTTTACTTGCTTGCAGCATTTATTGATCCGTTTTTCTCGAGCGGTGTACATCTTGCTATGACTTCTGCGCTGTCTGCTGCCGCCACAATATGCGCTTCTGTTAGGGGGCACTGCTCTGAAGTTAAAGCGTATCAATGGCACACGCGCCGTGTATCTACGAGTTACACGAGGTGTGTCTTCACATTTACTATATAGCAAGTTGCTCATAATGCTACGAAGATTCCAGGTCGTTGTTCTAAGTGCCTATAAGCAGATACGCTCTCAGAGTGACGATATTCTTTCGGACATCAATGAAGATAATTACGACCGAGCCTTTTCATTCCTCCGCCCTGGTACGCACAAGTGGATATTGCTTGCAGTCATGTCCTCTCTGATATTCGGCCCAGTTATCCAAGGGGCTTCAGACATGGGGGCACGCTTGTCTGAAACAGAACTACAAAAATCATTGGACTTTTGTGTTAACTTATTCAACCCGACGTCTCCGGAGCAACACGAACGTCTATCGCGCAACAGGGACGTGGCGAAGGAATTGTTGGACGTTGCTGCGCCTATTGTTGATCCATCTATCTTCGAGGACACCTTTCGCGTTGATCGGGTCAGAGCTACGAGTGACGATAACGACTCTTCCGAGGATGAGTCTGCAGTTTCGTCAGAATCCGAGCAGGTAACCGAGACGAAGATGATATTGAACAAAATCAACGCGCGCCGAGTTGTTCACCCGGAGTATTCCATCAATAATCTGGAACTGGAGCCCCTTGAAGGTTACGTGGTGAAGTTGGAGAAAGGCAAACTCGGATTAGCCATGGTTAAGATGTGATCGTCTTCTCTTGGCTCTAAAGGCATTTCTTTTCGCACTTATCCCTTCCTTAAGCTAAACTTCTCATTTCGTCGACGTGTATCCATTACTTCCGTGCACTCCAGCGTTTGTTGCCTTCCTTAAACTGTCTTCTGTATCCCTACCGCTTTCCTTTCGATTCGATCCTCTCCTCTCGCCGAGTCCTTCGCATTATATAGCTGTATCGTAGTTATCCTCAAAGATAAATAGATAGACCCCAAAATACTCGCAGGTTTTCAGGTATTCAAATATCATTACCTAATCCCAAAGCTTACAGAAGGAAACAGTTCGGGTATATTTATATAATCATAAATATGGGAGTAGCAGGTGTAGTAAGGTCGTGAGATCGTGAAAATCATCGTGAAGAATGTGTATCGTGGAATTGGGCATAGTTATGTTCGTCAGTGCTCGTGTAAATGTCAAAATTTCGCGAATTATGTCGGTGGCGCCCAGGGAGCGTTGCTGGTTCCCGGATATGCCTCGATTGTCGTGGATTAGGATTCGGTCTCACATCGTTACAAATTGGGGTGCTTGAACCCGGTTTGGGAGGTACGGGAGGCGAGACCCATAAATATATGCCATTAGCCTCGGTTTTAAAACCGTTGTCGCGAAAAGGAGAATGTTCCTGAGTTGGTCTATTAGGACTGTTAGAAGGTACTACGCCTCGGGGATTGTTCGAGACCCTATGGAGCGAAGAGTTATTATAACCATCATCGTTCATAATTGAATATAATCTGGAAGCAGGCGCTCCTTGGAGAGAGAGGGTAGACAGGGACAGTGGTGAGGTAGGGTATCGTCCATATGAATTGCTGCGTGGTGATGGTAAGAGGCTTTCGCTCTCATAGATCGACATATCGTGATGATCACGGCTCCGAGGTGCGACGCTGCTATTGTGTGCTCGATGTGCTTTATGCGGATGAAGCATGCTCATGGGAGGAGGATCATCGAGTTCGGCGTCAATGACAAGGTTTGGTATGGCTCCATTGTTTTTCACGTCGCTGGAAGAGCGCAAGAGCGAGAATCTTTTTCTTTTGAGAGGCTCTTTCTCGGGCTCTTCAGCCTCGTAGCCAGACTGAGAAAAGTGGTTATAGAAACTATGCCACCATGAACGTCGACGATCACGTCGTGGGGTGGACGTAGGAAGGGTCACATGCCTGTCTTCCGTGCGTACTACGAAATGATCTCGTTCAGCAATCGCGGACGCAAATAAATATAAAAATTGAAGAATTCACGTACATGTAGGATAACCAAGCCTTTGAAGTTCGTGATCAATTTGTTCTTGTAGGCCTTCGCTCCTTTCTCGCCTCGGAAGATTGGCGCCTCGGTCATATCGGTCAAGTGCTAGCCATTGTCGCTCGCCTTCAATCCGGATTTCCGTTTCACGATCGACTGCGACGGAAACCACAGGAAGAGTTGGATCCTTTGGCGTCTCTTTATGATCATCTGTATCTAGCTGTTCCATTTTCCCGGAGATTGGTCTTGACCGTCCAAATGCACTCTCGTAGTGCGACTCTCTTATAACTCCAAAATCGGGCGTTGGTTCTTTACCCCTCATTTTGTCAAACATGTATATGCATCCCACCCAGATCTCTCTGAAGGTTTCTCTGAAGTCCATGGCGTGTCCAAGAGACCGCCATTGAGGTGTTCGCATGGGTGGCTCATTTGGATATAATTTATCAAAGGCAGCTTGCTGGTATGGCTTGTATGTGAATGCTTTGATGTGTAAGAAAGCAAAGATCCTACAATTCTGTTAGTGTTTTTTATGTTGGATTACACGGAAAGAATCATACATCATTTCAAGAGTTTCAAGCACGGCTCCAATTCCAGTATTAACGTCGTCAACTGTCATATACTTGCTCTATCGCAAATGGTTTAGTATGGATACAATGGCACAGATAGTATAGATCTTACTGCTTTGACGATACCAAACATACTTAGAACGGAAAGAAAGGTCGCCTGCCAGAAAGTAAGGAAAACTAACAACCAAAGGGTAAGTTTTACGTTACCAAGATCTTTTTATGATGATGACCAAAATATCACGTACCCACAGCTTTGACAGAAAAGAGCTTCAGCAGCGGCTTGTGTTTTGCTATATCCTTGGAAATGGGCACATAAATTTGTATCAAGCAGTACATGGCAATTGTAACAGATATTGACATGATAATGGTGATCTACTGTCGTTAGTGATGCATGACAAAGGAAGTTGTAGTCGTTTGCTCACATAGATGTGACCCCATCCCAGTCCCCACGAGCTTTCACAGTAAAGACCCATGTAGTCCATAATAACCGCAGCCAAGGTAGTCCTAAGGTAGCACGTTTTAATATTTTAGTAGTTTCCATGAAGTCTTGAATACCACATACGTGGGTCGGATAACACAGTACTGAAGAACGCCCCATTTCATTAGCTGCAAGAAGTATAGTCCGTCCTGCAACGAGTTTGAGGTTAAGCACTGTGAGAAGCACAAAATGGTCGCGCATTTGAATTACTTTTGGTTTCCATTTTATAAAACCCAACGGAAACATCCACCGAGTGACATCCTCTCCATTACGAATTGCCACTGCATCAGCTTCGACAGAAAGACCTTTCTTCACAAAAATTCTTTTCTGTTCTTCAATATCATGTGAGATGTACATTAGGAGCAGATAGAAAAATGCTGTCAGGACGATGGCTTCGTACGCATCCCGGACAAGAATTATTGGTGTGGCATGGTTCTAGTTTGAGAAGACCAATTAGTGGCCATTTTTCTGAAGCAAGTGTGGCCCACCCAGAATAGAAAGGAACAAAAACTAATGAGGGCATAGAGGGGGACCATGAAGAGCAGTCGAACAATATCTGCGGCAAGTTTAGCTATCTATCTTCAATGCTAACGTCGTTATGCATACATCGTTGTTCCCTTTTCTGATATTCTTTGAGAACATGCGAGAGAATTAGGTGTAACGTAGATGACGTACATTGGTGTACCATTGCAGATGCCGACTAATTAGCCAAAAGGACGTAATTATGGCAATAAGCGCCAATGAACCGGAGATGATCCAACCAATCTATGATGGACAACTTCAGCCTTTGCTTCTAAGGATCATAGTCAAGAAGGGGTGATTCGCACATGGTATGCTTGTGAATACATCAGAGTCAACAATCACAATCTTTCATTATATCATGACAAGAAGGAGCGCACCTTGAAGGACGATTCTTCCATTTTGTAATATTGGAGGGGCATTTGGTGCAACTTCTTTATGACATAACTCCTCAGTTTTGTTCGACATGGTTATCGGTACTTGTTCACGAACGATAGGGGCGAATAAAGGGTTGACGAAGGGTTACGAAAGGTGGTAGCAGAGACGCAGTTATTCGATGAACTAGTTGCGGATCTTTGACCAGCGACGACGCGGAGAACGGTCAAGACATAAGACAAGCACGCTCGATCATTCGAGCTAACGATTTATGACTGATTCGATTTGCAAGTAATTGACCGTCGAGGCCAAGAAGCGTGGGGAATCATTCAATGGGCCTGTAGGACTGAGGTCACCGACAGGAGGGGGCATCAATTATCGTCTAAATTAGGCTAATTTTTCCACGGCTTGTGCCCTCAGAAAACATGGACGCGACTTGTTTCTGCTAGCGCTCACCTTAGTTGAAAGCTTTTTCTCTGACGCGTAATTCTGGCCTGTGTTTTTACTACAGTCAACTCAATTAACTTCGGCGTCAGAAAAGGACTGTCGCTTGCCACAACAGGAAGACTGCTATGACCAAAGCTCGCTAGAAATCTTCCCACAAGTAAACCTATTCGCGAACCATTGCTGGATCCCTTCCTATCGATACGGTCCGTTTTATGGTCATGGGAAGGAAGAACGGCGCACTGCTAGCCGGAGACAATGGCGATGAAGTCGCCTTCGTCAAAGTTTACGTTTGTTAAACACACTTTCCGTCGTTCCGAATTGCGCGACCCTCATGGTGGATGTACTAAATTTACAGCAAACGAAGTCAGTCACTACTTCGATTTCCTAGTAGCACGGCGCTCCTATTAGTAAGTGTGAATTATCTTGACTTTCCAGGATATGCAATACGGTCCAACCGCTGGTTAGAGTGTGAACGATTACTCTTCCTTAACGTCACGTCGGCTGAAATATTCACGAATATTAAACAACGGCGATTGAGATGCGATTGAGCCCATGTGCTGTATGATAACGACGGTACGGTTGTATCAGTTTATCTGCGAGATAGTTGTATACAGAAGTAAGTCATCCTCGACTCTGAATCTCAGATTGCAATCTCGAACAAAACCCCATTGCTTTACCAAATTATTCAAACAGACAAGAGTATGGGGAATAAACTGATGAAATTCAATATGCAGGCTGCTGTGTATAAGTCCATACACCAACACATGTGATGGCTTCTTCCAATTCTTATCTCCAGACAGCTTGGGAGAATTCTATCAGCTTGAAGTAAAATTAGCAACGCCCCATTCTTTTATTCATATAAAAATTTGAAACCGAGCAAGTTGGACTGCAGACATCAGCGAATCTTTCTACAATGCGTGTCTTGTTCTCTGGCTTAGCGACGGTACTTGCATGTTTCCACCTTGTTCAAGTTGCCGCCGACTCCGGTGCATCTGACGCAATGGATGGAATGCAAAACGCTCTCGACATCCAACGCGAACAGATGGCACGAATGAGCAACTTGATGGACTCTGCTAAGAAACCGCCCGGTGGCCCTGCTAAAGGCTCAACCATAACATTCAAAAATCCTGCCGCAAAAAAATTTGAGGTTGATGGAACGAAGATACCCGATGGTCAGTCCTGTCTTATTTTTGCTTATGTTCACAACATGGCTCAAACATGTTCTCTAGTTGACTTTGACGCTGGTCCTTCTTGGTCGGGTTTAATGCCAATTTCTGGCGCAAAGAATGAGACCAGAAAGCTATTTTTCTGGTAAGTAAACACTCCTGACTACACTGCACTGAAAAGCTGATCATATGTACCCAGGTTCTGGCCAGCAAACAATGTTGCAGACACCAAAGATTTGGTATTTTGGACTAACGGTGAGAGAAACAGGCAGAATAATTAGTGAAGATATTAAATAAATTTATAGGTGGCCCTGGATGCTCTTCCCTCGAAGGATTTTTGCAGGAAAACGGGCCCATCTGTAAAAACACCGTTTATCCCAATTTTTTCAACACTGACAAAAATTGTAGCATGGTCCTGGGGTCAAGCAGCACCAACACCGTAAGATCCTCTATATCTTTTACTTGCATACCTCTGATTTTCTATCCGAATATCTTACAGAAACCCGTTCTCATGGACGAACCTATCCCATGTACTATGGGTCGAACAACCAGTTGGAGTAAGTACCCTGGAAGTGTACACAGTGTACCGACTCGGATATTTATTGAATTTCCATTTTCTTCTATAGACTGGTTTTAGTCAAGGAAACGCCACTATTTCTAATGATGATGAATTAGCTGAGCAACTCATGGGCTTCCTCGAACAGTTCCTAGACGTCTTCAGCGAACTCAAAGGGAACAATTTGTGGCTTACCGGAGAAAGTGTAAGTATTCTTCTGAGCGAGAAATCATTATAATTGTTCCTCATTATCTTCTTTCTACTTCTGTAGTACGCTGGATTCTGTAGGTGTTTCTTCAGTCGCAGCACATATTGAGCTGAAATGCAATACAAGATGTCCCTTACATTGCTAACTGGATTTACGAACACCCTGGATTGGACTTAAACTTGAAAGGAATTTGGATTGCAGATCCATCCCTTTCATACGGTCTCGTCCAGCAGGAGATCCCAGCTCTACGTTTCGCTCAGGTTAGATACCGAGCACAATTGCTTCTTATCTTGAGTTCACTGAATTTCTTTTGCACTATCAGGCAAACAAGAACCTGTTCCCCTTCAATTCTTCATTCTGGGCACAACTACAACAAATCTCTGACGAATGTGGATACACCGACTATCTTGATAAATTCGTTACTTATCCACCAGCTGGTCAACTTCCCCTTGTTGCGACCAATGGGACGTTCACTGTGACCCCTAACTGCCGTATGCATAGTCCCATTCAACGGGCTATTGGCGTGTAAGTCTGATTTAGATGCCCGTTGTATACCTTGGTTAACCTTTCTCTCGCTTTTCGCAGCCTTAATCCGGTCTTTGACGTATACCGGTGTGTAGTTATTTTCCGCCCCTCTTTTGTCAATGGCTCTCAAACTCTTCCAGGGTATCAGATACTTTCCCTAATTTATGTAAGGGTTATATTCGCTGTTGTTCTTGAAGGGTCCATTGAATTTTGATCCAGGGAGTGTTTTGGGATTCCCCAGATCTACTCAAGAATTTATTTACTTCAACCGGTAGGCAATTTTATGCTTAGTTGCATTGCGTTTACTGAAATGTTTTCTTCCAGCACTGATGTTCAAGATGCTATCCACGCACCACATATTGAGTGGCAGTCCTGCACGGACAACACTGTCTATATCAACCCTGTGACTGGTGGGCCAGGACGAGATACATCGATCCCATCGACTCTCAGTGTCTTGCCTAACGTAATTGATAAATCAGTTCGAACCGTCATCGTTCATGGACTTGCGGTGAGTGTCCTTTATCAACTTCAAGTAAAATCTAAATTTGCTAACCATCGATCGAAGGATTTCATCTTGGTCGCAGAGGGTACCCGCATTGCTATCCAGTACGTGTCAACTTTCGCACATGTGGAAGTGGTATAGGTGTCCTCATAGCGTTTCAGAAACATGACATGGGGAGGTGCCCAGGGATTCCACACACCGATCGAGGACGAGACTTTCACGGTAAAGAATATGGGTGTATATGGCAACATGCACACTGAGCGCAAACTTACATGTGAGCTTTCGAGGTTCTCTTAAGGTGTTAAAGGTGTCTTATAAAATGTCCGTAGATGTGGAGTTCTATTTCAGCGGACATATGACTCCTCGTAAGGGTTGTCTATTCGTATCTCAGCTTCCAAACTAACACATTTCCCCCCTAGAATTTGTTCCATGGGCGGCTTATAACACCATCTCATACCTCCTTGGAAGGCAGCCTTCTCCTGCCACTTAAATAATGGAATGGATAACTCCATTATTTTTAAGATCTGAATGTAAATATGTATAGATAAATTCGAAAATTACTCTCGAGACCCAGGAGTGTTCAGGAGTGCGAAGGTGGCCGGGAGAAAGATTCAATTTGATTGGCCGAGAGGGGCGGAGTCAGGCGGAGTCAGGCGGAGTCATTAATTTGAAATGTCACGTTGCTGAAAAAGTAAACGATTGTCGATCGCATAAGTAGCCGAAAGCTGAGAGGTTATCACCAACTGTTAACAAAGGGTCATCCTTTGACCATATCTTTCTCCTTCTTTTACTCTTTCTCCTACTACAATTCATTATGGCTTCAGAATCTTTACCCACCCACTTGACAGGCCAGCTCGATGTTTTGATGATCGATAATTTCGATTCATTCACCTGGAATCTCTATCAGCAGCTTTGTCTGCATGGTGCAGATGTTACTGTTATTCGAAACGACGCTATATCACCTTCTCTGTTTCCTCAACTGCAGATAAAGTCTCTTATTATTTCACCTGGCCCGGGGCATCCTCAGACGGATTCAGGAATTTCGAAAGCTGCAATTGAATACTTTCAAGGCAAAGTTCCTATTCTAGGAGTATGTATGGGGTTAGAATGTTTGGTCGATCTGTACGGCGGAAAAATTGCGTGAGTTATCATGATTATGTGACTGGTTTATTCTGGAGACGATTGGCCTGTGCTCGCTTAGGGGCTTCATGATGGGGCTTCTTCCTAATTGCTTTATGATTAACGTCAATGTGTTACTACGAACAAAAGCTGACCTGTTGAATTAGATACGCTGGTGAAATCATGCACGGAAAGGTTAGCCGTGTACGACATGATAACCGTGGATGCTTCAGAGATATTCCTCAAGGCATCAAGTCGATTCGGTACCACTCCCTGAGTGCAGCGCACTCAACATTACCACCCGAGTTAGCCATCACATCTGCCACCGAAGAGTCAGGGGTCATCATGGGAGTGCGTCACAGGAAATACACAGTTGAAGCTGTTCAATACCATCCGGAAAGTATCCTCAGTGATGGTGGGAACGAACTCATCCGCAATTTTCTTGCTCTTCGTGGTGGTCTCTGGGAAGAGAACCCGGAAGCTAGAGTCCTCGATAACACACTCCCTCCATTCCCATTTGAAGCTCTTTCGAAAGAAATCGCGTCAAAACCTGCAGCTGCAACTAAGGTACCGTCAATCCTTGAGAAGATCTACGCTCAAAGACTCTCAGACGTTGCTCAAGCTCAATCTACTCCTGGAACCACATTAACCGACCTCGAGACCAGTCTTTCCCTTAATATTGCGCCTCCACTAATCTCATTCGTTGAACGTATTAAGCAAACGATACCCGGACAGCCAGCATTATTCGCCGAGATCAAACGCGCTTCTCCATCGAAGGGACCCATATCTGTGTCGACATCCCCTGCCAAACAAGCTTTGACCTATGCACTTTCGGGAGCCCACACAATTTCCGTCTTGACAGAACCAAAATGGTTCCTTGGTTCACTGCAAGATATGCTTCACGCGCGCCTCAGCGTTGCTCATCTACCCAATCGACCCGCCATCCTCCGCAAAGATTTTATTTTGAGCCGATACCAAATCATTGAGGCTCGGTTATGGGGGGCAGACACCGTCCTTTTGATCGTCAGCATGCTTCCAGCAACACTTTTGAAAGACCTTTATGCGTTCAGCTTGGAGCTCGGCATGGAACCGTTGGTGGAAGTCAACAATGCAAAAGAAATGGAAGTTGCACTCTCGCTAGGCGCGAAGGTGATCGGAGTCAACAACCGTAATTTGCATGATTTCCAAGTTGATATGGGTACGACGAGTCGCCTTACAGACATGGTCAAAGAAAGGGACGTAATCCTATGTGCGTTGAGTGGCATCTCGTCTGCGGAAGATGTCAAACGTTATGCATCTGAGGGCGTTAGCGCTGTGCTCATCGGTGAGAGCCTTATGCGCGCAAAAGATACCGCTGCATTCGTCCGAGAATTATTCTCTATCCCTCCGTCGCCACCCAAAGCACCCGTATGGCGCTCTGAGCCGCCCCTGGTCAAAATTTGTGGCATTAGAAACAAAAATGAAGCTCTTTCTGTCGCAGCTGCTGGTGCTGATTTCCTAGGATTGATGTTCGTGCAGAATTCAAAACGCGTGATCAGCATCCAGGCGGCTAAAGAAATATCGCAGGCTATCCATGACTTGCGATTGAAGGCTCCCCTTTCCGAAACCTCTACAAGTTCCGAGCTCAGAGAGAATTTGCCTTGGCTCAATGCGCATGCTACACGTTTCTCACTAGCCAAGTCGCGGCCCTTACTGGTCGGTGTATTCCAGGACGCCCCTCTGGATGTTATCCTCCAGACCGTATCGGAAGTCCAGCTGGACATCGTTCAACTGCACGGCCACGAGCCCGTTGAATTCGCGAACCACATTCCCGTACCTGTTATCCGCGTTTTTCACGTCGGGCAGTCACAGGACACTGTCGAGGGCATCACTCGCGGAGGCGCCCACCAGTTTGTCCTTTTGGATAGTCTACGGACCGATGGCAGCGGTGTCAGTGGTGGGTCAGGAAAGGTCGTCGATTGGCAGTTGGCCAAGAAAGTCGTCAATGCTGGGGAGATTGTACCTACCGCGTTTTCATCAACGAAATCGATATCTGTTTCTTCCAATGGTCATGCGAATGGGGAAACAGCCAATGGCAATGCAGAAGAACCTGCGAAGGAAGAAGTTACAGCGACTGAAACTGTTACCTTCCCTCTACCCATTATCCTCGCAGGCGGCTTAACAACCGACAACGTCGCTTCCGCAATTGAGCTTGTACGCCCATGGGCTGTGGACGTTAGTGGTGGGGTGGAAAATGACGATGGAAGTGGTAAGGATATGGAGAAAGTAGCCACGTTTATCAAGAACACAAAGGGTGATACAGGCCCCATCCCCGCAGCCGGGCAGGTAGATGAAGATGAAGAGAGTAATTGAAAGAGATGAACCATGTAAAGTGTTGATGTAGTATGTATCGCGATTTCAGCAACTGTATTTTTGGATCATAAATTAATATTCCTCGAAGTCGGTCAAGGTTTGAAAAAACGAATAGGTAGTGGACTATTTACAGGTATACAGATACCGAAAAGAGGTGATTGTACTAGAAATTATCGAATTTACAACGAGGATTTTATGGATTTCATAGAATGTCAAGTAGATTGGCTCGTATATCGGGATTGTATTCATCGGCCGAGCCAACCGAACTGTAGGCGCTCAGCACTCAGCTCTCGGGAATATTACGCCATTTAACTCTATCTCCGGGCGTGAAGGTGTGTACTAGCGAGCTCGCGTTCTAGTTCCTCGCTAGGATCATCCATGATAGGACTAGGTGGTCGTTCATTGGTGTGGGCGGCGGTGAAGCCAGAGGTTGCTCCGTGATGAGGACCATATTCTTGTATGGGAGAGCTCAAAATTTCATCTCGAGTTGGGATGGGAAGACTGGAGAGTGAATTGAATCAGTATGTAGCAATCATGAGCGCTCGTGCGACAAACCTGTCCTGACGACGAATCTGGCCGGCAGCTCTGGCTTGGGCCCGAACTTCTGCTCGGAAAGAGTTAACCTCGTTTATAATCAACCTCTTCATTCCCTCGATGCTGTCCTCTTCCTCAAATCCGAAGTCAAATTTCTGGAAAATACTTTGAGCGGATGTTGCCTCAAATCTATGAAAAGTGTCTTACAGTATCACAAACGGGCTCATCAGCTGGGTCATGCCAAACTTGAAGATATGGGTGATTAAGCGCCTGTTCACAGCTCATTCGCTTAGCCGGATCGAAGCAAAGCATTTGCGACAGAAGATCAATCGCTAGTGGATTTGCCTGTGGGAACAAAGTGGAGAAAGGGACGCGGGGTTTAATGGGTAAAGACCGGATATAGTCTTGCGCCTATTATAGATAAGATCAGAAATAAAGACAAAAACACCAAAGTCGCAACGCACACGGGGAGAGCCCACACGGCGAAGTGTATCCTCCGAGGGTGTTCCGAGATAATGAAGGATTTGGTTGAGCTGGTCAACATAACTAAAGGGATGATAAGGTTCTGAGCTTCATGGTAGATGATTGTTCACTCACTCTCGTCCCTTATAAATAGGTTTCCCGCCGAGCAATTCGGCCAGAATACAGCCAACGGACCATACATCGATAGCGGTAGACTGATGAGTGCGAGGTAAGACCAGGTACAGTTGTCAATGGAAAACAAATACATACGTAGTTGGCGAAACTCAACATGATTTCGGGCGCCCGATACCACCGAGTGGCGACATACTCAGTCATGAACCCTTGGTTTCCTGCAGCCTTGGATGTACCTCCTCCTGGAGTATATCCCCGAGCTAGACCAAAATCGCAAATCTTGAGCTCGCAGTCTGCATTGACAAGCAAGTTTCCTGGTTTCAAGTCACGATGCAAAACATTGGCCGAGTGAATATACTTTAATCCACAAAGAGTCTGGTAGATGAACGATTGAAAGTGGGCGTCGGTCAAAGGTTGGCCAGACCGGATCTGATGGATAAGAGATGTAAATAAGCGTCAACGAGAAAACAGAAACCATATTGAAGGACTGACTATAGCATGCAAATCGGCTTCCATCAGCTCTTCCTAGATAGGCCATTGTTAACAGATAGATAAACCCAGTGGCCGTTAAATCGGTACTCACATAAAGATATACTTCGTCAAAGTTTCCATTTGGCTGGAAAACAATATCCATGTCGTAGAGACATGTAATCTACCCATAAGTCAGCGCCCATTCATTGTCCACCCAAGAACGCGTACGAACATTTTTATGACCGCGGAAGTGGTGTAGGAGCCTGAGCCGAGTTTAACGAAGGTGCTCGATGATGCTAGATGTCACGACATACCTGATCTCCCTCAAGCATCGTTTAGTGAGAATACGCTATGAGGTGCATCAGACAGTTACGAGGATATATGGGGCGGATATAACGATACCTTGGTATTGATGTTGGTGATTTTCTTGATAGCGCAGCCCTCTCCAGAACGCCTGTGCTTAGCTGCTACGACACATCCATAAGCGCCCTGACCGAGTTCTTTGACAAACTGGTACTCTGAGTCAACGACAAAGGTAGAATTGAGGGCCGTGAAGCTATGTCTCTGCATGGTGGAAGATGGAGAAGGATGCGCGCAGAACTTGTTAGGGGACCAAATGATCAATATAGGGTAGATCGATCACTAGTCACGCCACGCACAAGCGGATGCAAATACACTGCACAGCCATCGGTAAGCCACCGGCCCTTGCCGATATGAGCGCTTTTTGGGATGCAACATGCCCTGATAAGATAATCCTTACTCTGTGCCACCATGAGGGCCCACTTGAAAGCCCCGAAAGTTCTGCCCCAATTGTCTTGGCTCGTTGCAGTATTGATAATAAACTCGCTATGTGCTGTGTACTCGAAAATGGAATATCGGCTTTATGCTATGTGCATGCACACCGCATATAACTGCGGCTCGAGGTCGTGGGCAGTGCTGTCGTCTGCGCTCTGCATATAAAGCCTCTCACGGAAACTTTGAAAATTCTACCTTCTCTTCTTTCTCCTCTCCATCACTTGTTCTCATGGCCCCAAAATTTCTCTGCTGCTTACCTCTCCGACTGGGAGTACTTGTCATTTCCTTCATTCAATTTATGGTTTGCGGTGCTGTGGCTGGTTTGATGTGGTTTCTTGTCCATTTTATTGCCACAAAGGACTCGCAAGGTAAGCTTACACCTATTCTATGTCTATAGCGCCCATTAGCTTATTCATGTTGTAGTGGATTTGCCAACGGATTCTACCCTTAAATTCCAAGATCAAGATGTAAAAAGGGTCCTAATTGCTGCCATCGTCATTGGTGCAATTTATACCTTTTCAACTCTGATTGGCTTCTTAGGGTAAAATTTTCCGGTCCTTTTGTTCCCATATCAAGCTCAGGTCACATATTTTCAGGTTCTTGGGTGCGATTTTCAAGAAAATCGGATTCGTCAGAGCGTTCAGTTTTCTGCTTTTCTTTGTCTTTGTCGTCCAATTAGCGGCCAGCGTATTTAGCATAGTGCTGTACTACTGGATACAGCACCATTCTTTCCAGCGCTGCATCCAAGGTGCATCTGATGACTTTTCGAAGCAACTTTGCGATTTCACGTCGAAATTTATGCACGACTCTCCTGCCATCATTTGGGTCTCTAGCATCGTCCCCCTCTTGATTCAAGCATGTTAGTGACCCACCTCGCAAAATTATGACTGAATTAATAGTTTTTCTCTTTCATAGATGCGTGCTACGTTGTTTCCCAATATAGCAAACGCCTACAGCATCAAAAGCTCGACAAGAGCCGATTGAATGCGGTCTACCAACCAATCGGAACGCCAGCGCCCCCCACACATGAAACTATTCCTCTGACATATCCAGTCAATAATTACCCTTACAGCGACGCCACCCACTCGTTTGGTCGCCAGCCTCAACAGCCGATAAGGGGAGATATTAACATTAGCAACAAAGTATAACGCTAAGAAAACGCTAAATTTCCTTACATTCTTGCTATGTTTCAAACGAACATTTACGACAGAGGACGCTTATTTAAATAATTATTCATGGATGATGGACTTACATTGTAACATATATGGCACTCTCTAGATCACTTATACTCATCATTCCCGAGTGGTATAATAAATCCAACAATGGGTTACATCATTATTAAAGTTTACCCTGTGGCCGGACGTTACTCGACGAATTTTTCATACCGGCCAGTTTCAAAGCAGAATCTAATTCTTCCTCTAAAGATGTGCGATCGATCCAATCCCACAAGTGTTGAAGCGCCGGACCTAAGGTTTCGTAGTCGTCTCCATATTTACTGTCAAATTCGTACATCTTCCCGGCTTCGTAGGACCCAGTCAAGATGCTGTTAGCCATCGGTAAGCGCACTGCTTCATATGCGTCCAACAACCTAGGTAGATCTTTTAATCTAGCCTCTTTTAGGAGTCCGGAGAGTATAAATGCGTCCTGCTCGCAAAGGTTTCAAACCTTATGCTTTTATTTAAAGGCTCTGACGACTAACCTCTATAGCTTGACCTGCACCAGCGCCCTGATGAGGTGCCATGGCGTGTGCCTATCAAAGAAGATTCTTAGAAGATATGTCCATCCAATTAGATGTTAGTATTTACACACTTACAGCATCGCCTATCAATACGACCCCGCCCATATGATAGAATGGTAATGGTCGGAGATGGTGTATCGCCCACTTGGTCGGCCTTTCGATACACTGACACCCGATTTTCATTTCGTGATAAACGCATATATGATATTATTTACGTACCTGTAGCAACTGTTCAACCTCTGGTTCCCATCGAGAGTAACAAGAGAGGAGTTCTTCTTTCGGACACTCGACAACCCATTCGCCTTCATATGGATGTCCATATTTTTTCGGATCAGAATCGAAAGTCACCACATTGACTATATCTCCCTGCGAAATTGAATAGCTGACAACATGCTTGCTTTTACCGCAGTACTGTATACGTGCTTCCTTGTTAATTTTACTGATGTGTCATAAGACTCAATAAATATCACGGCACCATAATTGGATTCTGGATCGCCCTATGGAGCGTCCCATTCGCGGTTTTAGGTATAGCTTCAACGTCAATTAGTCCTCTATAAGCCATGGTACCCGTCCAAATAGGCTGGATATAATCCAGGAGCCCTGGATCGTGTTTAAGCTGAGCAGTTTGTCCGTACACTTGTGCGCGAATACAAGACTTGATGCCGTCAGCCCCGATCAGAACATCGCATATCGAAGAAGTATCGTCAGAGAAATGAAGCTTGATAGGTGCATGCGTTTGGCTGTTTTCCTTCGAGTAAGATGAAAGTCGCTTCCCAAAGTGAGCGACACCGGCCGGTAAATGATTCACAAAAATTTCAAGGAATTGGGCTCTGTGAAAGCGAATGCACTGCAAATCGTATTAGATGAATATCACAAATGGATAACAGGCGACATTACTCCGTCTAGAGGAGAAAGTATCAATACCCGAATAAACTAGCAGGTTATAGGAGGACTTGCAAGGCATTTCCACTAGTTTGAACCGAAACCCTTCACTTGGTCTATCTGACCTTCTGTAATCAAAGCCAACGCCTTTTATATATCCAAAGTTATCAGTCTGTTATCATGGGCACAGAAAGTAGAAGCCAGGCTTTCCTGTCATGCCAGTAGGAGGAGCATGTGCAATTTTAGAGAATTCTGCTGCTAGTCCCATTTTCTCCAGAATGCGCCATGTTCTAGCCCAGATCATAACGCCAGCTCCAATTTCTTTGAACTGGCCAGCAGCTTCGTAGAGCTGCACATCCAAGTTGGGATATTTAGATAGAGAAACCGCAAGGCATAACCCTCCGATTCCTCCTCCACTAATCAGAGCAGTACATAAGTATATTTACCTCGATTTAATACCAAGTAAAAACATACCATATAGCCACTCGTATTCTACGACTTTGGGAGGTTCGAGCTGCCATAGTAAGTGTAGGATATGAGAATTGGTATCTGGCCAGTGTGGGAAATAGCTTCTATGATTTGCGTGGATGTGTCTAACAATATGTAGGGCTCTCCTGTAGACACCGGCATCGTTTCCCACATTTTCACTGCTTAAAACTTCTCTGCACCTCGTGGTTCCCCCCAATGATAGTTTCCGAGAATCCACAATTTGTCCATGTTCACACACGATATGAAGAAAAAGAGGACCTGGCGAGCAAGCAAATGAGAATCTGGAAGTTATTTGTGAATCGCCTTCACTCCATTATATTCGTGGAATTGACATGCAATGAAGGACCTTTAACGCTCTTTTAAAGAATTCCAAGGGTGAAGGTGAAGACTAAAAGACCTTTAAAGACGAAAAGCCTTCGTATAACCCGAATGGGAAAGCTTGATCAATCACCGGACCGGTGTTAGCCGGCGACGCGTCCCCTTGATAATGTTTCTCCTTGCCTTCTAACGTTAACCTTGTAAAAAAAATCACCAGACCTTTTCTTTCTTTTCAAATCATGGGACTAGCTGTGACAAATTTTCCTTTGGCTAACCTGGAAGGGAAGATCCTCATTGTCGTTAGTTCAAATAGCCATCTCTTCGAATCACAATATCCTGAAGTTCGCTACGGCCTTTCCCCAATCTCTAGCCTGTTGTCTCTACAGCAAATGTCGGGCAACTAGCAGTGGATCTCTTAATTGCTAGCATGTCCCTCGTGCGCATTGCTGTCTTGGACCCAAAGTTCTGTGTCCCTGTAGTTGGCGCAAGAGACGATGGTCAAAAGGGCATCACGACTCCACTAGAACGTAAGCCCATGGATATCAATGCGGTGCAGGATAATAACTTGCGAAAAGTGTACGGAAGTCTAGATAGTAATTTGGTTGTCATTCAACAGAGGTCTCCCGTCTTGAAGGTACGGCTAACAATTCAAGTATTTCTGAGATCTCCTTCCTCAACCCGCTCACTTTTGGCAGTCTCTAAAGGAGGAATTCATTCGTGAATTGCTTACCTTCATCAAAGATGCAAAGTTTAGTTCTACTTTATTCCTGTCAGGCGTTGATCTATCGAATAGGACCGACGCACAAATGACGTAAGTTGCAGGTTGTTGAAATTCCTTTACTCTCTTGTGCTGAAAGTTTCGACCCTACAGGACTCCAACATACCAACTACGCCCCGAGAACGGACCCACTCTAGCAGGAACATCGTTAAAAAGCCTATCATCTTTACCAATACCGACATATTACTCTCCCGTAAGGCAGCATTTGCAACCGGAAGAAGAAAACCAATCAATACCCTTCATACCAGGAGGTGGCTTGACGAGACGTATACTGTCCTCGATCCCTAATGGATGGGCTATTCCTACTGCTTGTCTCCTTCAGTTTGTTCTTGAAGGTGACAATCGGGCAGATGCTGGCCTTCTCGCATCTGTTGTAACAAAGGTTGTTGGGGCGGATGTCAAACAATGGAAACAGCCATTTAGCTGGAGAGCTGGCCTGTTTGGAACACCTCACGATCAAACTCTATATGGATGATTCAGTACAGAAAGAAAAATGAAATTGTCGTAAAAATCGCCGCATATGGACCGGATGAAGACTACTAAAAGCACAAATGTATATATCAACGTTTCCCTGTAATACCAATTCGTCCCTTTTTACCACCCTTGGCTGCCTGGGAAAGGGATAGGTAGGCATATGGATCGACTCCGCCCTTTTTAACATCGCCACCAGCTTTCTGTGAAGAGGAGTCAACTTCTGATCGCGTCCCTCAAAAAGATAAAAACAAAACATACCTTGGCCTTGAATTCATGACCAAACTTGGGCTCGTTATGTTTCTTTGATTTTTTATGTCTGGAATCAGCCTTGGGTTCTTCAACATCAACCATTTCGACATCCTCAATAGCATCTTCTTCTCTTCTGCGCTTCTTGGTGTCCTTGTTAAATTTGATTTTACCATTAGGTCCACGGGTAAATCCATCCACAGATGTCATGCTTTCACGATACGCTGTTCCGACGACGTCTTCTTGCTGCTGCTCGGCGTTGGCTTCGTCAGAATCGGAATCGTCGATGATCATCTTTCCGGTATCTTCATCTGTCTTAAATCGAGCAGCGTCTTGACCGGGTTGTTTGCGACGATTCGATTTTGTGTCTGGAAGACAATCAGAAATAGAAAATTAAGGTAATGAATGCCCAACTGACTTGTTACACGAGTAGAGGCGCCTTGTAGAAGATCCATAGGCTCGTCGTCGTCCACTCGTAGCCTGACGTCCTGTACAGCGTTTCTTTTCTTGTTGGAGACTTGAGGGACATCGGGTGCCTGATCGTCGTCACTATCCTCGAGCTCACTTTCACTTCCATAAAGCACATCTTCGAATGCATCTCCGGTCGCAGTTTTGGTAGGCTTGACCTGGGTTCGGTTATACCATTGGACGAGGACTTTTTATGAAAAAATGCAAAAATGCACTGACCTCATCGTCATCATCGTCGGCCTCTGCTCTACTGGCCTTCTTTCGCTTGGCTCGTTCCTTACGCTTCTTGATGTTAACAAGAACTTTCGAGGCTTCCTCTTCACCCGCACACGAGTACACTTCGTCCCACGTAAATCGCCTCAACATTCTCTCGAAGATGTGACGAACTTTAACCTTGAAATGATTCTTGTGATCGTGAGACCAATTCAAAAGTGCAGGAACGAGGTCCTTGAGATGGGGTCGGATGAGGTCCACAGGGAGTGTGTGAATGGCGAGTTTGATGAAGCCCAAAATTGATTTGACAATTTCTCGGTTGGCAGATGAGAGGAATACTAGCAACGTAGTAAAGATTTCGTTGTGCATGTGAGATGAGATTTGATCTAGGGAGATAAAGAATTACTACTTTCATTCGACTCAGCAACGGATAAAATATAAACATACCCTTGAATTCAAAGACGAGTCGGGAAATAGCAGTTACAGTCGCACTGATCATGTGTGGGCTTGCTCCAGCCAAACCACCAGCAATCATGGTCATGAATTCCTCGATGCTTGCAACAGCTATAAAGCGGTTAGAATAATGGATACATTATCGGACCCAACAACGTACCATCTTCAGCACCATCTTCTTCCATTCCGTCGACCATGCTCCTTTTCACAACACCACCACTGCTCATCTTCCTACCCATAGAAAGAATGACTTCAAATGCGGCCGTTCTAGCCTTCTCTGAGGGCTCTTTTGTACCAAGGACAGCTTCGGGAATCAAAGATGGAATGATATGAAGAGAGGTCGAGGGAAGCAAGTCAATCAATGAGGAAAGTAAAGTGAAACGATCCTTGAAAATTAAATGAATACAATTTATGGCAGGGCAGAAACAAACAAACAAAAAGTACCTTCTTTGCAGCAGCAGTAATCCCTTCTGTCAAGTCATCCAGTTTGCGGAGGATGGCCTCAGCATCAATAGTCAATTTAGCGCTTTCAACGAGCTTGGCCAAAATCTTGTAACCTCGTTTCTGAACTCCGTTATCTTTGCAGGTCAACACTTCAGGGGTCAGAGTGAGCGCAAAGAGAGCTTCAGAATCAGCAACAGAAAGGTTGGGTAGAAGGAGAACAAGGATATCTTGAGATGTTGTCGTCATGTTGCCAATATCACTAGCAGCACCCATTTGTGCAGGTGCTTTCTGTGCTGATGGTAGATTTGTCTTGAATAGCTGAACGACTTTGCCAAATGCATTGTGAATATCCTGTGAGAAAGCGATGAGCCAGGTCATATTTTTTGAATACAAAGATATTGACGCACCTGAGGTGCTGCTATTGACGCCCACGCAACGATGACTTCACCGATCAAGCCACGAGAGTCCCGTCCAACGCTCCCATAAACATTGAAAAATACGGCCAACCAACTCTCCACTTGCGTCTTCAAGAAAGCGATGTTATCCTTAGCCTCTTGTTGAGTGAGAGTGGTCGATGCCGATTCGATTTCTTCTTCCGATGCTTCAGCAAGAACAAGGTTCGATTCTACCATAATCTTGAGAGCCTTCAAAATTGAAGGCCTAAGTTCAGGTTGCCCATAGAGCAGCTGTGAAAGTAACTGAGAGAAGGAAGCGCCTAAGGACTAGAAGTAGTTCGATGAGAAAACAAATGGAAAAGAATATGATGAACCCTTAACCTGTTTGAGTTTTGGGGTACCGATACAATATCCAGAAAGGCCTGACCAGATTTGGCCGATAAGGACACTCCACATTTTAGCTTCTGCCTGACGGTCTTCAGCTTCAGCCTTCTGTTGGTAGTTGAACATCCTCTCGCTGAGCGGCACAAAGTAGGAAACGAAATGTGGAAGAGAGGACGCATGAGGTTGCGAAAGAAGGGGAAGTAAGAAAGCTCTTGGTTCAACGCCAGGTTTGCTACACATTTTGAAGTGAGATCCTTGTTTGTCAAGTGCAATGCAAATCGAAAAGGACATACCGGTCAGACGGTTCAAGATTGAGGGGGAGGGAATTCAGTAAAACCGCGGGGCCTAAAATGCGCATGGCTACAAATAAGGTGGCGTCCGCTGCTTCCTTATACTCAAAGCCTTTGGAAACTCGTAGATCACTTATTCTAACTATGAGGGGCATAAGCAAAGTTTCTGCGGCGGTTGGAGCTTGCGGTGATTCTCTCGTTTGAAGGTTCTCGAGGAGTGAAGAAACGATGGAGAGCAGCTCAGGAATCGCACGAGCATATGGTAAAGAGTCAATGGCCTTGGAAACTTGCGATACAATTTTTTGGATTACAGAGGATCCATCTTTGTCCGCAATCGCCGTCTTAACGAGCTTGGGGGAAAAGCAGGTCATTATTGAGGATAAAGCCACAGCAGTTGATTTGCGGGTTGCCGAATCAGTTGAATCCAAGAAATTCCACACGCTCTTCCATACTTTATTGACCTCTTTTGAAGCGTTTTCTGGTTCCATGGTGTGGTATGCAACTAAAGCTCCTGAAGAAACTTGGACCCAACTTGAAGAGAGAGTGAAATCAGATTTCGATGGTGGAGAAGATAGCACGACTTTCAAAACTTCCGGTAATTGACTTCCCATGTTACTGGACTCGTCTTCCACAGCCTTCTCAAAAATATCCGAAAGAACGCCATATGCGGATTGGGAAAGGTATGTGTTGCCCAATCTAGGTAAGGTGAGCAAGATATTTGTTGCGGGGGGAAGCATCTTTGGAAGTGGGTAAACAAAAAATAATATAACATGACTTCGTTAACGCACCTCAGACGGAAGATTGGGAATAATTGGTTTTAAGAATGCGAGAGCGTGGATCGCAATTTCTGTACCGGGAGCTGCGGCCTGTTTCCCGGCCTTCCCTTTTGCGAACGGTCCTGCGTTCACTTCTGAGAGTGTGTTCAGGACCCATTCTCCAACTCGTTCGGCATAAGGATGTAACATTAATGGTGTCGGTGGGTGACTTATTACGTCTTTCACAACATCGGATGCTTTCCTGCGTACTTTCGGTCTAGGATCTATACAAAGTTGCAATACGGAAGCGAAAGTCTGGCGAACCCCTTGTGCATCAAGTTGAGACCTATCCAGGGACTGAAACACTGCATGATACAAGGTCAATTGTGATCGTAGGGCAGGAGCATGTTGATTTAACGCTGGGAATAATGGTGCGGTCAATGATAACAAGGTGTTGAGGTTTGAACGAATAACTGGAGCGGGAACGAATGGTGCGACCAAGGCCAAAAGATAAAGTTCTGCAGGTAAAATAGATCCATCTTCTAGGGAAACATCTTTTTTCTGGATAGTCCCGTCCAATGTCGTTAAAAGAGCAGCAAAGTAAGCAGTGGATGTCGCTTCTGTCTTCTGGTCCTTGAAAGTCGATTCCAAGGCGATCAGTAAATTTGCTGGGGTCCTTTGATGAGGCAGATTGGAGGAAGTATGGGGCCTAATTTTTGATAGAGCATCCTCCATCGTTCTGCTCGTTAAATGGAAAAGAAAAGAAAAAAAGTGGAGGCAGTAGTAGTACAGGCTTGATTGGCGGCCTCATTGCTCTATCTCCAAAATTTTGCTTAGTCATCCTACACCATTCGATCGCGTCCACCTGCTTTGCTCGGAAAGGGAAAGTGTCAGGGGGAAAACAGCCGAGCAGCCAGGCGCAAGTCGCTTTTCTCTTGACCACCACCAGCCTCAAAGGCTCTAGTTTCTCCTCCGTCTAGTGCTTACATGCCTCAAGGCACGCCCACTCCGTGGTCCTATGTCTTGATCCGGTAACTTGTTCTTGGAATAAACTTACACGACGCGCCAATTAAACAACCATTCTAGTTTACTCTTCAGATTCGTATTGAAGATATTCTACGGCACTATAGTCGTCGAAAATGCACACCTTATTCCAGAAACTGGAAGGCCATGGTACTTGGAATGTACTTGTTACTTCTTGAGACCATACTGACGTACTTTTCAGCGTTGTCTGTGCGAACCATAGTAACTCGTTGACGGATGCCCTGTAAGGTTTCAAACTTCACCATCTTCATTCGCGGTACTCAGTTATCTACCAGACTACTGGTAACATCAATCCCAACCAGTGTGCGTGTTCTTCAAGATGGTCAAATATCGTACATTGATTTCTCGGTGTAGAGACGGAATATGCTGCGCTTGACGGCAAAGGCTACTCAGTTCGGTCGGCGCACTTTCACGAGTTGGCTTATCGAGTCCGCCGGTACCGTGCCTATCAAAAGAAAAAAAGATTATACTGATGGGAATGCGGACAATACGGAGGTTATGGAGCATCTCATGCAGGCACGTCTTCAGGCATCATGTTTGACTGGATAAGCCTAACAGTTTTTCAAGGCGTTGGAATTGGGTGACGCTGTCTGTCTTTTCCCCGAAGGAATGAGTAGGTATCACCCGACAATCGCTCCTTTGAAAACTGGAGGTAAAACGATTAGCATCTTCAATTGGCTGAGCTAAATTTCCAATATTTCTTCAGTTTCGCGATTGGTCTCAGACGTCTTATCGAGGAATCGAGATAAACCTGACTTTGAAATGACAGTATTGACCTGCTCAGTTACCTATATGTAAAGCAACAATTATGCCGCGCGGACACTTAAACTAATGCGTGTATGTTTCCAGGCACCGGCAACACTTCCGATCTGACGTTCTCGTAACCTTTCACGCTCCTCTCGTCTTTACACCTAAGGTAGGACATTAACTCGCTATGTATCCTAATACTCATAGAAATCTATCAGAACAATCCTGAATTACTTGCACCTGTCGATTTTACTCAAGTCCGCGCGCTGACATCACAGATCCAAAATAAACTCAGCAGCGGGACGTTTGACTCGCCATCGTGGGACCTTATTCGAACTGCAAAGCTTGCTGCGCGTATGTATGCCCCTCTAGGAACTATGATGAGCCTTGGGGATCATGTACGTATCGCGCGGTCATTTTTGGAAGCATTCAAAGCACCCCAAGATGAAGATAATCTAGCAGAGGAACACGAGCGGCTACAGAAAGATCTAAAAAAGTATCAAGACCAACTTGCAAAGTGGGCAATTAAAGATGACCGTATTCGAAGACCCCTTTCACGACGCACCATATTTTCACGACTGTTCGTCCGACTAATTTGGTCCTTATGTCTTTTCGCCATCTCTTTTCCAGGATTACTTCTTTGGCTACCTATTTTTGGTACATCATTCTACGCTGTCCATAACTTCAAGAAAACAGGGCCCATCTTCGACACTTGGGATGAAATTGCTCAGTACAAACTTATATACGGATTGATGTCAGGTATCTGCGTGTGGATCACGGCAGTAGCCCTGACTTGGCCATTTGCGATTGTCTCCACTTTCTTGGTACCTGCCTTCATGTGGATGACTCTGCGTTGGTTCGAAGACGCCGTTGCTGCTTTCCGCGCATTCACTGCCTTGATACGGCTGCTCCTCGTCGGCAAACCAAAGTTAAAGCAGATGCACGAAACACGGAAAGAACTCCATGCTCGTGTATTGAATTTTGCAGTTACGGTTCTGGGACTTCCTGAAGACCCAGAAGATTACTTTTTGCGCGCTGGTGGAAGGGAAAAGGGTAGGGTTCGTGGAAGTTGGGATAGCAAGGCTAGGTACTTTTCCATCAAGCGCAGGCGGAAAAGAGATTGGAATGAGACCCTTCGTCTTTATGACAAGGTTGATTATCCAGAAGACGAGTAATTTTGTTTTGTAGTTCGGACACGACGCGGACGGTTTATGACGCAATGACGGACCAATTTATTGATCACAATTACATGTTTATTGTTGACCTTGCAGTGCCCGAGAAATGTGGCGATGATGGCGAAGAAGGTTCAGATGAGTTGGGCTGAGGATTTCTCTCCGGTGAATATGCAGGCAGCCTCACGCTCGGCGAGAGGTTTGTTCTGTCGGCGGTATTCGTAGCGCGACCTGTGAAACGAAGTTCAGACAATCCAACAAGAAGAGTATGAAGTATAAACGCTTACACTCAGAGTGCCTGCTCCTTCGCAGCATGTGTGGCTTGTTATATGTCCCAGGTGTTACTTCGTTGGTTACCTGACAGTGATCTTTGGGAGCTATTCAGAAATATAGGTTTTAAAAGGTCAGACTTCATTGAAACACCATAATGCTTGACTCTAGCACACCTTTGTCGACAGAGCTCGAATATATAGAAGCAGGTTGTAAGATGTTGAAGTGGTTGGGTGCCGACTCGGAGGAGTAGATGGATGGTGCTTCATCATCATGATGGAGGCCAGCCGGGACTTTGAGTGACGGATAGGGTATTATCGGCGAGACAAATCGCGATTGGGGTGGCACAGAAGGTGTATAATTTCCATTTCGCCTGGCTTGGTCCATTTCCAACTTCTTTGCTCTTTTTATTGACTCGACGCGTTGTCGTCGGAGAGAGGCGGATTGGCGGGGCTTGGGCAGGGCAGTGAGCTGGTCTTCAGGATCCACCGCTTTCGTTCTTCCTAGATGTCTGCCTATGATGCGCCATGAGAGCGTGCAAGCAATGCCTAGCAGGACGCAACCAGCGACAATAATGCCGATAACGAAAGGAAGGGTGATTTGCATGAGTGTGGTAGTGTGTTTGCTTGTGGGTTGAGTGGTTAAGTGAGGAAGGAGAGAAGAGACCTTTGGGTCGCATTTTTTAAACGCCAGAAAAAACTCCTTTCACTTATTCCACCAAAGACGTCGGGCGTAGATGGAAAGGAGAAGTTTTGTCATTTTTTGAAGACAGTCTATATGAGTGTAAGGAAAAATAGGAGATAT
>Ga0247779_1000042_pt1 | contig 112985 bp, 102 predicted proteins | sample UWRJL221509R5_FD_179925 | JGI IMG/M metagenome (GOLD analysis project Ga0247779, IMG submission 179925) | Plant litter microbial communities from Arlington Agricultural Research Station in Wisconsin, United States - UWRJ-L221-509R-5 | ecosystem: Environmental > Terrestrial > Plant litter >... | reverse complement strand
GCGTTCGGTCACCTGCTTGACCGCTTCGATCTTGAACTCATCCGTATACCGCTTGCTGCTCATGATTGCCTCCTCGATCACCAAAAATTATGGCTCGAAGATGGCTACGAAAGGCTGGGCGGTTCAAGGAATCGTCGTAGACCATGTCAGTTCGCCCGAACAGGTTAAGAAATGTCGCGAGAGATTCGGTCCGGACCTTGTACATGTTCATCTGTACACAACGAATGAGACACTTCGGCGCCGCTACCGAGAGTCCGAGGGAGCGGCGGCGGACGCGCCGAGCTACGAAGAGATCGATCATCTCGCCGACGAGAACAAGATAGCCAAGCTTAAGAATGACGCGGATGTGCGGATTTTCACGGAAAGGACGGACGATGCGGACACGTTGGTCCGAGTCGCTGCTCGTCTGCACTTGTTTACCCCACCGGAGGTTCGATGCGTGGACGTTCTCGTTGGCGGCCAGTATGGAAGCGAGGGTAAGGGCAACATCGTTGCCTACCTCGCGCGCGAGTACGATGTCTTAGTCAGAGTTGGTGGGCCAAACGCTGGGCACACCGTCGCTAGCAGCAAGGGCAAGCTGGTGCATCACTTGCTGCCCTCTGGCTCTAGCTTCACACGCGGAAAGCTTTTGCTCGGCCCAGGCATGACAATCGACGTTAAGGGCCTGTTGGAGGAAGTGAAGAAGACAGGGATAGAGCGGGGTCGTCTTTTCATAGATCCACAGGCGAGCGTCATCGAGGAGGAAGACAGAGAAGCTGAAAAGGGAGTCGTAGGCGCCATCGCGTCCACCGGAAGTGGCAGTGGTGCAGCAAAGGCTCGCCGCATCACCCGCAGGGGGGACAAAGAACGTCCCGTTCGACTAGCACGTGACGTACCCGAACTCGAAGAGTTTTTAGGTTCCACGGTAGACGAACTCGAGCGATCCTATCGTGCGGGGCATTCTATTCTGCTTGAGGGAACTCAGGGGAGCGGTTTAAGTATTTACCACGGGCAGTACCCCTACGTCACTTCAAGAGACACCAACGTCGCGGGGTGTCTTGCGGAAGCGGGAATCTCGCCCAGCAGAGTTCGAAAAATCCTCATGGTTGTACGCACGACACCAATCCGAGTAGCTGATCCAGATGGCACCGAGAGCAACACTTCGGGCCGCCTGAAGCACGAGACAACATTTGCGAACATCGCGAAAAAGGCGGGCCTGGATCCGGCGGAAGTCACAGGTGCAGAATTCACCTCCACTACCAATCGCCCACGGCGTGTGGGGTGGTTCGAGTGGGACCAGTTTAGGAAGGCGTGCGACCTTAATGCACCGACAGACATCGTGCTTACGTTCGCTGACTATCTGGAAGCAAGCAACCAGGGCGCAAGGCGTTTCGAGCAGCTCGATAAAGATACGATTAAGTTTATTGAGGAGTTGGAACGGGTGGCCCAGGCTCCGGTGTCTCTCATCAATACTCGCTTCCCGAAGAAAAAAGACGATTTTCGGGACCTGCGTTCGATCATCGATCGCAGAAACTGGACGGCGCGCTCTACCTTAAGGTTAGGACATGCTTCTCGAAAAGCTCTTTGAACTATATCCCCGGCTGTATCACATGGCTGAGGCGGGCACGTGGGAAAGCATTCGACAACGCGGCCTTCTTTCTGCGTCTGCGGTGCTCGATCTTTTTCACTTGCATGGTGCGCAGCGGGCGATCTATGAGGACGAACATAGGGCGGAGATGCTATCGGTCCCGTGCGGTCAAACGGACCATATAGTTCTTCGCGATCAAAGACCGATGCCTCCCGAGCGTCTCCGCAAAGCGCTTACCGATGGCACCACTCCAGCGCAGTGGTATCACCTCATCAACGGTAAAGTGTTTTTCTGGGCGGAGCATCATCGGCTGCTTCGCCTTCTGAACGCCTACGGCAAGGACGAGCACGATGTGCTGATCCTGGACACGCGTAGCCTGGTCACATCGCATCTCCAGAATACATGGCTCTGCCACATGAACTCAGGGAACACACTTCCAATACCGCACCATCGAGGTGTCGACATTTTCCAACGTATTGAAGACTTTCCTACTAAAGAAAGTGGAAAGCCAATGAAGGCTGTTGTTGAAGTTCTCGTTGATCGAGGCGTACCCGATGTCGCAACACATACGCACGAAGTACTACGCATGAAGCGCGACGAAGTGATAGGAGAGATCTGGAAGCGGCCTGATTTTTCTACGGAATAACGGTAAGGCCGCACGAACGGCATTTGTCGATACCTTTTCGCGGCCAGTTTAGCCCCACAGCGGCTACAGTCGGATCTATTTTTTATATGTCCTACACGCCCGTCATCGCTACATGGGATATGTACTGTCGCCCGATCGGCGACGCGTCTTGATGATCCACCGCAACAGGCGCCCGAGCGATTACCATGCGGGCAAGTACAATGGCCTCGGCGGTAAATTGAATGCCGACGAGGATGTGAGCGAGTGCATGCGTCGCGAGATCCGTGAGGAATCTGGCATCGAATGTACGTCGATGCGATTACGCGGGGTCATCAATTGGTTTGGGTTTGGCGAGCACAGCGAAAGCTGGCTCGGATTTGTATACGTTGTTGATGGGTATCAGGGCGAGCCCCGGTCCGCGAGTGAGGAGGGCACATTAGAGTGGATCGACCTAGGCAAGCTAAATTCACTCACGATGTGGGACGGAGCGCAGAAGTTTTTGCCGATGGTCTTCGACAAAGATCCACACGTCTTCTATGGCGTCATGCCCTACCGAAATGGTCAATGCCAGTCGTGGGCGTTCAGTCGCTAGTGGCCTATGAGGCTTGAGCGAACTCTGCGGGATCTACTTTCCCGCCCATGGTAGCTAGCCGTGCCCGAGGAGGGCATGAGGTGAGCGAGTTTATTCCAGTTTGTTATATATTCTACTGTGCCAAACGTACTGGACTTGCCTATGCCACGCTTGACGCTTACAGATCTGGTGGACATCGTTTCAAGGGCGGGTTCGCCTAAAGCGACTAAAGTACGCGAAATCAAGAATCGACCTGCCTACGCTCCCGCCCAAGACTTCTACAAAGGCTTACGGGAAGGATTGGTGGAGCTCCATCGACTCAAGCAGGGAAAGCCCGCGCTGTCGCCGCTGGCAAGTCCGCCTGACGCAAAAAAGACGGCGCACTACGCTTCGGCGGTGGCTGGCTATAAGAAATGGTGGGGACAAAAATCTCTGAGTTGGTTCGATCCGCCTCGGAACATCTATTCCGCACATGGTATCGAGGTGGCGGTCAATCCGACGCTCGGGCTTCATATCAATGGTTTGCCACATGTCATCACTCTTCATCTCAAGAGCGACAAGCTGACGAAGGTTAGGGCTGATCTCATTTGCGAGCTCATGGCCGTGGCGCTTTCCCCGTCGGCGCCTGCGAATGCGGTGATGTGTGTTCTCGACGTTCGAAATAGCAAGCTTTTCGTCGCCGGCGCAGGCTCTCAAGGTCTTCAGGCAATGATCAACGCCGAGCTGGCGTATGTCGCGAGTTTATGGCCCTACGTCTGATCGCGCTATCTGTGCGTGCGCGAATAGCTTTGGGTGCGCACCTGAATGGCATGTTCGAGCAGCTGAATCTTGCTAAACGTTCCCCCCCTTATTGCAACTTGGATCGCGGCGATCGTTTCCAGTATGATGTCCAGCCTTTTTTCCAACCGGACGACGTCAATGGCAATTGATATCAAATCCATGAACCACGCACAGCTTTCTGATTTGATCGCACGCGCAGAAGCACGCTAGAAGGAGATTAAGAAGGAGAGTGCCTCGAAGGTGCGGAAGAAGATTGCGGCGCTCGCGAAGGCGGAGGGTTTTGATCTTCACGAAATTCTTGGAACGGCGAAAGGTGGCCGCGGAAAGGATAAGGCGAGAGGAAAGGTTGCTCCGAAGTATCGAAATCCGGCTGACTCTGCGCAGACGTGGTCGGGTCGCGGAAAGCATCCTCTCTGGTTCGATGCAGCTATCAAGGCTGGCAAGTCCGAAAAGAGTTTGCTAATTCGCTGACTTCGATGCCGAGCATGCGAACAACTCATGTCGCGCTAGGATGGTTCAACGCGACTGCGGCGCGACGAGAATCGATTCGGGAAGCAAAGGTTGTCGATTCTGCGTCACACCAGCCCGGCGTAAGCACAAAAAAGCCGCCCTTCGAGGGCGGCTTTGATGTGTGGTGCCCGAGGTCGGACTCGAACCGACAAGCCTTGCGGCGGAGGATTTTCTTCCCACTTCGGCTTTCGCCGCCGTCACGCGTCAAGCGCGACGTTCGTGGTCTGGAGCACGCCTTCACCTTAGTCTTTCGACTTTAGGTGCCCGCCGTCTGCTCTCTACACCTTCCCGCGATCCTTTCGGTTCGAAGGCTTGGCTCGGCGTTAGCTCGAACTTACGTTCAGGGCCTTCACCGAGTTTGACGGGCTTCACCTTTGGGGTTTCCCCCGAAGGGCTCAAATTTGGTCTGAGTCCTCTGCGTCTACCAATTCCACCACTCGGGCATGATGCTACTCATACAAAGCCGCTGTACCGATAGCAAGTCAAAGAAGCAACGCAACGTACCGGGTTCGCGCGCGACTATGTCGGCACCAAGCAATGGTAGCAGTCCAAAGACGGACGGTCGATGGGTGGGCTCGCCTCAGTTCCCTCGCTGGCTCTTACCGCGTGGCCACGAGCAGGCGCCACTGGATGGGTGCGGGCGGAGCGTGCTGATGGCGGTTCTGGGGAGGAAGAGGGTGCCCAAACGTAGAGACTTTCGTTGGACCCACAATGTTCGCATCGATAGATGCCAGAGTGCGGCGTGTGAGTGCCTGGCGAGTACAATTAATCGTATGCTGAATGGTTGCTTTGCTCAAGAAACTGCTGATACTTGTAAATTGCCATCGGTGTGCCTCCCTTAGAGTAGGTGATCTCGAAATAGCTGCCTGCAAGGGACAGCTGGGCATACCTGTTGGCTCATAATGTGTTCTCGCTGGCTGAGGGCAACGGAACGCCGGGAGCGAAGCGGCCGACTAGGCCATCACAGAGGTCGAGGGGGATGTAGTAGCTATCCCGGGCTAGGTCGAGCGCCTTGGGCAGCCAACGTGCAGGATCGTGCTCCTCGTGACGTAGATCAAACGTCTGCTCAGCGGAGAGAAACAGCCCCCCGGCCTCGCGCAAGGCGCTAAGATTGGTGGATTCCGTATGCATGAGATTCCGAAACCTGGGGCAACTCGTCTTGGCCGCGGAGCGCCAGCACGGCGCGCCGCAATTGCTCGGCGTAGCGGAGTTCACGCCAGTCGACCTTCTCACGTTCGTCGGTGTACCACGTTTGAAACGCTGCTATTTTGGCCACATAGGCCTCGACGGTTTCAAGCAGATCGACCTCAGCGGGCTGCTGCTCCAGCCACCTGGTCGCCACTGACTCCCATCCGTCCCATTTCAGCGCGACGTCGCGGCGCATCACGACGCGTCCAACAACGCAGCCCTTGCGAAACTTGGTTTCGTGCACGAGTCCGACGTGGAGCATCAGCACCCGCATCCTATGGATGAACTGAATCAGACCGTCGTTTGCAAAACGGGCCTTGGTCGCGTCGGGATAGGCGCCAGAAGGTTCCTGGGCTTGTAGTGGTGGATGTAGAACGTCCGGGAGTGGTCGACCAGTGCGGACGCTGATGCGAGGAAGTTGAGGAGTAGGTGGATGGCGCTTTTGAGGAGCGTGTCCATCTCAAAGCGCCTGTCCCAGCGCAGCTGTTCATACGCCAGAAAGCCAGTTCGCTCCCGCAGGTGATCGGTGAGGGCGCGCGCGTTCCGCCGGAAGATGTCGACTGAAAACTCGAACGTACGGAGCAGTTCCCCAAGTCGATAGCCGGGATGTGCCTCCAACACCTTCAATAACTGCGGCCACTTCATTCCCTTGAAGGGACGCATGTCGATGAAGAGGACGATGTCGATGCCGCGCTTGATCTCTTCCAGAAAGCCGGCCATCTGCGCGGGCGACAGCGCCAAGACTATGGTGTCGCCGTCGGTTGGTTCCAGTTTCCACAACGCAATGTCCGAGCCCATGTTCAAGAACCAGGGGCCAACGCCGAACCCGGGTTGGGCTCGTCGAAAATCGTCGGCCGGAAGTGGCAACACGGCCTCGGAGGTGCCGCCAATGAAGCCGTGCTTTTCAAAGTGCGCAAGCCCGACAGCGAACTGACCTTGAAGGTCGAACGCGTGCCGATGGGAGAAGACCAGCAGGCGACTACCGCCGTCCTGAAGGGCGAAACGCGCCATGAACCCGCCGCCATACGTGTCAAAGAATCCGATGGCGATGCTCGAAACGACGCGCACCGGCAACACGCGCTGGCCTTGAGAGCCGAGGGCGATTGACCCAGCTGGTTGCAGGAAATCGAGCGGGTTCACGCAACGAGTCCACTGCGTCTACCAATTCCGCCACTTCGGCATGACAACCCGCGGACGCTGGCCGCGCGGGGCGCGCAGTATAAGCCAATTGAGTAGCGCGGCCTAGGATCGTCGCTGTTTGATTTTTGCGATCAGGGATGATCGCAATGACGAACCAAACTGCGGCGGAAGACCGATGCTACCTGAGCCGCGCAGTCAGGCGACATCGCACCCGCATCAATGCGTACGATCGAGCGAAAGCCTGCGCTCGTCGCGTGCGTACCAGCCGCCGCTGGCGGGTTGGAACACCGAGCATGAGTTCATCGCGCCGCGATAGATGTGCAGCGAGACTGCGATGTCGTCGTCGCTGGGGTTGCGGATCGTGTGGTATTCGTGCGGCGGGATCAGGCTGCCGGCCGAGCCTGCGCCGGCGCTCATCGTGCCGCGCGATTCGAAGCGGTAGCGGCCTTCCTGCGATTCCATCAATTCGTACGGAGTGACTTCCAGGAAGCCTTGCCAGACGCCTTCGACGCACCACATGCCGGCGTGATCGTGGATCGGCGTGCCCTGGCCGGGGCCCCAGGTCATCGCGATCACGCTGTAGCCGTGTTCGTCGCTGCGATACAGCTCGCGCCGCGCGTAGTGATCGCTGGCACGTTCGAACACGCAGTCGGGCAGGCGCACGTTCTCGTCGCGGATCAGGCGGCACAAGGCCTTGCGCAGGGAATCGGTGAGCGCGGCTTCGCCGTGCAGGGCGACGGCCTGGTCGATCGCTTCGACGAGGCGCTGGGCGCCGGGAAATTCAAGGGTCAGCATGAGCAGCTCCGATGGCCGGATCGTCGATGCACGGCGCCGACGGCAGCCCTCGCATCGAGGTTTTTCGAAGGGCGGATTCTAGCGCGCGCGCAGGAAGCGTGCGATGGCGGCGCCGAAACGCTCGATATCGACCAGGAACGCATCATGGCCCTGCGGGCTGTCCAGCGCGACGAAATCCACCTCGGCACCGGCGGCGCGCAGCCCTTCGGCAATCTGCTCCTGTTGCGGCAGCGGAAACAGGATGTCGGTGGAAACACCGATCACCAGCGCATGTTCGACGTCGATGCGCGCCAGCGCGGCGGCGACATTTCCGCCGGCATGTTCGGCAAGATCGAACCAGTCGCTCGCACGCGACAGATAAAGGTACGAATTCGGATCGAAGCTGCGCACGAAGCGGCGTGCATGGCCGGCCAGATACGATTCGATCTGGAATTCGACCGCGAATGGTTCTTCCTCGCGCTGCTCCGAATCGAGGCGGATGCGCGCGAAACGCCCGACCCATTCCATCGCCGAGCGATAGGTGATCACGCCGAGCTTGCGCGCGATCGACATGCCGGCTTCCGGATAATGCTCGTCGTCGTAGTGGCCGCTCTTCCAGTTCGGGTCGAGCCGGATCGCTTCGCGTTGCAACGAACGGATCGCGATCGCGAACGGCTGCGCCTGCGGCGCGGTGGAAATGCTGATGTGGTTGCGCGCGCTGCCCGGATGCAGCACCAGGTAGGCGAGGGCGGTCATGCCGCCCATCGAATTGCCGAGCAGGCAGGCGAGCGTTTCGATACCGAGGCCGCGCACGAGTTCGTGGCTGGCGTTGGCGGCATCTTCGAGCGTGAGTTCCGGGAAATCCAGCCGATACATCGCGCCGGTCGCAGGATCGATATCGGCCGGGCCGGTCGAACCCTTGCAACTGCCGAGCGTGTTGGCGCAGATCACGAACCAGCGATCGGTGTCGATGGGTTTTCCGGCGCCGATCATCTCCTCCCACCAGCCCGGCGTCGGATCGTCGGCGTTGGAGGTTGCGTGCGCGCTCGGCGACAGGCCCGTGAGAATCAGGATCGCGTTGTCGCGCGCCGCCGACAGCGTGCCCCAGGTTTCATAGGCGAGGCGCGCGCCGACGAGCGATCCGCCGCGTTTCATCGCAAACGGCGAGGACAGATCGAAATAGCGGCGGGCGTCGGACATGCGCGAGTCGGTCGAAAGCGGATACGCAATGTAGCGAGCCGGCCCGGCCGAGCCAAGTCGCTCGCACCGATGAGCATCTGCTACTTTAGCGGCGCCGGACGGTTCTGGGGAGTTCCTTGGCGAGCATCTATCAATTGAAGCCTGCGTTTCAGGGCTTGCTGCGTCCGCTGGTGCGCGCGCTTGCACGCAACGGTGTCAGCGCGAATCAGGTGACCGTGGCCGCCGTCGTGCTCGCGATCGCAGTCGGCGCAGCGATTCTCCTCGTCGCCGATCGGACGATCCTGCTGGTGCTGCCGATCGCTTTTTTCCTGCGCATGGCACTGAATGCGATCGACGGCATGCTCGCGCGCGAACATGGCCAGGCATCCCGGCTCGGTGCAGTGCTCAACGAACTCGGTGATGTGTTCGCCGATGTCGCGATGGTCCTTCCGCTGGCCTTGCGCGCGGAATTTTCGGCGATGCCGATCGTGCTGCTGGTCGTGCTCGCCGTCATCGTGGAGATGACCGGCGTCATTGCTGTGCAGATCGGCGCCAGCCGGCGCTACGACGGTCCGTTCGGCAAGAGCGATCGTGCATTCGTGTTCGGTGCGCTCGGCGTGCTGCTCGGGCTCGGTGTTCCGGGCGGTCGCTGGCTGAGCGGCCTGCTGTGGGTGCTGATCGTATTGTCGCTGCTGACCATCGCGAATCGTGCGCGCTGCGCGCTGATCCAGGGTCGCGAGCAGGGAAGCAAGGCATGAACCTGCATCTGTGGATCCAGCCGAACGTGCTGTGGACGCTCGGCGCGATCGTCGCCTTGCTCATCGTTGCGAGCCTGGTCGTCGCGATCATGCGCCGTGGCGACGCATCGGACCGTCACGCCGAGCTTGCGGCGCGGGTGAGGTCGTGGTGGATTCTGGTCGGCATCTTCGCGTTCGCGATTGCATTCCGCCGCGGCGTGGCGATCGCATTCTTCGGGATCCTCTCGTTCCTCGCATTGAAGGAATACCTGTCGCTGATTCCGACGCGCCGCACCGATCGACGCGTGCTGCTGTGGGTCTACCTGTGCGTGCCGATCCAGTATCTGTGGGTGTGGCAGCAGTGGTACCACATGTTCCTGATCTTCATTCCGGTGTGGGCCTTCCTCGCCATCGCGATGCGCATGGTGTTGCGCGGCGACACCAGGGATTTTCTGCGCGCCGCCGGCAGTCTGCACTGGGGCCTGATGACGATGGTGTTCGGGCTCAGTCATCTCGCTTATCTGCTGGTGTTGCCGGACGGCCGTCCGCTGCCGGCGCATGGCGCTGCGCTGCTCTTGTTCGTGGTGCTGCTGACCGAGCTCAACGACGTGCTGCAGTACGTGTGGGGTCGTACGCTCGGACGGCACAAGGTGATCGAGAGCGTGAGTCCGAAGAAGACGATGGAAGGCCTGGTCGGCGGCGCGTTGACGACGACGCTGATCGCGTTCCTGCTGGCGCCGCTGCTGACGCCGTTGACGCACATGGACTCGATCGCGGTCGGATTGATGATCGGCTTCGGCGGCTTCCTCGGCGACATCACCATCTCGGCGGTGAAACGCGACATCGGCGTGAAGGATTCCGGCTCGATGATTCCCGGCCACGGCGGCATTCTCGATCGCATCGACAGCCTGCTGTTCACCGCACCGCTGTTTTTTCATTTCATGAAGTATTTCTATTTCTGAGGCGACGTGTTGAAAGGTTCGCGTCATTCCCGTGCTGTTGGAAAAGCATTGCGCCGCGGCGTCGCGCGTGCACGCTTGCGCGAACATGCGGGCAACGAGCGCATTCGCCGTAAGCGGATGCATTGATGATGGGCTATCTGCTCCGGCTGTTCTTCTACGGCGTGCTGGTGCGTCTGGTCGTGTTGTTCGTGCTCGGTCTCAACGTGCGCCATCGCGAACGTCTGCCGACGAGCGGGCCGGCCGTCCTCGCGGCGAATCACAACAGCCATCTCGATGCGATGGCGATGATCAGCCTGCTGCCGCTGCGTCTGCTGCCGCGCGTGCGGCCGGTGGCGGCGGCGGATTATTTTCTGCGCAATCGACTGCTCGCCTGGTTCGCGCTCGAGGTGATCGGCATCGTTCCGTTGAATCGCCAGCGCCAGCACGTGCACGACGATCTGCTCGCGCCGGTCACCGCGGCGCTCGATCGCGGTGAAATCCTGATCTTCTTTCCGGAAGGCTCGCGCGGTGCGCCCGAGCAACTGGCTGAATTCAAGAGCGGACTCGCGCGAATCGCCGAGCGGCGTCCGGATGTGCCGGTGATACCGGTATTCACGCATGGCCTCGGCAAGGCCCTGCCGAAAGGCGAGTGGATGATCATTCCGTTCTTCGTCGACATCTTCGTCGGCGCGCCGCTACGCTTCGGTGGCGACCGCGCGGCGTACATGCAGAGCTATCGCGATGCGATGGCCGCGCTGGCGGTCGAGGAACGCCGCAGCGACTGGACCTGAGCGAGACCGCGTCAGGGCACGACGCTGTCGATTTTCAGTTCCACCGCGGCGCTGCGATGCACATCGAGCGGCGCGGACAGCGTCTGCAGGTCGCCGCTCTGCGGCATCGCGTTGCCGGATTTCGACACGCGCGCGCCGACGATCACCTGCGGAAACATCGAGAGTTTCATCGTCGGCAACATGCCCATGCTGTCGTCGAGGGTGACCTTCAGCGGCAGCTGTCCTGCCTTCAGGCGCTGGATCGCGAGCGGCATCGGCGGTCCGCTGGCGGCGCGCGCGAACACGAACAGCGTGGCCGAGGGATCGAGCTTGTCCTTGAGCACGGGGTCGAGCGCGACGTGCACGGTCAGGCTCGCGGCGGACGGCTTGTTCGCCGCGCTATCCGCTGTCGCATCGGACGATGTGGTCGCTGCTGCTCCGGCGGTTTCGTTGTTCGGCGCGAGCGGTTCCGGTGGCGCCTTGCCGTCGCGCCGCGCCTGCGCTTCGGCAATCTGCTTCTGCACGCTGCCGGCGACATCGGAATTGGCCGGCAGCAGCGGCAGCAAGGTAGTCCAGCGCGCGATCGCCGCATCGAAGTGGTTCGCCTGATATTCGCTGATGCCGAGCAGCCAGAGCGCGCGCTGATTCTTCGGATCGGATTTGACCACGCCTTCGAGCAGGTCGCGCGCCGCGCCTTCGATGCGATGCGACGGCGCCGCGACGGCAATGGCTTGCGCGTACTCGACCGTCAGTGCGGCATTGTCGGGCGTCAGTTCGTGCGCTTTCTTCAGCGCATCCAGCGCGTCGTTCGGACGACTCATCGCGACATAGGCGCGACCGAGCAGAGCCCAGCCTTCGGCATCATCGGGATGATCCTTCAGCCGCTGCGCCAGCGTCGCGATCGCCTTCTCCATCTCGGGCCCCTGCGCTTCGCCCTGCGGCGCGGCGGCGGCAACGAGATTGGCCGGATCGAGCGCCTGCGGCGCGCCGACCAGGCGATACAGCAGCAGCGCAGAAGCAGGCAGCAACAGGGCGACCAGCAGCAACACGGCGAAGGTGACGCGCGAGCGTGGCTGCGCACTCGCCGCTGCCGGCAGCGCCGTCGCTGCAGCGAGCGCGCTGCGTTTCACCGCATATTCCGCCGCGTCGATCACGCCGGCAGAAAGCGCTTCGTCGAGTGCGCGCAGCCGGCGCGTGCCGGCATCGGATGCAGCGGAGTCGCGTGCATGACGCAGCAGCGGCACCACGACGCAGCTCAGCGCAGCCGCGATCATCACGGCCGCGATCAGGAAGAACATCACCATTACCAGTCGTCCTCGCTATCGCCTGCGGTGCTCGCCATCGTCGTGCGCGGCTTCGCGCCTGCCGCGGCGCGACGGCGCACGGTGACGATCACGGCACCGGTTCCGGCGAGCAACAGCAGCAGCGGGCCGAACCAAAGCAGCCAAGTGCCGCCATGCAGCGGCGGGTCGTACAACACGAAGTCGCTGTAGCGCGCGGTCAGCCATTGCTTGATTTCCGCATCGCTCTTGCCGGCCTGCATCTGCGCGAACACGTCGCGGCGCAGGTCGGCGGCGAGCGGCGCATTCGAGTCGGCCAGACTTTCGTTCTGGCATTGCAGGCAGCGCAACTGTTTCGCCAGCGCCTGGAAGCGCAGTTCCTCCGTGCGATCCTTGAACGGCAGCGGATCGATCGCGAACACGGGCGCGGATACGCTCGCGATCGCCAGCATGACGAGCAGCATCAGCGCGTACGCAGGCTTCCTGCGCACACGTTCGGGCGCGAAGGAGCCCGCGTGGTGCGGATTGCGAACAGGGAACGCGATCATTTTCGCGTTCCTTTCTTCATCGCCTCGATCCGCGGCATCAACTGCGTCGCGATGACTTCGGGTGTGATCGGACTGATGTACTTGAAGCGCACGATGCCTTGCGCGTCGATCAGGAAACTCTCCGGCGCGCCGGTGACACCGAAGTCGATCGCGACGTCGCCGGGCACGTCGGCGATGATCAGATCGTACGGATTGCCGAACTGCGTGAGCCAGCGCTTCGCATCGGCGGGCGCGTCCTTGTAGTTGAACCCGACCAGCTTGATGCCGAGCTGCTTGCCGTCGTTCATGAGCACCGGGTGCTCTTCGCGGCAGGCGAAGCACCAGCTCGCGAATACGTTGAGCAGATACGGTTCGCCGGCAAGATCCTGATTGGTGACGCGGCGTTCCGGATCGTCCAGGGTCGGCAGCGAGAACGCCGGCGACGCCTTGCCGATCAGCGGCGAAGGCACTTCGCGCAAGTCGTGATACTGGCTCCACCAGGTGCCGAAGCCGAGCAGGGCGAGCACCAGCACGAAGCCGGCCAGCGGCAGCAGACGCGCGTTCATGCCGAACGGCCGGAAACGGGGAACGCGGAATCGGCAATCGGCGAGGCAGAGCCCGCGGCGTCGCTGCTGCTTCTGCGATTCGCGCTTTCCGATTCGCGCTTGCCCACGATCGCGCGAAAGCGCCGGTCGCCCGCGGCGATGAAACCACCGAGCATCATGAACAACGCGCCGAGCCAGATCCAGCGCACGAACGGTTTCACGTACACGCGCACGGCCCAGGCGCCGTCGTTGCCGACCGGCTCGCCGAGTGCGATGTAGATGTCGCGGAACAGGCCGGGATCAATCGCCGATTCGGTTTGCGTCTGTTCGTTGCGCGAATATTTTCTCTTCTGCGGATTCAAGGTCGCGACCACGGCGCCGTTCTTCAGCACGCTGATCGTGCCCTGTTCGGCGATGAAGTTCGGACCCTTCGCCTGCTGCACGCCGTCGAAGCGGAAATCGAGCGCACCAATGGTGACGCTCTGGTTCGGCGCGAGGCGCACGTCCTTCTCGACGCTGGTCGCCTCGACGATCAGCACGCCGGCGAGAAACACCGAGACACCGAAATGCGCGCAGATCATGCCGATCATTTGGCGTCCAGCGTCGCCCGCGCGGCGCATTGCGCCAGCGCGCCAGCGCATACGAGGCGATGCCGAGGCCGACCCACAGCGCAGCAGCGACGCCGGCCAGGGCTTTCCACGGCAGCTCGCGCGCGATCAGCCAGGCGAGCGCCGCGGCAATCACGGCGACCACGGCCGGCGCGCGCAGACTGCGCAGTACCGCATCGAGATTGCCGGCACGCCATTTCAACAGCGGCCCGAACGGCAACAACACCACGACCGGCAACATCAGCAGCACGAACATGAAACCGAAGTAGGGCGGCCCGACCGAGATGCGGCCGAGATTGAACGCCTCGCCGAGCAGCGGATACAAGGTGCCGAGCAGGACCATCGCGGCCGCGCAGGTGAACATCAGGTTGTTGACCAGCAGCGCGGTTTCGCGCGAGACCGCGGCGAACGCTTCGCCGCCGGAAACCTTCGGCGCGCGTATCGCGTAGATCAGCAACGAGCCGCCGACGATGCTGGCGAGAAAGGTCAGGATGAAGATGCCGCGCTTCGGATCTGCCGCGAACGAATGCACGCTGGTCAGCACACCCGAGCGCACCAGGAAGGTGCCGAGCAGCGAAAGGGAAAAAGCAAAAATGGCCAAAAGCAGCGTCCATGCGCGGAACGATCCGCGCTTGTCGGTGACCGCCTGCGAATGGATCAGCGCGGTGCCGACCAGCCACGGCATGAACGAGGCGTTCTCGACCGGATCCCAGAACCACCAGCCGCCCCAGCCGAGTTCGTAATACGCCCACCAGCTGCCGAGTGCGATGCCGAGAGTGAGAAAACCCCAGGCGATATTCGTCCACGGACGCGCCCAGCGCACCCAGCGCACGTCGAGCTCGCCGCCGAGCAGGGCCGCCAGCGCGAACGCGAACGCGACCGAGAAACCGACATAGCCGGTGTACAACATCGGCGGATGCACGATCAGGCCGAAATCCTGCAGCACCGGATTGAGGTCGTTGCCGTCCAGCGGCAGCGGCAGCTCGCGCGCGAACGGATTGGAGGTCAGCACGGTGAAGAGCAGAAAGCCGAAGCTGATGAAACCGAGCACGCCGAGCACGCGTGCGATGAATTCATCCGGCAGCCGGCGGCTGAAGGCGGCGACCGCGACGGTCCAGATATTCAGGATCAGCAGCCACAGCAGCAGCGAGCCTTCGTGCGCACCCCAGACCGCGGAGAAACGGTAGTACCACGGCAGCAGCGAGTTGGAATTCTGCGCCACGTAGGCGACCGAGAAATCCTGCGTCGCGAACGCCCAGGTGAGAATGCCGAAGGCGAGCGCGACGAACACGGCCTGACCGGCGACGGCCGGCCGCGCGACGCCGATCAGGGCGCGATTGCCGAGGTGGGCACCGAGGATCGGCAATACGCACTGCGCCACCGACAGCAGCAGGGCAAGGATCAGGGCGAGTTGGCCGAGTTCGGGAAGCATCGTCACGCGGGTTGGCAGGGGAAAACCTGCGTAGGTTACGCGAGATACGCGGGCGGCAGAACCGTGCGCGCTGTCGCAGGCCGGGTCGCGCGCCCGGGATGGCGGCCAGGCCCGATCGCTATTCAGGGCGGATCGGCGGGCGAAAGCGAGCCGAGATAGGCCGCGACTGCTGCAATCGAAGCATCGTCGAGCGTGCGCGCGACGCCGTGCATGATGAAGTCGTTGCTGGAATCGGTGCGCGCGCCGTCGCGATAGTCTTTCAGGCGCTGCACGACATAGTCGGCGTGCTGACCGCGCAGGGCGGGCCATGCGGCGTAGTGGCGCTCGCGCACGGCGGGACCTTTCGCATCGGCGCCGTGGCAACCGAGGCAGGGCGGCGCGCCGCTCGCGGCATTGCCCTGCTTGTACACGGTTTCGCCGCGCGCAATCAGAGCGGGGTCCGGCGCCGGCGCTGGCGCCTGCGCGATCGGCGCTTGCGTGGCGAAGAAGCTCGCGAGGTTGCGCATGTCCTGATCCGACAGCGTCGCTGCCTGCGCCGTCATCGGCGACTGCGGTCGCGTGCCGCGCTTGAACTTGAGCAGTTCGCCGTAGAGGTACTCGGCATGTTGGCCGGCCAGACGCGGAAAGGCCGGCACGATCGCGTTGCCGTTCGCACCGTGGCAGGCGGCGCAGACCGCGGCCTTGGCAGCGCCCGCGCCGGCGTCGCCGTGGACCGCTGCAATCGAGCGCTGATCGATGTAGTCGGCGCCGAACGTCGCCGCCGGCAACGCGAAGGCGATACCGATCGCGAGAAGACGCGCAAGCGCGGACCGTAGAAGACGATTCGTCATGGGACTGCTCACAGTTGCACGTTGACGAGCACGCCGACCATGTTCGTGCTGTAGCTTTCCGGCCCACCGTCGGTGTAGACGCGGTTGCCGATCACGCGCAAGGCATCCAGGCCGAGGTAATGCCAGTCGCTGACGTGGCCGCGCTCGTAGTAGTCGAAGATGCGCATCGAGATGCGCTCGTCGATCGGAATCGTCAGGCCGACATTGAACGATTGGGTGCGATAGATCATCGGCGTGAACGCGCCGCCACCGGGACCGGCGTTCGGCGCGGTTTCCGGATACGCCAAGGCGGACGAACCTGCGTAGCGATAGTTGTCGGTGCCGCGCGAGTAGAGATAGCTCCAGCTCGCATCGAGCTTCACGCGACCGAAGCTGTGGTTGAAATTCGCGCCCGCGTAGTAGTCGCGCTGCTCGTCGTGCAGCCACCAGATGCCGTCATAGGCATAGGTAGCGCCGCCGAGCGTCGGGTCCGTGCTGGTGCCGGGCTGGTCCTGCACATTGGCAAGATTCAGACGCGATCGATCCATGGCGATGTACGCGCTGACGCTTGTCGCCACCGCGGGTTGCCATTCCCATTGCAGGGTCGCGCCGTAGGTGTCGTAGTCCTGGCGACCGATCTGCGCGTCGTAGGAATTTCTGTCGCCGCGCAGCGAGCCGCTGAGTGTCATGTCATCTCGCGGCATCACCGTCGCCATGAGGTCGATCTTGTTTTCGTCGCGGTTCGACATGTCGTACTTGCGCTCCGCATCGACCGTGTGCACGGGCGTACCGCTCGCGGGCGCCATGTAACCCGGCAGGCTGCTGGAGTAGAGGAAGGCGTAGGGATCGTAGTCGTAGCGGTTGCCGGTCTGTTTCAGATAGGTGTAGTTCGCGCGCAAGGTCAGCCAGTCCAGCGTGCGGTTGAGCCAGCTCAGCTTGATGCTGCTGTCGTTGATTTCGCTGCGCTCGCGGTTGCTCGGCTCGTAGCGGTTGTAGTCGAAGGTCGCGCCGAGCGTGTTCTTGTCCGCGAATTTCCAGTCGGCGCCGATATTCGCGTCGATGGTCTGGATGTCGAGCGGGAGACTTCTGATCCGTGTCGGTCCGGCGCTGTTGTTCAGCGGATCGATGATGCCGACTTCGCCGGGAATCATGCTGCCTTGCGCGCCGTTTTCGGAGATGTAGCCGTACTGTCCGGTCAATGGATTGTAGGCGAGATAGGTATTGCGATAATCCTCGCGGTTGAACTTGAGACCGCTGCGCAGGCTGATATCCGAACTCGGCTGCAGCACGATGCGCGCGTCCAGCATCGAGGTGTCGATGCGCATGTCCGCATTCCTGCGCGAGAGCGCTGCCGGCGTATTCCAGTCTGCGCAGTTGTGCAGGAAGGGATTCTGCGGGCCGGTTTGCAGACTGCCGCCGAGGCCGATGCCGAACACGCCCTCGCAGTCGATCGGCGCGATCAAGGCATCGTTCTGCGACATGCGCCCGACCGCGGCGCTCAGCGAGACTTCGCCGTTCATCGGAATCTTGCGCGTCAGCGTCGCCTGCAGATTGTTGTAGTTGTTGTCGGGCTCGGTCGACATCTGGCCCTGGTACAGCGGCGCCGAAACGGAACCCGGGATGATCGGCGTGCTCAGGATGAACGGCGACTGGAACGTGTACGAGCGATTCGCATCGCGATAGAACGAGCCGGTGTAGCCGAAGTCCATCCGCCATTCGTTGCCGGCGTAGCGAAATCCGGCATTGACGTTGATCGTGCTGTCGTCGATCGGTTTGAGGGTTTCGTTGACGCCGCCATCGGCGAGGAAGAAAGGCGGCCCTGCAAGCGCGAAGGCGAAGAAGAACGGCCCGCCATAGGGCCGCGCGCCCTTGCGCTGCTCGTCGGTGACGTTGGCGTAGGCGGTCCACTCCGGCGTCAGGTAGACGTTGTAGCCGAGGCCTTGCTTGTCGCGCTTGACCTTGAGCTGGCGTTCGGGCGTGGCGTCGGAAACAGCGGCGACTTGTGCCGGCGTACTGGCGCCGGGCGTGAGCGAACTCGGCAAGGTCAGATTATTCGTGCCGACGCCGTTCCAGATCGAGCGGGCGTTGTTGCTCAGCACGTTCGGCAGGTCGCGGATGAAGGCCTGGATCTTGTAGCTGCCGGCGCGGCCGAATGCGGCCTGATAGAACTGGTCGTCATCGCTGAGGCGGCTCGCGCGCACGTTCGCATAGGTGCCGTCGGCGGGGTGCTGCCAGGTGTAATCGAGCAGGCCGAGAATCAGGCCGCTGTCCCAGTCGACGTAGCGATTCCACAATGCATTCCTGTCGTCGCCGGCGGTGGCGAGACCGCCGAGTTGCAGGATGCCGTAGCCTTGCCAGTCGCCGTGTTCGTCGGGCTGCGGCGATGGCTCGGCGGGGTTCAGATACAGATGGCCAGTCGGCGTGCGATGCGTGCCCGGCGTCAGCCACGAGGTGCCGCGCTCGTCCGGCGTTTCGCTCTGCGTGCCGGCAGTTGGATCGAGTTTGTTGCCGCGCCAGGTGTCGACGCCGACGCCGGTGTCGGCGAACGCGCGCAACGAGCCGCACAGCATCGTCGCGGCGGCCAAGCCTTGGGCGAAGCAATTGATCTGGCGCACGCCGATGTCAGCGCGTCCTGGCTTGCGCCGGGACGTCGGGAGCGAAAGAGTGACCAAGCGGCTCATCGTGCACCTCCCTCGATCACTCGTGGAATTTCGGTCCCGACGGCGCGTTCGAGCCGTGGATGTTGGCGTGGCAGGTGAGGCAGCCGCGGCCCATGATGCGTTCGTCCGGATGCGCGCCATTGGCGAGCGACTGCGGCGTATGCAGGTCGTTGGGATGGCGCTGGTTGACGTGGCACTGCTGGCACAGGAACGGAATCGGCGCGACCAGCAAGGTGTTCTGGTTGGAGCCGTGCGGCGTGTGGCAGTTGAGGCAGCTCTCGCGCACCGGCGCGTGCTCGAACAGGAACGGCCCGCGTTTCTCGGCGTGGCACTGGTAACAGGTTTCGTTGACTGAGTTGGTCTTCAGCAGCGGATTGGTCAACGAGCCATGCGGATTGTGGCAGTCGTCGCAGCTCATCTGGCCTTCCGGCAGCGGCATGTGCGAGCGGCGGTTGAACTGCAGGCGGACATCCTTGTGACACTGCGCGCAGGTGTCGTTGATCGAGGCCTTCGCCATCAAGCCTTCGACCGAGAAGTTCGCCATCGGGTTGTGGCAATCGCTGCACGAAAGCCCATTGCGCTGATGCACCGAGCCGGTCCAGTGATCGCGCGGGCCACCTTGATGGCAGGCGAGACACGTCGCTGTCTGCGTCTCGATCGGCGTGGCGGAATCCTTGGTGTAACCGATGATCGAACCCTTGGTCAGCGGTGCCTGCGCATGCATCGAACCCGGGCCGTGACAGGTCTCGCACACCGGAATCGAGGCGTCCGCCTTGTTCGCCGCGAACAATCCCAGCGCATGCACGGTGTGCGTGAAATGCTCGCTTTCCAGCTGATGGCAGGCAATGCAGGCTTTCGCACCGATCGGTGTCGCGCCCGGTGCATCCGGATTGACGGCGACGTGCGCCTTGGCGAAACCGGGCGCGGCGAGCAGGCTCGTGTTGTTCGCGCGGACATCGTCATTGGAGAGGTTCGTCGAGGGCAGGTTGCGCGAAAGCTCTTCGCGCGTCTGCTGCGCGGAGGCGAGGATCGAGCCGACCAGCAGCGCCGCGATCGCAAGCAGAATCGGTACGCGCCCGCGCAGAAGCTTCATCATTCCCCCTTGATGGCTGGCGTCAGAGCAATGACGAAACTGCGTGTCGTCTAGCGTGCAGTTGCGTGGTGCTGCATCGGCTGGCGTTTTCTTGCTTATTGATCTTTGTGAAAGTCTCTACTGCGGCATGCGCGAAGAAAAGAGTATGAGTGGGAAATTGTTGTGAACATTGGTGCCGTGCTCGCCGGCCGCAACAGATGACCTTGCTCGTCAGCGCGCTCCCGCAGACATCGTTCGATACGCTCCCGAATGGGTGGCGCTGAGCTCACACGCCGAGCGGAACGACGAAACCACGGCGCCGAACATCCGACCCGCTTTTCCCCGGTTTTGACGTACTCACCATCGAACGGGCCGTTGCGAGCCCTGCGGAGTCGTCAAATCATGTACACGCGCACTGTTTTCGGCCGGGCAGCTGCAGCCTGGATGCTGGTTCTCGTTCTAGCCTTTGCGATGCGGCCCGCGCACGCCGTGCAGGAGGTCTGCGTGCAGAACCAGCAGCAGCTCCTGACCGCGCTGAATACCGTGCGCACGACGCCGCAGCTGCTGAAGCTGCATCAGGGCACCTATCACATCGACGACTCGGCGATCTTCGCGTTCAACGGCAACTACTACATGACGCCGGGCACGAGCATCCACGGCGGTTACACCGACAACTGCGCGAGCCGCGTCGTCGACGGCACCAACACCGTGCTGGCGAGCGCCGCGCCGCATGCGGGCATCCTGTATCTGGTCGGCAACCTGACGCTCGATGCGCTGTCGATCCAGTTCAACCACGGCCTCTACGTGATCGCCAACGACGACGACCATGCGGTCGCACCCGGAACGATGCTCGTATTGAACCGCGTGCGCATCAGCGCCAGCGGCCACGAGGGCGTGTACGGACCCTTCACGGTCGACTGGGCGATGGACGAGGATCATTTCGGCGAAGTCGATGTCGTCGATTCGCTGATCGTCGGCAACAATTCCGATCCGACCGTATGCGCGATGACCTTCCTGATCTACGAAGGCCAGCCGACGATCAACGTGCAGAACACCACGGTGTTCGGCAACAGCGGCGGCGGTGGCCTGTGCATGTACAACCAGGAAATCGGCGGCGGCGACGGCCGCGGCTCGCTGATTTCGCACGACAACATCTTCTACTCGAACCCGACCGTCGATCTTTCCTCCGACACGCCGAATCTCGATCTCATCGACAACACGATCGGCTTCGCCGACATCCCGACACCGAACGTGCCCGAGCAGGGACGACAGTCGGCGAACCCCAATCTCGACGCGAATTACCGGCCGATCGAATCACCCGCCGCGAGCGTGATCAACACCGGCGAATACGACAACGGCACCTTGCCGGTCACCGATTTCCTCGGCCACACGCGCGTGGTCGGCAGTCGCGTCGATCGCGGCGCGTTCGAGTCGAGCATCAACAACGCGGTCGGACAGAGCGTGACGAATACGAACGACAGCGGACCCGGTTCTTTGCGCACCGCGATCGCGAGCCTCAATGCCGGCAGCGGCGGCATCATCGGCTTCGACATCGGCAGCGCCTGCGGCCCGCATGTGATCCATCTACTGTCGCCGCTGCCGACGATCACGCAGTCGATGGCGATCATCGGCGCGTCGCAACCGGGCAGCTCCGACAACGATCTCGATGTCGGCGACGACGCTGTGCAATGCATCGTGCTCGACGGCAGCGCCGGTGTCGCCGACGGCCTGATGGTCGCGGACGGCGCCGGCAGCGGCGTGCAGGCCGTCGTGACCGGACTCGCGTTCAGCGGCTTCTCGCATGCGGCGGTGAGTTTCTACGGCGGCAAGGATCACGCGCTCGGCGGCAGTCGCATCGGCGGCAGCGTCGGCGGCGTCAGCCTGGCGCCGAGCGGCAGCGGCGTCATCGTCGGCCCCGGTATTTCCGGCGTCACCATCGGCGGTGCCGATCCGGCGCAGCGCAACCTGATCCTGCAGGCGAGCGCCGACGGCATTTCGCTCAACGGCCCGAGCGACACACGCCAGGGCAGTCACGACAACCACGTCGAGAACAATTACATCGGCGTCGGCTGGACGGTCGACAACGGCGCCTACACCAGTCGCGGCAACACCCTGAAGGGCGTGCGCATCGGCGGCGATCACAACACGGTCAAGGACAACCTCATCGGCGACAACGGCAACGACGGCATCGACATCCTCGGTGCGGATGCGGCTGACAACGTGATCACCGGCAATGCGCTAGGCATCGACGACGACGGCGCCGACCTCGGCAATACCGGCAATGGCGTGCGCGTCGAGAACGGCGCTCACGACAACGCGATCCGCGCCAACCATATCGGCAACAATGCCGGCACCGGCGTGCGCATCGTCGACGGCCGCCGCAACACGATCCGCAAGAATCGCATCGCCGCGAACGCCGGACTCGGCATCGATCTCGCCGCCGCCGGCGAAGACGCCAACGACGGCGACGTCGCCACCGAGCCTGACGGTTACGCCAACCGCGGGCTCGATCATCCAGTACTGCTACTCGCGGTCGGCGACAACCACGGCGGCGATGTGAGCGGACATTTCCTGAGCACGCCGGGCAACTATTCCATCGATGTCTATTCGAGCCCGAATTGCCATGCCGGCGGCTACGGCGATGGCGCGCGCTGGCTCGGCAGCCATGCGGTCACGATTCCGACACCGGCCGTTGCGCGCACGTTCGACGTCGCGTTCACGCTGACGCCGCCGGCCATCATCGCGAACGGCGCGGCGATCACCGCGACCGCGACCGACGATGCGGGCAACACTTCGGAATTCTCGGCGTGCAGCGCCTACATCGACGACCGCATCTTCAGGAATGGCTTCGATTGAAACAGTGCCGGAGCGGTCGCGATTTCGATCCCGCGCGACCGCTCTCAGTGCGCGGCTGCATCCACATGTGCCGCTTTCGCTTTCGCGATCGCGTCGGCGACTTCCTTCGGCATATAGGTTTCGTCGTGCTTGGCCAGCACTTCGGTGGCGACGAAACGGCCGTCCTGCAGCGCACCGGTCGCGACCACGCTCTGGCCTTCGCGGAACAGGTCCGGAAGAATGCCGGTGTATTCCACCGGCAACTGCTTGAAGCGGTCGGTGACGATGAAGTCGACCTTGAGCGAATCGGTCGAGCGCTGGATGGATTTTTCCAGCACCACGCCGCCGATGCGAAAGCGTGCGGCGGCGGGTACGTGGCCGGATTCGACTTCGCTCGGCGAGAACAGATAGGTCATGTTCTGTTGCAGCGCGAGCACGGTCAGGCTCGCGGCGATCGCGACCGCGGCGAGCACGAGCGAGATCACGATCAGGCGACGTTTGCGTGTCGGCGTCATGCAGGATTGCCCGGCTTGCGCCGCTGCAGGCGTCCGCGGATTTCGGCGAGCACGCGCTTGCGCTGCGCGCGCGGTGCCAGCGCATCGATCGCGAGCACGATGAAGAACACCGCGTAGGACGGCCAGATGTAACCGGCGTAACCGCCCATCGAGAAAAACTCAGCCATTGCCGCGCGCTCCTTCGGCGAGTGCGATCGAACGCACCCACTCCTTGCCGCCGTCGAGTTCGAGCAGGCCGACGCGCGTGCGCGCGAGCAGGCTGCCGAAAAACCACAGATGCGTCGCCAGCGCCATCAGCAGCAACGGCCACAGCATCGCGCCATCCATTTTCGACGGGCCCATCAGGCGCACGGTCTGGCCCTGGTGCAGCGTGTTCCACCAGTTCACCGAGAAATGCACGATCGGCAGATTGACGACGCCGACCAGCGCGAGAAACGCTGCCGCGCGCGCGGCCTGGCGACGATCCTCGATCGCGTTGTACAGACCGAGGATGCCGAGATAGATGAAGAGCAGCACCAGCTCCGAGGTCAGGCGCGCATCCCAGGTCCACCAGGTTCCCCACATCGGCTTGCCCCAGAGCGAACCAGTGACCAGGGTGATGAAGGTGAATGCGGCGCCGATCGGCGCGCTCGCCATCGCCAGGATCTCGCTCAGCTTGATGCGCCAGACCAGGGCGATGAACGCATTCGCGGCCATGAAGAAATACGCGAACAGGCTCATCCACGCGCACGGCACATGGATGAAAATGATGCGATAGGCATCGCCCTGCTGATAATCGCGCGGAGCCAGCAGCAGACCACCGTACAGCGCGGCGAGGCCGAGCAGCAGACCGAGTCCGAAACACCACGGCGCGAGCGCACCGGCGATGCGGTAGAACGTCGGCGGCGAGCCGGTCTTGTGGAACCAGAGTGTCAGCGCATTCATGAGAGCGAGATTCTGAGCGCCGCCGCGCATGCCAGCGGCGCCACGACCAAGGCCATCACCAGCGCGGCGCCGAGCCAGAGCAGCGGCGCTGCGTATGGAAGTCCCATCTGCGCGGCGTTGCAGGCACCGGCGCCGAAGATCAGCACCGGCACGTACAGCGGCAACACCAGCAGGGCGAGCAGCATACCAGAGCGATGCATGCCGACCGTCAGCGCGACGCAGACCGCGCCGAGCAGACTCAGCAGCGGCGTCGACAGCAGCAGCGCGCACACCATCACCCAGCGCACCGCGTCGGCCAGATGCAGCAACTCGCCGAGCAGCGGCGCGACGATGATCAGGGGCAGCGCGGTGGTCAACCAGTGCACGGCGATGCGGCAGCCGAGCAGCAGCGAAAGCGGATGGCGCGACAGCACCAGTTGTTCGAGCGAGCCGTCCTCGTAGTCGCTGCGAAACAGCGTGTCGAGCGCGAGCAGGCCGGCGAGCAGGATCGCGACGAAGATCACGCCGGCCGACATGCGCCGCAGTTGTTCGGGTTCCGGGCCGACGCCGAGCGGAAACAGCGCGACCACGATCAACGCGAACAGGATCGGATTCAAGGCATCGCCGCGCCGGCGCCAGACCAGGGTCAGATCGCGACGCATCAGGGCGGCGCACGCGGCAGGCAGTGAACCGGGTTTCATCGCGCTGCGGCTCCGTCGATCGCGCCGGTGTCTGCTGTCCGGCTCGCGCTGTGCGCTTGCAACGGAATCCGTCGCGGCGTGCCGGAGGTATATGCATACGCGCCGTGCGAGGTGATCAGCGCGGCACCGCCGCCGTTCGCGTGGCGTTCGAGCAGACGGTTGACCAGCTTGATGCCGTCGAGATCGAGATTCGCGTACGGCTCGTCGAGCAGCCACAGTCCGACCGGCGCGAGCAGCACGCGCGCCAGTACCACGCGCTTTTTCTGGCCGGCCGAGAGCTGGCGCGTCGGCACGTCGGCATAACCTTCGAGTCCGACTCCGGCGAGCGCCGTACCCGCCGACATGCCGGCGCGCTGACCATGCAGGCCGGCGGCGAAACGAAGATTTTCCAGCGCGGTGAGTTCGGGCTTCAGACCGCCCTGATGACTCAGCAGCGCAACCTGCGGCGACAGCCGGGCCAGGGTCAGCGGTTCGCCGTGCAGACGGATTTCGCCGCTGCTCGGAGCGAGCAGACCCGACAACACGCGCAGCAAGGTGGACTTGCCGGCGCCGTTGTCGCCTTCGATCAGCACCACCTCGCCGGCATGCAGGGCGAAGTCGAGCGGTCCGAAGATCGGCTCGTCATTGCGCGCGAACGCGAGTGCCTGCGCTTCGAGCAGAGCGGGGCGGTCGTGGTGGTCGGTGCCGGACATGCCGCGCGCATGCTAGCGGCATGTGCGCGGCAACACCATGCGCGAGGTTGTCGCGGCAGGCTCAGCGCTCGACCCAGTCGATATCCGTCGCGGCGTCGAGGGCGCAGCGCCAGTCGTTGCGGTAGATGCGCAGCCGCGCCGAACCGGATGCATTCACGCCGAGGCTCGCGTTCTGTTCGAAGGCGAAGGCGAGCGTGTCGCAAACCGATGCAGGCACGCCGCTGACGAGCAGGCTCGGCTCGGTCCAGCCTCCGTCCGGCGAGCTCGCATCGCCTTCGAGCCAGCGCGTACCGAGTGCGCGCAGCCGCTCGCGCAGGCGTGCAAGACGTGTGTGATTCTGCGCGGCGGTCAACGCGATCGAGTACGGATTGCAGGCGGTCAGATAGAGCGCGAATCCATCGCTGCCGAGCCAATGCGCCAGCGTCGGCGGCGCGTGTTGACCGACACGCAGGGTGGCGATGCTTCCATCCGTCAGCCTGACGTCGTAGCAGGTCGATCGGTACATCGCGACGAGTTCGACGATGCGCGCACGGCTGTCGCGAGGCGGCGCGTTCACATGAGCGGCGTCAGACGTTCGATCACGCGCTGATCCGCAGCGGCGAGATCGATGTCCTCGATGCGCTGCTTGCCCGCAGTCAGCTCGCGCAGCAAGGTGTCCTGGATCGCGCCGCGCGCAAACGTCTGCGCGTACGGCATGCGCGTGAAGGTGACCATCGAATAGCGCGGCACGAACCGCTGCGGCTGGCGTTCGGCCAGCACGCGCCCGAGTTCGCGTCGCAACAGGAAGCCCGCATCGGCGACCGAATCGCGCATCTCGACGTAGTTCTCCAGCGCCATCGCCGCGATCGCCTCGGCGTTCGGACGTCGGCGTCGCTCGAACTCGGCAAAGGTCCAGCCGAGATCGTCGTGATGCGATTCGAGCAGCTCCGCCAGTTCAACCGCATCTTCGAACCCGCAATTCATGCCCTGGCCGTGGAACGGCACGATCGCGTGCGCCGCATCGCCGACCAGCAGCGCACGGCGATCCAGATGCCAGCGATCCAGATACAAGGTCGCCAGCACGCCGACCGGATTGGCCGCGTAATCCTGATCGAACTCGGGCAGCAGCGGCAACAGATCGGCGAACTCGCGCTCGAACAACACGCGCGCCGACTGCACCGAATCGATACTCGCAAAACTCGGCTCCGCCGGATTCGCACCGGGCAGACTTGGCAGGAACAAGGTCACCGTGAAACTGCCCTCCGCATTCGGCAACGCGATGCACATGTAGTTTCCGCGCGGCCAGATATGGAGGGCGTTCGCTTCGATGCGGTGGGAAGAGGGCTGAGGGCTGAGGGCTGAGGGCGGAACAGCGGTCTGTAGCTCGATGCCGTGCTCTTCAGCCCTCAGCCCTCTGCCCTCAGCCCTCGCTTCCAGAGAGGGCTGCAACATCCGACTCGCGGCAAGGCTTTTTTCTCGCCCTTCAGCCCTCAGCCCTCCGCCCTCAGCCCTCACCCCCGGTATCTCCAACTCCTTATACCCATGCCCCAGCTCATCGATCCGCTCGCCGAGGGGCTGCACGCGATTCATCGCCGCGCGGAAGGCGGAGCCGGCGCCGTCTGCGCCGATCGCGAAGGCGGCTTCGTGGCGGTGCAGGCTGCCGTCGAGGTCGTCGCGAAATTCGAGAGCGACGCCGTCGCCGAATTCGGCGGATTGCAGGCGACGGGAAAAATGGAAATGTGCACCGGCGCGTTCGGCGGCGTCGATCAGCGCGATGTTGAGTCGTCCGCGACTGATCGACCAGATCACTTCGCTGTCGTCGCGCCCGTAGCGCAGCAGTTCGGTGTGGCCGTCGCGGTGGTGCACGCAGCGGCCGCGCATCATCACGGCGAGTTGCATCACCTCGTCGGTCAGACCGGCCAGGCGCAATCCGTGCAGGCCGCGTTCGGCCAGCGCGAGATTGATCGAGCGGCCGCCGGCGTAGCCGGTCTTGCGCGGGTCCGGGCGCCGCTCGAATACCTCGACCGCGAAGCCGCGCTGGGCGAGCAGGGTGGCGAGCAGCGCACCGACGAGACCGCCGCCGACGAGGGTGATGGGGGGACGATTCATGATCTGAAGCTCACGGCGTTTCCGCGCAGGAACAGGAAGCGCCATTGTAGTGTGGCGCAGCGATTAGCCGAGCGTGCGTTGCATCAGGCGGACCCGGGCGGCGCACGCATGGCCGTGGCTCGCAGGCGCAGGATGTACACCGCGCTGCCGGTGCGACGGTCGTTTTCTGGCAGAATTCCGCTTGCCTCAGTGCAAGGGTGTTGCCGCGTGTCGGAGCTCGGGAAATCGGTGTATCGCTTTGCCGAGTTCGAGCTCGATCCGCAGGAGCGCCGGCTGCTCTCGCGCGGCAAGCCGATCACGCTGACTCCGAAGGTGTTCGAGACCCTGGTGCTGCTGGTCGAGCGCGCCGGTCACGCGGTCAGCAAGGACGAGTTGATGGCGGCGCTGTGGCCGCGCGGATTCGTCCACGAATCGAATCTGACCAAGCACATCTGGCTGATCAGGAAAGCGCTCGGCGACAGCGAGGATGCGGCGACCTGCATCGAGACGCTGCCGAAGTTCGGTTATCGCTTCATCGCACCGGTGGTGCGGCTGTGTGCGGGCGAGGTGCCGGTGCCGTCGGCAGTCTCGTCGACGTCGACTTTGCATTCGATGGTCGCGGCAGTGAACGTTGCGGACGAAGCACGCTCCGAACCGAATGTCGCCATCGCTACGCCGGTACCGGATGGCGCGCCATCGTCGATTGCGCAGACTCACAACGACGCAGTCGCATCGCCACTCGATGCGATCGATCCATCACGCCCACGACTTTCGCGCACAACCCGGCTAGCACTGGCGGCCTTGCTGCTGTCAGCGCTCGGCGTGCTCATCGTCCTGCTGCGTCCGATGATGCCGTCGACACCGGCGCCAGCGCTGGATGCGCAGGAACTCGCCCTCGCCATCGTCGACTTCAACAATCTCTCGCAGAATGCGAAGGATGCCTGGCTCGGGCCTGCGCTCAACGAAATGCTCGCGACGGAAACCGTGCTCGGCGGTGAAGTGCATGCGCTGCCGGGCGAACTCGTGCGCTCGGCGCGCGCGGATCTGCAGGCGCCGTTGACCGGTGGCTACTCCGCGCAGAGTCTGGCCACCTTGCGCAGGCGACTGATCGCTGATTACGTGCTCAGCGGCAGCTATCTCGTTTCCGGCAGCGGAGACGACGCCAAGTTGCGCGTCGACCTTTCCCTGCAGGATGCGCGCAACGGCAGAACCGTGGCGAACGTCTCGCGCAGCGCACAAGTGGCCGACCTGCCGGAACTGGTGACTGCGGCCGGCGCCGCCCTGCGCGAGCGCCTCGGCATCGCAGCGCCGAGCGCCGCCGAGCTGGCTGCGACCGCGAGTGCGCAGCCGCCGACCACCGAGGTGGCGCGGCGCATCGGTTTCGCACTCGATGCGCTGCATCGCTACGACCCGGCGCGTGCGCGTGACGAACTACTCGACGCGGTCGCGCAGGCGCCGTCGTACGCGCCGTCGTATTCGTATCTGGCGCAGGCCTGGTCGGCGCTCGGCTACAAGGCGAAGGCGCTGGCTGCTGCGCGTCAGGCCGCTGCGCATGCGCAGGGTTTGCCGGCCTGGCAGCAGCTCGAGATCGAAGCGCAGTTGCACAAGGCCGAATTCGACTGGCCGGCAACCGTCGCGACCTTGCGCAAGCTGGCCGCGATGGCGCCGAAGAATCCCGAATATCGGCTGCTCCTGATCGATGCGATGCTCGCGGCCGGCAAGCCGCAGGATGTCGCCGACGTGCTCGCCGATCTGCGCACGCTGTCGGCGCCAGGCGATCCGCGGGTCGAGCTGGCCGCGGCGCGTGTGGCGACCGCGCACGATGATCCGAAGGCGAATGTCGAACACGCCGCGCTCGCCTTGCGACAGGCGCAGGCGCGCGACGACATCGGTCTCGTCGCGGACGCCGAGGTTCAACTCGGACTCAACTGGACCTCCGCCAGCATCGACGCCGCCGAGGCCGGATTTCGCAAGGCGCTGGCCGACTATCAGCGCATCGGCAATCCGCACGGCGAAGCCTACGCGCGCCAGAATCTGGCGAACCTGCTCTGGGATGCGGGCAAGGCGCAGCCTGCGCGCGAGGAGTATCAGCGCGCGATGGCGACCTTCCAGCGCATCGGCGATCAGAACGGCGTCGCCGCGATCTACAGCAATCTGTGCCGCATGCTGTGGACCGCCGGCGATCGCGACGGCGCGCTGACTGCGGCACAACGCTCGCTCGACCTGCGTCGCGAAACCGGTGACCTGCAGGGACAGGCGTGGAATCTGACCGCGCTGGCGACGATCAAATCCGACGACGCTGCCGGCGACGACATCGTCGATCTGTATCGCCAGGCGATCGCGCTGGACGAACAGGCCGGCGATCACGGACATCGGATCTTCGTGCTGTCCGTACTGACCGACACCTTGCGCATGCGCGGCGAACTCGACGAGGCGGCGCGCACCTGCGAGCAGGCAAGCAGCGAGGCGCGGGCGCTCGCCGATGTCAACGTCGGCATGGATGCCGTGTTCCAGTGCGCGCAGGTCACGCTGGAGCGCGGCGATGTCGACAAGGCAGAGGCACAGTTCACCGAAGTGGAGGCGCGCGCGAAGGCGGCTTCGAGCATTTTGATTCCATCGAATGCGGAATTGGCGCTGGCCTCGATCGAGATGGGCCGGCGCAACTGGACTGCGGCGCGCGCGCATCTGCACAGCGCGATCGACGGTTGGGTCAAGCTGGAAGCCACCACCGGCGAGGCGGTCGCGCAGAGCCAGCTCGCCTTGTGCGAAGCCGCGCTCGGCGACACCGCTGCGCGTGATCGTGCAGCGGCGCGTGCGCGCGATCTGCGCAAGAGCATCAACGAACGCGGCGAGATGTTCGCGCTGGACGTCGCGCTGACCCAGCTGCGCGGCGAGGCGGGCGAACGCGTCGATGCGGTGACGGCGCTGCGTGATTTCGCCGAGGATGCGCGCAAGCGCGACTGGCTGTCCTTCAGTCTGGAAGCGCAACTGGCCGAATACGAATTGCTGCGCGTCGCCGCAGCGCCCGCGGACGCACTGCGGCTCGCGGCCGAGATTTCGAAATCCGCGCGCGAACATGGGTTCGGCTGGGTGCTCGCGCGTCTGGACAGGGCGGGCGGGCAGGCGTCGCCGGCTCGTGCAAGCACGGACACCGCGTCGGCACACTGATCGGCGCGACGCTGCTTGGAAGACTGCGGGGGAGCCCCATCTTACCCGGCTTGGCGGCGCTCGCATAAGACTATGCGCTCGTCCGCACCCCGCCTATGATCCCAGCCATGTCCAGCGTACTCGACCGCCCGCAATCCCTGCTGCCCAGCCGCTTTTCGTGGCTGATGGGTCTTTATTCCGAGAACTACCATCGGCTGTCGCGCCTGTTCGCGCCGCAGAATCTCGAACTCGGCAGCTATGTCTCGTCACTCGATGACGGACTCGACGTGCGTCTGGATGTGCTGGAGCGCCATCGCTACACGCTGGACCTGCATCTGACCTACAACTTCATCGACACCGAAACCGGCGAGAGCGCGCCTTCCGCGCAACTGCGCATGTATCACGATGCGCATATGGCCGAGGTGCTCGACTGTCGCGCGGACCGTCGCCTGACCCAGGTGCTCGGTCCGCTGCGTCCGGCGCGCAGCATCTTCCAGCAACGCGTGCGCATGAGTTCGTTTCTCAATCGCTGGCTCGAATATCTTGCCGAGCAGGGCCATTCGATCGGCACGCTGGAAAGCGTCATCGCGGCGTCGCCGGCGATGATGGACGCTGATCGCTCGCGCGGAGTCGTCTGAGGCTCGCGCCGTTGATTGTTCGCACGCGTGTGTTGCGGTGACCGTAGACATACTCGCGCACACGTTCGATCGTCTTCAATGTCAGCTTGATCATCCGACGCGTTCACCCCGCGCACGCATCCGCAATCGTCGCTCGATGCGAAAAGTTTTCTGAACGAATCCCGCGATCCGGCCATTCCGTTCATGCTTCAGCCAAGCATTTCTTCCTACCGTGCTCGCCACCTGCCGACCGCTGCGCTTCGAGCCAGCCGGCGCTTTCATCACAAGGGAGAACTTGCATGAAAAATTCCATTGCCATCTCGACGCTCGCGCTGGCCGTTGCCCTCTCGTTCGGCGGCGCATCGTTCGCCACCGCTGCCAGCGCGGATTCGCCCACGGACGATTCTTCGATGAAGTCGGATCAGCCGGTCACCGACACCTGGATCACGACCAAGGTGAAGAGCGAGCTTGCGACCACTGACGGCGTCAAGAGCACCGACATCAGCGTGAGGACCGTCGATGGCGTGGTGACGCTGACCGGTGTGCTGGCGACCGACATCGCGGTCAAGAAGGCGGTCGCCGCGACCAAGAGCATCAAGGGCGTCAAGAAGGTCGATTCGAGTGGTTTGAAGACGCGCTGATCCGATCGAGCAGCTGTGATCGAGCAGTGCGCGTCAGTCAGTTCGGTCGCCCGCTGCGCATGCGTTCAACCCTCGCATGCGCAGCGCGACTCGAACCCATTGAATAGCGAAAATCAGGAGTAAAACATGGGAAAATATTTTATTGCGTGGCTGCTCGGCGTTCCGGCCGGATTGCTGGTTCTGATTTACGTGTTCACTCATTTATTCTGACGGGACGACTCGATGAACAGCCGATGGTTCAAACCTGCACTCGACGCCAACGCGGCGGTCAGCGAGCGTCTGGCCGACGCCTCCAACGCCTTGGTGTCGACCTTGCGCGATGCCAACGAAGCGATTGCCAGACAGGGGGCCGCGGGGCGCGAGCTGGTCAGCGCGTTCGGTGATGAAGTGGTCACCGGCATGCGCCGCGCGGGGCGCTCGACACGCGGACTGATTGCGGAACGCCCGATCGAATCGGTCGCCATCATGGCGTTGATCGGTGTCGGCATCGGATGGGTTCTGCGCAGCTCGCGCCAGACTCGAAACACACCTGCTGCGGCGCGTGCTCGCGCCACGACCTCGACGCGGCGATCACCCGCGGCGCGCAAGCGCAGCACCGAGGAATGATTCCGGATTCGTTCAAGCAATAATTCCGGTTGCGCGAAAGGCAGTCACACTGTGGCGACATCGATTGAGTTCGGCGTCGCCACTTTGTTTTCAGTGCTCAGGTTTTCCGCGAGCGCGTGCGACGGCGCAATACGTGCCAGAGCAGCAAGGGCGCGAGCGCAATCCCGATCATCCAATGCGCCAGCGATACGAAAGCACGCAAACGCTCGTCCCCCGCGTAGTAGAGCAGATAGCCGCTCAGCACCAGCAGCAACGCAATCGATGCGAGCGCGATGCCGCTCCAGCGCCGCTGCGTGCGCCATGCCGGCACGATATGCGTGACCCACAGCACGCCGAGCAGCCACAGGCCTGCAAACGCGGCGAGGCCGTGCAGTCGCATCCACCAGGCTTCGAGCGGATGCGGCGTTTCGCCGAATTCGCTGCCCGCTCGAAGAAAATAGCGATAGACCAACCACGCGACGCCGCTCGCCCAGAGCGCGCCGAAAATTCCATATACCAGCCGTTCGCGTGATCGCGACAAGCGTCCGCGGCCGGGGGAATGCACGCTGGAACGGCGTGATTTCATGAGTCGCCGAACATCCGCCAGCCTCGGCCTTCGTCATGCAGGCAGGCGCTGGCCTGATGGCGCCGCAGCAGGCGCTTGCCGGTTCGCAGATCGGCCAGCATGACCTTGGTCAGTGCATCGGCGGTGCAGCACGACGCTGCGACGACGCTGACGGCGCGGCGCCCGCGCACGGGTTTTCTGCTGCGACCATGGATATGCACGCCCCATACGCGTCCATCGATTCGCGCGGTTCGCGCATGCGTCGCGCTGGTGGCGACGGCGCCGTCGATGATTTCGAGCATCGGCACGGCCGTGTCGACATCCGCCGCAAGTTGCAGGGCCACGGTTTCCGCCGACGCACCGAAGCGTCGCAGATCGCCGCCGGCGTTGACGCAGGCCATGCTCGCGCCGGCCTCGCGCAGAATCGCAATTGCGCGGTCGACCGCGAAGCCTTTCGCGATGCCGCCGAGATCGATCCAGAGTGAGCGATGCAGCCTGACGTGTCGCTCATCGATCAGCTCGATGTCGCGCCAGTCGGCGCGCGCATCCGGCAGTCGTGCGCCGGTCGGGCGCGGCAGGAACCCGGCATCGACGAGTTCGGCGGCAATCACCGGATCGAAGCAGCCGTCCGATTCCTGCGCGAATTCGAGTGCGCGTCGCAGCACCTCGCCGGTGCGTGCATCGACCTCGACGACGCGGCCGCTGCGCGCGCGATGCAGGCGCGAGAGATCGCTGTGGGTTTCATGAAAGCTCATGCATCGATGGATGACCTCGACCTCGGCGAACGCGCGCTCGATCGCCGCGATCGCCGCCGCCTGCGCCAATCCGGCGGCGCGGATTTCGACCACGGTGCCGAGCAGGGGACGCGCACGCGCGATTTCGCGCATCGTAGCTCAGCTCGCGCTTCGCAATGCGCGTTCGTACAGCTGCAGCAGACGGTGCACGCCTTCGGTGACGTGGCGCGAAGACAAGGTCGCGCCCGAAATGTTCTTGATGTCGCGGTCGAGTTGCACCGGCTCCTGCGAGGTCTTGCCGACGAATTGTCGTCGCCACGCCGCGATGCGGATTTCCGCGCCGTGCGTCTCGCGATAATCCATGATCTCGATCGACTTCACCGCGCCTTTGTCGTCCAGCGCCAGCGCATAGGTGATCAGTTCGCTCTTGCCGATCACGCGATCGACGATCAGCCAGCCGAGCCTGGCGTCGGCCGTGCGCGCCTGCCAGATCTGCGGCGACCAGCCGGGCGCGCCGAGAGCCGCCGCAGTTGCCGCATCGATTGCGGGTTGCGCGCGGAACTCGCTCGCGTCGGCGAACGCGGCGCGCTGCGCTTCGGCCACGCTCAGATACTGCGTCGCGAGCGCCGCGTGCCAGGCCGGCACCGCGAGCAGTCCGACCGGCAGCAACCAGCGTGCGCGTGGTGCGTTCGGCATCATCAGAATTGATACCCCACGCCGACGTCGAAGCGCGTGCCGTAACCGAGCAATTCGTCGGCGATGTTGAAGTGCTGGTAGTCGACCTTGAACACCACTTGCGAGGTCATGTAGTAGTTGAGACCGACCGTCCAGACTTTTTCGGTCGGGCCGTTCGGAACGCCGAGGCCGAGCGGCGCCGCAGCATACGAGGCGGCGGTGTTGAATTCCTCGTAGCGCACGAATGGCGCGAGCGAGGAATCGTTCTGTTGCCAGACGCGCCAAGCGCCCTGCACGTAGCCGCCCCAGAACGATTTCGGAATCGGATACGGATTGCCGAGGAAGGTCAGGTTGAGCGCTTCGGTATCGGTGATCTTGCCGCGCGAATACAGTGCAGAGAAATCGAACGGGCCGGGCTGCCAACGCGCGTGCACTTCAGCCAGCGCGACACGCGAATCGTCGGCCAGCGAATTCTTCTGGCCCTGTCCGATGTCGCTGCTGAAGATGCCGCCGCCGAGTTCGAGGCCGGGGATTCCCTGCCAGTTGGCGGCCGCATAGACGGCCAGATCATGTGCCTTGGCGAGCTGCAGTTCCTGATGGATCGCGCCGAGCGGCGATGCGCGCGACTCCGGATCGGTCGGATCCCATTTGTTGAGGTTCTGCGTGGTGACCACGCCGACATTCCAGCTGAGTCCGAAGTCCGTGCTGCCGAGCGCCGACAGACCGCCCTCGCGCCAGGTCGACGGAATGATCGCAGTCTCGACGAAGTTGCGCTCGACGCCGTAGTAGTTGGTCGGCTCGTGGCGCTCGTTGATGAAGCCGAACGGGATCAGGGTGAGTCCGGCGCGGAACGCGATCGCCTGGTTCCACTGATGCTCGATGTAGAGCTGCTCGACTTCGCTCTCGCCGGCATCGTCGGCGGAGACGACCGCGTGTTCCCATTCGAGCTCGCCGTAGACATGCGTGTTCTCGTCGAAGGCGTGGCTGAAGCCGATCACGGCGCGCCGCACATCTGCTTGCGCATCGGCCGACTTGCCGGTCGGGTGGTTGTAGTTGAGTTCGCCGTAACCCCACAAACGCGTCGTGTCGCTGACTGCGATACCGGAGCCGGCCGGTGCCGGCGCCGCTGCGACGGAACTGCTCGCTGTGCCGGCACGGTCCGCCAGTGCAGGTGCGGCGGCTGTCGTCGGCGTGGCTGTCGCGGCGACAGCGGCAGGAGTCGAAGCCGCGACGGCAGGCGCCTTGTTGCGCAGTTCGTTCACCTCGGCCTTGAGCGCACCGACTTCCGCGCGCAGCGCATCCATTTCCTTGCGCAGGCTTTCCTCGTCCGCGCGCGCGGGCAACGCGGCGAGCAGACCGGCGGCAAGAGCTGCCAGGGGCAACGATGTTCGCAACATGGGTTTCTCCAGCAAAGCAGGATCAGGGAATGGTCGGCGCGTCGCGCGCGGGATCGGCGCTGTCGGTGGCGGCGTCGTAGCCGTCGGTCAGCGTGCCGAGAAACGCGATCAGGTCGTCGATCTGTGCGTCGTCGAGGCGCGGCGCCTGGCCCGGATGACGGTCGTACGGCACTTCCTCGGTATTCACGTTGCGATGCAGCTCGTCCGGCAGGTCGTCGAATTTGATGACGCTGCCGCCGGCATCGAGCGGATAGAACTCTTCAGGATTCGTGTCGCGCCGCACATAGAAATGCAACGCGTCGCGCAAGGTCTTGAACTGGCCGTTGTGGAAGAACACCTGTCGCGTCGCAACGTTGCGCAGGGTCGGCACCTTGAATGCGCCGCACAGATCGCGCCGCGTTTCGAGGTCGCTGCGCTCGGGCCCGCACAGGCCGAGGTCGAAATACGCGGGGTCGGCGTTTGCTGCAATTTCCACATTGCGCGGCACGCCGAGGTTGTCGTAGGTGTAATCGGTGAATAGAGGAGGGCTGCCGTCGCTGCCGCGCATGCTCGGATGGCAGCCGGCGCAGTTGCCTTGGTCGGGCCGGTTGAACACGGCGAAGCCGCGCAGCTCGGCATCCGACAGCATCACCTTGCCTTGCAGGAACAGATCGTATTTCGAATCGAAGGGATGAAACTCCGCTGCCGATTTCTCGTACGCTTCGATCGCGAAGCGCGCGCGCAGGAAGGCGCCATCCGGATCATCGAACACGTCGTTGCCGAACAGCGCCTTGAACGTGTCGGCGTAGCTCGCCATCGAAAGTTTCGCCGCGACCGTCGCGGCATCGCCGTTCGCCATTTCGTGCGCAGCGAGGAAGGGACGTTCCGCTTGTTCGAGCAAGCTCGACGCGCGCCCGTCGCGATTGAAGCCGGCCGTCGGCGTTCCTTCGCTGTCGAAGAAGAACGCATCACCGGTCATGTAACGCAGCGAAGGCACGCTGCGGAAACCGGGAACATCCAGGTTCGCACCACCGGATTGAACCGCGAGCGCGTTGGTCTGGGCGTGCGCGTGTGCGGGATCGTGACAGGTGGAGCAGGCCATCTGCCCTGACGCAGAAAGCGAAGTATCGAAGAATATATCGCGGCCGAGCGCGGCGATGCTCAGCGTGTCATCGGCAAAGGCCAGGTTCCATGGCGCTGCGAGCAAGGCCAGCAGGCACGCGCTTCGAACGCACTTCATCCACACGGAAATCGACGGAACCCGTCTGGCCATGAAGCGCTCTTCCCCTGAACTTGTATGCGAACGATTCTCAATCGTCCCTTTATTATTGTCAATGGAGAGAGTGTTCGTCCGCAGGTCAACGAGGATGGCCGCGCGCCGTATCCGAGCTGGCGTTTTCAGCGACTGATACCGACTTTATTGATCAATCATCGTGCCCCGGAGTCTGGATTGGGGGAAATCATGCGCAAGTTTCGGCGGTCGATCCGATCGTTGGGGCTGGCTCTCGTCGTTTCGTGCCTCGCGAGCAGCGTGGTCTCGGCGCAGCCTGCGGACAGTTCGGTTGCGGTCACGCTGACCGCGACTGGAGGCGATGATCAAACCGTTCGCGTCGCCACGATCCTGCCGACTCCGTTCGCTGTGCGCGCCACCGACGAGCACGGTTCCCCGCTGGCTGGATTGCCGGTCCAGTTCGCCGTGAATTCCTGCATCGATGCGCCGTTGCAGCCGCCCTCCTGTCCGCCCGCCGAGCTGTATGGGCATTTCGCTAGCGGTCCTGACGGCGTCACGGCGATGACGGACGCCGATGGGGTCGCTGTGGCGAACGGCTTCACTGCAGGCTCGATCAGCGGAACCTACAGCGTGTTTCCTTTCATCATTCCGTTGGAAGTCGACGGAATCTATTATCACGTCGTCGATTCGCAACCGCTGTTTCATATCACGCAGGTCGGGCGCCTGCCGTCCGCCGGCGCAGTCGACGCTTACGGCGCGCCGACGCTGGGCACGTGGCAGATGATCTTCGCAGCACTGCTGATCGCTGCGTGCGGCGCGTGGCATGCGCGCAAGTCGCGGATGCGGCGCTCGTAGCCATTCGGGCTCGAGCGCCTGATCATTCCAGATAGTCGCCGCCGCAAGGCTTCGGTCAACGCAGCCGGCATTCACCGCAAGGTCGCTTCATCACTCGAAGCGAAGCGCTCACTCGAATCCGTTCGCGAAAATGGAGTCCACGCTGAGTCGCGCCACGACGTTGTCCGCAGCGGAAACGCTCGCGCCAGCTTCGCCGGTTGCGATGATCTGACTTCCCTGCAAGGCGACTCCGGTGAACAAGGCAGTGGCGTTTCCGAAGTTGAATGTGCGTTTGCCGAAGACGCCGAAACTCTGGTCGAGCATGCCTGACGGCGTGAGTCGCAAAACCGCTGCGTCGCCGCCTCCCGCTGCGTCTGTTGAAGCCAGGCCGACTGCCACGATGGACCCGTTGCTTTCGACGGCGATGTCGGTCGCGACATCGCTGCCATTTGCGGTGAGGTCGAACGGCACGGTGGTCTTGCCCGCGACACCGAAGCTCGTATCGAGCGATCCATTCGGCAGCAGGCGTGCGAACGCCATGTCGGTATTGGAAGTACTGGTGCCCGCATCTGCGCCGCCCGACATGAGGATCTTTCCATCTCGCTGCAGGATCATGCGGTAGGCGAGATCGGCGAACGAACTACCGAGGTTGAAGCCGACGGTCGCGAGGCCGTCCGCATTGAAGTTGGCATCGAGTGTGCCGTTCGGCAGCAGCCTCAGGACTGCGAAGTCGAAACTGTTCGCGCCGGTGTCGGCCACGCCTCCGACGATGATTCTTCCCTGGTCGTCGATCGCGACGTTGTCGGCCTGGTCGATGTTGTTCGTGCTTCCCGCGAAATTGAAATTGATCGCCACGCGCCCGGCGGTACCGAAGGTCGTATCACGTGTACCGTCCGGCATCAGCCGGACGATTGCGAAGTCGCAATCCGCAGCGCCGATAGCCCATCCGACCATGACGATCTTGTTGTCCGCCTGCAGCGCGGCGTGAGCTCCGATATCGGAGTTGGTGCCGCCGCGGTCGAAAGCGATTGTGGCGCGACCGGTCCCCGCTCCGAAGGTGGCGTCGAGCGTGCCGTCCGGATTCAATCGCGCCACGGCCATGTCGGAATTCGCCGTGCCCGATGATCCGATCAGAAGGATCTTTCCATCGGGTTGAACCAGCACCGTATTGCAGAAATCGTCCTGCGAATTGAAGTCGACGCTGACCTTGCCGTTGAAGTTGAAGGCGGGATCCAGCGTTCCGTCGGGCAGAAATCGCGACACGAAGAAGTCCGTGCCGGAGGCGCTTCCGCTCGCGATGGCGCTGCAGGAAAGAATCCGTCCATCGGGAAGAACGACGGGCTTGGGCGGCAACTGGAAGCTCGTTCCGGTTTCACCGGTGAAGGTGAAGCCGCCGCTGCCGAAACTGGGGTCGAGATCGCCGTCGGCGGCGAAGCTCGAAGAGCTGAAACCACCGATTCCGCACAAGAGCACTGCAATGGTGCTGGCGCGCATCTGACCTGACTCCCCTGGAAATTGATGCGGATACTGGACGAATCCAGAGATCCACAATGTGGCGCCGTTATCTCACAGTTCGTCGACTGCGTCACACTGGATCGCTGGCAGCGCATCGACCGCTGCGACGATCTCTTCGACTGGACCCGCGTTGGGGTGGATCTGCTTCAGTCGTGCTCGGGCTCGAGCACGCCGCCAGGTCGACATCGAGGGGGCATCTTCGAGCCACATGAAATCGGGGCAAACTGGAATCAGGGCCGCGGCTGCACCGACAGAACGCAACGTCTCTGCAGCCCGTTGGGCGGTAAAGCAACTGCAGGGATGTCCGGCTGACCCGAGGCGGGATCAAGCCGTCGAGAATCGGACTCTGCTCTCTGCCGACGACGTCAATCAACCGAGTCAATCAACCAATGCCGCGCGGGTAAGCGTGGGCTCCCATGCGGGCGGCGCACATTCCAAAAAGCGGCTCAGTTCTGCAAGCACCCTTTCGACCGAGTGGGTCGAAGCAGTCGACGTCCGCAGCTTGAGCGAGGGCATGATGTGCTCGACCCCGTCATATTTCCACACGGCGTCTGCCAGTTCCGCCTCCTGCAGGGCCCGCCGGAAAATCGACAAGTCGCGGCGGCTTCGGGGGATGCCGCAGACGCGCTCCACCCACGTTTCGTAGCGCTGACGCACCTCGATCCGGCCTCCGTGCACCAGCACGATCGTCCCGCATTTGCTGCGGTTGTGGAAAGATGCACCGGGAAGGCCGAAATAGTCCGCTGCGTAATCGAGTGGCTCCATCGCGTTCGATTCCGGCAGGCGAAATATCGCCATATCGATGTCTGGCTTTTCCTCCAGGGATACATCCGGTCGACTCAATAGAAGTTCGGCCCGGCGCAGCGAATCGATGCCTGGCGCGTAGAGCGATTCGTACTCGTGCATATTCGCCAGCACATGGCGCATTCGCGGCAACGTTGCCGCGAAGGCCGACCGCAACCTTGCGTTTCGGTCGAGACCAGGCGCGGCCCCGGCCCGCTTGGCTATCTCCATGAGGGCGAGCGCAGCGCGCGTCGCCTCCAGGGAATCGCCCCGGGAAAAATCCCCCCAACGCGCTATCCCCAGCAAAAGCTCGCGCTTCTCCAATGCGTATTCGGGATCCATGAATGCATAGACCGATGCGAGTCCGTCCAGATCGAAGTGGTCGGTGACCACCGTGCGGGCGACAGGGTGCTCCGGCGACTGTTCGATATAGCGGAGCACGCTTTCAGTGGACAGGTTCGCCTTGAACTGCTCCGGCGTATGGTTGTTCGGCCAATGCGAAAGCGTCAGCAAGGTGGCATCGTTGTGGATGGAGTCCAACGATATGTTCGCCACGCCCTCGGAAAACGCCAGCGGCAAGAATGCGCAGGGCGCGCCGGAATGCAGACGGAAGGGCTCGATGCCGCCGTCGGAATTGCCGGACCGGGCGGCGACGTTCAATGCCGCGAAATCGGCTTGGAATCCCTCGGCCGGTTCCGACTGCAGATCGCCGTGTCCGCCCAGGCGATATCTCAATCGCCTGAGATTGCCTCGGCGCAGATCCATCGGATCGCCGTTGGCCGCGATCGAGCCTGGTCCGCCCACCAGGTTGATCAGATCGATGAAATGATTCTCGCGGAGGGCGATCGCTCTGCCGGCCAGGATATGAACGCTCCATCCGCGCAACAGATCTTCAAGGTCAGTGTCTACAAGCAAAGTGTTGGTTTGGCGGAAACCGATGTCGCCGCAGTCGGGCGCCTTCATCCGCTTGTCCGTGCTTCAGACATAATCCAGGGTGAGACGATCGTTTGTCTCGATCATTTCCACTTCCGCGGAATAGACCTCGACGACCAGACCGTCCGGATCCTCGAAATACACCGCCGTGCGAACGTTATCCAGGCCGCGGTGGAAGCCGGGTGCCGGACCGTTGCCCTTGACCAGTTTGATGTGGCCTCTGGCCGCTACCAGCTCGGCGATACGCTTCACCTCGCTGGGCACGGCGCGAACGCCGATGTGATATCCGGTGGGATAGGCGAACGCCGGCGATTCTTCGATGAAAAAATCGAACCCATTCAGATTCATGACCACTTTCTTCGGTCCAAGGTTGTAGCTGTAGTTCGCGCCGAACACGTCGCTGTAGAAGGCGAGCGACGCCTTGAGATCCTTGGCCAGAATATTGATATGGTTGAGCTTGGGCTTCTCGGTTCCCGCGTTGGACGCTGCTGACTTGTCGTCGGCCAGCGATCGCCACATCTTTATTGCGGCGACGAATTTTGAATAGCCGGCAAGCCAGTCCGTCAGATACCCGGCGTTGCCGTCCCATTGGCGCAGGTCGAATTGGTGTGGGTAGGCGAAGCAGGATAGTGGCTGCAATGCCGCCGCGACCTCGACCGAGGTCGCGGCACCGGCGTGCAGATCAGCGTGCGCGACGGCGACGGCTCGCCACTGCAGCTTGCGCTCATGCTCGGCTATTTCGTCGTGCCAATGATCCTGCCAGCTCCCCGCGGGAAGCAGCAGCAAGACGCCGTCGCTGGGTTCGTGGATCCTGCCCGTCGTGCCGGTTTCCGACTGGAAGCCGGCTGCCTTGGCAATGCGCGTGAATGCATCGACAAAAACTTCGGCGCCGGGTTTGCCGATTTTCAGAATCTCCAGCTTCAACATCCGATACTCCTTGTCGTTTGCTCAGTGCGCCGCCGAAACCTCGCCAAAACCGCCGTTGCCGCCTTGCACGAGATACTGCCGCGACTGGCTGCTTCCATGATGCGCCGTCAGTCTTGTCGGGAGCCGGTTCTGGGCGCAGCAAGTGATTTTCATGGGCGATAATCTGTGCCAATCGCATAACCGTTGAACAAAAAGAATGCCGCCATTCCCCAAATCAATTGCGCGATATGCGTCAGATGGAGCTTGTCTTGTCGAATCCAGTAGCCGAACCATAATCCGCCTAGATGCATGACGAAGATCACGGCCGCAAAGCCGCAGACAGCGATATTCAACCAAGGCTGCGCAGCCGCTAAATGCCCTGTCGTCGCCAACCGATAGCTCCCGATCCAGCCTGCGGTCGCGGAAAGCGCCTGTACGGCTGTGATGACCAGTAGCGCGAATCGATGCAGACCCGGCCCCTGTACGGCGCGCGCCAGCAGTGGGGTTTCCACCGGCGGCTCCTGCTTCAGCGGCGTCATCCCCATGGTCGCGGCGACCGCCTTCAGCGAGCTGCGGAAGGCATGCATATTGTTGATGCAGACGACGGACAGCCAAGTCGTCAGGCCGATCGCATGAATCAGCTGAAACGCCCAGACCGATGCCGCCGCCATCAAACGGCCTCCGTGGTGCTCGGAGCAAGGCGCCGCAGCAGCAGCACGGCCAGTGCGGGCGCCAGGGCAAACGACGCGAACAGCCACACCGCAGCGTTTTGCGCGCCGACGATGCCGCCCGGACTGGCCAGTCCCGCGGCGTTGGCGACGATGCCTGCCAATGCTGCCGCCAACGCGGTGGCATAGAGCTGGATCGTGGTGATCGATGAAGAGGCCATCGTTTCTTCACCGGCACGGGCGGCGGTGAACACGCGCGTCAACAAATGCGGCCAGCCCAAACCGATGCCCAAACCGACGCTCGCCAATGCCACGCAGTACGCCGCCAAGCCGGCACTGTCGGCGAGCAGCGCCGGACGCGGCGTCATCAGCGCAAGCGCCACCAGCGCCACGAAGACGATCGGGGAGCCCAGTTTCACCATACGATCGGCCGCCGCGCCGCCGCGGCCCGCACTGAACAGCGATGCCGCCGTCCAGCCTGCGGCCATCGCTGCGGTCAGGTAGCCCGCCCATAACGGCGTCATTCGGTGGATTACCTGCAGGAAATACGGGACGAAGATTTCGGTGGTGATTCCGGCCACCAACAGGCTCATCACGGCGTAGAGCACGCCGAGTTGGGCGTTGAGCGAGTAGGCGCCCGTCGGCAACAGCTTGTTCGTCGCACGACGATCGATGCGCATGATGATTGCCGCGATGGCGAGTCCAGCCGCTATCCCCAGCAGGTTCCACCATAGGCTGGACGACAACCCAGCCACCGAAATCGCCAACACCGAAAGCACCAGCAAGCCGATCGTCGCGAATGGCGGTCGAGTGGAAGAGGTAGCCGCAGACTGGTCTTTGCCGGACAGTTGTGTCGTCACGATCAGGGCGAGAGCAGCGGCGACGAGGAGCAGGGACCAGAACGCCCAGCGCCAAAGCCCGGCCTGCGCGAAAATGCCGCCTATTGCCGGCCCGCACAGGGTGGCAACGCCCCACATGCCGGAGACCAGGGCCATGGCACGCGACCACAGGCGTTCGTTGAAAACTAGGCGGATCAGCGCATAGCTCAGAGCGAACAGAATTCCGCCGCCGAGGCCCTGAATGCTGCGGCCGATCAACAGACTGAACATCGATTGCGACATGGCGCACCACGCGCCGCCGACGCAGAACACTGCCAACGCCAGCAAATATGCTTTGCGCGGGCCCAGCGATTCGATCAGCTTGGCCGAAAACGCCGAGCCGACAATCGACGCCACGACGAACATCGTCGTATTCCATGCGTAGTACTTAAGGCCGCCAATGTCGGCTACGACGCTGGGGAGGATGGTGGTTGCGATATAGACATTGATCGCATGCAAAGCCACGCCGCCGGCGAGCGTGATGGAGCGCAGCGCGTTGCGTCCATGAAGAAGTTCACCCCAGGAAGCGTCAGTGCTCAGCGAAGAATTCATATACCCTCTGATGTGCCAGCGACGACTTCGCGGATTTGCATATCTTCGAAGTCGGCGACTCCGAAGGCAGTCGCAGGATGGATTTATATCAACGCCGACGTTACGCAGACGTGTAGGCATGGCTTTGCGTATATGAAGTCATCGTACTAACCGGTTTCCCTTTTGCGCACGGCATTGCTATGCGGAGGCTTCCGCTTTCGCAAGGAAAGAACCTCAGCGCTTGCAGATCAGCAAGGTATATCTGCCGACTTCCTGCGTGGATACGTTGAGGCCGTGATCGGCGGCAACGCCGCCTATCCAGGCGGTAGGGTGCAATTCGCCATGATTCGTATTGATCATCATGTGTAGAGAGAAATCCGCCGACAACGCCGGTCGCAGACGATCCTCGTTCAAGGTCATGGTCAAGATGAGCAACGCGCCGCCCGCGTTGACAAGGCCGGCGGCCAAGCCGATCACCGATTCGGCTTCCTGCTGGTCGAAATAGTGCAGACAGTCGTTGAGCAGCACCACGTCGGCGTTCGCTCCCGTGTAGTTGCCTGCTTCCAGGATGTTTTTCTCGAAGAAGCTGATACGCCCGGACAGGTCGTACTTCTCGATCGTGCGCAGGGCCGCTTGCCGGGTGGCCGGCAAGTCCCAGATCTGGCCATTGATGGCCCGGTGCGCTTTGGCGATCTGGGCGAGATAGGTGCCATGGCCTCCGGCCAGATCGATCACGCTGCGCGCCTGATCGAAGATCGGCAACGCTTTCACTGCATCTACCATCGGCTGGCTGAGGCGCACCATTGCGTTGTTGAAGGCATCGCGCGCCTGATGATCGTGCTCGAAGCGGTTTTCCTGCTGGAACTGGAGCGATTGCTCGCTCCTCAGAACCTCTCCCATGCGCGGCCAATTCTGCCACTGCAAACGCTGATGATCGATAATGGGACCAAGGTAGTTGCCGCTGGCGCTGCGCAGGTAATTGTTCGTCATATCGGTATTCAAATATTTTTCGCCAGATCTCTTGAGCAGGCCGAGCGCCACAAGTGCGTTGAGTAAAATCTTGACCTTGTTCGCCACCAGACCGAGCCGGCCGGCCAGCTCGTGCGCGCTGCACTCGACCTCGGTGTGATCGAATATCTTTTCCGCCATGGCGTAATGCAGTACCGCCGCCTGACGATATTGATCCGAGAGCTTGACCAGATCGGCTGCGGTCTTCGGCGTGTCGGTGACATCGGTCGATTCGTAAATTCGTGACTCGACTTGGGCGTTCATGCTTGTCCTCAGGTGAGTTTGGTCTGGATCGAATGTGCGGTGCGGCCTATCGGGCCGGTCGTAGCAACAGGCGGTAATCGCGCGCCATGGCGCGTTGATCGAGCGCTTGCAGTTCCCATCGCTGCGCCATTTCCTGCAGAGGCGGCAAATGCAGCAGCGGCCTGGCGGCGTCGCCGAGAAATACCGGGGCTATGTACAGCAGCAATTCGTCGACCAGGCCGGCGACGAACAATGCGCCGCACAAGGTCGGGCCTGCTTCAACCAGCAATTCATTGCATCCGCGTGCGGCCAGTAGATGCAGCACTTCGTGCAGATCCAATCGCTCGGCACGGGTGGTGACTTCCAGGCATTGAACGCCGACAGCGCTCTGCCCGCAGGCTTTGCTCGTTGCGCTCGGGTCATACAGCCTGAGAGTGGGTGCGCTGCCATCCAGTACGTTGGCCCAGGCCGGGATGCACAGATTGCGATCGAGCACGACCCGTAGCGGCGGAGCAAACGTTTCGCCGTCGGGCAAGCGGACCGTCAGACGCGGATTGTCGGCCAGCACGGTACCGCTGCCTGTGAGGATGGCCGAACTGCGCGCGCGCCAGCGCTGCACATCGGCACGCGATTCCTCGCCCGTAATCCAGGTCGATCGGCCATTCGCCAGGGCGGTGCGTCCATCCAGGCTCATCGCCAGCTTCACCCGAGTCCAGGGCCTGCCACGTTCGATTCGGCTGAAGAAACCGATATTGAGTTGTCGCGCCTGTTCACGCAGCAAGCCGACCTGCACCGCGATACCGGCCTCGCGCAGCATGCCGATACCGCGCCCGGCCACGCGCGGAAATGGATCCTCGGTGGCAACGACTATCCGTGCCAAGCCGGAGTCGATCAGTGCTTGCGCACAAGGGGGCGTGCGGCCGTAATGCGCACAAGGCTCCAGAGTGACATAGGCGGTGGCACCGCGCGCGCACGCGCCGGCGATGCGTAATGCGTGTACCTCCGCGTGGGCCTCGCCGGCGCGCTCGTGCCAGCCTTCGCCGATCACCTCGCCGTCTTGCACGATCACGCAACCGACGCGCGGGTTGGGCTGGGTGGTGTAAAGGCCGCGTTCGGCAAGGCAAAAAGCCCGTTCCATATGAGCGCGGTCGCTCGTGGAAAAATCTCCTGTCATGGGCGAGCGCCGGCGGGATCAGGCTTCATGTTCCGCTTCCGGATCAGGCACGGTCGCGTGCCGAAGCGACGACGCGCCGGTACGCACTTTTCCCGCCGCTTCGGCCAGTCTGCGTCCCTGATGCTGCGCCGCGTTCAGGCAGGTTTCGCCGGGTAACGACGTCTCCAGCATGGAGATCCCGTAAGGATTGCCGTCCGCGGCCTTGATCGACGGATCGGTATAACCGGGCGCAACGATCACGCAGTCCAGGTGATGCAGGGCCGTGTACAGATTCAGCAAGGCCGATTGACTGCCCGACACACCTTCTGGAACGGCAGTGAAGGCGGTAACGGGCTTCCCGGCGAACACGGTCCTGCCGTATCGACCCTGGCTGTCGATGATGAAGCGCAGCACGTCTGGCGACATCAGTCCGAGCGCGGAATGACCACCGAAGGCGATTGCATCGGCCCAGCGCAAATCATCCTGCGCCCCCACGCTGGAAACCAAACTCAGCCGTACATTCGCGCCGGCACCGCGCGCTCCCTGCGCCATGGCGTGTGCCGTGATGTGCAGAGCAGATCCCGGCTTCCCCTCATGGATGATCACCAGGCGCGCGCCGGCGACCGGCGCGCGGCGCACATAGGTCGCCGCCTCGATCAAGCGCTCCGTCCTTACGACCCAGGATCCCCAATGGTGCGCAGTCTGGTGCAACGAAGAGACCGTCATCTCGCGCCCGCCCTGCGGAGAGTTGGACAAGCTCGACGCGGCGACGGCGCGATCGGCCAGCAGACCTTGGTGCCACAGCGGACTCAAGGAATCCATGAAGCACTTCATCGGCGCGGACACGTTGCCGAAGTAGGTCGGCACGGCGAACAGCAGCCCGTCCGACCAAAGTACGTCGTCGGCGCTGACGACCGCGTCTTCAGTCCACTGCACGCTCCCGCCGCAATGATCGTCGGCCACTCGCCGCAGGCGCACTTGCGCACCCGCTCGCGCGGCGGTCGCGCAGGCGTTGTCGGCCAACGCCCGCATAGTGCCGCCGCGTGAGTGGTAGATCACCGCAATCCTGGGCTTCATAGGGATTCGGCCAGGCGGAAGCCCATTGCGTAGATATCGCGCTGATACCAGCCATGCCGGCGTGCGCAGCGGGTCAAATCGCCGAAGCGGGTGAAACTTCCGCCGCGCGCCACCCGGTAACTGCCTTGGGTCATCAACAGATCGTCGTCGATGGTCTCGCCGCCGGGATAAGCGCTGTAGTTGTCTGCGACGTATTCCTCGACATTCCCGCCCATATCATCGACGCCGAAAGGACTGCGGCCGGCCGGAAAGATCCCGATGGGTGTCGTGGTCAAGGGGCCAGCTTCCACCGTATTGGCCGCGTGTGGATCGAAGTGCTGGCCCCAAGGGTGCTCCCTCCCATCGCCACCGCTGGCGGCATATTCCCATTCGGCTTCGCTCGGCAAACGAAAGCGGCGTCCGGTGCGGTCGCCGAGCCAGGCAGCGTAGGCATCGGCCGCTTGCGGCGGCAGCGACCATACCGGATGGTTGGCCAACTCGATCGGATAGACGCCGAAGCTCCACGAGCTCGGCAACCATTGTGCTGCCGTGTCCTGCAAGAACAGTCGGTATTCGTAGTTGCTGACCGGATAGCGCATGAGCGCGAATGCCGGTAAATCGACGCGGTAGCGCGGACATTCCTTGGCGATCCATTGACGCAGCACGCCCACGTGTTCCCACGCCTCGCACACGCGGTTCACGTCGGTATCTTTCAGGCCGAGTTCGACCCGCGATGCCGGGATGCTGCACATCGAAGGATTCTCCAGCGAGATGCGCGGGTCGCCGATCAGGCCCAACAAGGTGCCTGCCGCGTAGCGCCGCGCCAGCGCCGTCGCTGGGTCTTCGATGATCTCGACCAGACGAAGGCTGTCACAGTGCAGCAAATCCATCTGCGCGGAAAACAGGGTCTCTGGCTGACGCGCGACAAAACTCGCGGGCAAGCCCATCGCCGCGCGATCGCTCATCGCGTTGGGATTGCCTGCTATGACGCGTGCCTGACCCATGCTCGCCTTCAATTCCGTACCTTGCGCGCGGTAACCACCAGATAGCGCAATCCGGGCATCGGCCTTGCCACGGATTGGCTTTCGACCACGCTGAAGCCGCAGTCGTGCAGCAACTCGGCAAGTTCGGCCTCGGTGAACTCTCGATACAGACGTTGCGCCTTGTTGCGAAACAGCCGGCCCTGCGATTCGTCGGTATGAAAGACCGACAACGTGAGCAAGCCTTGTGGCTGCAGCAATGTGCGCAGATGCGTCAGATACGTTCGGTAGTAGCTCGGGTGTTGGTGATGCAGGCAGCCGTTGTCGAGTACGGCATCGAAACGAGCAGTGCCCTCCAGTTCCGACACGCCGTGGGCAAGGAAGCGCACGCGCTCACCCCACTGCGCCTGCAATGCCGGCCATTCCGGCGCCGCCACCAAATCGACGGCGGTGACGCTATGGCCACGCTCGAGAAGTAACACGGTGTCGTGTCCGCGTCCGGCGCCGACATCCAGCACATTGCCTGCGCGCCCCAAAGCCGCATGCAGCAATAGCGGCGCGTGACGCATAGCCGCCTCGTCGCTCCAGACGTCGCGGCCCTCGGCGTAGCTGGCGTCAAAGTCAGCCAGTAATACGCCGGCATATTCGTCCGGCGAGACCAAGGCGCCTTCCACCGGATCGATGGTGCGCTTGCTGTCGATATGCCGAGGCTGTTCGGATGCGCTCACGTGTGCTCCGGCGCGATGTGATAGACGTGGCTGTCGTAGGAGCTGGCGAGAAACAGGCGGGTGCCGCTGTCGTATGCCAGGGACGACACCCCGGCAGTCGTCGGGCGAACCACCTTGGTCCAGTCGCCGGTTTGGCGGTCGTAGATGGCCACACGGCCGTTGTAGCTGCCGGTGGCGACATAGCGGCCGTCCGACGAAGCGGAAACGCATTTGATGGAATGCGTATGCGGGGTGTCCAGCACTGTCACTTGCTGCTGCGGATCCCAGATGCGCAGTTTCAGATCACGGCTGACGGAAGCGAAATACCCATCGCTCAGCCCCGTGCACCCATTGGCGATCTTGTCGTGCGCGCGGTCGCGCGTGGCGAGGTGTTCGAGCGTGGAGGCCACATACCAGGTTGCGGACGAGTCCGCCGCCACCGAGAAGATCAGATCGCCGGACACCGCCACGCCCTTGACGGCATTCTTGTGCAAGGGTAGGTCGACGACGTGATCGGCGCGATTGCCGCTCACGCGGAACACGAGACCTTCCCCGGTATAGGCGCCGACGATGACGTGATCGGCGCCGTCCTTGGTGAAACCGACGCCGCAGTTCAACGGCGAGCGGTGTTGGTGCAACTCGCGACCGCTGTAGGCATCGAATACTTTCCCGAGTTGACCGCCCGAGAAGATCAGTTCGCCGGCGGGAGTCAGGAAATTGCACAGGCTGCCGGTACGAGAGTATTCCTGCTGGTTTCGGCGAACGATGCCTGCGTCGCCGACCGTCCAGATGTCAGCGCCGATCGCGCACACCGCGTTCACGCCCGGTGTCGGCGGTATCTCTGCGCTCTCCCACGTTTTGCTCTTCCAGTCGTAGCGGCGATAGGTCGCATTGAAGGTGGCGAAGACCAGATGGCTGTCACCGGCGAACGAGCACGAACGCGGCCACACCTCCGGCGGGAGATGGCTCATGCCCAGCTGCTTCAGTTCGTCGGTGCTGACATCCCACAAGCGCATGATGCGGTCATAGGACAACGAAACGAGAAGGCGGCGTTGGACGTCGAGCACCAATCGCTTGATCCCTGCATCGTGTGCCGGCACGACTGTTCGCGTATCGCCCCTGATCACGATGATTCTGCCTTCGTCATTGCCGGCGTAAATCACTCCGTCTGCGGAAATCGCCACAGTGTCGGTTTCCACGCCGTCCATGTCGAAGTCGCCGATCATGGCGCCGCTGGTGAGCGACCAGCGCTTGATCGTGCCGTCGTCGCTGGAGGAAATCAGTTCGTCCCCGCCCTGCGCCCATTCCACCGAGATCACGTCTGCGCCATGGCCGACCAAGGTATGCACCAGCTTGCCGCTGAAGTCGTACACGCGGACGCGGTGATCGCGCGACGCGGTGGCGACCAGCGGCTTGTCGGGATGGAAAACGCTCATTTCAACGTCGTCTTCCTGTTCCGAAAATACCGCCAGCAGCCGTAGATCCGGAACGCTCCACAGACGCGCGGTGTAGTCGGAAGACGAGGTGATGGCATATTTCCCGTCCGGGGAAAACGAGCCCTGGTTGGCCAAATGGTCGTGATTAGAGCGGGCCAACGGCTGTTTCGATTTGGCGTCCCACAAGATCACCTGATTGTCGTAGCCCGCGGTCAGCACGTAGCTGTCGCGATATGCGGCGATGCCGCTGATCGGCGCGCGATGAGCGATCATGGGAGTTCCTTTCGCAATTCGATGGAGTGACTGTGGTGATGAACCTTGGCCCACAGATAGCCGTGATTGATATCGTTGATGAATACGCCGGTAGGCACGACTTCCCTGATCGTTATGCCGTGTCTGGTGAGCTGCGAAGGTTTGTCTGGATTATTCGTGATCAGCGAAATCTCGCTGACACCTAGCGCGTCCAGCATTTGTGCGGCGACGCCGAATTCGCGCATGTCATCGGGGAAATTCAATGCGCGGTTGGCCGCGAATGTGTCCAGGCCCTGGGAAATCTGCAAGGCATATGCATCGAGCTTGTTGTACAGCCCGATGCCGCGGCCTTCCTGGCGCAGATAGAGCAATATGCCGCCGCCGCGTCCGAAATTCTCTATCGACTCATCCAGCTGCGAACCGCAATCGCAGCGTGCCGACCCGAACACATCTCCGGTCAGGCATTCGGAATGTACGCGCACTCTGGGCGCCGGAAGATGGGGCGAAAAAACCAGGGCCAGATGTTCCATTTCGTCACGCAGCCCATGGAAAGTCACCATGTCGGCTTGATACCAGTTCGAGCTGCCGCGCACGCGAATGGGCACCTCGATACGCGCTCTTATCTGAGCTTCCGGACGGACGGTGGACATCCTTTTTTCTCCTGTATCCATAAGAGCGTATTGAATCCTCGCGGCAGCGGGTGTGCGCGCCGCCCACGTTTCCAGCACAGCGGAAAATGCAGCGGTGACCGTCTGCGGGCCCCGGTCAAGCCGGCTATCGCTGCAATCGACGATCGCTGTCTGCGCGTCTTTCGCCTTGGCCACGAGTCCGTGGATGATCGATAGATCCGCCGCGCTAATAGGCGCGACCTCAAGGCAAAGACGGTTCATTCATGTGAAATTTCCTTTTGGAATGACGATATAACGCGAGCTTACCGGCATGGCGATTGACATAAAAATAATAAACCAATCGTCGAGGATATTGATCCCTGCCTCTATATTGAAGTGACAAAAACGGTAATTCGGAGCATGTCATACCTGGAAAAAATGTCACCGATCACACTTTGATGCGGCTGGCGCGGCTGCAAGACAGGGGGAATGGTGTCTGCATGAGCCAAGGGACTGCTGCGAGCGGGCCTGCAATCAGGCTATCGGCCGAATCGAAAGACATTCGCTCTGTGATAGAAAGGTCGCAAAGCCGATGTGCGCGCTTTGATTTCATGTCTTCATGGAGAGGATGGGGTCGTTCGAGGCACCCATGAGCATAAGGAGGCGGTAGCCAACACTGCCCGGTCGCGGTTGTGGCTACTGCAAATAGAACGGACTGATGGACCGCCGATGGACATCAAATTGCATCGGACCACGGTTGGTCCGAGGTTGTACCAGCAGATATGCAAACAGTTCCGACAGACGATTGCCGACGGCAGCTGCAGGCCAGGCGTGCGTGTGCCATCGATCAGAGATCTCGCGGATCAGCTGCAGATATCCCGAGGTACCGTTGAAATTGCGTATGGCATATTGATCAGCGAGGGATACCTGGTGGCACGGGGTCGTTTGGGAACGATCGTTTCGCCCTGCGTTTCGCCGCAACAGGTGAGCGATGCCCTGGCCGGAAACGAGGAGTCCGAGCTCGGAGACGAGAGGCGCGCATATGACGCCACGCGTGCCGGCAATGGTTCCGACATCGGGCTACCCGCCCGCGACCTGTTCCCCTACAAATTGTGGATGAAGCTCCTCGGCAAACATCTGCGCCAGCATGCCACGTTGCTTTCGCAGCGGAGTCCTGTGGGATACATACCGCTGCGCGCCGCGATTGCCGGGCACCTGAGCATCTTCCGGGGCGTTTCATGCCATGCCGAGCAGATTTTTATCGTGCCGGGCTACCGTTGCGCGATCAATCTTGTCGCGCACGTCTTGCTGGGAACGGGCGACAGCGTCTTGTACGAGGATCCGAGTCTGCGATTCCCCAAATTGCTGCTGGCCAAGCACGGCATAGCGGCCATCCCGATCCCTGTCGATGATCAGGGGATGCGTCTAAGTGCCGGGAACAATCTGGATCCGGGCGCCAGGCTCGCGATCGTGTCGCCGACGCGGCAAAGCGTGTTCGGCACGCCGATGTCCGTTTCGCGCAGGCGTGAATTGGCGACATGGGCCGAGCGGTCCGGCGCATACGTCCTGGAAGACGGCTACAGCAACGAGTTCGCGCAGGGCGATCGCCCGTCTTCTGCGTCGCCAAACCCGGGCGCGCGAACCTTGTACATGGGCTCCTTCGCGAAATCGATCAGCCCCATCACGCATCTCACCTATCTCGCCATAACGCCGGATCTGGTCGACAGGTTCAACGAGGCATGCGGCACGTTCTATGACAGCACGCCGATCGTGGATCAGAGTGTGATCGCCAGTTTTATCAGTGAGGGGCATTACACCCGTCACTTGAAGAAAATCAGGCAGATCTACGTCGACCGTCACAGGATGCTGGCGGAGGCGATGGATTCCGTGTTCGGCACGAGATTCAAGACGTCGGACAACATCAGCAACCTGAGCCTGCTGGCGACGATCGACGAATCGGAAAACGATCAGGAGATGGCCAGCAAGGCGCGCAGCCGTGGATTTCCCGTTACGGCAATCTCTTCGCTCTATTCGGACCAGGCGGTGGAGAAACGCAAGGGGTTGATGATCGAGTTCTCCGCCATAAGCTCGAGGGAACGGGCGTTTTTCGACTGCAGGGCACTCGAGCAGGCCATGGACGGCGTGGATTAACGTGCCGACCGGATCCGGCCGATGCGGCATTCCGCTCGATGGGCGCTGAAATACCTCGGTCGATACTCTTCAACCGAGGCCGGTCTTTTCCAGAGACTCGCGTTGCCGCCATCGTCGTTTGAACGCCGGCGGCGACAGGTGACCATGGCGCTGCGGCATCGAGCACATGGAGGTGGTACGCATTCTGCGCGAGACGTCCTGGCTGGATGAAATCCGAGCGTATGTTCTTTGTCTTCGCCCACGTTTGAGCGACCTCGCTACGGAGCAGTGACATTCCGTGCTCGCAATGCAGCCGGGGGAGAGTCTCCACGAATCGATGGCCGCACTTTACGGGGCACGGGCCGGGGATTGACCGTTGAAGGACCAGGAGCGTCGAGGGTCCGGGCCAAACAAAAAACCCGCGGAAACATGGTTTCCGCGGGTTCTATGTGAAACGAGGTGGTGGAGCGGAGGGGGATCGAACCCCTGACCTTCGCATTGCGAACGCGACGCTCTCCCAGCTGAGCTACCGCCCCACGAAACCGGATCGCGCGGGTGGGACCGCGCGAGGGCGCGCATGATAGCGCCTGCGCTGCGGATCGCCAAGCCTTGACGCGGCGCGCGCTACACCGTGCCGAGCAGGCGCGCGCGCAGGGCCGCATAGTCGGCTGCCAGCGGTTCGCTGTGACTGGGGCGGTCGAGCAGGGCGGCGAGCATCGGGGGCACCGGAATCCTGACGCCGATCAGGGGCTCGATGACCTCGTCGAACTTGGCCGGGTGTGCGGTCGCGACGACGGCGTACTCGCGCTCATCGCCGGCATCGCGCCGACGTTCGAGCATGCGCAGCGCAGTTGCCGTGTGCGGGCAGACCAGGGTTCCGTAGCGGTCGCGGCTGGCGTGGATCAGCGCCGTGATCTCGGTGTCGTCGACGGCTTCGCTGCGGAATGCGGCGCGCAGCTGCGCGGGGTCAGGATACAGCCAGCGCAGGCGTTCGAAGTTGCTCGGCGCGCCGACGTCCATCGCGTTGGCGAGCGTGGCGATGCTCGGTCGCGGCTGGTATTCGGCGCCGGCGAAGAATTCCGGCAGCACACGATTCGCATTCGTCGCCAATGCGATGTCGCCGAGCGGCAGGCCGAGTGCGCGCGCGAGCACCGCGCCGAGCGCGTTGCCGAGGTTGCCGGTCGGAATCACGAAGTTCAGCGGCGTGCCGTGGCGGCGCCAATGCTGCAGCGCCGCCCACGCGTAGTACGACATCTGCGGCAGCAGGCGACCGAGGCTGATGCTGTTGGCCGATGTCAGTGGCGCGGCGGCTTTGAGATCCGCATCGTTGAGTGCGCGCTTGACCATCGCCTGGCAATCGTCGAACGAACCAGCCACGCGCAGCGCCGCGACGTTGTCGCCGAAGCAGCCGAGTTGATGCGCCTGTCGCGGCGAGACGCGCCCGTCGGGATACAGGATGACCACGCGAAAGCCCGCGCGACGATGGAACGCGGCAGCGACAGCGGCACCGGTGTCGCCCGAGGTCGCGACGAGCACGTTGAGCGGCGCGTCGTCGGCCTTGCGCAAACGAGCCAGGCACGCGGCAAGAAAACGCGCGCCGAAATCCTTGAAGGCCGCGGTCGGTCCGTGGAAGAGTTCGAGCAGCTGCGTCGGCGCTGCGAGCATGCGCAAAGGTGCGGGCAGGTCGAGCGCCTCGGCGCAGATCGCATCGAGCTGGCTCGCCAGCGGATCTTCGGCGAAGAACGGCTGCAGCAGCTGCGCCGCCACACCGGCGAGATCGTCGCGGCCGTCGAAATCCTCGATGCGCGCGCGCGGCAGCGTCTGCGGAACATACAGGCCGCCGTCCGGCGCAAGGCCGGCCACGAGAGCCGCGCCGAGACCGAGAACCGGCGCATTGCCGCGCGTGCTCACATAGTTCATGCGACCAGATCCGCGGCAGGGCCGTTGACCGGCGACACCCAGGCGTCGCTGTCGAACCCGGCGTCGGCAAAGGCCGCGCGCATGCGCGCAGCGACCGTTCGTGCTGCGGCCTCGTCTTCGCACCAGGCGAACAGGCTGGGGCCGGCGCCGGAGATGCTGGCGCCGAGTGCGCCGGCGTCGAGCGCCGCCTGTTTCACCGCAGCGAATCCCTTGATCAAGGGCGCGCGGCGCGGTTCGACCAGCAGATCGCGCAGGCCCGCGCGGATCAACTCGATGTCGTCGGCATGACATCCCGCGAGCAGCAGCGCGAGGTTGGCGCTCTGCGCGACGAACGCACCGAGCGTGTAGTTGCCGGCGAGCGCCGCGCGCGCTTCGCGCGTTTCGAGCACCGCATGCGGATGCACCAGCGCGCAATGCAGCTGCGCCGGCGTCGGTATCTGTACGAGACGATCCGCGGTCGCCAGGACGAGGCCGCCGAGCAGCATCGGTCCGACGTTGTCGCCGTGGCGTCCGCCGCTCGCTGCGTACTCGCCATCGAGCGCGAATGGATACAGCAGGGTGCGCGGCAACGGCGTATCGAGCGTCGCGTTCGCCGCGACCAGGGCCGCGACCGCGGAGGCGGCCGAGCCGCCCATGCCGGAGCCGAACGGAATGCCCTTGTCGATCTCGACCTCGAAACCGAACTGCAGCGCCAGCACCTTGCGCATCGACACCAGCGCCGCGCCGGCGGTGTTGTGCTCGGCGTCCATCGGCAGCGTCTGCGCATTGCCGCGGATGGCGACGATGCGCACGCCCGCTTCGGCGACGCGACGTACCGTCACGCGATCGCCGGGCCCGGCAATGGTGTGACCGAGAATATCGAAGCCGACGCCGACATTGCCGACGCTGGCGGGTGCGAATGCAGTGGCTGTAGTGATCAAGGCAGCAGGCTCCTTAAAGTTTTTCTTTCCTTTTCCCGCGCGCAACAGGCACGCGAGTCGAATTCACAAGCGTGCGCCCAGCGCCGCAGCGACGCGCAAAAGATCCGCGAACACACCGGCTGCGGTCACCTCCGGTCCCGCGCCGGGACCTTGCACGACGAGTGGATTGTCGCGATAGCGGCGCGTGGTGAACTGCACGATGTTGTCGGTCAGGCGCAGATGCGCGAAGGCGTGATCGGAAGGCAGGGCGGCGAGCCCGACGCTGGCGTTGCCGACATTGTCGAGTCGCGCCACGTAACGCAGCACGTGACCATCGCGCTTCGCGCCGGCATGGCGCATCGCCATCGCGGCGTCGAGTTCGGGCAGGCGCTGCATGAAGGCCGTCGCGTCGAGACCGCGCAGGCTTTCGGGAACGAGGCTTTCGACCGCGACGTCGGCGAGGTCGAGGCTGACGCCGGCTTCGCGCGCGAGGATCACCAGTTTGCGCGCGACGTCGGTGCCGGAGAGATCGTCGCGCGGATCGGGCTCGGTATAACCCAGCGCATGCGCCTCGCGCACCAATTCGGAGAAAGGCTGCGATCCGTCGTAGCGGTTGAACAGCCACGCCAGCGTGCCGGAGAAGATGCCTTCGACCGCGATCATCTCATCGCCGGTATCGAGCAGGTCGCGCAAGGTCGAGATCACCGGCAGGCCGGCACCGACGGTCGCTTCGTAACGGAAGCGCGCGCCGCCGGCCGTCGCCGCGCGAATCGCACGCCAGCGTTCGGATGGACCTGCGCCGGCGTGCTTGTTCGGCGTGACTACGTGGATGCCGCGGCCGAGCCAGTCGGCATAGCGTCCGGCGACCGCATCGCTCGCGCTGCAATCGACGATGATCGCGTGCGGCAGATGTTCGACCTGCACATGGCGCGCGAAGGCATCGAGATCGCAGGCGCTGTTCGCCGCATCCTGCCACTGCTCGGACGCATCGCTTTCGCCGAGCCACATCGTGTGCGTCGTCGCGACCGCGCGCAGGCGCAGGTCGAGCTGGATATCGCGCAGCAGTCGCGGACGTGCCGCTTCGATCTGGCGCAACAGCGCAGCGCCGACCTTGCCCGGACCGATCAGGCCGATCGATACGGTCTGCGGCGACAACCAGAATGCCGCGTGCACGGCGCGCAATGCACGCGGCGTATCGGCGCTCGCCACCGCGACTGAGATATTGCGCTCCGATGCGCCCTGCGCGATCGCGCGGATATTCACGCCGGTGCGTGCGAGCGCACCGAACAGGCGCGCCGCGACGCCCGGAGTTCCGGCCATGCCGTCGCCGACCACGGCGAGCACGCTGATGTCACCGGCGACGCTGACGCGATGAATTTCCGCACGCGCGATCTCGGCGGCGAAGGCGCGATGCAGCGCAGCTTCCGCCGTCGTCGCATCGACGCTGCGCACGACACAGCAGATGGAATGTTCGGACGAGCCTTGCGAAATCATCACCACCGATACGCCGGCGCGATGCAGCGCGCCGAATGTTCTCTCGGCCGTGCCCGGCACGCCGATCATGCCGGCGCCTTCGAGCGTGAGCACGGCCAGACCCTGGATCGCGCTGATGCCCTTGACCGGCGGCAGTTCGTCATGCGCGCCGGCGTCGCCGATCGCGGTGCCGGCATGCTGCGGATGGAAGGTATTGCGGATGCGCACCGGCATGCCGCGCGCGATCACCGGAGTCAGGGTCTGCGGATGGATCACCTTGGCGCCGAAGTAGGCGAGCTCGCAGGCCTCGTCGTAGCTGAGACTCGGCAGCGGCGTCGCATCCGGCACCAGGCGCGGGTCGGCCGAGAGCACGCCGTCGGTATCGCCCCACAAGGTGAGTTCTTCAGCCTCGCACAACGCGGCGAAGATCGCGGCGGAGTAGTCGCTGCCGTTGCGTCCGAGCACGGTGGCGCGTCCGCTGCGCGTGCGCGCGACGAAGCCGGTCACCACCAGCCAGGCCTGCGGATGGGTTTCGCGCCACTGCGCGAGGCGGCGCGCGCTCTCTTCCCAGTCGACGATCGCGCCGAGTTCGCCATGACTGACCACGAGCACCTCGCGCGCATCGAGCGCGCTGCAGTCGATGCCCTGGCCGAGCAGATGACGCGCGAGCAGTTGCGCCGACCACACTTCGCCGAGGCCCTGGATCGACTCGAAGGCTTCCGCGTTCGGCGTGCCGAGCACGGCGAGCGCCTTGAGCAGTTCGGCCAGGCGCGCGAAGCCGAGATCGAGCCACGCGATCGCCGGTTCCGCATTCGCGCCGAGCAGATCGCGCGCGACGTCGACATGGCGCTCGTGCAGACGCTGCCAGTCCATCCGCCAGTTCGGCGCTGCGACGACAGCGGCTTCGGCCAGGGCGATCAGCGCATCGGTGGTGCCGCGCATCGCCGAGACCACGACGATCTGCCGCGGCGCCGCCTGCGCCTCGAGAATGGCGCCGACCCGGCGAAAACAATCCGCATCGGCGAGGCTGCTGCCGCCGAACTTGTGCGCGGCAATCGACTGCGCGGGTGCAGGCACGGCGTGCTGCGAAATCGCGGCAGCGTCTGGTGCGGCATCGGACATTGAAACGCCTCCCCCTGTGGAGGCCCCTGCGTCGCGGGAGGCGGGCTGTGCAGCAGCGGCCCGATTCCCTTGCGAGGGCGGGGCCTTGGCTGGATCAATCAGTCGCGCGCCGGCACCCGTTCCACGATCGTCGTCGTGGGCGTGGTAATCGTCGTAATGGCTACGGCGCGCATGAACATGACGCCGAGTGTGCCGGCAGGACCGGGGGATCTGTCAAGAGGACGCTGTCGAAGCCGTGCTCGCTCGACGCGTCAATACCAGAACGCCGATCGCGGCGAGGCAAAACACAATCGCCGCGTAACCGAGCACGCGCGGCAGATCGTGCGCGAACAACACACCGCCGAGCGCCGAACCGATGGCTTGGCCGATGTAGATCATCGAGGTATTCAGCGCGACGGCGGCGCTCGAGGAATCGGGTGCGGCCGCGACCAGGCGCGCCTGCTGCATCGAATTGATGCCGGTGAATCCGAGGCCCCAGACCGCGACGCCGATGCCCATCACGATCAGCGTGCCGGCGCCGAGACTCCACAAGCTGAAACCGAGCAGGATCAGCAGCAGGGCGAGCATCGAGGTGAAATACGCTTTCAGCGTCAGCACCAGACGCGCAGCGACGAGGTTGCCGACGAAGCCCATGATGCCGAACAGCGAGAAGAACACACCGATCGTCGCGCTGTCGGCGCCGGCAAGCCGGTGCAGCAGCGGGCCGAGATAAGTGAACAGCACGAACTGCCCGGAAACCTGCAGGGTGGTCAGCAGCAACAGCAACAGCACCAGGCGATTGCGTGCCAGCACGCCCCAGCTGCGCAGCGACAGCGGTACACCGAACACGCCTGCGGGAAGGATGAAGAACACCAGCGCTGCCGCCAGCGCCGCGGCGATGCCGATCGCGACGAAGGTCGTCTGCCAACCGAGGTGCGCCGACAGAAACGTCACCGCCGGCAAGCCCGCAGCCATCGCGAGTGAAAATCCGAGGAACACGAAAACCACCGCACCGGGGCGTTCTTCAGCCGGCACGATGAGGGCGACGGTGCCGGCGGCGATCGGCACCAGCGCCGCCGCTGCGATCATCGTCAGCACGCGCAGGCCGAGCACCGCGGCGTAAGCGGGCAGCGCGGCCGACGCCAGATAGCCGAGCGCGACCAGCGCGAGCATCGCGGCGAGGGTGAGGCGACGATCGAAGCGGCTGGTCGCCCACACCATCAACGGCGCGCCGATGCCGAGCGTGATCGCGCCCGCGGTGACGATCAGCCCGGCGTTCGGAATGCTCACATGCAGACCGTCGGCGAGATCGATCAACATGCCGGCCAGACCGAGCGTGGCGACGCCGGTGACGAAATTGCCGGCAGCCAGGGCGATGCGGGCGGGAAGCTGACTCGTCACGGAGATTTCAGGCCGGCAGATGCGCGATCAATCCATCGTGCAGCACCTCGCGGCGCCAGCCGTCGAGCGCCTTCGGCCAGCGGCGCGTCGCCAGCAGCGACTCCAGATGACGGCGCGAACAGAGCAGACCTTCGGGCAGATCGAGCTGCTTCGCACGCTCAGCCACGACTTCCTTCATCGCATTGATGATGGTCTTCTCGCGTGGCGTCGGCGCATGCGGAATCGGCGCGAATTCGAGTTCCTCAGGTGCCAGCGGCGACTGCAGCACGCCGAGCAGTTCGGCGCGCTGCGCGCCACGCAATGCGCGCTGGCCTCGGCTGCGTTCGGCCAGCTCGTCGGCATCGGCCGGTATGCGCGCGCTGAGGTCGAGCGCATGCGCATCGTCGAGCAGCCATGGCCGCGGCCGGTTGATCGCGCGCGCGGTCGCATCGCGCCAGCGCAACACGCGGCGCAGCAGAGCCTGGGCCGGACGCGACCAGTCCGCGGCGCCGCGCAAACCGGTCTGCGGTTCCGGATCGGCTTCGCGCAGCCGCGCGCGTTCGAGCATGCGCGCGCAATCCTCGGCCAGCCACGCGCTGTAGCCGCGCTGCTCGACGCGTCGCGTGAGTTCGGCATGCAAGGCGGGCAGATGGACCACGTCCTGCGCGGCGTATTCGAGTTGCTGCACGCTGAGCGGACGGCGCAGCCAGTCCGAGCGCGTCTCCGCTTTCGGCACGTCGACGCCGAGCAGTTCGCCGACCAGTTTCTGGTAGCCGAGTCCGCCGCCGAGTCCGGCGAAGGCCGCGGCGATCTGGGTGTCGAACAAATGCGCGATGCTGCAGTTCCAGGTGGCGAGCGCTTCGAGATCCTCGCTCGCGCTGTGCATCACGCACACGCGCGCCGGGTCGGCGAGCATGGCGGCCAGCGGTGCCGCATCGATGTCGGCGGTCGGATCGATCAGCGCGATATGACCGTCGAGTTCGATCTGCACCAGGGCCAGACGCGGCAGGAAGGTATCGATGCGCATGAACTCGGTATCGAGCCCGAACATCATCGGAGCGGCAGCAAGCACATCGCGCAGGGTTTCGCTGCGCTCGATCCAGTCGGCCAAGTTGAAAGGTCCTTCGTTCCTAAACGAATCGTGTGCTTCGCAGCGCCGGCAGCTTCAACAAACAGCGGCCAGCACCCATAATCCGGTCACGATGCCCGGTACCGAAGTCGCACGCAAGCAGCATACCCTCGGTGGCGCCGCCGGCATCGCGCTGCTGGTCCTGGCGCTGGTCTATCGTTTCTTTCCCGGCGTGCTGCACGTGCAGCCGCAGATGACGCAAACACTGGCAACCAGCGCAGCATCGCAGCGTGCGCCGGCGCGATCGACGACGACCTGGTCCGCGGTGCAGGCGCCGCCCGCCGAGACAGCGACCGTGCCGGCGACGACCGAGGTCGAGCAGGGCACCTCGTTTGCCGACGCAGTGCGCATGGGCCCGCCGGTGCTGACGACGAAGGCGATCGCCGCCTTGCTCGCGCGTGCACGCAGCGCCGAGGAGCAGGGCAGTCTGATCGAGCCGAAGAGCGGCGCCGTCGCACTGTATCGTTCGGTGCTCGCGCAGGCCGAAGGCAATGCCGATGCGGAAGCTGCGCTCGACCGCATCGGCGGCGCGCTGCGCGACTGGACCCTCGCCGCCATCGACCGCGGTGACGAGAATGCAGCGCAACGCTATCTGGCGGTGTTCGCCGAACTGCCGCATTCCGATGACGAACTCGACGATGCGCGCAGTCGCCTGAAAACGCTGCACGATATTCTGCCGATGCTGGCGCAGGCCGCCGAACTGATGAAGGCCGGCCACATCACCGAGCCTGCCGACACCAACGCGCTCGCGATCTATCGCGCGGTGATGCAGCGCGATCCCGGCAATCATCTGGCCGACAACGGCCTTGCGCAGATCGAGCGCGGGTATCTCGATCACGCGCTGTCGGAAGCGGCACAGGACAATTTCGCCAATGCCGACCAGATGCTCGGTCTTGCTGCGTCGATTCGTCCGGGTTCGCAGCCGCTGCTCGAAACGCGTTCGCGCATCGACGGCATTCGCGGCCAGCGTGCCGAGACCGTGCTGGCGCAGGCGCGCTCGGCGCTCGATTCGGGCAATGCCGATCTCGCCGAGGAACTGGCGAAGAAGGCGCAAGGCGTGAGTCCCGATCTTGCCGGCATCGACGATTTCAATCTGCGCCTGCGCAACGCGCGTCTGTACGCGAGCATGAAGCCGGGCCAGGTGGTGCAGGATCGCTTCCTCGACATCGCCGGCGCTGCTCCGGCCGTAGTGGTGATCCCGACCGGCGAGTTCGTGATGGGTTCGCCGGCGGACGAGCAAGGGCATGCCGACAACGAGGAACCGCAGCGGCGCGTGCGCATCCAGACCGGTTTCGCGCTGGGGCAGAGCGAAGTCACCGTGGGGCAGTTCCGCGAATTCGTGCGCGCGGCGAAATATGTCAGCGACGCCGAGCGACTCGGCGGCAGCGCGGTCTACGAGGAAGCCAGCGGCCGCATCGGCAATCGCGCCGGCATGACCTGGCAGAACGATTATCGCGGCGACCGCGCGACCGACACGCTGCCGGTGGTCAACGTGTCGTGGAACGACGCGACCGCTTATCTAAACTGGCTTTCGCAGCGTACCGGCAAGCGCTATCGGCTGCCGAGCGAGACGGAATTCGAATACGCATTGCGCGCGCGCTCCACCACGCGCTATCCGTGGGGCGACGGCGATCCGGACAAAGTGATCGGCAACTTCACCGGTGAGGGCGACCGTTCGCCGTCGAAGCGCAGCTGGTCGAGCGCCTTCCCGCGTTACAGCGACGGTTTCTGGGGGCCGGCACCGGTGAAGACGTTTGCGCCGGACGCCTTCGGCTTGTTCGACATGGAAGGCAATGTCTCGGAATGGGTCGAGGACTGCTGGCACGACAACTACGTGCGCGCACCGCGCGACAGCGCCGCATGGGTCAACCCCGGCTGCGAACGTCACGTCGTGCGCGGCGGATCGTGGGGCAGCGATCCGGACCAAGTGCGCTCGGCATTCCGCATCGCTGCAGCGACCGAGTCGCGCAGCGCGCGCGTCGGACTGCGCGTCGCGCGCGATTTGTAGGGAATCCGATCGACGCAGGGCGGCGTTCGTCGATCGGGCGAAGTCGTGTGTCGTAAAGCTCAGGCTGCGACGCGGCGACTCAGCCAGCTGTGTGCATGACCATCCCGCGCATCAGCCTGCATCGAGCGGACGCGGCGCGAGTTCTGCGTCCTGCATGGCGTAGGCGGCGCTGGCGAGTTCGCCGTCGTGGGTTTGCGTATGCAGGACGCCGCGCAACCAGCGCGAGTCGCCGATTTCCGGCGCGGCGATCGGCTGCGACAGCTGCACGAAGATCATCTGATCGGGCGGCGGTGGCGGCACGTGGATGCACGCGCCCATCGTCGGCACGAAGAAGAACGCGCTCATGCGTCCCTGATCGTCGGTGTCGAGCGGAACGACGTAGCCGGGCAGCGCGACCGCGCGACCTTCCAGTGCAGCCACGGTCTTGAACGAGCCGAACTGGGCGGCGCGGTGTTCGCTGTTGTGATCGATGTTGCGCATCGAGAAGGCGACCGCGAGATGGTAGTTCTCGATCTCGTCGGCGGGGATCAAATCCTTCCAGTCGATCTCGGCGTAGATCGGTGCGGTCGCAGCGGCAGGCGTTTGCGCGTGATCGGTGTGACTGCAGGCAGCGATGACCAGACAGACGAATGCACTCACGCGCGCGATGCGCGCACGCGCGGACGCGCCGGAAAATATCTCAGCCGTCATACGGAACCAGGACGGCGTCGTCCATCGTGTAGGCGGAGCCGCCGAGTGAATTCTTCACGGTGTCGATGCGCAGCTCGCCGCGCAACCAGTACGGGTCCCAGATCTCCGGGGTCTTCACCGGTTTGGCCAGCCTCGCGAAGACCAGCTGGTTCGGCGGCGGCGGTGGTACGTGGATGCAGGCACCGAAGAACGGCACGAAGAAGAATTCGGTCATGCGGCCCTGGTCATCGCTTTCGATCGGCACGACATAGCCGGGCAACTTGATCTTCGTGCCGGTGACCGCGGCGACCGTGTTGAAGGTGCCGAACTGTTGCATGCGCCGATTGCCGATGTGCTGCACGGGCGCCGGATTCTTCAGCGCTTCGAGGTCTTCCTTCGGCATCATCTTGAGCCAGTCGAGTTCCGCGTAGCCGTCGCCTTCGACTGCTTTCTCGGGAGCGACTGGGCCGCTGGTGGCCGGCTCCAGTCCGCGACTTTGCGCATACGCGCGCGCCGCTGCCGCGCCGTTGGCCGCGGCTTTCGGGTCCGGTGCCGACGGTCTCGCTGCAGAACCCGCGGCGTTGTCCGATGCAGGTGGGGTGGTGTGACTGCATGCCGTGCATGCAATCGCGATCAACAGCAGAACAAGCCGAATATGCAAAATCATCTTCATGTGCGCAGGCTGAGTCCGTCGGCGAGTGCGCGGCGGTACGCGAACAGGGCCGGAATCGCGCCGGCGACCAGGCCGGCAATGAACACCGCGGCGAGCAATTCCCATTCGAGCAGCGAGGGCAGCGACAGCGAAAGGCCGAGCCCGAATTCGTCCATCACGATGCCGCGTGAAAACGCGAGCACGCCGTACAGCAGCACCACACCGCCGATCGCACCGAGCAAGGTGAGCAGACCCGCTTCGAGTACGAGCAGGCCGAACACCAGGCGCGGATGCGCGCCGAGCGCACGCAGGATCGCCATCTCGCGGCGGCGTTCGCCCAGGGTCGTCATCAGCGCCGTGACCATGCCGGCGAGACCGACCAGCACGACCAGCGCGCTGATCAGCAGCAACGCGTTTTCGGCAAGACCGACCAGGCTCCACAACTGCTGCAGGGCAACGCCGGGCAGGATCGCGCTGAGCGGTTCGGTTTCGTAGTCGTTGATCTCGCGCTGCACGCCGAATGTCGCGATGCGGCTTTTCAGGCCGAGCAGAAACGCGGTGATGGTCTTCGGCGTGAGATCGTATTGACGCGCCTGCGCAGCGCTCACGGTCTGGCCCGGAATGCGTGTGCCGGATTGCCAGTCGACATGGATCGCCTCGATGCCGGCGAGTTCGACCGCGACGCTGCTGTCGATCGGCGTGCCGGTGCGCGCGAGGATGCCGACGACGCGGAATGGCTTGTCCTTGTGATCGGCGACACCGACGCGCCCAGTGCCGTGGCTCAACACGATTTCGGTGCCGATCGCATAGCCGAGCTTGCGCGCCACCTCGGCGCCGAGCACGGCGTCGTACACATCGTCGAACGGTTTGCCGGCGACGAATTCCAGCGCGTGGCGCGCGCCGTAGCGATAGTGCGCGAAGAATTCCGGCGTCGTGCCCATCACGCGGAAACCGCGATGCGAATCGCCGAGCGAGATCGGTACCGACCACGCGACGTCCGGCAAGGCCGCGATTTCCCGATAGCTCTGCCACGACACATTGTTGGTCGCATCGCCGAGATGGAACACGGAATACAGCAGCAAGCCGACCGGACTCGAACGCGCACCGACGATCAGGTCGGTGCCGGACACGGTGCTCGCGAAGCTCGCGCGCGCCTCGCTCCGGATACGCTGCACGCCGAGCACGAGGGCGATGCTGAGCGCGATGGTGAAGGCCGTCAGCAGCGCTGTGCCGAGACGGTTGCGCAGGCTTTTCAGGGTGAGCGAAAGCAGGCTCATCTCGACGCGCCGATGCCGGGCACGCGATTGACGACGGACAACCGGATCGTGCGATCGAACAACGCGGCGAGGCTGCCATCGTGGCTGACGAAGACGACGCTGGCCCGTGCGCGCCGGCATTCGCCGAACAGCAGGGCGAGAAATGCGGCGCGCGCATCGGCATCGAGCGATGAAGTCGGCTCGTCGGCAACCAGCAAGCCCGGATCGCCGATCAGCGCGCGCGCTGCAGCGACACGTTGCTGCTGACCGACGCTGAGCGATCCCGCAGCGCGCCGTGCATGGCGAGCCGGATCGAGATCGAGTGCGGCGAGCAGGCGGTCCGCTTCGCCCTGCGCATCGCCGCGACGCGCGACAGCCGCGCGACGGCGCGCGGAAAAGCGCAGCGGAAGCAGCACGTTCTCGCGCACCGACAGGAATGGCAGCAGATTGAATTGCTGGAACACGAAGCCGAAATGATCGGCGCGAAAGCGGTCGCGCTGCGCGCTGCTCAAGGCGGTCAGATCGGTCCCGAGCACGTCGATGCGTCCCGCACCCGGCAGCAGCACGCCGCCGAGCAGACTCAACAAGGTGCTCTTGCCGCTGCCGCTCGCGCCTTGCAGGAATACATGTTCGCCGCGTGTCACCACCAAGTGCTCGATGTCGAGCAGCGGCGCGCCACGCGGCCACGCAAATTCGAGACGCTCGAGCTGTATCGCGTTGTCGGCGCTCGCGTCCCGCGTGTGCATCGGATGCCTCACTTCGACAGCGCTATCGAGGTCGATTGCGGGGTCAACACCTGACTGCCCTGGCGATCAGGCAGCACGAGGTCGACGTTGATCTTGTGCAGCGCCGGAAACAGCGCGAACAGGCGCACGTCGAGGACATGCAGAGCGAGCGGTGCGTGACAGCGATATCGATAGCTTGCGTCGAAGTCGGCGTGATCGTGGTCGCCGTGCTCATCGTCGTCGTGATTCTTAGAGTGATCGTTCGCATCGGCGCCGAAGCCATGCGGCGCAACTTCGGCGCTTTGTAATTCGCACGCAGCCGAATCAGTCCCAGCCAGCCAGCTTGCCGGCGCGTTCAATGCGTCGACGGTTTTCCGGTAGGCCGCGCGTTCGGGGTCGTCGTGCGGCGGATGCTCGTAGCCGAGCAGGCTCATGCCCGGCGCTTCGAGCGTGACCAGCAGCAGTTGTCCGTCGATGCCGATGTTCAGATGGGCTTCGCCATGCACGTGCGGACCGTGATGGCGATGGGGTGTCTCGTCCGCGCTGCCGGGCGAACTCAGCGACAGCGCGAAGAAGGCGAGGGCGACGATGGCAGGACGCATGAGCGATCTCGAGTAGGTAAGATATGTTATAACATAACAGTTCGTCGAGAAGGAAACCAGCACGAAAATGAAGTCGAATTCATCGCGTGATCGCAGCGGCGTGCTCGATCGCATCGGCACTCTCGTCGCGGCGATCTGCGCCTTGCATTGCGCCTTGTTGCCGCTCGCCTTCGCGAGCGTTTCCTCGCTGACCCTCGCGTTGCTTTCGTGGAAAAATCCGCATCACGGACTGGCCATCGCGCTGCTGCAGGCGAGCCGCTGGGAATGGCTGGTCGTGTCGATCGCGCTCGGCCTCGGCGGCGTCAGTCTTGTATTGGGTTTCGCGCGGCATCGCGGACTGCAACCGCTTGCCTTGCTGCTGCTGTCAGCCGGATGTTTCAGCCTCGCCATCGCATCGCCGTGGTCGGCCGATGTGTCGATGCATGCGGCATTCGCGGTATTCGGAGGCAGCGCGCTCGCCGGCGCGCATCTGCTCAATCTGCGATTGACGCGTGCCGTGATGCATGCGGAGAACGCATCGGCGCAGGCATGCGCTGGGCACGTTTTTTAGCAGTCGCGGCGGCAACGGTGGTATAGCATTCGTGCGCGTGCCGGCGTTTGGCGCGCAGCCCTTGCCCATCGCAACCTCATCCCGAAACCACGATGTCGCCGAGCAATCCTGAAACAAGACGACTGCAGCACCTGCAAAAACATGCCTTCGAGTACTTCCTGCATGAAGCCAATCCCGAAAACGGACTGATCCGCGACAAGAACGCTGCAGGCTGGCCGGCCAGCATCGCGGCGACCGGGCTCGCGCTGGCGACGTATCCGGTGGCCGTCGAGCGCGGCTTGATGAGCGCGCAGGCAGCGCTCGAACGCACGCTGACAACCCTGCGTTTCCTGCGTGCGAGTCCGCAGGGCAATGAAGTCGATGCGAGCGGCTATCGCGGCTTCTACTACCACTTCCTCGACATGCACAGCGGACGCCGCGCCTGGGACTGCGAACTGTCTTCGGTCGACAGTGCATTCCTGCTCGCAGGCGTGCTGACCGCGGCCGAATATTTCGCGAACGACAGCGCGCCGCAGCGCGAGGTTCGCGAGCACGCGCAGTTCCTTTACGAGCGCGTCGACTGGAGCTGGATGCAGGACGGCCTGGAGACGCTCGGCCACGGCTGGAAGCCCGAGTCCGGCTTCATGAAATATCGCTGGGAGGGCTACGACGAGGCCTTGCTGCTGTACGTGCTCGCACTCGGCTCGCCGACGCATCCGGCATCGACGCAAAGCTTCGCTGCGTGGGCATCGACCTACGAATGGCTGCATTGCTACGACATCGACTATCTCTACGCCGGTCCGCTGTTCACCCATCAGCTGTCGCATTGCTGGATCGATTTTCGCGGCGTGCAGGACGCGTTCATGCGCGAAAAAGGCATCGATTATTTCGAGAACAGCCGGCGTGCCTGCCAGATCCAGCAGCGTTACGCGATCGACAATCCGCTGCACTGGCGCGGTTACGGTGCCGACGTCTGGGGCATCACCGCGAGCGACGGTCCCGGTCCGACGACACGCAGCATCGACGGTGTCGAACGCTTCTTCTACGACTACGAGGGACGCGGCGCGCCCTATGGACTCGACGACGGCACGGTGTCGCCGTGGGCGGTCGTCGCCGGGTTGCCGTTTGCGCCCGACCTCGTGCTGCCGACGATCGATCACTACATGCGCGGCCTCGATCTGCACGATCGCAATCGCTATGGATTCGCCGCCTCGTTCAATCCGAGCTTCGGCGGAGAAACCGGCCGCAGCTGCGGCTGGGTTTCGCCCTATCACTTCGGCATCAATCTGGCGCCGATCGTGTTGATGATCGAAAACCATCGCAGCGGTCTGCTCTGGCAACTGATGCGCGGTTGCGCGCCGATCCTGCAGGGCATGCGGCGTGCCGGATTCACCGGCGCATGGTTGCAAAGCGCGCGCGACGCAACAACGTGATCAGCGCGGGCATTCCCGATCCTTCACTCAACGGAGCACGACGATGGAACTAGGCATGATCGGTCTCGGCCGCATGGGCGCGAACATGGCGGAACGGCTCCAGCGCGGCGGCCATCGGGTGACCGGATTCGATCCGAATGCCGACGCGCGCAAACGCCTGGAAGAAAAGGGCGCCGCGACCGCCACATCGTTGCAGGAACTGGTGTCGAAATTGGCGGCGCCGCGCACGCTCTGGCTGATGGTGCCGGCCGGCGAGATCACCGATCAGACGATCGCGACCCTGCTGCCCCTGCTGGCGCCGGGCGACGCGCTGATCGATGGCGGCAACTCGAACTACAAGGACACCTTGCGACGCGCGGCGTCGGCGAGCGAGAAGAAAATCGACTACGTCGATTCCGGCACCAGCGGCGGCGTGTGGGGGCTGGCCGAAGGCTACAGCCTGATGATCGGCGGCGAGAAATCCGCGGTCGATCGCCTCACGCCGATTTTCCAGACCCTTGCGCCGGCGAAGGATCAGGGCTGGGGCCACGTCGGGCCGGTCGGTTCCGGTCACTACACCAAGATGATCCACAACGGCATCGAATACGGCCTGATGCAGGCTTACGCCGAAGGCTTCTCGATCCTCAAGCACAAGGACGAATTCAAGCTCGACCTGCATCAGATCGCCGAGATCTGGCGTCACGGCAGCGTCGTGCGTTCGTGGCTGCTCGACCTCACCGCCGATGCCCTGTCGAAGAATCCCGAGATGGCCGGCATCGCCCCGCACGTCGACGATTCCGGCGAAGGACGCTGGACCGTGGCCGAGGCGATCGACCTCAATGTGCCGGCACCGGTGATCACTGCGTCCCTGCTCGAACGCCTGCGTTCGCGCGACGACGATTCCTACGCCGACAAGCTGCTGGCCGCGATGCGCAACGAATTCGGCGGGCATGCGATCACGAAAAAAGCCTGATCGGCCGCATGAACACGAGCCGTCCGTGAGGTGTAAATATCACGCAACAGCAGCGTTGCCGGCGTATTCTTCGCCGACGACAAACGTTCCGCCGACCGCAGAACCGATCGGCGGACATCAGAGGCAAGGCGCATGAACATCCGTATCGCAGTGGCGTTGGCCGCATTCCTGACCGCTCCGGCGTGGGCGCAGCAGTCGCCGCCTGCGCTCGATCTGAAGTTGCCGGCGGCGACGCAAGTCACGCCCCCCGACGCGGTCGGCGGCGCCGACACTCCCGGCACCTACTACGGCGATGTTGACGGCAAGGACGGCAAGCCCGCCGAGGTCCACGGCAGCTTCACTACCGGCATCGGCTATTCGAAAGAGTTCGGCAACAGCACGTTCAACTCCGCCGACCTCGACGTGAGCAAGCAGTACGACAGCGGCCGCACCGTCGACATGCATCTGCACGTCGAGCAGAGCAAGGGCTTTCCGTACGGCGGCACGGCGTATCCGTATGGGTATGGCTACGGGTCGCGTTATCGCGGATATTGAGTGAGCAGAGCGCGGGGAAAACCCGCGCCTGCGTGAACTACGCGACTTACCGCGCCAGCAACTCGCGCGTCCCGCGCAAGCTTCCATCATTCGGCTTCGCCTCGATGCCGAGCAGATGCGCCAGCATCGGGTAAATATCCACATTGTCCAGATTTTGCACTTCGCGCCCGCTGCGGAACCCGGGGCCGTGCGCGACGAACAGCGCCTGCATCTCGGGATCGTCGTTGTCGTAGCCGTGTTCGCCGAGGTAGGCATGACCGCGTTTCGTTTCGGCTTCCGTGGTGCTGATCATCCAGCCGGGTTCGGCCAGGCAGACGATCGGGGGTATGCGTGGATTTTTTCCATAGTGCAGATGTGCAGGTATTTGATCCTTGCGCCAGCACTGCATATGCGCCTGGGGCTGCAGCAGGATGCGTTCGACGTCGGCTTCGTAGCCGGGCTTCGGTGCGAGGCCTGCGAGCACCAATGAGCTGACCACGGTGATTTCATTCGGCGGTACGAGTTGGTCGAGCAGGATCATGCGCTGCGGCGATGTCGCGGCCATGCCGTGGTCCGAGACCACGACCAGATTCGTTTTCCGATAGCGGTCGCGCTGGCGCAGGCCATCGACCAGTCGCGCCAGCGCGGCGTCGACCGAGCGAAGCGCTGCGTCCACCTCGGGTGAATCCGGGCCGTGCGCGTGCGCGGCACTGTCGGCCTGTTCGAAGTACAGGAACATCAGGCGCGGTCGTTGTTGTTCGGGCAGGTCGAGCCAGGCCAGTACCTGATCGACGCGCGCATCCGGTGTCACCTTCGGATCGATCGCCTGCCACAAGCTCGGACGGCGGTCGTGGATCATGGCGGCGGTGCCGGGCCAGAACACGCTGGCACTGCGCACGCCTTGTTTTTCCGCAGTCACCCAGATCGGTTCGGCTTGGTCCCACCAGCGGCCATCTTCGGTTGCCGCACGATTGCCCGGACTGAAGTGACCGAGCACGGGATCGTCCATCGCGTTGTCGACGATGCCGTGATGATCGGGCAGCAGTCCGGTGACCAGGGTGTAGTGATTGGGATAGGTCAGGGTCGGGAACGCCGGGCGCAACGCGGCAGCCTGCACGCCGTCGCGGGCGAGCGCGTCCAGCGTCGGTGAAAGATGGCGCTGGCGATAGTCGGCGCGATAGCCGTCGATCGAGACCACGATCAGCGGAACATCGTCGTGCCGATGCACGGCATGGGTGGCGCAGGCGCTCAATGCGAGCGCGAGCAGCGCGAGCGTGATTCGTGCAGACGCGATGATCAAGGAAGGGCCTCCGGCGATGGTCGACAGCGCAGCCTGCGCGCGCACGCGCGGACTGTCTTGAACGAACGTAACCGGCGCGCACACGCTCGCATCGCCGTGGCGGTGCGTTCGACGGATACAAATTTGCGCAAAAGCCGCTTCGATCACATTCCTTCAAGCGACGCCGGCGCGACTCTGCTAGTTGTAGCGGATATCACCGGCGGAGCACGCAGCATGGTAGAAATCTCGAGACGGAATTTTCTCGCCGCAGCGGCGGCGCTCGGCAGCGCGCCGGCCTGGGCGCGCTGGACCACGGCGCCGTCGCGCCTCACCTGGCACGAACGGCGCGACCTTTACGCCGAAGGCGTCGCGTCCGGCGATCCGACCCACGACAGCGTACTGCTGTGGACGCGGCGGCCCTACGCCGACGACCGAAAAACCGCGCGGCTGACGGTCGAAGTGGCCGAAGACGCAGCCTTCGAGCACGTCGTGGCGACCGCGCCGGCAACCGTCTCGCGTGAGTCGGACTGGACCTGCCGCGTCCTCGTCGGCGGGCTCAAGCCGGTACACGAATATTTCTATCGATTCATCGACGCGGACGGCAACGGCAGCCGCATCGGACGCACGCTCACCGCGCCGACCGACGACGACGAGCGCGCCGTCCGCTTCGCCTTCGTGTGCTGCCAGAACGCCAATCAGGGCGCACAGAATGCGTACCGGCGCATGATCTACGAAGACGAGCGCGCCGCACCTGCCGATCGTCTCGGCTTCGTGCTGCACCTCGGTGATTTCATCTACGAGATCGTCTGGTATCCGGAAGACCGCCCGAAGGGCATGTACGACCGCAAGCTGCGCGACATCGTGCGCTACGAACACGGCGAGAAGATCGACGACTTCCACATACCGACCACGACCGACGATTATCGCGCGGTGTATCGCGCCTATCTGCACGACCCGGAGTTGCAGGATGCACGTGCGCGCTGGCCCTTCGTCGCGATGTGGGACAACCACGAATTCAGCTGGCTCGGCTGGCAGGGCTTGCAGAAATTCCACGGCGAGACGCGGCCGGCGCAGACGCGCAAGGTGGCGGCCAACCAGGCCTGGTTCGAGTACCAGCCTGCGCGCGTGCGCAAACCGGGCGCATCGCTCGAGCGCTTCGATCCACCGCAGGTGCACGATGCGGCGATCACCCGTTTCGACGAGCATGGTCTCGGCCAGGAGCCGAACAATCTCGCTGCGATCGCGAGCCTCACCGGCTACCGCGCGCTGCGCTGGGGCCGCCATGTCGATCTGATCATCACCGACCAGCACAGTTATCGCTCGGAAGATCCGACCGATCAGAAGCAGGCGGACGCGTTTTCGAGCAAGGACTTTCCCGATTTCTTTCCGGAAGAGGCGCAGCGCATCCTCGATGCCGGCCGCAGCTGGAACGGTGGCAAGGCGCCGGCCACGATCCGCTTCGGCGATGCCGAGATCGAGAACTGGTGCAAGGATGCATCGCCCCAGACCGTGCTCGGCGCGCAGCAGAAAGCGTGGCTGTTCGAGCGTCTGAAGAAATCGCGCGCAACCTGGAAAATCTGGGGCAACACCGCAGGCACGCTCGACATGCGCGCCGATCCGCAGAATCTGCCTGCGGGTCTCACCAAGCCCTGGCCCGGCTCGGGCTATGCCGGTTTCGGCGGCGGCGATCCGAGCACGGCCTATGTCGAGCGCGCCGAGATCTACGATCTGGTCGCGCGCGAAGGCATTGCCGGGTTCGCCACGATTGCCGGCGACCGCCACAGTTTCTGGGCCGGACTGGCCGCGAAGGACTTGCCGCCGCAGCCGTTCGAACCGGTCGGCATCGCCTTCATCGTCGGCTCGCTATCGGCGCCGGGCATGGTCGAAGGCATCGAACACGGTTTTCCGAAAGCGCATCCGCTGCGGCCGCTCTTTCTCGCGGACCGCGAAGGCAAGACGTCGCCGGAACCGACGATCAACCTGCTGCTGCGGCATGGCGTGCGCACGTGTCTGGACTATGCGAAGAACGCCGATCTCGCCAAGGCGCATGCGCTGTCCAATCCCGACAACGCACCGCATCTCGCCTTCGTCGACATGGGCGGGCATGGCTACGCGGTGGTGCACGCTGCCGCGGACCGCTTCGAAACCGAATTCGTCTGCATTCCGCGCCCGATCGAACGCAGCGACAGCGCCGACGGCGGACCCTTGCGCTACCGGGTGATCCATGGCGCACCGCTGTGGAAAAAGGGCGAACGCCCGAAGCTCGAACGGCGCGTCGTCGAAGGCGACGTGGGGCTGTCGATCTGAGCCCTCTCGCAGCCTCGGACTGAAAGGTGCACCGCGCGAGCGATCGCGCGGCGAAGGTTCCGAGGCACGCGTGCGCGTTTGTGCAGAATTACCTTTTGGTAACTCGTCCGTCCGGAGATTTTTGTATAAATCCAGCGGGCCGCCCATCGCGGGCTTGGGCCGACATCCGGGGAATCTCCATGAGCACGATCACGACGCGTGACGGCACGCAACTCTTCTACAAGGACTGGGGCAAAGGCCGGCCGGTGGTGTTTTCGCACGGCTGGCCGCTGTGCGGCGATGCCTGGGACAGCCAGCTGGTGTTCCTCGGCGAGCGCGGCTGTCGCGTCGTCGCGCACGATCGCCGCGGCCACGGTCGTTCCGATCGCACCTGGAACGGCAACGACATGGACACCTACGCCGACGATCTGGCGGCGCTGATCGAAGCGCTCGATCTCGACGACATCGTGCTGGTCGGTCACTCCACCGGCGGCGGTGAAGTCACGCGTTATCTCGGTCGACACGGAAGCGCGCGCGTCGCCAAGGCCGTGCTGATCGGTGCGGTGCCGCCGCTGATGTTGAAGACCGCCGCGAATCCGGGTGGTCTGCCGATCGAAGTCTTCGACGGCATCCGCGCCGGCGTCAGCGCTGACCGTTCGCAGTTCTACCGGGACCTGAGCGCGCCGTTCTACGGGGCGAATCGCCCCGGCTCCAAGGTTTCGCAGGGCGTGCGCGATGAGTTCTGGCTGCAGAGCATGCAGGCCGCGCACAAGAGCGCGCTGGACTGCATCAAGCAGTTTTCCGAAACCGATTTCACCGAGGACCTGAAGAAATTCGATATCCCGACCTTGATCATTCACGGCTCAGACGACCAGATCGTGCCGATCGGCGCCGCGGCGATGCTCTCGTCGAAATTGGTCAAGAACGCGACGCTGAAAATCTACGAAGGTGCGCCACACGGCCTCGCGACGACGCACGCGAGCCAGCTCAACGCCGACCTGCTCGAGTTCATCCAGGCCTGAACTGCGCTGCGACAAAGGCAACGCCGTTTCGGAATCGAAAAATAATTGCGCTGCGCTGTCGATTCCGGCTTCTCCCGTTCGTCATTTCAGCAAGAGAGCAGCCGGCAATTCAGACGCCGGCTGCGGACTCTCGAACCCGAGGAGAACGACGATGCGATTCATGGTGATAGTCAAGGCGACCGCGGCTTCCGAGGCCGGCGTGATACCGAGCGAAAAGCTGCTGACCGAGATGGGTCGCTACAACGAAGAGCTGGTGAAGGCGGGCGTGATGCTCGCCGGCGAAGGCCTGCAACCGAGCTCGAAAGGGGCGCGCATGAAATTTTCGGGCAGTGCGCGCAGCGTGGTCGACGGTCCCTTCAGCGAGTCGAAGGAACTGATCGCCGGTTTCTGGCTGTGGCAGGTGCGCTCGAAGGAAGAAGCGATCGAGTGGCTCAAGCGCTGTCCGAATCCGTTCGATGGAGACTCCGAGATCGAGATCCGCCAGGTCTACGAGGCCGACGATTTCGGCGTCGAGTTCACGCCCGAATTGCGCGCGCAGGAAGAGCGTTTGCGCGCGCAGGTTGCTGCGGCGTCGTAACGCGCAGCGCGAGCGGGCGCTGCGTTCGCCGACGCGATGACGTCATCGACGCGGCACGCCAGCGATAACCTGCGCCGCGCCGAACGCGCAGCCCGCGCGCACAACGCCGCACCGCGCGCCGGAAATTCCACGCAGCGGCTTGCGTGCAGGTAGCCGGAATGGTCTGATCCGTCGCCATGACGGCAGCCCATATCCATCGCACCATCGACGCGGTCTGGCGAATCGAATCGCCACGCCTGATTGCCGGCCTCGCGCGCATGCTGCGCGATGTCGGTCTGGCCGAAGAATTCGCGCAGGATGCGCTCGTTTCGGCGCTCGAAAAATGGCCCGAGGACGGCGTTCCCGACAATCCCGGCGCGTGGCTGATGGCGACCGCGAAGCATCGCGCAATCGATCGCCTGCGCCGCGGCAAGCTGCTCGAGCGCAAGCATGCCGAGCTCGGTCACGAACTCGAAGACGAGGCGCACAACACCGCAGCGCAGCTGGAAGCATCGCTCGACGATCCGATCGGCGACGACCTGCTGCGCCTGGTGTTCACCGCCTGCCACCCGGTGCTGTCGACCGAGGCGCGCGTCGCCTTGACCCTGCGCCTGCTCGGCGGCTTGACCACCGACGAGATCGCGCGCGCCTTCCTGGTTCCGGAGCCGACCATCGCGCAGCGCATCGTGCGCGCCAAGCGCACGCTGTCCGATGCGCAGGTCGGATTCGAGGTACCGCGCGGCGACGAACTGGCCGCGCGCCTGGCGTCGGTGCTCGAAGTCATCTACCTCGTCTTCAACGAAGGCTATTCGGCCACGGCCGGCGACGACTGGCTGCGCCCGGCGCTGTGCGAGGACGCCTTGCGCCTCGGCCGCATCCTGGTCGGATTGATGCCGACCGAACCGGAGGTACACGGCCTGGTCGCCTTGATGGAGATCCAGGCCTCGCGCACGCACGCGCGCGTCGCGCCATCGGGCGAGCCGATCCTGCTGCTGGATCAAAACCGCGCGCGCTGGGATCGCCTGCTGATCCAGCGCGGCCTGCTCGCGCTGTCGCACGCGGAACGCCTCGGCGGCGCGCTCGGATCGTATGCGCTGCAGGCGGCCATCGCGGCCTGTCATGCGCGTGCGACGACGGCGGAGCAGACGGATTGGCCGCGCATCGCGGCGCTGTATGCGCAGCTCGCCGCGTTGACGCCGTCGCCGGTGGTCGAATTGAATCGCGCCGTCGCGATCTCGATGGCCTTTGGTCCGCAGGCCGGACTCGATCTGGCCGATGCGCTGCTCGCCGAGCCCGCGCTGAAGAACTATCACCTGCTGCCGAGCGTGCGCGGCGATTTTCTCTGGAAGCTCGGGCGCATGGACGAGGCGCGCGCCGAATTCGAGCGTGCCGCCGCGTTGACGCGCAACGCGCGCGAACAAGCCCTTCTGCTCGAACGCGCGCGCGCCTGTCTCGACGAACCGGCCCTGCCATCGACGCCATGATCGCTACGCGTTGCACGATCTACGGATGCCGATGGCGCGGCATCCGCACGACGTCGGGGCCGTCGCGCCTGACCCAAACGCTTATTCGGCAGCGACCGCTTCGACCTGGATGCGCAGCGCGACATCCATCTTGAAGCCGTACGCCTTGCCGGCGTCGATGCCGAAATCGCCGCGATTGAAGGTGCCGAGCGCATCGGCGCCGCAGACTTCGCGCTTCAGCATCGGATGCGGCATGCACTTGAACGAATCGATCTTCAGCGTCAGCGGTTTGGTCACGCCATGCAGGGTCAGCTCGCCGGCGACGCGGGTCGGAGCACCGTTCGTGAAACCTTCGAGCTTGCCCTTGTAGATCGCCTGCGGAAATTTGGCGACGTCGAAAAGTTCGTCGCTCTTCGCCTTCTCGTTCATCTTGTCGAGGCCGTAGTCGACGCTCGCGGCGTCAATCTTCACTTCGACCGTGCCGGTCTTCGCGGCCTTGTCGAGCACGATCGTGCCCGAGGTCTTGTCGAACTTGCCGCGCCACACCGACAGACCGCCCATGTGGTCCGCCTCGAAACTCGGATAGGTGTGCGCAGGATCGATGGTGTAGGTGACCGGCGCAGCGAGGGCGGCAGCGCCGGGAAGCAGCATCGCCACGGCGAGCACGAGCGCGTTCGTTTCAGCGGAGAATTTCTTGGTCATGGCGTTTCCTTGTTGGGCGTGTGCAGCGGGTCGTTAGTGTAGGGCGCACGGGGTGAACTTCGACATCGATCGCGGACAAGCAGCGCGCGCAAATGAAGCGTGACGATCGCGAAGCCGCTCGTTCAATGTGCCGCGCTACGGTTCTCGCCAGGGTTCGCCTCGCGCAACAACGCGGCGCCGAGCACAGCGGCGAGAGCGGCGAAGCATGCGCCGATCAGGAACGCGCTTCGATAACCGCCGTTCAACGCCGTCAGCTGATCGGCACCGGCGGCCAGCAGTTGTTGGCTGCGCAGGCTGGCGAGGCTTGCGAGCACCGCCAGACCGAGCGCTCCGCCCATCATGAAGGCGGTGTTGACGATGCCCGACGCGAGTCCGGAATCGCTCGGGCGCACATCGTTCATCGCGGCGAGCAACACCGGATTGAACGCGATGCCGCCACCCAGGCCGAGCAACAGCATCCCCGGCAGCACATCGACGACGAAATTGCCGTGCACCGGCGCGTGCGCGAACAGCGCGAGTCCGATCGCCGCGAGCAACAATCCGCTCGCGAGCGGCAGGCGGATGCCGAAGCGCATCACCAGCCGCGCCGACAGGCCGAGCGAGAACGCGGCCATGATCAGGTTCGCCGGCAGAAACGCGAAGCCGACTTCGGCCGGGCTGTAGCCGAGCACGAGCTGCATGTACAACGCGGAAAGAAAGAACCACGCGAACATCGCTGCGGCCCACAGCACGCCGATGACGTTCGCGGTGGCGAGGTTGCGCAGGCGGAACAATCCGAGCGGCATCAAGGGTGCGCGCACGCGTGCCTCTATCAGCAGAAAGATCACGAGCAACGCGGCCGCGCTGCCGAGCAGGCCGAGTGTGTGCAGCGATGTCCAGCCGGCTTCGTTGCCGTTGACGATGGCGTAGACCGCGAGCATCAGCGACGCCGTCACGCTGATCGCGCCGGCGACATCGAGCTGCGCCTGCGCGGCTGTGCTGCGATCCGCCGGCAGCATCCGCAGCGACAGCGCGATCACCGCGACGCCGATCGGAATATTGATCAGGAAGATCCAGTGCCAGCTGAGCGCGCCGGTCAGCACGCCGCCGAGCATTGCACCGACACTGCCGCCGCCGGCGCAGACGAAGCCGTACACGCCCATCGCCTTGGCGCGATCGGCCGGCTCGGAAAACAGATCCATGATCAGCGACAACGCGACCGCCGTTACGACGGCGCCGCCGAGACCCTGCACGGCACGCGCGGCGACCAGAAAGCCTTGCGTCATCGACAGGCCGCAGGCGAGCGAGGCCAGCGTGAACACCGCGATGCCGAGCAGGAACAGACGCCGATGCCCGTAGAGATCGCCGAGGCGTCCGCCGAGCAGCAGGAAGCCGCCGAAGGTGAGCATGTAGGCATTCACGACCCAGGCGAGCGCGGTGTCGGCGAAGCCGAGGTCCGCCTTGATCGAGGGCAGCGCGACGTTCACGACGGTCGTATCGAGCACGATCATCAGCACGCCGAGGCAGAGTACCCCGAGCGCGAGCCAGCGATTGTTGCCCTTGGTTGCGGCGGGCGATGCGGTGTCGTCGCGGATCGTCGACATTCTGGGTTCTCCGTGCATTTGATCGGGATGACGCACGCCGCCGGACTGCGCAGCGTGTGTCTGCTTCCTTCGCGACGAAGGACGGCGCGCGGAATCGACAACCGGCATCGAACAATGGACCGCCGCTGCCGTGATTGAATTTCGCCGTGCTCGCGCCATGTCTACAATGCGCAGCCCGCCCACGGGCTGGGGGTGAGTCCGGCAAGCTCGCGGGCGCAGCGGCCGGCACAATAAAAGAGGAACAGCATGCAAGCAACAGCAAAGTCGGCCGCCGTGGATGGCGACGCGATCGTGTCCGTGCGCGGTCTCGGCAAGACCTATGCGAGCGGCTTCCAGGCACTGAAGAATGTCGATCTGAACATCCGGCGCGGCGAGATCTTTGCCCTGCTCGGGCCGAACGGCGCCGGCAAGACCACCCTGATCAGTATCGTCTGCGGCATCGTGCGCGCGAGCGAGGGCAGTGTCGTCGCCGACGGCCACGACATCGTCGGCGACTATCGCGCAGCGCGCAAGAAAATAGGCCTGGTGCCGCAGGAACTGCATACCGGCGCGTTCGAAAGCGTCTGGGCCACGGTGTGTTTCAGTCGCGGCCTGTTCGGCAAGGCGCCCGATCCCGCCTACATCGAGAAAGTGTTGCGCGACCTTTCGCTGTGGGACAAGAAGGACAGCAAGATCGCTGCCCTTTCCGGTGGCATGAAGCGGCGCGTGCTGATCGCCAAGGCCTTGTCGCACGAGCCGACGATCCTCTTTCTCGACGAGCCGACCGCCGGCGTCGACGTGGAGCTGCGCCGCGACATGTGGCAGATGGTGCACGCGCTGCGTGCGCGCGGCGTCACCATCATCCTGACCACGCACTACATCGAGGAAGCCGAGGAAATGGCCGACCGCATCGGCGTGATCCGCAACGGCGAATTGATTCTGGTCGAGGACAAGGCGGTGCTGATGCGCAAGCTCGGCAAGAAGCAGTTGACCCTGCAGTTGCAGAGTCCGCTGACCGAGCTTCCTGCACAGCTCGCGCAGCTGCCGCTGGAACTGACCCAGGAAGGCAACGCGCTGGTCTACACCTTCGACACGCAGCGCGAGGAAACCGGCATCGCCGAACTGCTGCGCGATCTCGCCGAGCACGGCATCGCGTTCAAGGATCTGCATTCGAGCGAGAGTTCGCTGGAGGATATCTTCGTCGGCCTGCTGCGTTCGGACTCGGCGAGGGCGGCGGCATGAACACCCACGCGATCCGCGCCATCTACCGCTTCGAAATGGCGCGCACCTTCCGCACGCTGATGCAGAGCATCGCCTCGCCGGTGCTGTCGACCTCGCTGTACTTCGTCGTGTTCGGCGCGGCCATCGGCTCGCGCATGGGCGTGGTCGACGGTGTCGGCTACGGCGCCTTCATCATCCCCGGCCTGATCATGCTGTCCCTGCTCAACGAGAGCATCTCGAATGCCTCGTTCGGCATCTACCTGCCGAAGTGGTCGGGCACGATCTACGAACTGCTGTCGGCGCCGGTGTCCTTCGTCGAAGTGTTGATCGGCTACGTCGGCGCGGCGGCGACGAAATCGATGATGCTCGGCGTGCTGATCCTGATCACGGCGCGTTTCTTCGTGCCGTACCAGATCGCGCATCCGTTCGTGATGGCCGGCTTCCTGCTGCTGACCGCGGTCACCTTCAGCCTGTTCGGTTTCATCATCGGCGTGTGGGCCGACGATTTCCAGAAACTGCAGGTGGTGCCGTTGATGGTCGTCACGCCGCTGACCTTTCTCGGCGGGGCGTTCTATTCGATCAGCATGCTGCCGCCGATCTGGCAGAAGATCGCGTTGTTCAATCCGGTGGTCTACCTGATCAGCGGATTTCGCTGGAGCTTCTACGGCATCGCCGACGTCGACATCGCACTCAGCCTCGGCATGACGCTGGGTTTTCTGCTGCTCTGCCTCGCGATCGTGTGGTGGATTTTCCGGACCGGCTACAAGCTCAAGAGCTGATCGGTCGCGCGGTGGTATCCGGTTGAACTGCGCTGGATGCCGCCGCGAGCTCGATGTCCGCGGCGCCGCGTCTGCGCCGAATCGCGCAGAGCGAAATGTCGAGTACGCCAATGTCCGGCGCTCGTGCACCGATAGCGCGATGCAGTGCGCGGTCGGCGCGGCAGCGTTGTGAAACGATGCCGTCGCTTCACCCACGGCTTCGGACCTTCGCGATGCGCCTTCAAACTGCCGTCTTCGCTGCGTGCTCCTTGATCACGATCACCGCGTTCGCGACGACGCGCGAAGTCGGCCCGGGTCACATGTACGCCACCCCGTGCGCGGCAATCGCGGCGGCCTCCGATGGCGACACGATCCTGATCGACGCGTCCGGCAGCTACGACGGCGACGTCTGCGCATGGTCGACCAACGGACTCACGTTGCGCGGCGTGAACGGTCGGCCACACATCGACGCGGCCGGAAACAACGCGCAAGGCAAGGCGATCTGGGTGATCATCGGCAACGACACGACGATCGACACGATCGAACTTTCCGGCTGCCATGTGGCGGACGCGAACGGCGCCGGTATTCGCCAGGAAGGCTCGAACCTGACCGTGCGGCATGCGTACTTCCACGACAACGAGAACGGCATCCTCGCCGGCGACAAGGCCGGCAGCACGATCACGATCGAGTATTCCGAGTTCGCGCACAACGGTGCCGGCGACGGCTATTCGCACAATCTCTACATCAATCACGTCGACAAACTCGTGTTCCGCTACAACTGGTCGCACGGCGCGGTGGTCGGCCATTTGCTGAAGTCGCGCGCGCTCGAAAACCATATTCTCTACAACCGCCTCACCGGCGAGACCGGCGGCAGCGAAAGCTACGAGATCAACCTGCCGAGCGGCGGCCTGTCGTGGATCATCGGCAATCTGGTCGAACAACCTGCGACCACGCAGAACGGCGCGATGCTCGATTATTTGAGTGAGCCGGGTGCAGGCCGCAATCCCGACGATCGCCTGTTCGTCGTCAACAACACCTTCGTCAACGATCGCGGCAGCGGAACCTTTCTGCAGATCGGCGCAGCGACCGCGACGCCGGTCGTCGCGCGCAACAACATCTTCGCCGGCGCCGGCACGGTGAGCACGCAGCAAGGCATCGTCGACGATCACAACTACAACGGCGACGAGGCACTTTTCGTCGACGCGCCGAACTACGATTACCGCTTGCGAGCGGGAGCGCCGGTGATCGATGCCGGCGTCGATCCGGGGGATGGCGCCGGTGAATCGCTCGCCGCGACCGATGAATACGTACACCCGATGGCGGGTGCCGCGCGCCCCGTCGTCGGAGCGATCGACATCGGCGCCTACGAATGGGTCGGCGATGCGATCTACGCGGATGGATTCGACGGTCGAAGCAGCGCGGCGAGTTCGCGCGTGAGCTTGCCGGCTGGAATTTCACGGCAGGCGCGCGCATTCTGACCCGACCACAGCGGTGAGAAATCGCCGCGGCCATCGCGTTCGGCGCGTGCTCGCAGCGGTGCCATCGCCGCGGCGGCGAGCGGAAATTCCGGCGTCGTAGCATTGAGCGCACCGAGTTCGCGCATGACGCGATTGACGATGCCGCGTGCCGGCCGCCCACTGAACAGGTTGGTCAGCGCGGTGTGCCGGCTGGCGTCTTTCAGTGCCGCGCGATGCGCAGCGCCCGTCGTCGATTCCGGACAGAGCAGATACGCCGTGCCGACCTGCGCACCAGCCGCGCCGAGCGCGATCGCCGCAGCGACGCCGTGTGCATCGACGATGCCGCCCGCAGCAACGACCGGCACATCGACCGCCTGCACGATCTGCGGAAGCAGGGCGAACAAGCCCGACTGCAGGGTCAGGTCATCCGACAGAAAATGGCCGCGATGCCCGCCGGCTTCCAGACCCTGCGCGATGATTGCATCGACGCCGCGCGCTTCGAGCCAGCGCGCCTCGTCGACGGTCGTGGCCGAGGCGAGGATCTTCGATCCCCAGCTGCGCACGCGGGCGAGCAGGTCGGGCTGCGGCAATCCGAAGTGGAAACTCAGCACCGGCGGCTTGAACGTCTCGAGCAGGTCGGCCGTCGCCGCGTCGAACGGCGTTCGCGTCGGCGCGGCCGCAATCGCCGCGATGTCGAGGCCGAGCTCGCGATAGTACGGTGCGAGCAGCGCGCGCCAGGCCGCTTCGCGCGCAGCATCCGCATGTGGCGGCGCGTGGCAGAAGAAGTTCGCGTTGTAGGGGCGCTGCGTGTGCGCGGCGATCGTGGCGAGTTCGCTGCGCATCGTCTCGGGCATCAGCATCGCGCACGGCAGCGAGCCGAGAGCGCCGGCTTCGCACACCGCGATGGCGAGCGCGCTGCCTTGCACGCCGGCCATCGGCGCCTGGATGATCGGAAGTTCGATGCCGAGCAGGGTTTGCAAGTTCATGCGAAGGCTCCGATGGACGAACGCACGCGATCGAGTTGCGCGCGCTACGTCGTCGTCAACGCCGCGTCGACGATCGCCTGCGCCTCGCGCAGCAGGGCATCGAGATGCGCTTCGTCGCGGAAACTTTCCGCATAGATCTTGTAGATGTCCTCGGTGCCGGACGGGCGCGCGGCGAACCAGCCGCTTTGCGCACTGACCTTGATGCCGCCGATCGCGGCGTCGTTGCCGGGTGCGCGGTCGATCACGGCGGTAATCTTCTCGCCGGCGAGTTGCTGCGATTTCACCGCGGCCGGCGACAGTTTCGCGAGCAGGCGCTTCTGCGCCGGTGTCGCCGGCGCGTCGACGCGATTCGCCCAGGAGCGCCCGAGTTCATCGGCGATGCGCTCGTACGCCTGGCCCGGATCGCGACCGCTGCGCGCGGTCATCTCGGCCGACAACAGAGCCGCGACGATGCCGTCCTTGTCCGTGGTCCAGACGCTGCCGTCGCGGCGCAGGAAGGACGCGCCTGCGCTCTCCTCGCCGCCGAAGCCGAGCGAGCCGTCGACCAGTCCGTCGACGAACCATTTGAAGCCGACCGGCGTTTCGAGCAGACGACGTCCGAGGCGCTGCGCGACGCGATCGATCAGCGCGCTGCTGACGACGGTCTTGCCGATGGCTGCGCCCTGGTTCCAGTGCGGTCGATGTCCGAACAGGTAGTCGATCATCACGGCGAGGTAGTGATTCGGCAGCATCAATCCGCTGCTGCGCGTCACCACGCCGTGGCGATCGTGATCGGTGTCGCAGGCGAAGGCGACGTCGTATTTGTCCTTGAGTCCGATCAGGCGACGCATCGCGTATTTCGACGACGGGTCCATGCGCACGCGACCGTCCCAGTCGAGCGTCATGAAGGCGAAGGTCGGATCGACCTGCTCGCTGATCACATCGAGCTGGATGCGATGGCGTTCGGCGATGCGCGCCCAGTAGTGCACGCCAGCGCCACCGAGCGGATCGACGCCGAGTTTCGGCGCGGTCGCGCGGATCGGATCGAAGTCGATGACGTTGTCGAGATCGTCGACATAGGCGCCGAGAAAATCGTGCGCATGCGTCGTCGCGCTCGCACGCGCCTGCGCCAGCGGCATCCGGCGCACCTCGCGCAGGCCGTTCTCGATCAGCGCATTCGCACGTGCTTCGATCGCTGCGGTCAGGCTGGTGTCGGCCGGGCCGCCGTTCGGCGGGTTGTACTTGAAGCCGCCGTCGTCGGGCGGATTGTGCGACGGCGTGACCACGATGCCGTCGGCGAGCCCGCGTTCGCGACCGCGGTTGTAGACCAGGATTGCGTGCGAAACAGCGGGCGTCGGCGTGAATTCGCCACCTTGCGCAATCATCGTCTCGACGCCGTTCGCGGCGAGCACTTCGAGTGCGCTCTCGAACGCAGGCAGCGACAGCGCGTGCGTGTCGATGCCGATGAAGAGCGGACCGTCGATGCCCTGCGTGCGGCGCGATTCGCAGATCGCCTGGGTGATCGCGAGCACATGGTTTTCGTTGAAGCTGCTGGTGAACGAGGAGCCGCGATGGCCGGATGTTCCGAACGCGACGCGTTGCGCCGCGACCGCAGGGTCCGGCTTGCGCTGGTAGTACGCATCGGCCAGGGCGCCGATGTCGACCAGCGGCAACTCGGTGGCCGGATGGCCGGCGAATCGATTGATGTTCTCGCTCATGGGCGCACCGTGCGCTTCGCGCGATAGCGGCGGATCAGTGCATTGGTCGAGCTGTCGTGCGCGAGCGCGGGATCATTTTTGTCCGCGAGTTCGGCGGCGGTGGTCTTTGCGAGTGCCTTGCCGAGTTCCACGCCCCACTGGTCGAACGAATCGATGTCCCAGATCGCGCCTTGCACGAAGACGCTGTGTTCGTACAACGCGACCAGCGCGCCGAGTGCGTGCGGCGTCAGGCGTTGCACGAGGATCGTGTTGCTCGGCCGGTTGCCCTCGAATACGCGATGCGGCACCAGTGGCTCCGGCGTGCCTTCGGCGCGCACGTCGTCGGCGCTCTTGCCGAAGGCGAGCGCTTCGCTCTGCGCGAACACATTCGCGATCAGCAGATCGTGCTGGTCGCCGAGCGGCGCGAGCCCATCGCAGAAGCCGATGAAGTCGCACGGAATCAGACGCGTGCCCTGGTGGATCAGCTGATAGAACGAATGCTGGCCGTTGGTACCGGGCTCGCCCCAGTAGATCGGTCCGGTGCGGTAATCGACATGCGTGCCGTCACGCGTCACATGCTTGCCGTTGCTCTCCATCGTCAGCTGCTGCAGATACGCCGGGAAGCGTTTCAGGTATTGCTCGTACGGCAGCACGGCGACGGTCTCGGCGCCGAGGAAATTGGTATTCCAGATGCCGATCAGGCCGAGCAGGACGGGCAGGTTGCGCTCGAACGGCGTGCTGCGGAAATGCTCGTCGACGGCGCGGAATCCGTCGAGCATCTGCTGGAACGCGTCGGCACCGATCGCGAGCATGGTCGACAGGCCGATCGCCGAATCCATCGAGTAGCGCCCGCCGACCCAGTCCCAGAAGCCGAACATGTTGGCGGTGTCGATGCCGAACTTCGACACTTCGCCGGCATTCGTCGACACCGCGACGAAGTGTTTCGCGATCGCGGACTCATCGCCGTCGAACGCGGCCAGCGCCCAATCGCGCGCGGCATGCGCATTGGTCAGCGTTTCCAGTGTGGTGAAGGTTTTCGAGCAAATCACGAACAGGGTTTCGGCGGGATCGAGATCGTGCGTGGCTTCGATGAAATCGATGCCGTCGACATTCGACACGAAACGAAACTGCATCGACCGATCGCTGTAGTGGCGCAAGGCTTCGTAGGCCATCACCGGGCCGAGGTCGGAGCCGCCGATGCCGATGTTGACGATATTGCGAATGCGCTTGCCGCGATGGCCTTTCCATTCGCCCGTGCGAACGCGCTCGCAAAACGCCGCCATGCGACCGAGCACGGCCTGCACCTCGGGGATGACATTCTTGCCATCGACTTCGATCACCGCGTCGGCTGGCGCGCGCAAGGCGACATGCAGCACCGCGCGGTTTTCCGTCGTATTGATGCGCGCGCCGCTGAACATCGCCTCGATGCGGTTACCGAGGTCGACCGACGCCGCGAGATCGAACAGCAGGCGCAGCGTTTCGTCGTCGATGCGCTGTTTCGAATAATCCAGATACAGACCGGCGGCTTCGGCGCTCAGGCGTTCGCCACGCTGCGGATCGGCGGCGAAGAGGTCGCGCAGGTGGCGCGTGCGATGCGCCTTCGCATGCGCGAGCAGCGCCTGCCATTGTGGTTTCGCGGTCAGCGGCGATGGCTGCGTAGAAATTTCGCTCATCGCGCAGCTCCGGCGGGAGCGTCGAGCTGGGCGCTTTTCTTTTCTATGCGCTGCATCAGCTCCTGCCAGGATTTCACGAACGACTGCGCGCCTTCCTGTTGCAGGCGCGCGGCGAGTGCGACGAGGTCGATGCCGGCGTTCTCGAATACGCCGAGCACCGCTTCCGCATCGCCGCCATCGGTCGCCATCGCGCCGTTGATGCGGCCATGGTCGGCGAGAGCGAGCAAGGTCTTCTCCGGCATCGTGTCGATCGTGTCGGGCGCCGCGAACGCTTCGACATAGAGCGTGTCCGGAGCGGTCGGGTCCTTGGTGCCGGTGCTGGCCCAGAGCAGGCGCTGCGGCTTCGCGCCGGCAGCCGCGAGTTTCGCCCAGCGCGGCGAGGCGAGCAGGGCGCAGTACGCGCGATAGGTGCGTTGGCCGATCGCGATGCCGAGCTTGTTGTGCAGGTCCGGCGGCACCTCATCGACGACTGCCTTGTCCCAGCGGCTGATGAACAGCGATGCCACCGATGCAATCTTCGGATCGAGCCCGGCCTCGATGCGCCGCTCGATGCCGCGCAGATACGCTTCTGCTGCGGCAAGATAATGCTCGCGCGAAAACAGCAGGGTCACATTGACCGGAACGCCGGCGAAGATCGATTCCTCGATCGCCTTGACGCCGGCCGGCGTGCCCGGGATCTTCACGAACAAATTCGGTCGATCGGCCTGCGCGTGGATGCGCTTCGCGGCCTCGAGCGTGGCCGCGCTGTCGTCGGCGAGCAGCGGCGAGACTTCCATCGAGACCCAGCCGTCCTCGCCGTGGCTGGCGTCGAAGATCGGACGGAAAAGATCGGCGGCGCGGCGCAGGTCTTCCAGCGCGAGTTCGGTGAACAGCGCTTCGCCGGACTGGCCGGCGCGCGCCTTCTCGGCGATGCCCGAATCGTAGGCGGCGGTCTTGCCGATCGCCTCGTCGAAGATGGTCGGGTTCGAGGTGAGGCCGGTCACCGAGTAGGTGTCGATGTATTTCTGCAGCGTGCCGTCGTCGAGGATTTCGCGCGTGATGTTGTCGAGCCAGAGACTCTGGCCGAGTTCGTGCAGCTGGCGGGTCGGTTTCATACAATCTCCAGGGGACCGGTCGGGGCGGTGCCGCGGCGCGGATGCAGCATTGACGAGAACACGCTGCCGGGGCGGCGTTCCTCTCGATTCACCCCCGAGTGTACGAGACTCGAAGCTTACTCCGGCTGCAAGCGGCGTCCGGTCGCTTAGGCTTGCTTAAGCATGCGTTCCGGCGGCGCGCCGGCTGCTGCGAGCGACGGTCGACAAGAGACGGCGGCGCGAAGCAGCGGATTCAGTAGCGTTTCGGCAGAGGCGACGGCAACGCTGCAACGCCATCGTCGGACGTGGCTGCAGCGGCGTGTGCAGCGCTCGTCGCTTCGGGCGGCTGACGCGTCTGCGAGAACGCTTCGACCTTGCGCACGATGCGTTCGCGCAGGCCGAGCTGCGCCTGCTTCGCCAGGTCGCGCAGGACGCGGCGGTCGGCATCGGCAAATGGCGAACACTTGCCGCAGTGGGCGAGGATCAACGCATGATCCTGCGCTTCGCCGAGCACGATCGCGAGACGGCGTCCATGCCGCTGCGCAGGTTCGTGTGCGCCCGGCTGATCGCCGAGCGCACGTTGCTGCTGCGACCAGCGCCGCGCACGCCGGCGCCAGCGATGCCAGTCCACATCGCGCGTGCTCGCCAGCGCACGCGCGCCGGCCGCATCGAGGTCGAGCACGCTGCGCGTCAGTGCTGCGTCGACGTCGGTTTGCTGCACGACATTCCACGGCAAGGCCGGCAGCGCCGCCTGCAGAGTGGTCAGAAGGGCGCGCTTGCCGGCCAGTTGCGGATCGTCCTGCAGGGTCGAACGCGCCAGCGCGGCGCGCTCCGCCGCGGCGATCCGGCGCAGACGACGAAGTACAGCGGTGGTCGCCGCGACCTCGGATTTTTCGAGCAGCGCATCGAGTGCGACCACGAAGGCATGCGCATCGCGCAATTTCGACAGGCGCTGATTCATTGCGCGCAATTCGCGATCGATCAAGGCCGCGCCCGGCCCGAGCTGCGGCACGCCGAGGGCGAGCGTGGCGCGGGTGCGGCGCAGCGATTTGCGCGCCTGATGGATGCCGGTATGCAGTCGCGCGCCGCGCCAGCCGAGGCAATTGATCGCGCGCGCGAGCTCGCTCGCGGCGTAGTCGAACAGCACGTAGCCGGGCTTCGGCGCGGCGGCGCTGTGCGGCGATGGTGTCTGCAGCTGATCGTGCATACCGTTCAACCCGACTCAGGCGTGCCGGCCATCCGGCCGGCGTCGGCGGTGCGACGCTGCAACCGAGAGCGTTGGCAGCGCACAAGCGTACATGATGCGCCGAAGCCGGGGCTGTGCAACAGCACCTCGGCGGGTCCGGTTTACACGGCTATGTTCGCGCTGCGCCGATCGTCATCGTTAGTTGACGCCTCGCATGGCGTAGGGTGTTTTCCTCATTGCGCAGCGGACTCAAGCAGCGTCGTGAAAGATCACCCCGAGGCAATGCCGGTTTCCGCTGTGCAGACGGCTGACGCCGTGGCGCATGTTGACCCGGTAATTGCCGCGACCGCCCTGCACGGGGCGCTGGTGCACGGCGAAGATCACCGCGTCGCCCTTGCGCAGCGGCACCACCTCGGCGCGCGATTGCATGCGCGGACGCTGCTCGGTCATCACGAAATCGCCGCCGCTGAAATCCTGCTGCGGCTGCGACAGCAGCAACGCCATCTGCAGCGGAAATACGTGCTCGCCGTAGAGATCCTGATGCAGGCAGTTGTAGTCCCCGGCCGCGTAGCGCAGCAGCAGCGGTGTCGGCCGCGTCTGCCCGGCTGCGTGACAGCGATCGAGGAAGTCGACGTGCTGTTCCGGATAGGCGACCTCGATGTCCATCAGCTGATTCCAGCGATTCGCAATCGCGACCAGCCGCGGATAGATGTTCGCGCGCAGCTGTTCGACCAGCGACGGCAGCGGATAGCGGAAATAGCGGTACTCGCCGCGGCCGAAACCATGCCGCGCCATCACGACGCGGCTGCGGAAGAGGTCGTCTTCGTACAGGTCAGCGACCGAGTCGCATTGCGCGTCATCGAGCAAGGATTCGATGCGCGCGCTGCCGTACGCATCGAGGTCGGCCGCGATCCGCTTCCAGTCAAGCTTGTCGATGCGTGCTTCGAGATCGCCGGGCGGCGCGCATACGTTCGCCGCACTCATGCGACGCGCGCCTCGCGCTGCAGCAGCGCGCGCTTGCGCTCGATGCCCCAGCGATAACCGGACAGCGCACCATCGGTGCGGATCACGCGATGACAGGGGATCGCGACCGCGAGCAGGTTCGAGGCGCAGGCCTGCGCAATCGCGCGCGTGGAATTCGGCGCACCGATGCGTTGCGCGAGTTCGCTGTAGCTGATCGTGGTTCCGGCCGGAACCTCGCGCAGGGCGCGCCAGACGCGTTGCTGGAACGCGGTGCCGCGCACGTCCAGCGGCAAATCCAGCCCGAGCGCCGGGGCTTCGATGAAACCGATCACGTGCGCGACGCGGCGTTCGAAGTTGGCATCGCTGCCGATCAGGTTCGCCTGCGCGAAGCGGTCCTGCAGATCGCGTGTCAGTGCATGCGGATCGTCGCCGAGCAGGATCGCGCAGATGCCGCGATCGCTTTCCGCGACGAGGATCGAACCGAGCGAGCATTCGCCGACCGCGAAGCGGATGTCGATCTGCGCGCCGCCGGCACGATAGCTGCGCGGCGTCATGCCGAGCAGCGCGTCGGCCTGTTCGTAGAAGCGTCCGCTGGAATTGAATCCGGCCTCGTAGATGGCGTCGGTTACCGAGTCGGCGCGGCGCAGCTCCTGGCGCATGCGGCCGGCGCGATGCGCGGCCGCGTAGGCGCGCGGGGTCAGTCCGGTGCTCGCCTTGAACAGACGATGGAAATGAAACGTGCTCAGCGCGGCCTGTTTCGCCAGCTGGTCGAGGCTCGGCACCTGTTCGGACTGCTCGATCTGCCGGCAGGCCGCGATCACCAGGGCGGCATGCTGATCGGCCAGTGAGGCGCCGTCCGGGCGGCAGCGTTTGCAGGCACGAAAGCCGGCCCGTTCGGCCGCGGCGGGCTGATCGAAGAAGACGACGTTTTCCGGGCGCGGCTGTCGCGACGTGCAACTCGGACGGCAGTAGATTCCGGTGGTTTTCACCGCGAAATAGAAGCGGCCGTCGGCCTTCGGATCGCGCGCGAGCACGGCGGCCCAGCGCGGGTCGGTCGAGGCGGCGAGGGGACTGGACGAGGTGCGGATGCGTTTCATGGCGTTCTCGCAAGGATTCACGAGGCGACAGACTAGCTGGGCGCTACGTGAGCAAATATCCACATCTTGCTTTGCAATTCGCGTAGATTCGGCGCGTGCCCGACATTGCGTCGTGCGATCCGGATCGTTCCGGCGGAACCGGGCGGGAGACGGCAATGAACAAGGGCGATTTCGTTGGCGGCATGCTGGTCCAGCAGACCAGCGGCGGCCCGGTCATGACGCTCGGCGGCAGCGAGGACAACTGGATCTGCCGCTGGGTCGACGGCGCCAAGGCGATGACTGCCCACTTCAAGCCGGAAGACCTGCAGCCGGCGAGCGACATCGCGCGCTCGCCCTGAGACGCATTATCGTCCGGCGCTGCGATCGGCACGTGCCGCGCTGATCCGTCGTCGCGGCATCAGCGCTGTTGCAATCGAACGCGTGCTCAGTGTCCCTTGGCGGGTGCGAGCGCGCTCTGCCCTGTCGTCGGCACCACGCTGCTGCACTGAGCGAGTTTCCAGGTCTTGCCTTCCTTGCGCCACACGGTTGCGAAGCGGACGGTTGCCGGCGGACGGCGTTGCGTGACCACCGGAGCATCGAAGAACAGGGTCGCGACGCCCGCATCGGAAACGCTGGTGATGTGTTTCATCTCGCCGACCTTGGCCGACGGTCCCCACAGCTTGACGTTGGCGTCGAAGAGTTTCTCGAACGCGGCGCGGCTGTTGGCGAATTCGGCCGCGTCGCCGCCGTACACCGACACGTCGCTTGACAGGGCAGCCATCACCGCAGTCTTGTTGCCGCCGACATAGGCGCTGACGAATGCGCTCGCGGTGCCGATGAGTTTCGAATCCGCCTGACCGGCCGAAACCGTCAGAGGCAACAGGGCGCCCAGCCAGAGGAGCCGCTTCGCTGAAACTCCGGACATCGATGACTCCGCAATTGATCGAGAAGGGGCGCGACTACACACCAATGCCGCGGCGCTGTCCAGATCGTGCTGCGGCTGCGCGCGCTCGTGCGGGATGATTCCGTGCAGCTCGCTGCATCGGGTCACGAACATCATCGGCGCGCACGGGCCGCTTGCCGGCGCACGCTCGGCATCCTTAGGATGCGGCTGCGCGCGGCCAACCCGAGAACACGATGACGGCTCCCGATCCTGTCGAACGCGATCCTCTCGAACGCGCCGACGCGCGCTCGCTGCAATCGGGCAGAGCGATCAATCCCGGCAATGCGCTGGCGCTCGCGGTCAGCGTGTTTGCGCTCGCCATCGGCGCCTACCAGACGCATCTGATGCAGGGGCAGGCACGCGCGAGCGTATGGCCGTTCCTCACCATCGGCTACACCTACAGCAACGACACCGACGACAACGGCTTCATCTGGCAGGTCGACAACAACGGGGTCGGACCGGCCAAGGTGCAGACGGTCACGCTGAGCCTCGACGGCAAGCCGATGCGCCACTGGAGTGAGGTGCTGACGGCGCTCGGCGTGACCGCACCGACGCCGCATTCCACCACGAGCCTGGTCGGTGACGTGATTCCGCCGAGCATCAACCGCGAAACGACGGTGCCGGCGATCCGCATCAATGCGCGCGACACCGCCAGCCGCTTTCACGATGCGCTGGCGCGACTGCGGATGGAAATCTGCTACTGCTCGGTCTACGACGATTGCTGGATCTCGCGGTTCCAGCACAACGGTGCCGAAGAGGTGGCGCGTTGCGAGGCGCCGGCGGTGGCGTTCGAGGATTGACGCGCGGGATTCGCTAGAGGCGCGAGTGGTGCGCACGTGCAGCGTCTTGCTGCGCAGCTGGCGCGCAGCAGATCGAGCGCAGACGACCGCTTGGCGCCGCACGTGAACACCAGCCCTCGAAACCGCTGCGATGGATGCGACGGGTTAATCCGCCGCGCTGCACCCTGACCGCTCATTGCAAAGGAGCAGGTCATGGGCAAGGTCGAAAAACTTCCGGACGCGAACCGCGATCCGATCAGTGGCGCCACCGGCGCGCATCCCATCGGCACCGGCGTCGGTGCTGTTGTCGGCGGAGCTGCGGCCGGCGCGGCGGCCGGAACCGTAGTCGGTCCGGTCGGCACCGCAGTGGGCGCGGCAGTCGGCGCGATTGCCGGCGGCCTCGTCGGCAAGGGTGTCGCCGAAGGCCTCGATCCGACGGTCGAGGATGCGTACTGGCGCGAGAACTATCACGCACGCCCCTACGTCACAGCAGGCGCCGCCTACGAAACGTATCAGCCGGCATATCGCTACGGATGGGAGTCGCGTGCGCGCCTCGGCGGGCGTTCGTGGCAGGAATCCGAAGCGCAGTTGCGCAACGACTGGGACAGCCACCCGGAGCGCGGCGATCTGGATTGGGACTCGGCCAGCGGCGCGGTGCGCGATGCGTGGGAACGTGTGCCGCTCGAACCGGGCAGCCCCGTCAATCGGGTCTGATCGGGTCGGGACTACTCGTGCCTGGGACGCGTCGGGAACGTTCTCCCGACGCTGTACCTGGGCTCCGGATTCGCAGAAAGGCGATGAACGCGACGCGCGCATTCCTGCGCGCGCCGCTGCACCAACGGCTTACTCGAAACCGTTCGCGAAGATGCTGTCCGACGCCATGCAGGTGACGACAACATCGGTCACGTCAGTCGTTCCGATCGTGCCATCGCCATTGGCGATCGTGCAGGTTTGCGCCGGCGCGGAGGGTTGCGTCATCACCGAAACCGCGTAGGTGCTGTCTTGTGCCAGCGGGGTCGGGAAGACGAAGCTGCCATCTGCGCTGAGCGCGAGATCGTCGCCGCCATTGACCTGCAGTACGAGGCCGCTGCCGAGCAGACCCTCGAGCGTGCCGCCGAGCGTATGCATCGCGGCACTCGGCATGCCGAGGGTTCCGTCGAGGTTGAGATTCTGCGCGCGGATGGTCGAGACGCCGGCGCCGTCGTCGCCATCCTGCCAGGCATAAGCCGCATATCCGTTCGTGCTGATCGCGCCGACCGTGCGGGCGCTGTAGCGCGAGGTCTTCACATTGACGCTCGGCGTCGACCAGACGTAGTTGCCGCTGGCGTCGAGGCGGCTGATCGTGATCGGCTGATCCGCCGCCGGGATGGCGCCGGTGGCCCAGCCGGCCAGGAAGCCACCCGCTGTCGGCAATGCGGTCACTTGCGAAATCGCGAACGTGCTGTCGGTCGAGTCGGTCAGAGGAACCAGCACCTTGCCGGTATCGCCCCAGCTGCGATTGCCGGCTGCATCGATGCGCTGCGCGCTGACGCCATCGAAGGTGTGTCCGCCGTTGTCGGTGAAATTGTCGCGCCACGCGACGTAGATGTCGCCGCTCTGCGGATCGAAACTGGCAGCGGTATCGGTATGCTCGTTGACGACATCGGTCGTCGCCAGCGCGCCGTTCGCGCCGAGCAGGGCGTTGCCGCCGCTGTCCAGATGCTGCACGCGTGCGTTGGTCGTGACGCCGGTGACGTCGTAGTCCCAGAACACGCCACCGCCTGCGCCGTCGGACGAGAATGGCGGAAAGTAGCCGCTCTGCAGATTGCCCTCTCCGAACACGCGCACACCACCATCCCACACCGCAGCACCATCCGCCGCTGCGAGCTTCTGCGCGTACAGGATACGCGCGGAGCCGGACTGGTTGCTCCACGACGCAATCGCATCGCCGTCCTCCGCCGCTTGCAGCCCGCCGAGCAGCTTCAGCGCGCTGGCCGGCTGATCGAGCACGACACCGCCGTCGGTCCAGACGCTGTTGCCGGCAGCATCGAGCTTCTGCGCGCGCACGCCGCTGTCGGCAGTCCAGGCGACCACCGCATCGCCATCCGTCGTGGCGGTCACCAAGGCGTTGTAGACGGTTTCGGCAGCTGTCGAAACGGTGATTCCATTCGCGCCCCAGGGCAAGGTTCCATCCGGCGTCACCTTGTTGACCACGATATGCTCGGTCGGAGAATTGTTCTCGCAGCAATTGAACGACACCAGCGCATTGCCGTCCGCATCGACGGCTAGTCCGTAGTCGTACGTGAACCCATAGTTGCGATCGGCGATCAGGATGCCGTCGTGCGGCCACAGCTCGTTGCCCTGTGCATCGAGCCGCTGCAGATAGATATCGAAGCCGGCAGTGCTGCCGAACCAGCTCACGTAGAAACCACCATCCGGCGTCGGCACCATCTTCGGCTGGGTGCTGCCGCCGGCGAGGTCGGAAACGATCAGGTTGTCGCTCGCGTCGGACGACCATTGCGCATGGGCGCCGGAAGAGCACGACAACATCGCCACACCGAACAACGCGGCGAGCTGTGGCAGGTAAGCGGACAGGCGTTTCATGGGGTTCTCCGGATTGACCGACAGCTAGGGAGCTGTCGGATGGATGGGTGAGGCATCCGTGCCGGAAGTCGCCGATGTCAGATCGACGATGAAGGAATCGAAGCCGCCGTCGTGCAGGCCGAAACCGCCGAGGCAATGGCCGTCGCTGCTGATCGCAGTCGCCGCACTGAGCGTCCAGCCGCTCGGTATCGAAATCGAACGGCGCGCCAGAAAGTCGGCCAGCGGTTGCGCCCCGCCCGCGGGCGTCCATACGAAGGCAGTCGAGTCACTGCCACTGCCGCTGCTGCCGACGACGATTGCGCCGTCGGCGCTGCCGGCATCGAAACGAATCGGCGCGACGGAGCGCAGATCGGCGCGGGTCAGGTTTCGCGCCGGCGTGCCGGGGACCCAGCGATAAGGGCGTTTGCGGCTGCCGTTGTCGCCGGCAATGCCGAACAGGATCGTCGCGCTGCCGTTGCCGCCGGTCAGCTCGTCGACCTGCGCATCGACATCGGGCGCGACGGCGGTGCCATCGGCACGCCACAGCACACCATGGCGCGGCCTGTCGCGCGTCTGTGTCCAGCCGTAGATGCGGTTGCCGTCGTGGCTGATGCCGAGCGCTTTGCCGCCATCGGCCGGCGCCGTCAATGCGTGCATGCCGTCGACCGGATTCCAGCAAAAAGCGGCGCTGTGCCGGTTCGCTGTCGCCGCGCTGCCGACGATCTGCAACGCATCGGTGATGCCGAAGGCGACGCTGAGCACATTGCCGGCCGTCACGCCCGGCAGCGCGCCGAGCGTGTGCAGGTTTCCACGATCGTCCCAGTAGGTTGCGACCTCGCGCTGCTCGGCGTCGAGCGAGGAGCCGGCAAGGTAACGACCGGACATCGAGATCGCGCGCACCGAAATCGCACCGTCGAGAAGACGCGGGGTCTCCCCGACGCGCCAGCGGAAGCCGCCGCTGGCGCCGCCGACGACGCTGCCGGCGGCACTGCGTCCGTCATCGGCAATCGCGTCGAGCTGGCTTCCGCGCAGGCCGAGTGCGACGAATCCGGTCGCCCGGCAAGGCAGGCAGGCGAGCAGCAAGAGCAGGGCAGGGAGGATGTTCCAGCGCATGGTCGCCAGCATGGGAACCGCGCCGACGACGCGCTTGAAGGCTGCCTGATGCGCGCTTGACGATCGCTTGAATGAAACTTGAAGAAAGGATGAAATCCCTTTCTATACAAAGCGCTGCGCGGTCTCGCGCGACGCGTTTCAGAGCGGCAGGCGTGGGTCCCTCTGGCCGGCCAGCTTGCGCACCGCGATGTCCACTTCGCTGGCGTGATCGGTTTCGCCGAGCGCGTGGTAGTAGGCCGCCATCGCACGCGCCGCGCGGTAGTCGCGATCGGCATAGGCAGCCAGGCGTCCTGCCTGTGCGCTCGCCTGGTTGCCCTCGCGTCGATCGAGGTACCAGGCGACGGTCGCCGCTTCGACCGTGACGACGGCGTCCGGCACACCGAGGCGGTCCGCTTCGGTGAGCGCAGCGGCGAAATGTTTTGCCGCGTCTGCGTCGCCGCGTGCAGCCAGCAGCTCGGCGCTGCCGAGTTCGATGGCCAGCACGCGGCTGCGATCGTCGGCCGGGTCCTGCGCGCGAAGTATCGCCAGCGCGCGTTCGAGCAGACCCGGGTCGGCGCCGCGACGTACCGCCGTCGCTGTGACGAGCACACATGACGATGCACTGCTCTCGACCGCGGCATGCGCGCCGGAATCAGCGAGACAGCTGCCGATGCGCGCGACCGCCTGCGCCTGATTGCCGCGTTCGAGTTGCAGGCGGATCTGCAACAGCACGAAGTCCGGCTTGCCGCGATCCACCTCATCGAGGCCTCCGATCATGTGCTGGACCGCGTCGAGCTGACCCGCTGCCAGCAAGGCGCGTGTGCGCGCGGCGGCGACACGCGACTTCAGGAGCGAGTTTTCCAGATGCATGGCCAGATCCCAGGCTCGCTCACTGCTGGCCAATGCACCCTCGTGGTCGAGCAGTGCGATTTGCGCATCGGTCTTGCCGAGCAGGGCCGCGGCGAGACTGTCGCGCACGTCGAAGCGGCTGAGGGTTGCGATGGCGCGATCGAACGCGGCCTGCGCTTCGCCGTAACGACTGCGGTCTGCTTCGACGATGCCGAGATTCACATCGACGCTGGCGATGTCGACGCGATCGCCGGTACGTTCCAGCTGCATGCGCGCGCGACCGAAATCGGCGAGAGCCTCGTCGGCGCGTCCATGCGCACCATTGGCGACGCCGCGGCCGGTGTATGCGGTGCCGAGCAGATCCGGTGCATCGCGGCCGCTGTAACTCGCCAGGGTGTCGATCGCGTCGGCGTAGGCACGCGACGCCGCGTCGAAATCGCCACGACGCACGGCCACCGCGCCGACCCCCATCTGCGCCTGTGCGCGCGCGGTGAGCGGAATCGAAGCGTTGCCCGTCGCCAGCGGCTCGAACAGTTTCGAAGCCGCATCGAACTGCCCTGCGCGAAATGCGATCTGGCCGGCTCGCACGATCACGGCGGGATCATGCGCGAGCTCGGGCGGCGCCGAATCGACGAGCGCGCGTGCCTGCGCGATATCGCCGGCGAGCAAGGCCGCATCCATGCGTTGCACGAGCTCGATGGCGGCGGTTGCCGGCGGCAGCGCGGCGCCGTCGGCAAAACCGAGGCTGGCGACGAAACGATTGATCGCAAGATTCGCCGCATCGAGCGGATTGCTCGCCCGCGCTTCGTAACTGCGCATGCCGCCGGTGTGATAGGCGTCAATCAACACGCTCCATTCCGTCCCGCGCAACGTTGCATGCGGCGCCAGGATGAAGTTCGCATTGGTGGCGAGTTGGAGCCGGCGCAGGGTGCCGGCATCGGTCGGATTCGCGTCCTGTCCGATCAGCAGCAGGGTCTGCTCGCTCGGCAGGACTTTCAATCCCGCGAGCAAGCGCAGGCGCGAGACCAGGTAGTCCATCGCGCCGAGCCGGATCCAGGCCGCGTCACGATCGCCGCCGACCACGTCGACGGGCAGCACCAGGACCCCGCTGTCGCTGCGCGTGTCTGCAGCGTTCGTGCGCGCAGCGCGAAACTGCATCGCGCTCGCGACTGCGATCACGATCACCAGGGCAGCGACGAGCGCCAGCAGCCAGCGGCGCTGCGCGGTGCCCTTCCGGGGTGGCGCAGCTTGGATCGATGTTTCGCCCAGATCGTCCGTTCCGCTCCCTCGATGAACGGCGATCGGCGCCGGCGTCGACATCGGTTGCGTCGCGAGCGCTGCGTCCGCAACAGGCTCGACGACAGCATCGATCGGCAGCAGCCAGCGGTAGCCGAAGCGCGGAATCGTGCGAATCGCACGTTGCTCGTTGCCGTCGTCACCGACGGCGCGGCGGGCGCGCAGCAACGTCTGTGCGAGCACGGCATCGCTGACGTCGACGCGGCCCCAGACCGCGCTGATCAATTCGTCGCGGCCGATCGCACGCTCGCGATGTTCGACCAGATAGGTCAGGCAATCGAACGATCGCGGAGGCAACGCGACCAGCTGGTCGCGGTCGCGCAACTCGCGCGCAGCCGGATTCAGGCGAAAGCTGCCGAAGTGATAAATCGGTGGCGTCATTGCGCAAGATTAGCGATCCCGGCGCCGCCAAGCGAACCTGCAAGGCGTACGGCTATGCGTTCAACCCGTCACTCGCCCGCGTTTCGCGCGCACATCCACTCGGCGCCGGCGTGGGTGACGTTGTCGACGGAGCGGCCATCGGCGCGGGTGCCGGAACCGTGGTCGGTCCGGTCGGCGCGGCGCTCGGTGCCGCAGTCGGGACGATTGCCGGCGGCCTGGTCGGCGAGGGCGTCGCCGAAGGCCTCGGTCGTGTCGACGTGATGCGTTCGCTCCGCGCGCAACGCGAATCGGGTCGAGCGTGCATGCTCACCCTCGCACGACGCGCGCATCCTGCGCCGGTCCTTCCGCGAGCCGGGAGGGTCGGCGCGCCCACGATGGCTTGAATATCATCGGTAGTCGCAGCCTCGTCCGGTGTCCACGCGAGTGATGGCATGCAACGCGCGCAGCAAATTTCCAGCCTTGCGATATGCGCCCTGGTGCTGCTGAGCGCGACGACGGCAACAGTCGCGTCGGCCGATGTACCGCGTGCAAAATCACTACCGATTCCCACCCTCTTCGCGCCCGGAATCATCTCGGGCCCGTCGAACGATGGCGCACCGACATTCGCGCCCGATGGCCTCGTGCTTTATTTCGAGCGTTCCTTCGGCAGGCGCGCGATCATCTTCGAATCGCGCTGGCTCGACAGGCGCTGGTCGACGCCGCATGTCGCTGCATTTTCGGGCCCTTCGTCCGATCAGCATCCGGCATTTTCGCCGGACGGCCGTTACCTGATCTTCGCCTCTTCACGAGCGCCGACCGCAGCTACCGCCGCGGGTGCGACGCCGAAGCGATCGAATCACCTGTGGCGTGTGGACAGGTCGGGCTCCGGCTGGTCCGCGCCCGTTGAATTGCCCGCGACGGTGAACATCTCCAATCGGGTCTTCAAGCCGAGCATTGCCGCGAACGGCGATCTGTTCTTCATGTCGGCCGAAAGCTCCGGTGCGAACGGGCCGAATTGGCGGCTGTATCGATCGGCCCTGGTGAAAGGGAGCTACCAGGCCGCCGAGCCGTTGGCCTTCAGTGACGGAAAAACTGCCGATGTCGATCCCTACATCGCGCCGGATCAGTCGTGGCTGATCTTCAGCAGCAGCGGCCGGCAGACGCCCGATGACGGCCACGAACATCTGTACGTTTCGGTGCGACAGGGTGCGGGCTGGGGAGCGGTGCAGGCATTGCATTACGAGGGCGATGACTGGGGCGCCGATGACGGCGAAGCGCAGGTCAGTCCCGACGGCAAGACGCTTTATTTCAGCAGCAGCCGTTCCGCGCCGGTCGACCGAACCTTGACCGGGCAGAAACTGCTCGACGACGTGGCACGCAACGAAGCCTGGGACAACGGCACGGGCAATGCGTGGTCGATCCCGCTGCAGGCACTGTTCGACGCAAACGGGATTGTCGTTGTGCGCCACCCTGATTGACCATCGGCGTTTTCATCGAAGAAACCAGACATCATGGCGGTTGCGGCTGCAGTACTTTCACTCGCACTGGCGGCATCCACGCCGCACTACACGGCGATCGTCGGCGCGACCCTGATCGATGTCTCGCACGCCGGACTCAGCGCGTCCGATGTCGCCGACTCGGTGATCCTGATTGCGGACGGAAAGATCGTCGCGAGCGGTGATCGCACTCAGGTGCATCTGCCTGCGCACACCGAAGTGATCCATGCCGAAGGTCGCTACGTGATTCCCGGTCTGATCGACGGCTACGGTGCTGTCCGCACGCAAGGCTTCGCCGACGCCTACCTGTACGAAGGCGTGACCACGGTCCTCGTGCCGATGGAACCGGCCGGCGGCGATGGCGAAGGCGAGTCCAAAGTCGTCGCACAGAACGCCGGCCTTTCGGTCCTGACCAGCGTGCCGATCAGCGGCTACTCGCCGAGCGGCGGCGTTCCGCAGACGAGTCCCTGGCTGCAACATCGTCTGCACGACCAGCGACTTGATTCTGCGGCCTTGCTGGCCGCGGTCGACACCGCCGCCGCTGCCGGTCATCGGGTCGTCGCCGTCGGCCTCGACGTCTGGCCCGATCAGCTCGACCTGATCGTGGCCGAAGCGCATCGCCGCGGTCTCGCCGTGACCGCGCAAGTCGCGTTCACCAGCTATCCCTACGCCGTGCATGCCGGCGTCTATGCCTTCACCCGCAACGACAAGTATTCACTGACGCTCAGTCAGCCGCAGGATTTCCTCGCCTATGCCGACGATCCGCGCGGTGTGGGAGGCAGGGCGGCGTCGCGTGCCGTGTGCGGCGCGGAAAATATCGACGCCGCACTGGCCGCGTTCGGCGCGCAGCTCGGCGCTTCGCACGCCGCGTTGATGCCGGCCTTGTCGATGGAGGCGACCGCCGATGACGTCGGCGGTCCGAACCCGTGGACGCTGCGCTCGTCGGCATTCGTGCGGGCGGCGGATCTCGACGATCCGGTCGACCCGAAAACCGGTGCGCGCGCGTATCTGGTCAGCCATCCCGATCGCGCGGAAATGATCCGCACCTGCGCGCGGCGCAAGCAGGAGGTCGACCGCCGTCTTCATGCGAGCGGTGCGATGTATCTCGCCGGGAGTTCCGCACCGTCCTTCGGCGTCATGCCGGGCGGCGGACTGCACGGCGAGCTGCGCCTGTTGCAGCAGATCGGCCTGACCCCGCGCGAAGCGCTCGCAGCCGCGACCGCCAACTTCGCCGATATCTTCGGATGGCCGGACCGCGGACTACTGGAGCCCGGCCGCCGCGCGGACGTCGTGATTCTCTCCGCCGATCCACGCCTCGACATCGCCGCCATCGATGCGATCGACAGGGTCATCGCCGCCGGCAAGCGCGTCGACCGCGCCGGCCTGATGAAGACGGCGAAGGCGAGGCACTAGCGTCGTCACGCGATGAGGGCTGCATCCGCGCGTGCGCTCGTTGCCGCGTCGAAGAACGCATGGTGGCGCGAACAATTCATCCGCTTCAGCGACGATTCGCTGCCGACCCGCGTCCTCGATAGGTTGCGCCGCCGGGCCGCGCTCACCGATGTCGCGTGCCCATCGGCCGAGGGCAGGGAATTGCGATGAATGCCAGACTCGAGATCACCGACTTCCTGCAGCGCGCGGCGCACGGCGACGGCGGCGCGGTCGACGCGCTGATGCCGCAGATCTACGAGCCGCTGCGGCGGTTGGCGCGGCGCCAGCGTGCACGCGAGTCGTCGCACACGCTGCAGACCACCGCGCTGGTGCACGAAACCTATCTGGTGCTGATGAAGCAGCACGCCGCGCAGTTCGACGATCGCGCGCATTTCTATGCCTACGTGACCCAGGTGATGCGGCATATCCTGGTCGATCGCGCGCGCCGGCAGCATGCGCTCAAGCGGCAGGCGCCGGCGGACTTCGCCGCGCCATTGAATGACGGGCAGGCCGATGCGGTGATCGATGTGCTGGCGCTGGACGAAGCCTTGCATCAACTTGCGAGCACCGACGCGCGTCTCGCCCGCGTCGCCGAACTGAAACTGTTTGCCGAGCTGACCAATCCGGCGATTGCCGAGTTGCTCGGCGTCAATCAGCGCACGATCGAACGCGACTGGCTGAAGGCGCGTACCTTCGTCAGCGGCTGCCTGCTGCAGGCGGGCTGAGCGCCGTGATCGTTTCCGTGTTTGCCGAACGCTGGCGCGAGATCGAGCCGCTGCTCGACCGCATCTTCGATGTGCCTGTCGCGGAACGCGCGCTCTGGTTGCAGCAGCACTGTCCGGATGCGGCGCTGCGTGCGCTCGTCGCCGATGCACTCGAAGGCGCGGATTGCATCGAGCCGCCCGCGAGCGGCGCGCTGCAGTGGCTGGCCGATCTCTCCGACGAATCGAGCGTGATGGTGCCGATACTGCCGTCGATCGCCGGCTATCACGTGCTCGAATTTGTCGGCGCAGGAGGCATGGCCAGCGTCTTCAAGGCGGAGCGCCAGCTGCCCGGCGGGTCGCAGATCGTCGCGCTGAAAGTGCTGCGCATCGACGTGCACGATCCGGACGAACGCCGCCGGTTCCTGCGCGAACAGAATATCCTCGCGCGCCTGCAGCATCCGCATATCGCGCAATTGCTCGATGCGGGATTCACCCCGACAGGTACGCCGTTCCTTGCGCTGGAATTCGTCGCCGGCCAGACCTTGCTGGCGCATTGCGACCGGCTGCGCCTCGGCGTGCCGGCGCGGCTGGCCGTGTTTCTCGATGTGTGCGCGGCGGTCGAGCATGCGCATCGCAATCTGGTCGTGCATCGCGACCTGAAGCCGAATAATGTGCTGATCAGCACGGAGGGTTGCGTCAAGCTGGTCGACTTCGGCATCGCCAAGTTGCTGCTGGGCGAAGACGAGGCGACACGCACGCAGGCACAGCGCCTGACACGCGCGTATGCCGCGCCGGAACAGCTCGCAGGCAGCGCGCCGACCACGGCCATCGACGTATACGCACTCGGTCTGGTGCTCGGTGAATTGCTGAGCGGAACGCGTTCGCGCCGGCACTTGGAAAACGACGCCGAGCTTGCCTTCGACAATGCGCCCGATGCTGCGGCTGCAGCCGCGCGTGGAATCGGCGCGAGCGCACTGCGGCGGCAGTTGCGCGGCGACCTCGGCCTGATCGTGCGCACCGCAACGCAGACCGATCCGGCACGTCGCTATGCGAGCGTCGCCGCCTTGCGCGAAGACGTTCGCGACTACCTGCGCGGCGCGCCGCTGCAGGCGCGTGCCGACACCCTGGGTTATCGGTTTCGCATGTTCACCCGGCGTCATCTGTTCGGCGTCGCGGTTGCCGCGTTGTTCGTCGCCACGCTCGCAGGCGCTGCAATTTTCAGCAGCCACGAGGCGCGGCTCGCACGCCGTGCCGCAGTGCGCGCCGAAGCGCAGGCGCAGATCGCGCAAGGCGAGATGGAACGTTCCGATGCCGTCAGATCGTTTCTGCAGGGCCTGTTCGACAGTGCCGCGCCCGGCGCGACCGGCACCGAAAGTGCGCAGCAATTGCTCGCGCGCGGACGCGAACGTGCGGATCGCGATTTTGCCGCGACGCCGGCGTTGCGCGTGGAGATTCTCGCCCTGATCGGCGATCTCGAACGCCGCAGCGGCGATCCGGCCGGCGCGCGTGAACCGCTGGAGTTGTCGGCGACGCTGGCGCGCCAGCTGTTCGGGCCCGGCGACAAGCGCACCCTGCACATCGAATACCTGATCGCGAAGCGCACCGACGAGACCGGCCATTTTCGCGAGGCCGTCGAGCGGCTGCAGCACGCAGTCGATGAATTCCATCTCGAGGCGAAACCCGAATCGGAGGAAGAAGTGCAGGCGCTGGCCTGGCTGGCCGGCCTGTACGAACGCATCGGCGACACCGGCAAGGCCGTGAAGATCGGTGAACAGGCACTGGATATCGCGCGGCGCGCGTTGTCGCCGGAGCGTCCTGCCTTGAGCGAGGCCTTGACCAATCTCGGTTGGATTTTTTCCGACGCAGGACGTGCCGAGCAGGCGCTGCCGTTGCTGCGCGAAGCGCTCGCGCGCAAGCGTCGCCTGCTCGGCGACCAGCATGCCGACGTCGCCGATGCGATGGCCTTGCTCGCTTCTCCATTGCTGATGATGGGCCAGTACAGCGAGACCGAGCAGTTGATGCGCGGCGCGGTTGCGATCGATGCGACGGCGTACGCGCGACCGCATCCGCGCCAGGCCTGGCATCTCAACGACCTCGGCTACGCGCTGGCGGTGCAGGGAAAACTCGAAGAAGGCGTCGAGGCGTATCGACAGGCGGTCGCGCTCGATCGCAGGATTTTTCCGGCCGGCGGTTTGAACGGCGCGACCAGCCTGACCAACGTCGCCAAGGTCCGCCTCGAGCAGGGGCTGTACGCGGTCGCCGAGGCGACCATGCGCGAAGCCATCGCGATGAAAGAGCGCCTGCTCGGCGCCGACTATGTCGACAACAACGGCGACTACGACAGGTCAGGTCTGGCGCAGATTCTGGTTGCGTCGGGCAAGCTCGGCGAAGCGCAGAAGCTGCTCGACGATGTCGAGGCACATGCCCCTGATCATCATGGCAGCGGTGGCACCGAGCGTGCGTTCACGCGGCTCGTCGAGGCGCAGCTGTTTGTTGCACGCGGCGATCATGCGCATGCCGTTGAGCGTGCACGCGAAGCGGTCGCCATTTACGACACATCGATGCCTGCAGGCTACGCGCGCACCACCGTCGCACGATTGATCCTGGGTGAGAATTTGCACGCGCTCGGTCGCGATACCGACGCGCAGGCAGTATTTACCGAAGCGCTGCGCGCCGCGCGTGCGACGCAACCGCCGGTTGCCAGCGTCGTCGTGCGTGCGATGGCGAACATGGCCGCGTCCGATGCTGCGCTCGGCGACGCCGGACAGGCACGCGAACTGCGCGTGCAGGCCGAGGCGCTGATGGCAGAAGTTCCATCGGGTCGCAATATTGCGCGCGATGATGTCCGGCGTTTGCTCGCCGAGGGCGTGCATGGTCGTGCTGCCGCGGGCATGGCGAGATAGGCGGCTCCTTCGCATCGCGAGCGGGCGACCAATGCGCGTACCCAGGCGAGCGCCTGCAAATGGATATGGACGAAAACCGCACGGTGATCGATCGCCATCGATCGAACCCGACGCCTGCGCACGCCACTCGCCGTAAGCGTTTTCCTACGCGTCGCGTCGCAAGAAACCCATAGAAAAGTGCGGCTCAGTTCGCACACATTGGCGTGGGATTCGGGATGTATGCCCGGCAGTTCTTGCTGAAAGCAGTCGAGCCATGAAGGCAGCGGGGCGCTGGTGTTCTTTCGACCCGTCAGGACTCGAACGCGCGCGGCGGTTGACCGGTGTTGGCAGATCCACAAGGGGACGCACATGGCAAACGATCGCAAGCGCCTTGCGCTTTGTTTCGACGGCACCTGGAACAATCTCAATTCGCATACCAATGTTTCGCGGCTTTACGCCGAGATCGGCGACGAGTCGATCGGGCCGTCGAATCAGCGCAAGTTCTATGACCAGGGTGTCGGCACCGGCATGTACGATCGGATACGCGGCGGCGTATTCGGTGCCGGTCTCGACAAGAATATCCGCGTCGGTTACGCGTGGCTGGCTTCGGTGTACGAGGCGTCGAACGCTGCGCTGACTCCTGCGCGCACACCGGAAGATACCTTGCTGCCGCGCTCCACCGTTTCGCGCCCGCCGATCGCGGGCGCAAGGCGGCGCTCGAACGGGGAACTGCTCGATACGCCGATGCCGTCGTCGCAAACGGAGTTCATCGACGGATCGGACATTTACCTCTTCGGATTTTCCCGTGGCGCCTTCACCGCGCGCAGCCTCGGCGGCATCGTCAACTACCTCGGTATTCCGGATTTCAAACGGGCGGGGCTCGATCCGGGCACGGCGACGTCCGAGCACGCACTGATTGCAGCGGCGTGGAAGCTGTATGCCGAACGCCCGACCGCGGAAGATCGCGCGAAGGCGGTGACCGATGCGAGCATGGCGAAATCCGTCGCCGCGCACGACGCCGACGTCGCGGCCTGGCGCACGCGCGCGTTCTATCCGGTGCGCATCCATTTCGTCGGTGTGTGGGACACGGTCGGCGCGCTCGGTGTTCCGAAAATCTTCGATCACGACTGGGTGCCGCGATTCTCCAGCCACTTCGAATTCCACGATACGACGCTCGGCGAGTGCATCCGCAATGCCTTTCACGCCGTCGCGATCGACGAGCACCGATTGCCGTATACCCCGACGTTGTGGAGCGGCGCACGTCCGACTACCGAAGCGGTCGAACAGCGCTGGTTTCCCGGCGCGCACGCCGATGTCGGCGGCGGCTACGACGACGATCTGCTGCCGGCGCCGCCGCTGAAATGGCTGGCGGATCGCGCGGCTGCATGCGGTCTGGAATTCGTCAACGATCGTCATGTCGCACAGGCGAACGGATCGATTTCCGCCGTCGCCACGGCCGCACCGGCCGCGTTCGATCTGGACGGCAAGGAATACCTGTCGCCGGTGCACGACAGCTACGCTGAATTTCTCGGCGGCGCCTATCGCCTGATCCGCTCGCTGCCGGGCATGGGTGGGCCGGTGTATCGGCGCATGCTGGTCGCGATCGACGGCATCAATCAGACCATCGACGACAGCGCATTCGCGAAGTGGCGCGCCGATGCCGACTACCGGCCGCCGAATCTCGGCCAGGCAGGTCGCACCGATGTCAGTTTCAACGTCGCGGTTCTGGACATCGATCCGGCGGCACCCGCCGCTGCCGTTGCCCTGGTCGGAGCGCAAGCATGAACGTGTTGAACCTGTGCATCGGTCTCATTTTCGTATTCCTGATTTTCGCGATCGTGGTCAGCGGCGTGCAGGAGTGGTGGGCGCAGTTTCGCGGGCAACGCGGCCGATTCCTGCGCCAGGGCATGCAGCGGCTCATCGACGACGAAGCGATTTTCGTGCGCGTGCTGCAGCATCCGCTCGTCGGCAGTCTTTATCGCGATCGCGCGGCGCAAGGCACACCGCCGTCGTATGTCGATCCGACGAACTTCGCGCTCGCGCTGGCGAATGTCATCCAGCGCCGCGCGCTGCTGCTGACTCCCGGCAGCGCGGTGCAACCGCTGACCTTTCAGTCGCTGCGTGCGGCGGCGGAACAGATAGCCGGGCAGCGTTCGCCGGTTGCCGACAGCCTGCTTCCGATCCTCGATCAAGCCGAGGGTGATCTCGGTTCGGCGCTGAAGGGCATCGAAGCCTGGTTCTCCGGCGGCATGGATCGCGTATCAGGCTGGTACAAGGCCTTCGCGCAGCGCCGGTTGTTCGTCATCGGCTTCATCGCGGCGGTGATCGGAAACGTCGACACGATTGCAATCTATCAGGCGCTCAACCGCGCGCCGGATCTGGCTGCGCGCATCGGCGACAGCGCGAGCGTCGTGGTGCACAGTGGAACCATCGCAGGCGTCGATCTGGCGCAGCTCGGCAGCAGCGAGGTGACGGGTGAGCAGGCAAAGGCCGTTCTCGATGCGGCACTGCGGACGCCGCTCGGTGAACTGCCGATCGGCTACGCATGCCTGTCGTCGATCGCGGCATCGAAGCCGGCCGCGGACGCTACAGGCGTGCCGCAACTGTCTTCGACGATTGCGCGCTGTGGCGCAGAAATGAAATCGCGCTACGCGAGCTGGGCGATTTCGGATTGGCTCGTGCATCTTCTCGGCTTCGCGCTGACCGCACTCGCCGGAACCCTGGGAGCACCGTACTGGTTCGGCCTGCTCTCGAAGGCAGTGAATATCCGTGGCAGTGGACCGAAGCCGAAGCCGACGTGCGAGTGAGCTCGTTGCGACGGCGTTGGCTTCAACGAGTTTTTGTAGAATCCGGATTCGGCAGCGCCGGCCCGAAAGTTCTTCGCAACTGCTGAATGATAGCGGTCGCGTGACTTGCAGTCCGGCGCAGACATGCCTCGATCGAACGCGAACTCACTGCCGACAGCTCGTGACCTCTGAACTCATCATTCGCTCGTTGCGCGAAGCCGCCATGACCATGCTGGCTGCGATCGCCACGATGCTGTGTGCGCTGGCAATCGATCCGGAACCGGGGCCGACGGTGATGGCGGTCGTGTTGAGTCTCGTGCTGTCGCGCAGCCATCTCGACCTCGATGTCAAAGGTCGAGTGGATGCGGCGATCGCGCTTCCGCTGGTCAGTCTGGCTGCGCTGGCCGTCGCTGCGCTGATGCATCACTTTCCGTGGCTCGGCGCGCTCGCCTTCGTCGCGGGCATGTCCGTTTCGATCTGGCTGCGCCGGTTTGGTCCGCTGGTGCGCCGGGCCGCGTCGCTGATTGCGCTGCCCTTCGTCGTGATCCTGACGACGCCGTATATTCCGACCACGCGCGCCAGTCCGTTGCTGGCGTTGTTCGTGCCGGTGATCGTGGCGGAGCTCGCGTTGCTGTGGGTGAGCGCCGTTCACTTGCTCGGCCGACGCTGGGGCTGGTTGCCGCCCGCGCGTGCACGAAAAATCGCTGCGGCGGAAACGCCCAACGCCGGCGCGATGCGTCCCGTGGCGAGCACGCGTATGGCGATCCAGATGGCTGTCGCGCTGTCGATCGCCTTCATCGTCGGCTTCGTGTTCTTTGCCGAGCGCTGGGCGTGGCTCGTGCTCACGGCCTACATCGTCGGCAGCGGCAACCAGGGGCGCCTGGATGTCGCGTACAAGAGCGTGCTGCGTGTTCTCGGTGCGGCGGCCGGTACCGTGCTCGCGCTGGGTTTTGCTTTTCATGTGGGTTCGCACGATGCGACCACCGTCGTGCTGATCCTTGCTGCGGTATTCCTCGGGGTGTGGCTGCGTCCGCTCGGCTACGCGTGGTGGGCGCTGTTCGTCACGCTCGCCTTGTCCCTGCTGCAGGGTTTCCAGGGGCCATCGGCGCAGCAGATGCTGGGGCTGCGCGTCGAGGAAATCGTGATCGGCGCGATCATCGGCGTCGCCGCAGCCTGGTTCGTGCTACCGGTCAGATCCACCGACGTGATGCGGCGGCGAGTCGCCGACGTGCTGGCGCTGCTCGCCGATGCATTCGACCCGGCAACGCCCGCACGCGAAAGCGATCAGTTTTTCGCTGCGATCGAACGCATGCAGAAGGTCGCGCCCGCGTTTCGCGCGAGTCGCCTGCTGACCCGGCGCTACCGTTCCATCCAGCCCGCGGATTGGGTCGATGCCTTGCTCGCCTGTCGCGAGCCTGCTGCCTCGTTGATCGCAACCGGCGAAACGCCCGGCGCCGTGCGCAAGGCGATCACGGCCGCGCGCAAGGCGATGCGCGAACCGGCCGAAATTCAGCCGGCGCTGGACGACCTGCGTCGCGTGCTCGGTCGACAGGAGACCGCTTCAGCAGGATTGATGGCTGTCACAGACTGAGTTTCGATTTTTTTGGCGCCGATCGGAGCAGGGCGGCGCTCAGTCAGAAGGCCGCGCAGCATTCTAAGAGGCGGGCGTCGAGGCGCTTGTGTAGTCCTTGTAGGACTTTTCCTCGATCAGGGTCGAGCCGAGCTTCTGGTTGATCACGCGCTTGATCGCGGCGCGTTCGTCGTTGCGAACGTAGACCGAGCGCGCCAGGGCGATGAATTCCGCATCGAACGCCTTCGCCTGTTCCTTCACGCGAATCTGGTCCTCGATGTCCCACAAGGCCGCGTTGACGGCGCCCAGTTCCGCACGCTGCGCGGCGATGTCGATCCGCGACACGGCGCTGGCCGCCCAGGTCGAATTCAACAGATCCAGCTCGACCTGCACATTGGCGAGTTTGCCCGGGTCATCGATCCGCGCGGACTTGATCTCGAGTATCGTGATCTTGTCGATCAGCTCGCCATACGACACAGGGACGGAAATCGTGCTCATCGGCGGGCTCGCAGTGGTGATGTTCGACAGGGCTGCATCGCGAAGCGCATCGAAGAACGCACGCGGCAGCCGTCAAGTGTAGCGCGGCACGGAAAACGGTTGTCTCTCCGACCACACCTCCGTATGATACGCGACCTCCCGCGCCGGCCATCGCCGACGCCGTGAGTGCATTCTGGAGAGGTGGCAGAGTGGTCGAATGCGCCGGATTCGAAATCCGGTTTACGGTTATGCCGTAACGTGGGTTCGAATCCCACCCTCTCCGCCAAGTAATGGACTAAGCCGCTGATTTCAGCGGCTTTTTTGTCTCTTGGCTAGTTGTACCCCAGTACTAGCCCTAGTTTGGCCCAGCCGGTCCGGCATCGCGAAATTCGGTCGCAGCAGTGTACTCGAAGCGACGCACCTGTATCTTCCAGCGCGGGAGGCTCACTGGCAGTTTTCCGGGAGAGGGGAATGAAGAAGTATCGCGTTGTCACGCAGATGCTGGTGTTGTTGTTTTTCTTTTTTCCGCCGCTCGCAAGCGCGTACTGGGACACGCCGTATGTGACGCCTGCCGACGCGATGCCTAGCGACGCGTTGTTCGTGAATGTCCGTGGAGGCGGCTGTGACACGCTCTCTGTGATGGATGGTTATCCGCAAGTTAGCCAGCAGGGAAGTTCAATACGGATCATCTTCTCTGGCGAGCATTACACGGACAGCGAGCTGTGCGTATTTCCTGTTGGCGCGGGCGCATTTCCTTTCGGAGCCTACCCTGCTGGGGAGTACACCCTTCAAGTGGATGTTGCCTATGAGGACTTCTCCGGCCCTCAGATTTTTCCTGTGGGAACTGTCCCGTTTAAGGTCGAAGGCACAACGCCGCCGGCACTGCCGCCAACCCCAGTTCCAACTTCAGGACTCCCTGGATTGCTGGCTCTAACGATGATCCTGATGGTGCTGGCTCGTCAAAAAAAATGCGCGCGCGCCTGCAGTCCTGGCGCCCACGTCTCCGCGGAGGGCGTCTCTATGCCGGCTGATGGGCTCTACGCTTGCACAGCGGTGACTACCATGCCGGCCAAGCAAACGATCAGAGAAACGCCGGTGGAGAATCGAGCTTGGTCGCCCCAGCCTCGCTGAACCTCGCGTACTAAAAGCCCTAACACGGTCGGCTCTCTTCGGAACGAATCAAGGGCGGTCAGCACAAAGGCGAAAAGCAGCGCTTCGAATATCAATGCTCCAAGCGGAACGGGACTGACGATCTCGCGCCAAAGGACGAAGCCTGTCACTAATGCAGTACAGCCGGCCATCCACCTGAGCATCCGAATCTCCTCGCTTGCGCTCGGAGCATAGGATATCGAGGATTGCCGTTCTCCATCCGTGAGACCGCCGCCCGGATGATCGGCCGTCCCTCACAAGGAGACGCGCCATGTCCCGCCGCTACAAATCCGCCACGATGAAATTCGGTGTCCCGCTGGCCGTGTCTGGCTCGCGCTATGTCGAGCGCTGCTACGCCAAGCATGGGAAGGCATACGGCAAGGTTCCGCCCCGTGACACACCGCTTGAACTGATCCTGCTCAACAGCGATCGGCAATTGCTGACCGTCACTGGATGCTGTCCGCAGGATCATCAGTTCCGAACTGACGCCGTCGCGTACGACTCAGGCTGGCGCATCCTGGGCTGGCGGGTGGCGGACGGCTCGATGCCGCTTGGCGACTTCGACGAGGTTGATCCGGAGCTGGCCCAGATCGACTATCTGCCCGCGCCGAATCCTCCGCTCGAACATGGCCCGAGCGTCATGTGCCATCCGCCGGGGAGCAGGTTCGGGCCGCCGTTGACTGTGAACCGCCCAGGTTTTCATAGACATCTACGTGCCGCTTAGCGCGTAGCGCTTTTCGTACTCTATCGGCGACAGGTCGCCTGCGGAACCGTGTCGTCGGATTGGGTTGTAGAACATCTCGATGTAG